>Ga0154407_1072_pt1 | contig 19576 bp, 14 predicted proteins | sample RifGroB2_FD_115911 | JGI IMG/M metagenome (GOLD analysis project Ga0154407, IMG submission 115911) | Desulfobacterales bacterium GWB2_56_26
TATGACCATCTGTTGAACCGTCATTGACGATAATGATTTCATAATCATCAAAAGACTGGGCCAATACCGAATCCACGGCCTCATCGACGAAATTCCCCTGATTAAAACAGGGTATGACCACACTTACCGTTGGCATAACTGTCAACATCCGGTTGATTTTTTCCAATCGGGAACAGTGGGGCGAGATGTTGTTCCCCCTGCGCCCACTTTTCCCGTCACATGATTTACCACACGGGGAATGAGCTGTCTCCTGATATGGCCCTGCCTCCGGGCACTTCTCTCGATGCCAATTAAACTCACATCCTAAGCCGCAGCGGCTTGCGTATTATTCAATTTGACTCGGCAGTCCTAAATCAGTAACATCCAGATTGTATATCTTTGCGGCGGAGGCTGCCAATCATACTTTATCCCGAGCTATTTTGGGCAGTGTATAAAAAACCATGTCCATGACCACAACTACCGAGTTGCAACAAGAACTGCAACAGGCCCAACAGCGGATTGCAGAACTTGAGGAACTCGTCGCCAGACAAACCGGTTCCGTCTTGATAACCTCCTACGACCTGTCGCTGTGCGGGCAGCAAAAGGACGAACTGACCCAAAGTCGGAACAAGTACCGGAAGCTTTTCAATTATGCCAACGATGCGATGTTTGTTATTTCGCTCGACCGGAACAGTTCCAACTATGGCTTTTTTTCCGATGTCAACAATGTTGCCTGCAAACGTCTTGGCTATACCAGGGAAGAGCTGCTGCAGCTGACCCCGTTCGATATCAGCGACGGCAAAAACATCGAGTACAACCAGGAACTCGTCGCACGCCTCAGCAAAGAAGGCAACGCCACCTTCGAGACCACCTATGTCAAGAAAAACGGCACACTCCTGCCAGTCGAAATCAGTGCTCTTCGTCTGACCATCGACGGCAAGGAACTCTACATGGCCATCGCGAGGGACATTACCGAGCGCAAGCAGGCGGAAGAAGCGCTTCGCACCAGCGAGAATCTCTACCGCTTGCTGGCCGACAATGTCCATGACGTCATCTGGACTACCGACGCCGAACTCAGGCCCCGATATGTCAGCCCATCGTTCAGCCATCTTACCGGTTTTGCCCGGGAGGAGGCGCTGTCGACGATCTATGATAAGATCATCGTCCCCTCACCGTTCTTGGCAAACCACGCCCAGCTGCCGTCGCTTGCCGAACAGTTGCCGCTGCACTGGGAGTCTGAAGTCCTGACGGCGGGTGGCGAGACCATATGGGTGGAAAGCATCGCGTCGCTGCTGCCGGAAAGTTCCCGGCGGTGTACCGGCATCATCGGTGTCACCCGCGACATCACCTCGAGAAAGCGGATCATGAACGAGCTGCAGGCGGCCAAGGAGCAGGCTTTTGCCGCCAACAAGGCCAAATCGGAATTTCTTGCCAACATGAGCCACGAGGTCAGGACCCCGATGAACGGCGTTCTGGGCATGCTCCAACTCCTGGAGATGACCGAGCTCGACGACGAACAGCACGAATACATCGACACCGCGATGGAATCAGGCAAGAGTCTTCTTACCATCATCAACGATATCCTCGATTATGCCAAGATCGAGGCCGGCAAGCTGCCGCTTACGCCGGAAGAGTTCCAGATCCGCGAGGTCATCAGAACCTTGATCAACTCCTTTCGGACCGCCGTCAACCCACATAAGGTGAAGCTCATCGCGGAAGTTTCTCCCGATGTTCCTGAATTCCTGGTCGCCGATCATATCCGGATCCGCCAGATCCTGTACAATATTGTCGGCAACGCGGTCAAGTTCACCGAGCGGGGCGAGATCAGGATTTCACTCGACATGGCGGAGTTGCCGGCGGTGAACAAAGTGCAACTGACCTGTTCGATCGCCGACACCGGGATCGGCGTACCGGACAATATCGGCGACAAGCTCTTCGAACCTTTCACCCAGATCGAATCGCCCCGCCAGAAAAAGATCAAAGGCACCGGGCTCGGCCTCAGCATCGTCAAGCAACTGGTCCTGCTGATGAACGGCACGGTCAATCTCCAGCGCAACAGCGCCGGGGGCACCACAGTCACGTTTACCCTGCTGGTTGACAGAGGCTCCGGCCAATCGGTGAAGAACAGCCTCGCGGCTCCGACGCCGATCCTCACCAGCCCAAGCCGTCGACTGTCCGCCCTCATTGTCGAAGATGAACAGATCAACCAGCAGATCCTCCAGGCTATTCTCCTCAAACTCGGCCATCGTCCGACCGTCGCCGAGAACGGCTATGCCGCCCTCGACCTCCTTGAAAGCCGTCATTTCGATATCGTGCTCATGGATGTGCAGATGCCCGAGCTGGATGGCCTGGAAACCACCAGAATTATAAGAAATTCACATGATTTCACTGAGATCAGAGACATACCGATAGTCGCTTTGACAGCCTATGCCATGGCCGGCGACAAGGATAAATGCCTCGATGCGGGCATGAACGGGTATCTGGCCAAACCTGTCGATATCAAGAAGCTGGAAAAGATTCTGAAAAATCTGACGGTCGAACACTAACTTCTCAAAAAACCGAGACTCTGCATTATATTCGGGAGGATCGGCCGCCCCCTCTCCCACTGCCAAGGTCGATCCTGACACCTCAATTCTCTTGACCTGACGGAAAATTAACGATAGGATTTCCTGCAAATTGCATATGCACAATTGGGGATCGGTAGAAAATCGTTCTGGTCTTTGCCCCGTCTCCATGACTTTTTTCCTCTTTTCTTTTGACAACGCCTCGGCAAAGGCTTATTCTGTGCATGAATGTAATTAATTACTTAAATACAAAGCATTACAATATCTTGAACAACATTGAGGGAACAATGCAGAAATTTGTGCTGTCATTGGTTTTATCTACAACTCTCCTTGCCGGAACCGCAGAGGCGGGTCAACCTCCCGACGATACCCCGGCAAGCTGGTCGGCCAGGCAGGCGGTAGCTTTTGCCATCACCCACAATCCAGACAGCACCATCGCCAGGCAAGCCATTGCCGAGGCGCAGGCGCAAGCAGATATGGCGGCAGCCGCCGATTACCCGCTGGTGAATGTCTCCGCCGAATACGGGCAGACCAACAATCCCATGTACTCTTTCGGCAATATTCTCAACCAGGGCGCCTTCGACAATACCATCGATTTCAACGATCCAGGCCGCACCGATAATCTCCAGGTCAAAACGGAAGTCCGCTACCGGGTCTACAACGGGGGCCGCGACCGGGCCGAGCAGAACGCGGCAGCAGCCCGCATCGGACTGTCGGAGACGGATCTTGCAACGGTGCAGCGGCAACTGGCCTATGAGGTGGTGAAAACCTTTCAGGCTATTATCCAGGCGGAAGAAATGGTGACCGTCCGCAACGAAGAATTTTCAGCCATCGGCGCAGCCCTGGAAGTCGGCAGAGCCCGATACGAGGCAGGGGACCTCCTCCGCCAGGATCTGCTCAATCTCGAACTGCAACAGGCGCGGGCCAGCGAGAACCTTATCCTGAGCAGGCATACCCTGGAACTCACCAAAAGAAGCTTTAGCAATCTCCTCGGACTGCAAGGGGGAAATGTGGAAATCGACCGCAGTAACGGTTCCAACCAGGAAGTCCCGGAACATATCGATTATCGAAATCGTCACGAACTGCAGAAAATCGCGGCCATGGAACAGGCCGCAGCCGCCGGCTTGCAGAAAGCCGAAGGCGGCAGGATGCCGACGGTCGATGCCTTTGCCGGTTATCAGCTGGATAACGGCTTTGTTAAGGACGAAAGCGGCGACTCCTGGCTGGCCGGCGTGCGGCTGAATTACGAACTTTTCGACGGCCACCGGACATCCGCCGGTATTGCCGGAGCAAGAATCGCCCTCCAGAAAATCGAAGGGCTGAGGCAAAAGACGGAACTCGCCCTCGATCTCGAGGTACAGCACGCCCTGCTCGAATACCGGCAGGCCGAAGAGCGGCTGAACGTTACCGGCAAGATGGTTGGAGTCGCCGATGAAGCGGCCCGCCTCAGCCGAGCCCGCTTCAAGGAAGGGGTCATCCTCGCCTCCGATCTCATCGATCTGGAGATGCGGCTCACCGATGCCCGAGCGAGACAACTTTCGGCCGAAGCAGGTTACCGGGTGGCTATCGCCAACCTGCGCAGGGCCACCGGCCTGGAACAATTTCCCGACAAGTAACCGGCAACTTTCATAATAAGGAGTCGAAAGATGAAGTTCAGAAGGGCCTCCCTCATTTTCCTCATATCACTCGGCATGGTTGTGACGGCCTGCGACCACGAAAAAAACACAGCCGAGGAAAAACTGCAGTCGCTGCCGACAGCCGAAGTCACCGTAAGCAAAGCTACAAAACGAGCCGCTGCCAGGCAGGTAGAAGTGGTCGGAACGGTGCAGGCTGTCGACCGGGCGGAGATTTCTGCCAAGATAACCGGCAACATCATCGCCCTGCCCGTCGATCTTGGCTCCAGCGTGAAACAGGGCGAACTGCTGGTCGAACTCAGTGCCGGAGAGATTTCCGCCCAGGTTCAGCAGGCTAAAGCGCAGCTCGAACAGGCCAAACGCAACCTGCTGAGAGAAGAAAACCTGCTGAAAAAAAATGCGGCGACTCCCGAGTCGGTGAAATCCCTGCAGGATAGCGTCCGTATTGCCGAGGCCGCCCACCGGGAGACGCACACCATGCTTGACTATGCCCGGATCACCGCCCCCTTTGCCGGCATCGTCACCCGCAAATTCGCAAATACCGGCGATCTTGCCACCCCGGGCAAACCGCTTCTCATCCTTGAAGAAGGCAGCAACCTCCAGGTCCTCACCGATATTCCGGAAGCGATGATTGCCGGTATAATGAAAGGCAACCGACTGAAGGTAACGGTGCCCTCGGTGGATCTGATTACCAAAGGCACCGTAGCCGAGATCTCGCCGACCGCCGACCCCACCTCGCGCACCGCTCCGGTCAAACTGCACCTGCCGGCCGACGACAGGCTTCGTTCCGGTCAATTCGCGAGGGTTGGTCTGGTTTTGGCGGAGACTGAGACCCTGACAGTTCCGACGGAGGCCGTGGTACCCTTTGGCCAGATGGAAAGGATCTTTGTCGTCGACGACGGCCGCGCGAAGCTCCGTCTGGTCCGCACCGGCGCAAAGGAAGAACGGGATGTCGAAATCCTGAGTGGCCTTACCGAAAACGAAGTGGTGATTGTGACCGGCAACGGGACCCTGACCGACGGCCAGCCTGTCAGCATCCGTCAGTAATTTTTCATTTTCCTCGGGCAAAGAACCCGTGACGCCTCCTATGAATACGCCCTCGTCCCATCCTACCGGTTTTGCCGGACGTCTGGCCCAGGCCTTCGTCGCTTCCAAGTTGACCCCGCTCGGCATCCTGGCTTCCCTGCTCCTCGGTCTGCTGGCTGTTATCCTCCTGCCGAGGGAAGAAGAGCCGCAGATCAAGGTGCCGATGATCGATGTCATGGTCTCCATGCCCGGCGCGACACCAAAGGAGGTCGAAGAGCGGTTGACCATCCCCATGGAAAAACTGCTCTACGAACTGCCGGGGGTCGAGTACATCTACTCGACCTCCACTGCCGGGCAGAGTCTTCTGGTGGTGCGGTTCTATGTCGGGGAGAATCTAGAGACCTCGATCGTCCGGTTGAACCAGAAACTGGCCACAAACTACGACCGTATTCCCCATACCGTCAATCTGCCGCTGATCAAACCGCACACCATCGACGATGTGCCGATCATGGCGCTTACCTTCCATGGCGAGAGTTACGATCACTACACCCTGCGCCGTCTTGCCGCCCAGGTCGACGACGTAGTGAAGAGCATACATGCGGTAGCGGAAACGAAACTGATCGGCGGCACGAGAAGGCAGCTAACCGTCCGTTTCGATCCCCTGCTGCTCGCCTCACGTAATCTCACGGTCGGCGAGCTGGCCCCGAAGATCCAGGCGGTCAACAGCCAGTCCCATTCCGGCAACCTTATCGCGAAAAATATCGAAATACCCTTGCAGACCGGCAGTTTCCTGCACAGCGCCGAAGAGATCGGCCGTATCGTCGTCGGCGTCTACGGCGGCAGGCCGGTGTATCTCCACGAGGTGGCAAAGATCGAGGACGGCCCGGAAGAGCCAGACAACTATGTGCTTTACGGCGAGAAAGGAGTTAAGCCTGCGGAGGCGGCGGTGACTCTCTCTATCGCCAAACGGCCGGGGGCCAATGCGGTCTCGGTGGTCGAGGATGTGCTGGAGAAGGTGGAAGGTCTGAAAGGCAGGCTTATCCCATCCGATGTCACCGTAAGCGTAACCAGAGACTACGGGGCGACCGCCTCGGAAAAATCGAACGAACTGCTGCTCCATATGGGTATCGCGGTCTTCGGCGTCGCCCTGCTCATTCTCTTTTTCCTCGGCTGGCGCGAATCGATCGTAGTCATGCTGGCGATTCCGTCGACGCTTGCCCTCACTCTCCTGGTTTTTTATCTCTACGGCTATACGCTGAACCGCATCACCTTGTTCGCGCTCATCTTCTCCATCGGTATCCTGGTCGACGACGCCATTGTGGTGGTCGAAAACATCGTCCGTCATCTCCGCCTGCCTGGCAACAGCGGTCGACCGCATATCCAGGTGGCGATCGAGGCGGTTGCCGAAGTCGGCAATCCTACTATCCTCGCCACTTGGGCGGTGATCGCGGCGATTTTGCCCATGGCCTTTGTCGGCGGCCTGATGGGCCCGTATATGCGGCCAATCCCCATCGGTTCGTCGGCGGCCATGCTCTTTTCCCTCGTCATCGCCTTTACCGTCACGCCCTGGGCGGCCACCCGCGTCCTGAAGAAGTCCCCTGCAGGTAACGGCGACGAGCATGACCAGGTTCCCGACGACTGGTTCACCCGGATCTACCATAAAATCATGGAGCCGCTTCTCGCCCACGGCGTCTGGCGGCTGGTATTCTTTGCAGTGATTACCAGCCTCCTGCTCGGCGCCTGTGCCATGGTCTATCTGGGGCTGGTCAAGGTAAAGATGCTGCCCTTCGACAACAAGAGCGAGTTCCAGGTGATCCTCAATATGCCGGAGGGTTCGACGCTGGAACAAACCGCCCGGGTCGCCATGGAGATGGCCGACGTGGTTCGGCAGGACCCGGCGGTAACCGATTACCAGCTCTATGTCGGCACCGCTTCCCCCTACAACTTCAACGGCCTGGTCCGTCACTACTTCCTGCGCAGCGGGTCCACAGTCGCCGATATCCAGGTAAACCTCCTGCCGAAACATGAACGATCGCTGCAGAGCCACGATATCGCCACGCGAATCCGGCCGCCGCTGGCCAAAATTGCCACCCACTACGGGGCGGCCGTGGCGGTGGCCGAGGTGCCGCCCGGCCCGCCGGTCCTGCAAACCCTGGTGGCCGAGATCTACGGGCCGACGGATGAAGCGCGGGTGAAACTGGCGAGCGAAATAAAACGGATCATGACTAAAACGACCGGGGTGGTCGATGTCGACTGGTTCAGGGAGGAGGACCGAAGTCGCAAGGTCCTTACCGTGGATAAGGAAAAAGCGGCCTTGAACGGCATCTCGGAAAAACAGATTACCCGGGCTATCGACATCGGGGTGCAAGGGTATTCCTTTGACCTCTACCACCGGCCGACCGACAAGGAAAACATCGATATCGTCCTGGAATTGCCCCGGGAATACCGGGCGCGGATCGAATCTCTGTTGAACATCTCACTCCGGTCCGAGACCAATCCCGCAGCACCCCTCGTGCCTTTACGCGAGCTGGTGATCGTCTCCGAACGGCCGGTCGAGCAGCCCATCTACCGCAAGAACCTCAAGCCGGTCATCTATGTCACCGGCGATGTGGCCGACGTGGTGGAGAGTCCGGTCTACGCCATTCTGGAGATGAACGACAAGCTCGCCGCCCTCGACGGCCGCGACTTCGGCGGGCGTGAGCCGCACGTAGAAATCTACAACCTGAATCAGCCGTTTGCCGAGAGCGAACCTGCCATGAAGTGGGACGGCGAATGGCATATCACCCTTGAGGTCTTTCGCGATCTTGGGCTTGCCTTTGCCGTGGTCATGGTGCTGATCTACATGCTGATGGTCGGCTGGTTCAAAAACTATGTGACGCCCCTGGTGGTGATGGCCGCCATTCCCTTCTCGCTCATCGGCATCCTGCCGGCCCATTGGGGTTTCGGCGCCTTTTTCACCGCCACCTCGATGATCGGTTTCATGGCCGGCGCAGGCATCGTGGTGCGGAATTCGATCATCCTCGTCGACTTCATCGAGCAGCGCATCCGGGAAGGCGAGCCGCTCGCCAAAGCGGTGGTCGATGCCGGGGCTATTCGCTTCCGCCCCATGCTGCTCACGGCTTTGGCTGTAGTGATCGGCGCCTCGGTTATCCTGGCCGACCCGATCTTCCAGGGACTCGCTATTTCGCTCATGTTCGGCGAGATCGCCTCACTTTTGGTCAGCCGAATGGCGGTGCCGGTGCTCTATTTTGTCATCAAGAAACGAAGGCAACATGAACCTGCCAACCCGGCAATCAACTGAGAAATTCTGCCATGTACAAACAGCTTTTCAACCCATTTGAAGACCGGCTGAGTCGCGATCTCCGCAACGAGCTGTCGGAAGCTTTGGCTGTTGCCGTGGAAACCGGCAGTGATGAGAAGCTGGCAAACATCATGAAGAAATACCGGTCGCAGCCCCTTGCCGATTGTTACCGGACCTATCTCGAAGATCGCTGTGCCAGATATGAAAAAGCGCTTGCAGCAATCCCCGGCATCATCGATCCGATCCACCGGAGCTTGATCCTCTGGGACCTCGGCCTGTTGTTCGAGGTGCACGAGGTACTGGAACACGCCTGGTATACGGCGGAAGGCAGGATGAAGTTGACCATGCAGGCGCTGATTCGCGCCGCAGGAGTCTATATCAAGCGGGAATACGGTTATAATGAGGCTGCAGCGCGCATCGCCGCCAAGGCAATTCCGGTGCTTGAAAAAAACCGGGTACTCCTGGAAAAGTATTTCAAGCCGGAAAAACTCATTGCAGCACTTGCCTCTCCGGACGCTTCGCCTCCTCAGCTCCTATAAAATCCTGCCTCGCTATACCTCCGGAAACGGAAAATCAGGATCATCCAGCAGTTTATGGAAACGCTGCTTGTGCTCGGTCTTTTGATCATGGAAGTCGATCAGGGTGGCAAGAATTGCCATTACCTCGGACTCGGAAGCCTTTCGTAAGATGCGTCTGCCCACTCTGGGATTCGCCCCGCCCTTGCCGCCGGCATAGATCTCATAGCCGTTCCGAGTGGCGACGATGCCGATATCGGAAGTCTTGGCCCCGGAGCAGCACATGGTGCAGGCTGCGACCGCGAGCTTGATCTTGGGCTTGGTATGACTGCGGCCGGCAAAGCGATCGAGGATCGTGCGGCTGAAGGCTTCGGTATCGATCAGCCCAAAACTGCAATGCCCCATGCCCACACAGACCCGCGGGATGGGAAATTTCCCGGGCGCCTTGAAATCTGCCCCGAAGGCGGCCAACTGCGCCTTGATCTCCTCCGCCGCCGATTCCGGTACCCCGGTCAACCGCAGGTTCTGCAAGGTGGTGAGGTACACCACCAGATTGTATTGTTCCGCCAGTTCCCGCGCCGCCGCCATAATCTCCAGGGGCAGCCGACCGGCCTGAAGCAGGACGGTAATACTCGTTTTCTTTTCTTCTCGCATTGATTGTTCAGGTTTTCATTTCAGATGAAATAGGGCGGGGTGAGCCTGCCGAGCGTGTCGGCAGGCCTATAACTGAAGTCTACTTGAGCCATTCATGGTCAGGTGGACAAACTGCGGGTTGATTCGACCTTCAGTTCGGTGCAGGGTTTTCTCGGTAAAGGAGATGGCTCCGGCCTCGGTCACCGTGATGACGGCCGAGGACCTGGTGCCATAGTCACGGCTGTCGATAAAGATAGGACTGAGCAGCCGCTCCCAGTCGAGTCCCACCCCTGTTTCCGGCAGCCCGTCATCGGGCGGACGATGGCTGTCTTCGAGGACCGCCAACAGCTGCAGGGGATCGATCTGCGCTATTTCAACCATAAAGGGCCGCAACAGCTCCTTGCCTCGCACCACCTTGGGCCAGGGTGAATCGAGCAGATGGTTGGATAGACCGTAAAAGCCCGGTCCAAGTTTTTGGGCTGCACCATTTTTGTTGGAATAATAGAACAACTCCTCGGCATCGCCCAGAAGAAGATTGAAGCCATTATAGCGGGCGTCGCTGGCTGCCAGGAGCTGCAGAAAATCCCCGGCGCTGCAGTCGCCGGTCAGATAGTCAATAAGAATCCGGCCCCGCGTCGGTGCTTCCGGTCGGTTGGCGGCCGGATCGCGATAGTTGGTGATCGCCGCAAATTTCTGTCCCGCGGTAATGCCAAGCCACGTGCCGCCTCCCTGCAGATCGAGACCGGCAAGAAGAGTCCCTGTTGGGTTGAGGAAAGAAAGCGGCGCCGTCGGCCGTGCGAGAAATTCGTCGCGGTTTGACGCCACCACCAGCCGGTATCCGGGGGTGGTCCGATATGAAAAGAACAGCAGGCACATATGAAATTATAATTTTACACTTGCTTCAATCGACCCGCGGCCAGGTCACATCTTTTTCCTCTTCGACCAGATAGCAGAATTTCGCCCACTCGAATTCTCTCTTCGATACCGGACACCGCAAGGTAATTGTGTGTTCGCCGATCGCAGCTATCACCCAATCCCCACTTCTCCGGGAATCTTCGATGCGGATCTTCTGTCCCAGGTAAAACGGATATGGCCGGAATACAGTGACGTCATGTTTCATGGTATCTCTCCTCCAACAGGGGGAAGCTGAGCCAGCCTTCCCTTGCAATTCACAAAAAAGAGGGTACTTTCTTAAAATAATACCGGAAATTCAACCGACAACTTACCGACCTGCAATATCATGTTCATGTCATCTTCCGTAGCCTCTGCCGCCGTTGCCATTATTCACTGCCCTCATCCGGAGGAGAGCTATCTCATCCTGAGACGAGCTGCCCGGCCGCAGGATCCCTGGTCGGGACATTTCTCCTTCCCCGGCGGCAGAAAAGAAGAGCGGGATCTCGATCTTCTCGCCACCTGCATCCGGGAGACCGAAGAGGAAACCGGCATCATCCTTTCCCCGGACCTCCTGCAGCGCCGCCTGGTGCAGGAAACTGCCGGTCATTATGTTCGCCAGCCGGTCATTGTCCAACCCTTCCTCTTTTCTCTGCCGGCCCGCCTGCCTCTGCGACTGGCGGCAGAGGAAATACAGGGTGCGGTCTGGCTGGCTGCCGCCCGGTTTCGCGACCCCGATCATCATATCAACGTTGAGATGCTTCCCGGTCGATTCTTTCCAACTTATCCTGTTAAAGACTACTATTTATGGGGCTTTACCTATCGTCTGCTGCGGGCCATCCTCAACATGGACAGCAATGAGTAGAGTCAGCAGGCTTAAGATGATTACAGCGACAGCAGCCCAAATCCTGCAAGATAAGGAAAGTCGTATATGAATCCTCATCGAAATGTTCTCGGAACCCCTCTGGAAATGTGCAGCATCGAACCGATGACCGGGTTCACCAGGGAAGGCAGCTGTAAAGTAACCGACGACGATTACGGCATCCACGGGGTCTGCGTTCAGGTAACCCAGGAATTCCTGGAATTCTCCAAGAGTAAAGGCAACGATCTCTCCACTCCCCTGCCCCTGGCCGGTTTTCCGGGGCTGCAGCCGGGCGATCGCTGGTGCCTCTGTGCCCTGCGCTGGAAAGAGGCGCTTCTGCATGGCGCGGCACCGAAGGTCAACCTGGCGGCAACGCATGAAATCGTTCTCAACTTCGTATCGCTGGCCGATCTGCTTATCCATTCCATCGATATCGGCCACAGCTAGAAAGGCCGAGCGCCGCCAGCAGTACCTACATTTCGAGGGCCATTCCTTTAGCCACCTCTCTCCTCTTCTCCTCTCCCATCAGGATTTCCAGCAGTTTCAGGGCAAAATCGATTGAAAGCCCGGCTCCCTTGCCGGTCACACAGTTCCCGTCGCACACCACCTTCTCCGCCACATGAGCGCGGGACTGCAGTTTGTCGGCAAAGCCGGGATGGCAGGTGGCCTTCTTGCCCGTAAGCAACCCATGGTGCTCAAGGACCAAAGCCGGCGCGGCACAGATCGCGCCGTACAGCCGGTCTTCGCCGGCTTGAGTTTTCAGCATAGTCCCGAGAAGTTCAGATTTCCGCAGGTTCTCGGCGCCGGGGATTCCGCCAGGCAAGGCGATCAGATCATATTGTTCGCGGATGCAATCGGAGAGATGAAGATCGGCCGTGACCTTGACCCGGTGCGATGAGGTGATCTGCAGGCTCTCGCCCACGGCGGCCAGATCGACCTGCGCCCCGGCCCGCCGGAAGACATCGACAATGCTGAGGGCTTCTAGCATTTCAAAGCCCTCGGCAAGGGGTACGAGAATTTTTTTCATGTTCATCTCCTCATAAAGCTGGGTGAGGGGAACGGCTGCTGGGAAAGCATGCAAAGGACCTGGAAACCGGATAATCCGCCGGCCCCTGTAGCTAAAACGACGCCGGCGATAATGAGAGGCGACTTACTGATTGCGCGGGATCAGCTCCTCCGGCTGCTGTTCGGCGGCATTTGCGACCGGCGGGGCAAAAATCCGATCGGCACCGTCGGGGCCGGCTGTCTGAGAATCCTCCTGATCCGCCAGGATCAGCATAGCCGGGTCAATGGCGACCATCTCCTGCTCGACCCGTTCGATATTGCTGATCACTTTCGGGCCTATATCCACATTGGGATATTTGACCAGGATATCTTTCAGCACCTTACGCGATTCCAGCAGAAGTTTCTTTCGGCTCTCAAGATCGGTGGTTTTCGTGAACCGCACAAAAAGATTGGCAGCCTTCTTGCGATCAGCCTGGGCCGCGGCAAGCGAGAGTTCCTTGATCTTTTCCTGAGCTTTCGCAGAGTACTCCGAATCGAGGAGACCGGCGAAGACGGCTATCGCTTCTTCGAACTTTTCCTCTCCCGCCAGCAGCATGCCTCGGTTCCACTGATTCTGCAGATCCTGAATCTGAGCAATCCGGTCGGTTTCCTGGTCGACCGCCGCCCCCATCAGCAGTTCGTCGTTCTTGCTTTTAACCACAAGCTGCTTATCCGGGCCGAGAATATTTGCCGGGATGGTCTCCAGTTTTTCCTGGGCTTCCTTGAACTTCTTTTCATCGCTCAGTTTGTCGACGCCGGACATAAAGCCGTCAAACCATTTATCGGCAGCAGTCTTGACATTTTCCTTGATGGCCTCGACATTGGATGAAACCGGCGAATAGGGATATTGCTCAAGAAATTTTTCAGCCTGCCAGAGCACCTTGTAACCGTCCTCTTCCGGGACAAAACCCAGATAGTTGCGCAGCAGCGTTGAATATTCCCTCATTTCGGGACCCGCTTCCGCGGCCCGGTCAAGTGCGGACAACTGGAGCTTCGACCATTCCTCAATGCGGCCAATGTTCTGGTAGTCTTCGGAAATCTTGTGATATTGAATAGCTGCCGCCTTGGTATTTCCGGAGGCCATGTACAGATCGGCGAGCACTTTTCGCAAAGATACGAGATCGGTGGCCTGATCGTCGGAAACGGACATCTGATCGACGACCTGCTGATACATTTCTGCAGCTTTTGCTTGCTGATTGAGATGTATCAAGGCATTCCCGTAGTGAATTTTAGTGCGGAAATTCACCCGGCCAAGCTGCGTCGGCGGCATCTTCTGCCACACCTTGGCCACTTCCTGATATTCCCTGCTTGCCGAATACCGATCGATCAGCGTCTCAAGCTCCGCCAGGTCGTCACCGTCTTCTCTTTGACTCGAGTCGTCGACACTTTGGTCGCCCGGGTCCGTCAGCAGACGGGCGCATGAGCTTTCCATGAACTCTATGTCGCTTTTCTGCAGTTCGACAATGGACAACCCGTCCGTGCGGCCGGCGGAAGGCATCTGCCATGCCTGCATCACCCTACCCCGCATCTCGTCATACCCCTGCATCACATTCTGCAGCTTGCGGAAACAGCTCACCATTTCGGCGGGATCAGGCTCTTTTCCCGGCTGACCCGCTCCCTTGCCGTCTATCGCCTTCCAACGCTCGAGTTTTCGTCCGTATTCGGCGATCCGGGCATCGATGTACTGCAGGGAGGGGAATTCTTCCTCGATGTTTTTCTCCACTATTTCCCCAGGCAATGGACCCTCGATGATCAGCGGTTCCGACTGCGGTACTTCCGTCGGCAAATCTTGAACGATGGGCGATGCCACCGGCGGTTGCTTCGTTACGGCCGACGGAGCGGGGCGCTCGATCAGCGGTTTTTTCGGCACTGCACAACCGGCAAAGGTCAGGGTACAGGCCAGGATGCAGGCACTCCAGGCTAATTTTTTCATAGTATCTTTAAGCTAATCGGTGAAAGATTCGTTACTGTTCATTTAGAAAAAGCTGCTCTGCCGTCGGAGCTATTGGGATGCTGGTTCAGCATGACTCCAGAATGGCCGGAAATTTCTTTCAATCTCAAAGCGACCGGTGTCGGATTGGCTACCAAAGGTCAAAATTGCGGGTTGAGACCGCACCGTCACACTTACCGGCGCCATCGGCTCGACCAACTTTCCGCCCTGGTCCAAAGTCACGGCCAGATTCATTTGACCGTAATCCTCGCGCTTCAATATGAGACCATAAAACGAAATATCAACCGGGTCAAGCTTGCTGACATAGTCTTGTTCCTTCAGCAAAACATTGGCAATCTCACACCAGGTCGGCAGAGCGCCGGCAGCACCGCTTATCCGGCTGGCTTTCCGCCGCATGGGTTGATTATCGTCAAACCCCACATAGGTGCCGATGGCAAAGCCATCCTGCTGGACCATCCCGTCCCCGCTCGCCATTACCCCCGGTAGATAGCCGAAGAAGGAAGCGTTGGTGTAATTGTTGGCCGTTCCGGTTTTGCCAAGCAGGGGGACCGGCAGATTGAGTTTGGCTATTTCGGCGCCACCTCCCTGCTCATCGGCACGGAGTTTCACCTTATCGCCGGCGCTCTTGCCGGTCCCGAACTTTACGACATTTTCAAGAATCCCGCCGATCGCCAGGGTAGTTTTCTGATCGAACACCTGTTTTCGTATCGGTTTGGGTTCAAAGAGCACTTTGCCGTCTTCCGATTCTATTCGGCTCAATATTGCCAAGGAATCGTTGCCGTCCTCCTGGTGTGGTTCGCCGAAGGTCGTGACGCTCCCGGTCACCAGCCCCTCATACATTCTCGTTGCTTCAAGCAGCGTGACAACATTCGAGCCGAGAGGAAAGGAGAGGACCGGCTCGAGATTGCCCTTTATTCCCAATTGTCCCGCGAGTTGGATAAGGTAATGCAGCCCCACCGTTATCCGGAAATCACCCACCTGCGAGAGCACCTCGAAACTGTACGGCAGTTCTTCGGAAAGTTTTTGCTGCTCGTAATTAATCTGCTCTTCAACCTTGTCGAAGGTACCGGCAGTGAGTTGGCCATCCAACTTTACCTTCTCCCAGAACAGGACTCTGCCCGATGGGCCAAGTTCCTCAAGGGTGCTGCGCAGCAGGTGATCGGTAACCCTTGCCAGGTATCCCGAAGGTTGCAGCAGTCGGTTGAATGAATACTCGCCCGAGACGAGATTCACGAAGAGCCCTGCGGCAACGGTCTGTTCGAAGGGGTCGGGTTCGACACCTTCCAGGCCGCTTTCGACCGCCGACCGGAATTCAGCCAGTTCGCCCCTCAGCGACTTCAGCCGCAGGTAACTGCGAGACAGCAACTGCTTGCGCACCTCCAGCTCGTCGGCCTCCGGTTTGGACATGGTCGCATTTCTTTGCTGCAAGCCAAGGCTCAGGTCTCTTGCGAACCGGTCGAAGTTTTGTCCGTAATGCAGGTTCTGGAGAATAGAGTATTCATCCAGCATCCCGTCAAAGACAAAGTCGGTTTCCAGGCTTTCCACCGCTTTGCGATAGGCAGCTGACCGCAACATTTCACTGTTCATTATAATGCCGTAACGATCGCGAATCCTGGTGCTGTAGGACCGGTACGATTCCTCTTCTCCGCTGGCGGTCTGGGGCGCAAGGCCCACATGGGTGGCAACTTCGCGGAACTGCGCCGGTGACAGCCGGTCGCACAGATGGGCCAGCAGCCACACCGAAGCGACATTCTCCGAAAGAACACCTGCCCAGTTCATCGACACCCATTCAAAAGGACTCTTGTGATCCGGCCGCGGAAAGTAGGGCTGGCCGTTAAAAACAAAGAGATCGCGGCTGTTTCTCAAGACATCTGCGGTATTCCAGCCGAGTTGCAGAGCGGCGGCATAGACCAGCGTCTTGAAGGCGGACCCCATGGTCCTCTTAGCATGAATCGCCCGATTGAAGAACCGGTTTTCCGCCCCTCCGGCCATGCCCTTGATCGCCCCGTCTTTCAGGACTATGGCACCGCCTTGAACCTGAGGAAATTTTTCCAGGGAAAGCAGAACCGGGTGATCCTTCGAGGGCGCCCGGATGCTTACCCAAACCCGGTCACCTGTCTGCAATTGCTGCAGGAGCTTTTCCTGGTCGCCGGCTGCCGGCTCGCTCCAAAGATTGTTCTGCCATTTCACCTGGGAACTGACCATTTCCGCCAGCCCTGCCGAGTCGATCACGCCACGTCCAAGCTGTTTTTCGAGCTCCACCGTGATTTCTATCTCTTTGCCTTTGCCTTTGATTTCGACAATGTTGCCGAATACATAATCACCCTCCCGCACCTCCGAATCGCCGGTGTAACCGAGATCCTTCAGTTCCGCCTGGACCTCGTCGCGATTGTAGCCGCGCAGACGCACATCTAGCCGCGAGAGTTCCCCGCGCAGGCTGGCAAGAGCCTTGTGCTGCAGTTCCCGGTCCACAGTTGTAATTATTCTGACGCCTGAGGTGGCGATATTGGTTATATCATAGGCTTCAAGAGCATTCAGCACCTCGGTGGATGAAACGGCATCCCGCACCAGTTCCATCGCGTGGTCGAGGGCATAGCCGACCTTGCCTTCGTTGAATTCGATTTCCGCAGCAACGGCCTCCTTATGTTCGGCTTCGCCGATCATCCCCAGTTCAACCATCTTATCGAGGACGTATCTGGTCCGTGCTTTCGCGCGTGAACGTGCGGTTGCGATCGCTTCTGTGGATTTTTTTATGAAGGGATTGTAATAATTCGGCCTTTTCACGCTGCCGGCGATAAAGGCGCTTTCGAGAAGGGTCAACTCCTGCGGGGTCTTATCAAAGTAGTACCTGGCGGCAACGCCGAAGCCGTGGCCATTGCCGCTGACGTAGAACTGGTTGGCATAAAACTCGAAGATTTGTTCCTTGGAGTAATGATATTCCAGGCGCAGGGCGAAAAGCAGTTCCTTCACCTTCGCTTCGAGCGACCTGTCGGTTCGCTTAAAGAGGTTTTTAGCCGTCTGCTGCGTGAGCGTACTTCCGCCCTGAACGATCTTGCCCGCCTGGATGTTTCGCACCATCGCCCGGACTATGCCGACCGGATCGAAGCCGACGTGCTGGAAAAACCTTTCGTCTTCCGAGGCAACCAGAGCATTGACAAAAGTTTTCGGAGTTTCTTCGAAGGTAACATACTGACGATGGGCGGTATCGAAAAACACCCCCAGCTTGGTCACACCGTCACTGTAATACACCTCGCTCTCTTTCCCCAGTATCTTGCGGATATTCTCAGGCCGGATGGCATCTCCCGGTTCGACTACAACCAACCGGTACACCCACCACGTCAGCGCCGCTCCGGCTAGCGCACTGAAGATGGTGAAAATAAAAAAGATTTTTTTAAACATGATCTTGATTGTTCAGGCCTTGACAAACGGAAAAAATGGATAAAAAGACAATCCATCCCGTCTCGACAAGTATAATCCTTGCAATTGCTCGATATTTCTGTTTTAAATATTAGCCATTAGTGATTTCAATTCAAACGGATATGAATGTACAAGGTTATCCAATATATCACAACAGGCTTATTGCGAAACATACCGCCTTTCTTCCAGGCTAAGCCGCTCCAGCCATAAACCGGAACGACGAATGATTCATACACCTTATCGACTTGTAAAGACCCTTGTTATCATATCTCTTACATATTTTCTTTCAGGTTGTGCAGGTGACTTGCATACCGTCACCTATCCCGATAATTCCCAACTCGAAACAGCGGAAATCGGGAACGATCAACTAGACCCGTCGCTTGAAAAATCCGAAGCGGAAATGTGCCTGGACCAGGAACTCCAGGAACTCGACCAGACCGGCATCTGGAATGAAACTTTCCCACCGATCAGTATCGATCCTGAACAACGAAAACTGTACGACTTCCCAATAGTTCTCAACAAACAGGTACAGATGTACCTGCATCTTTTCCAGAACAGCCAAAGGGATCTTTTCGCCGGCTGGCTCGCAAGATCGACCACCTATATGCCGATTATGGAGGCGGAACTCGCCGCCAACGGACTTCCCCATGACCTGGTCTATCTGCCGATGATCGAAAGCGGCTACAATCCGCTGGCCTGCTCGCGCTCGATGGCAGTCGGCCTCTGGCAATTCATGCAGGCCACCGGCACCCAATACGATCTTGAAATCAATAAGTTTGTCGATGAACGCCGTGATGTGGAGAAATCGACCAAGGCCGCCGTGGCCTTCCTGGCCGATCTTTACAAGGAGTTTGGCGACTGGCACCTGGCGGTTGCGGCGTATAACGGGGGACCGGGCAAGATCCGTAATGGCCTCAACAAATACAACGTCGATAATTTCTGGGATCTGGCGAGCAAAGAAAATTACCTGGCCCTTGAAACCAAGCGCTATGTGCCGAAACTGATCGCTGCCCTGATTATTGCCAAGCAACCGGAACGATTCGGTTTCACCAATATCAACTATCACCCCGTTCCTCGCTTCGACAAAGTCAGAGTTGGCCCTGGGATGAGTTTTGACGCGATCGGTCTCATCAGCGAGAGCAGCCCGACGGCGATCAAGAAACTGAATCATGAACTGCGACTTGATAAAACTCCTCCCAATGTCGCCAGTTACACGGTTAGAATCCCGGAAACGAAGGCAGCCATTGCCAAGAAAAATCTTTCCCGTCTGCATACTATCGTCAATACCGGCTTTAAATCGCATAAGATCGGCAAAGGCGATACTCTCGCGAGGATTTGCGAACAGTACGGCATCAACAGAACCACCCTGCTCAAGGTGAACAACCTTCGCAGCCCCAAACTGGCTTATGGTCAGAATCTGCGCATTCCTTACAATACCGTGAGCTACCAGCTTCTTCCCGAAGGTTCCGTGGCCAGTCGGACGGACAATCGGCAGAACCTCATCATGCATCAAGTCAAGCCCGGAGAAACCATCTCCAAGATTGCCACTCAATATAATGTGCCGATCAACATGATTGCCTCCTGGAATAACTTGAACGGTGCATATTCCATTCGGACCGGTCAACAGCTGACCCTCTTCATCGATCAGAAAAAATCGCCCTCGATGAAAGAGACAAAATCCCTCGCCATCGTCGAAAACGACAGCAAAACTCTGCTGAAAGCCGAGAGGAGAAAGGTCCATGTCACGGAAATGGCCCCT
>Ga0154407_1254_pt2 | contig 19228 bp, 16 predicted proteins | sample RifGroB2_FD_115911 | JGI IMG/M metagenome (GOLD analysis project Ga0154407, IMG submission 115911) | Desulfobacterales bacterium GWB2_56_26
TCGTTTTACCCTCGAATTATCGTCGTTATCGAGAAGAGGACGAGCTATGCAAATTATTTCCCGGGCGATCGACGCCCTCAATGAAAAAACTGGTGTCTACAGTTCCTACCTCATCCTGCCCCTGATAGGAGCGGTAATCTACGAGGTTTTCATGCGCTATGTGTTTAACGCCCCGACCTCCTGGGGTTTTGAGATGACCACCTTTTTCTATGGCATGCATTACATGCTGGGTCTCGGCGATGCCCACCGGACCAACACCCATGTCTGTATCGACATCTTCGAATCGAGGATGAAGCCGCACAATCGAACTATCCTGCGCATCATCACCAATCTGGTCTTGTTCGTGCCGGTCATGGGCTGCATGGCGATATGGTCGGTCAAATATGCGGCCACTTCCTGGGCACAATGGGAGCACGCCTCCTCGTCTTGGTCTCCGGCCATCTATCCGTACAAGACGGTCATGGCGGTCGGTTTTATCCTCTTTTTTCTGGCAGGCGTTTCGAAGTTGCTGAAGGACTTCAACAGCCTCCGTTCTGACAACTAACCGCCTGTTTGGAGAAAAACGAATATGACTCCCGAAGTTTTAACAATATTGATGTTCGGCATCCTGATCGCGGCCATCGCCCTGGGGCATCCCCTGGCGATTACCCTGGCTGCCACGGCCACCTTGATCGGTCTGATCGACAATGGTTTCAACATCCCTGCCCTGCTTGACCTGATCACCAACAACAACTGGGGAATTTTCCTCAATTATACCCTCGTCTCGGTACCGCTCTTTATCTTCATGGCCCAAGTCCTCGACCGCGCCAAGGTGTCAGAGGAGTTGTTCGAAGCTCTATATATTATTCTGGGCGGCCTGCGCGGCGGCCTGGGACTTGCGGTCATCGTCGTCTCCACCGTCTTTGCCGCCACAACCGGCATCGTCGGCGCCTCGGTGGTGGCCATGAGCCTGATGGCCGGCCCCGCTCTGTTGAAGCGCGGGTATGACAAACCGATGTCGGCCGGTATCATCACCTCGTCCGGAACACTCGGTATCCTCATCCCGCCGAGTATCATGCTGGTCGTTTACGCCGGTCTCACCGGCCTGAAGGAGACCTCGGTCGGCAACCTGTTTGCCGCCGCCATCCTGCCCGGCCTGCTGCTCTCCGGTCTCTACCTGACCTATGTCGGTATTCGCTGTGCAATCAATCCGAAACTTGGCCCGCCGATCCCGAAAGAAGAGCGCACCGCCACCTTCGGTCAGAAGTCTTTCATGTTCGTCAAGAGTCTGGTGCCGCCCTTCGGTCTGATCCTGGCCGTCATGGGCACCATCCTGGCCGGTGTGGCAACGCCCACCGAGGCTGCGGCGCTTGGTGCCTCCGGTGCGATGGTTCTGGCGATGTTTAAAAGAACCTTTACCTGGACAATGATTTCCGGAGCCGCGCTCGCTACCGCCCGAACCACCTGTATGGTCATGGCGCTCTTCATCGGCGGCAAGGTATTCAGTGTAGTCTTTCTCAGCATGGGCGGCGGCGACGTCGTCGCGGATTATCTGCTCGGTATGGATTTCCATCCGTACATGGTTCTGTTCCTGATGAACCTGGTGGTCTTCATCCTCGGCATGTTCATCGACTGGGCCGCCATCCTGCTGGTAGTTGTGCCGATCTTCACGCCGATTGCCATGGAGCTTGATTTCAACCCCTTGTGGTTCGCGATGATTCTCTGCGTCAACCTGCAGACTTCCTTCCTTACCCCGCCGTTCGGCTACTCCCTGTTCTACTTCAAGGGCGCCGCGCCGCCGGAGTTTTCCATCGGCGATGTCTACAAGGGAATCCTGCCCTTTATCGCCTTGCAGGTTATATGTGTTATGACTATGGTCATGTTTCCGGATATCGTCACCTATCTGCCGTCGATCTTCTTCGGCGAGTGATCTGATTGATCGGATTTTAATCGAAACAGGAGGACACAACCATGCTGCCTAAGATCGAGACAATTCTTTACGCCACCGCCCTCGGCCCCGGCGCGCCCTATGTCTTTCGCCATACCCTATCCCTGGCCCGTCAGTACCAGGCTAAAATCGTGGCGGTGCATGCGATCGAACCGCTCTCGACTTTCGGCCAGAGCCTGGTCGAGCAGTATATCTCCCACGATGCCTCGGAAGAGATGCACAGGAAGGCCCGGGAGACCGTCAAGGCGCAGCTCAAGGGACGTATCGAGCAACTCTGCACCAGGGAGTGCAACGGGGCGGCGAACTGCGAGAATCTGGTGAGTGCGATCAAGGTGGTAGAAGGCTATCCTGCCCAAGCCATCCTCGACGCGGCCAAGGAATGCTCTGCCGACCTGATCGTCATGGGTTCCCATCGCCATACCATGATCGGCGAGGTCATCTTGGGCAGCACCACCCGTAAGGTCCTGCACAGTGCCGACCTGCCGGTCTTCGTGGTGAAAATTCCGGAAGGATATACCGAGGAACTCCGATAGAAACGCTCCTTTCTGCTTTTCTTCCACCGCCCACTCCTGCGACTGCATCAGCCGAAGGAGTGGGCGGTCGGCCTTAAGCCTGAATCCAACAAGCCGTAAGACTACAGCAAACCCTGCTCTTTGTACCACCCGGCGGTCCTGCGTAAGCCCTCCTGCAGCCCGTACCGAGGGCTGTAACCGAGCATTCTTTTCGCTTTGCCGATATCAAAGGCCCGGCTCTTGGTGAAGAAATCGACCCGGCGCCGGTAAATCGGCGGCTCGAGGCCGAGAGGTATGCAGACCTTCTCGCAGAGCGAGCCGGCCAGTTGAAAGGGCAGGGCGGGGATATGCACCTTCCGGCCGCGCCGGCCTGTTATCCGGGCGATAATGGCCAGGAGATCGTCGAGGACCATTCTCTCTTCTCCGCCGATGATGAACACCTGGCCTACCGCCGCATCGACCTCCGAGGCGAGAATAAATCCCTGCACCAGATCGTCGATGTAGACCATATGGTAAAAGATTCGGCCGGTGCCGATGACCGGGGTGATGTTTCTCGCCCCCAGCCTGAAGAGTTTCAACAGCCGCATGTCGCCGGGGCCATAAATGGCCGTCGGCCGGACGACGGTAAGCGCCAGTCCGTTCTGCGCGGCAAAATCTCGGGCCAGCAGTTCGCCTTCAAGCTTCGTTCGCTGATAAATGTCGTTAGGTGAATACGGCGACTCTTCGGTGGCCGGCGGCGCCTGGACATCGCCGTGCACGCCCACCGTGCTGCAGTGGACGAAACGTTCGACCCGGTATTTCAAGGCTGCTTCCAGGAGATGCCGGGTACCTTCGACATGGATGTCCCGGTAATCCTGATCCGCCGCCGAAGCGGTGCGGTATATGGCGGCGAGATTGAAGACTTTGGCCACTCCGAGAACCGCCGTGTCGACCGCAGCCCGGTCCCGGATATCACCTTCGTGGATTTCGAGAGAAGGGTGCGGCAGAAGCGCCACCCGAGATCTGCTGCGCACCAGAAGCCTGACCTGATGACCGTCCTGTAAAAGTCTTTTGGCAAGATTGTGACCGGTATAACCGGTGCCGCCCATTACCAGTATCTTCATGAAAACTTTCCCCGGAGCAATATGAGATCAGGCTGGAGGGCATTATTGCGCATAATCTCGAAGAGCTTGCTTTCTTTTCCGCCAGTGGCGGACTTCAGTTCTCGACTGTAGCACATCTAACAATATATCACTCCTTTTTTCTGCTTGATTTGCCTATGAAATCGCTGCTCTGACACGGGCGTCCATGCCGGCACCGGGAAGAGTGCCATTCCGCCATCTTTTAAAACGAAACAGCGGTCGGCTCTGTGTAGAGAGCTGACCGCCGTGGAGTAAAGACCCAACGGTGTTCAGATTGACGTCATTATATCCGAAAGCATGAAGGTCATCTGGTAGAAAAGCATTCCCTGCTGTTTGTACCACGCTGCGGTCCGGCGTAAGCCCTCCTGCAACCCGAACTTGGGGGCGTAACCGAGCAGCCGTTTCACCTTGCCGATATCGAATAATCGGCTTTTGGTGAAGAAATCCACCCGGCGCCGGTAAATCGGCGGCTCGAGGCCGAGAGGAATGCAGATCTTTTCACAGAGCGAACCGGCCAGCTGAAAGGGCAAGGCGGGAATATGAATCTTCGATTCCGGTCGGCCGGTTATCCGGGCGATGGCGGACAGGAGGTCGTCGAGGACCATTTTCTCTTCCCCGCCGACGATAAATACCTGGCCGATTGCCGCTTCCGCCTCCGAAGCGAGAATGAAGCCCTCGACCAGGTCGTCGATGTAGACCATGTGATAGTAGATCTTGCCGGTGCCGATGACCGGAGTGATGTTCCGTACCGCCAGCTTGAAGAGTTTCAACAGCCGCAGATCGCCGGGGCCGTAGATGGCCGTCGGCCGGACGACGGTGAGCGCCAGGCCGTTCCGGGCGGCGAATTCCCGGGCCAGCAGTTCGCCTTCGAGCTTGGTCCGCTGATAGATGTCGGCGGGGGCATAGGGCGACTCTTCGGTTGCCGGCGGCGCCTTGACATCGCCGTGCACGCCCACCGTGCTGCAGTGGACAAAACGTTCGACATGGTGCCTGACGGCGGCTTCCAGCAGATGCCGGGTGCCCTCGACATGAATATCCCGATAATCCTGATCCACCGCCGAAGCGGTGCGGTACATCGCAGCGAGATTGAAGATTTTGGCGACTCCGGCAACCGCCTTATCCACCGCCGCCCGGTCTCTGATGTCGCCCTCGTGGATTTCAAGAGTTGGCTGCGGTTCAAGCGCTACACGGGACCTGCTGCGCACCAGTAGTCTCACCTGATGACCGTCCCGCAGGAGTCTTTGGGTGAGATTGTGACCGGTAAAACCCGTGCCGCCCGTTACCAATATCTTCATGAATCCTTCCCTGGTACAAAATGAGATTGTGCCGCTTCCGGCAATGTTGCCGAAATTGTATCGTAAAAACTTTGTAATTTCCGCCTGAAGGCCGTAATCGAGTAATTGTCTCCGGCGACTTTCCGCCCATTTTCCCCCAGCTCCCGGCAGAGGACCGGGTCGGCCAGGAGCCTGGCCATGCCGGCGGCCATGCTCTCCCTGGTCGGCTGCACCAGGCAGGCGAAAGCCTCGGTCAAGACCTGGGTGTGGGTGGGCAGATCCGTCGCCAGCACCACCTTGCCGGAATCGAGATAGGAATACAATTTCATCGGCGTGTTGTTGCCCTGGATCCTCGGCGATAAAAGAATGTCGGCCTGGGCGAGGAAATGGCCGAGCAGGGAAACCGGCCGGGGACCCACGAAAAAGGTATCGGCCGCGATCTGCAGCTCCTCGGCCTTTTGCCGGTAGTGGGCGATGGTCGTAGTCGTCCCGCCGATGATCACGAGATTACCCTGGCAGCCCTGGTCCCGGGCGAGCCGGAAGCTCGTAAGCAGCAGATCGATGCCCTGATAGCTCTCCAGGTTGCCGACATAGAGCATAATCGGGCCGGAGATCCCGTACCGTTCGCGCAGCATCTCGTCCGACGAGATCCCATCGCCCAGCAGGCTGATGTCTTCGAGACGGACCACGAGTTTGTCCGGGGCATAGCCGATGGCGATGTCTTCCAGACTCTTGCACACCGCAACGACCCCTGTGCTGCTCCGCACCGCCAGCCGTTCGCAGCAATCGAGCAGTGGGCGAACGGGTTTCAGCAGGGCAACCTTGTCGGCCACCTGCATGGCCAGCGACGAATCCATGTCATAGATATAGGGGACGCCGAAAATCTTTTTCAGCACCATGGCCATAAAGGCCGATTCCTCGACCGCATGGATCACGTCGAACGACTGCTGCCGCAGCAGCCCGATTGCCTTGAAAAATAAAAAACCATCGCAGACCAGCTTCTTCCAGGAGAGGGACGGCGGGATGTTTTTTATCCACGGCAGCCCCGGAATCCGGTGCACCTGCACCCCGGCAAGCTCCACATCTTCGCCCTCGTGAAAGACCAGCAGATGAACATTATGACCGAGCCGGGCCAGCTCCTCGACCAGCAGCCGGACCGCAATCGGTGTGCCTCGATTCTGAAAAAACGGCTGGGGAGCGATGACCAGAATGGAGAGTACCCGACCTGTTACTGCCACAGCAACCTCCTCACTGAATACCTTGGATGAAAGCAAGCAGCTCCATTATTTCCGGTCGCTCCGACAGATTATCGGCGAGCCGAACAGGCCGGTCAGACCTGTCAGCCGGAAACAATTCTCGATCATCGTGGAAAATGCCCGGTTGCCCACCTTGCGGTGAATCACCATGGGCAGCAGAAATTCGGGCTTGAAGACCGGCCGGGTAAAACCGTTTTTGGCGAGTTCTGCGGCAATCTCGTCGCGGGAAAAAAGGGTAAAGGTCCGGGTATTGCCCTCCATTTTCTTCTTCATCGCAAAAAACTGCTCGTAGAGGATATTGGTAGACCGCCGGTCGGGATAATCGAAGATCACGGCCCGGTCGGCCACCCGGCACAGTTCGGCGATGAGTTCGCGCCATTTGGTCACATGGGGCAGCAGCCGGAAGGACATGACCACGGCAAAGGAGCGGTCGGCAAAGGGCAAAGCTAGCGAATCGCAGGTACGGTATTCGAAATCGAGTGGGGCGAGCCGCTGATCGAGACGCTCACGACAGCTGTCGGCACTGCCGGTGACCGTCACCGCAAAGCCGTTTTTGACCAGGGGTTCGGCCAGCTGGGCGTGCCCCCCGCCCACATCGAGAACCTTCGCACCGTCCAGGTCCCGCAGCAGAGCCAGGGTTATTGCCGCCTGCCGGTCAAGAAAGTATCCTCCCACCGGACCGCCGAACCGTGCCGCATAGCCGGCCGTTGCCGTCTCGATATCCGCCGTTTCGGAAAACATCACGCTGCACCCATCTCCGCCAGCGGCGCATACACCTGCAGGACTGCAGCAATCTGCCTCTCCTGCTCTTCTCCGGTCCAGCTCAGTTCGCCTCCCATGACTTCGGCGATGCGAGCCAGAAGGGCGCGGCCCGGACATTCCGCCGAGCCCAGATTCGACCGGCGGAAAACCACGTCGGCCAAGGTCGATGCCATCTCCTCCCGGACAAAATAGCGGACTTCGGCGAAGAGCAGGGCCGGTTCTTCGGAAAGCCACAACCCATCGCCTTTGTTGCGGCCGTCCTGCTGCACCAGCATTCCGAAAACCGACCGCCACCGCGTACCGTACAGGCCTTCAAGATATTTTCTGATCCGCTCGTACTCCCCACCGAGTTCCCTGATGGTCGGACCATGATCGAGACGGTTGGGCGGGACGGCCTTATATGAGCCGGACGAGCCGGGATTGCGGGGACCGAACCATTTTTCATCCTGCAGCAGTCGCACCATCTTGTCGGCGATATCCGGGGCGGTGGTATACTTTACGCCCTTGATGGAAAACAGGCCCGGCATGCCGTCGACACCATGATCGATGATCTGCGACGATTTGTCGAGCTGCACCGAATCGGCCCGATCGGCATCGGCCTCGGTCATGGGCAACAGTCCGCCGTGACAGAAGGTAACATCCGCCATGGTCAGCTGGGCCGGGGGATAGATCTTGTTGATGTCGTCGACGATCTCCGCCACATCCCGGCGCTGCAGGACAAAATCGTCGACTGCCCCGCGATACGGCTTATAGGAGGTGCCGATCATGGTGTAGTCTTCCTGCCAGGGCACAAAAAAGAACAGCCTTTTGCCCCGTTTGATGAGCGCATCGCGGTCGGTGTACTCGGTATACCCTTCCAGGCCGACGGCATATTTGCGGAAAAGCCTTTTTTTCACCACGATATTGGCGGCCGTGGCCCAGAGCTGGCCGGTACCCCGGAACCGGCCGCCCGCCAGCCGTTCGAGCCATGGTCCGGCGGCGTTCACCACAATCCGGCTGTTCACCGCGATCGTTCTGCCGGTTGACTGATCCCTGACCGTCACTCCGGCTATCCGGTCGCCAGCCTTTTCCACCCCGACAACCTCGGTATAATTGGCGACGTCGGCACCGTACCGTGCTGCTTCCAGCACGTATTCGAGCACCAGCCGTTCGGTACTGCCGGCAATGGCGTCATACCAGATCGCCCCGCCGGTGAGTCCCTGTTCCTGAATGCCGGGAACCGCCCATTTCACTTCGTCCGCAGAAATGGAAGTGCCCTGGGGGAGACGGTTGTCCGCGGGCAGGCCCCGATTGCGGTCGAAGGCCACCATATCGTAGACGGCGAATGCCGTCCGCATTATTTCCCGGCCTTTAATGCCGTGGCCGTAGGTGGGCATCAGGCAGGCAAGCGGCTTGACCAGATGGGGGGCAAAGGCCATCATTGCCCGGCGCGAGGCGATGGATTCCCGCATCCTCTTGAAATCGCCGTGCTGCAGGTAGCGAATACCGCCATGGATGATCTTCAGACTGTTGGCCGAGGTGGAATGGCCGAAATCGCCTTTTTCGAGCAGGGCTGTCCTAAAACCGGCCCTTGCCGCCGCAAGGGCCAGCACGGCACCGTGGATGCCGCCGCCGACGATAACCAGATCGTAGGTGCCTGCAGTCAATGTATCGATATTTTTGTTCATTCCGAAAGTCAAACACCCCACAAGGGGGTATAAGTACCTTCACGAAATTCATTCCTAAAAAACAAGAATGAATTTCTAAGGTACTAAACAGTAATGGCCACAACGGCGGCGCGGGATTCTCCGGGCGGCCGCGCGAGGCGGGCAGGCTAAAGGGAAAACACCTTACATAGCAGAAACTGCACCGAAAAGAAACACCAATATCCGGGAAACCGTGGGATCAGACCCGACCGGCGGCGATAGCTCTGCCGAATTGCTCGGCCCTGTCCATTTCATCGGGCAATCCGAGAACCGCCTTTCTGGAATCCACCCCTTTCACCAGGAATTCGCCGCCGTATTCGATATCCATGGCGTCAAAAATATACCTGGTGGTCAAGATGCTGCAGTCGAAAATCTTCGGGCCAGTGGTGGCGGAGGTGGACAGCAGATAACCTTTGCGTCCTTCACCCTGGCGAAACCGGATATTGAGTAGATATTTTCTCGACCAGTGCGCCTGGAACCGGTCGCCGCAGGACTTGGCCTGGCCAGAGAGCCCGTAAAAATGCACCGGACTGACCAAAAGAATGCGATCGGCGGCATCGACCGCCTCGTACACCCCCGTCATATCGTCCTTGACCACGCAAACACCGGTTTTTTCACAGCCGCCGCAGCCTTGACACGAGCGGAGCTGCAGATCGTTCAGCCGGATGTAGTCCACCGTCCAGCCTTCCTTCTCCACCGCTTCACCGACCTTGCGGGCCAAGGTTTCACTGTTGCCTCCCTTGCGGGGACTCCCCAGCAGTACCAGCATCTTCATGATTTTGATCTCCTTCGTCGTTTCGTTTGGTTGCGGACAACCGCCTTCAGCAATTGCTGCTCAGGATAAGACGAACTCTACCATTTTTACCGCTTTTCTGTCAGCTCTTGTTGGGATTTTCTCCGCTATTTTTCTCCATTGCCGATCATTCGGGAATCCCTGCATCGCTACCATTAGTACTTTACAATCCTCAATAATAGTATACAGTAATGGTATACATCATCTCGGTCGTCCGTAGCGCCAAAAAGTTATCTTGCCCGATAATGAGATTTATTGTTACATTGTAACATGACTGCTCTTGCCGCCACCATATTCGCCATAAAACGATACGCCCTGCATGACGGACCTCACATCCGGACGACCATCTTTTTCAAGGGGTGTCCCCTGGCGTGCCACTGGTGCCATAATCCCGAAGGCATGGACTTCAAGGTGGAGATCCTCAGTCTCACTGAAAAGTGTGTGGGCTGCCGCGAATGCCTCGAAAAGTGTCCGGCCCAGGTCCTGCAACTGACGCCGGATGGAATCCGCCGCGACGAGAACCGCTGCACCCTGTGCCGAACCTGCACCCTCACCTGTCCGGCCCTGGCCCACGAGGCGACCGGCCGCCAAATCGGCGTAGGCGAGCTGGTCGCGGAAATCAGCAAAGATCTGCCGTTCTTCGATCAGTCCGGCGGCGGCATCACCTGCTCCGGCGGCGAACCGCTCTGCCAGCCGGAATTTCTCTACGCCTTCCTGACCGCCTGCGGGGCTCTCGGCATCCATCGGGCGGTCGACACCAGCGGTTTTGCACCTACCGAAACATTGCTACGCATCGCAACCGTTACCGATCTCTTCCTGTTCGATGTAAAGCTCATGGATAGCAAGCGTCATGAGCTCTATACCGGAGTGACGAACAACATGATTTTCAGCAACCTCAAGGCCCTGACAGCCACCGGCAAACCAATCAGGATTCGCATTCCCGTGATCGCTGGCGTCAACACCGACGAGGAAAACATCCGCGCCACCGGGGCCCTGGCCGCCGGCTGCAGGGTGGAAGGCATCGATGTCCTGCCGTACCACCCTTCTGCCACCGCCAAGTATCGAAAATTGAACAAAATATATCAGGGAAAACTCTTCACCGCTCCCTCAGGCGAATCTCTCGCCCGGATCGTGGAGATACTCCAGCAATACAGCGACGACGTCCGTATCGGAGGATAACAATGAACAGCCGAATAGAGAGACTGCGACAGCAGAGCTTTGAAGCCCAGCCCGCCATTTCCATTGAACGGGCGCTCCTCGAAACCGAATTCTACCGGGATAACTACGGTAAATATTCGCTCCCGGTGCTCCGCGCCTTGTGCTTTAAATATCTCTCTGAGCACAAAACCATCTATATCGGCGAAGGCGAACTTCTGGTCGGCGAGCGCGGCCCTGCGCCCAAGGTGGTGCCGACCTTCCCGGAGCTGACTTGCCACAGCGCCGAAGATCTGCGGATCCTGAACGACCGGGCCATGACCAGCTATCGGGTGGCCGAAGAGGATATCCGCCGCTATGAGGAGGAGGTCATTCCCTATTGGCAGGGGCGTTCGATGCGCGACCGCATCTTCAGTAAGATTCCGGCCGAGTGGCGGCTGGCCTACGAGGCGGGGCTCTTCACCGAATTCATGGAACAGAGGGCTCCCGGCCACACTGCTCTCGACGGCACGATCTTCACCACCGGCATGAACGATTTCAAGCGGCGCATCGCCGAGCGGATGGAGCGCCTCGATTACCAAAACGACCCGGCAGCGGCCGACCGCGCCGAGCAGCTCCAGGCTATGGATATTGCCTGCGATGCGGCGATTCTCTTTGCGGAACGGCACGCGGAGCTGGCCGAATCCATGGCCAAAACCGAAGAGAACCCGGAACGCCGGGAAGAACTCGCCCACATTGCCGCAATCTGCCGCCGGGTGCCGGCGGAAAAGCCGCGCACCTTCCATGAGGCCCTGCAGATGTACTGGTTCGTCCATCTCGGCACCATCACCGAGCTGAACGGCTGGGACGCCATGACCCCCGGACACATAGATCAGCATCTCCGGCCCTTCTATGAAAAAGAGGTGGCCGAGGGCAGCCTTACCCGCGAGCGGGCCAAGGAACTGCTTTCCTGCCTGTGGATCAAGATCAACAACCACAGCGCTCCGCCCAAGGTCGGGGTCACCGCCAAAGAAAGCGGGACCTACAACGATTTCACCCAGATCAACCTTGGGGGTCTCGACCGGTCCGGCGCCGACGCCAGCAACGAGGTATCCTATCTCTGCCTGGAGGTTTCCGATGAGCTGCATCTCCTCCAGCCCCAGCCGAGCGTCCACATCAGCAGCAAGACCCCGGACCGCTTCCTGAAAGCGGCAGCCCGGGTGATCCGCAAAGGCTACGGCTATCCTTCGGTCTTCAACACCGATGCCGTAATCATGGAGCAGGTCCGGGTAGGCAAGAGTGTGGAAGACGCCCGGGAAGGGGGCACCAGCGGCTGCATCGAGACTGGGGCCTTCGGCAAGGAGGCCTATATCCTGACCGGTTATTTAAACGTTCCGAAGATCCTGGAAGTCACTCTCAATAACGGCATCGACCAGCTAACCGGCAAGATGGTCACCATAGAGACCGGTGATCCGAAATCCTTCCGCAGTTTCGAGGAGCTGTACGAGGCCTTTACTCGGCAGCTCGACTATGTGGTCGAGCTGAAGATCCGCGTGAACAACTATATCGAGCGGATGTACGCCAAGTATTCGCCCGCCCCATTCCTGTCGGTGGTCATCCACGACTGCATCGAGAGCGGCCGGGACTACTACGACGGCGGACCGCGCTACAACACCAACTATATCCAATGCTGCGGCATCGGCACGATCACCGACAGCCTGTCGGCGATTAAGACCCATGTATTTGAGGGCGGCGTCTCGATGGAGAAGTTGCTCGGCGCGCTGAAAAACAACTTCGCCGGGGAAGAAGCCTTACGCCTGAAGCTGTGGAATAAGACGCCGTTCTACGGCAACGACGACGACCGGGCGGACGACATCATGAAACAGGTCTACGGCTCCCTCTTTCAGACTATCGACGGCCGCGCCAATACCAAAGGCACTGTCTATCATCTCAACATGCTGTCGACCACCTGCCACGTCTACTTCGGCAAGATGCTCGGGGCCTCGGCCAACGGCCGCGTCGCCCACCTGCCCGAATCGGACGGCACCTCGCCGTCCCACGGCGCCGACCGCAACGGTCCGACCGCGGTGATCAAATCGCTTTCCAAGATGGACCAACTGAAGTCGGGCGGGACGCTGCTCAACCAGCGGTTTCTGCCGAGCGTGCTGAAAACGGACCGGGACCTCGACAAACTGGGCAGCCTCATCCGCACCTACTTCACCCTGGGCGGCCACCATATCCAGTTTAATGTGGTCGACACGGGGACCCTGCGCGCCGCGCAAGAACATCCCGACGAGTACCGCAACCTGCTGGTCCGGGTCGCCGGCTACAGCGATTATTTCGTCGATCTGGACCTGGAGCACCAGGAGGAGATCATCAGCCGGACGGAGCAGGAACTACTGTAGAGGCGAAATATTTTCGCCCGAAACGAGGAGCGGTCGAACGCAAAAAGGGCGGAAGCGATCCATCGCCTCCGCCCCTTTTTCATTCCAGTGTGACGAGTTTCTTACTTGTTCATCGCCTCGGCAATAGCGTCGCAAACGTAGCCGATATTGGCCTGGGTCAAACCGGCCAGGTTGATCCGGCCGCCCGCTACCACATAGATAGCCTTATTGGTCCGCAGCCACTGCACCACCTCATCCGACAGGCCGCTGAACGAGAACATACCGCGCTGGCTGATGATCGAGGAAAAATCCCCTTTGACCTTCCGGTCAGCAAGCCCCTCGACCAGAGCGACCCGCATGGCCTTGATGCGGTTGCGCATGGCGGAGAGTTCCTCCAGCCACTGGGCGCGCAGCGCAGGCGTGCTGAGAATGGTCGCCACCACCAGGCCGCCATGGGCCGGCGGGTTGGAATAGATGACCCGAATGGTAGTCTTCAGATGGCTCATAGCCACCGCCGCTTCAGCTTTGGTTGGACTGACAATGGTCAGCGCTCCGGTCCGCTCGTTGTACAGCCCGAAATTTTTCGAAAAGGAACTGGCAACAAAAAAATCGACCCCAGTTGCCGCAAAGACCTCGATGCCGAAACGGTCTTCCGCCAAGCCCTCGCCGAAGCCCTGATAGGCGAAATCGAGGAAGGGAATCCAGCCTTTGGCCTTGCCGATGGCGGCGACCTTCCGCCACTGGTCGTTGCTGAGATCCACGCCGCTCGGGTTGTGACAGCAGGCATGGAGCAGGACCACGTCGCCGGCCGGGATGCTCTCGAGGCTTTTTACCATGGCCTCGAAATCGACGGCGCGGGTCGCGGGATTGTAGTAAGCGTACTCAGCCAGCGCAAAACCTGCAGTCTGGAAGACCCCTTTATGGTTGGCCCAGGTCGGCTTGCTGATCCAGACCTTGGCGTTCGGGTAGAATTTTTTCAACAGATCGCCGCCCACCCGCAGGGCTCCGGTGCCGCCGGGGGCATGAGCGGTTGCCGCCCGGCCGCTGGCGATGACCTCGCCGTTCTCGCCGAAAAGCAGCTTTTGCACCTCCGCGGCATACAGCGGGTCGCCGGAAATCGGCAGGTAGCTTTTGGTGCTTTCCCGTTCCAGCAGCACTTTTTCCGCCGCCTTGACGCAGTCGAGGATCGGCGTTTTGCCCGCCTCATCCTTATATACTCCCACTCCCAGATTGACCTTCTGCGGGTTGGGATCATTCCGGAAGGCCTCGGTCAAACCGAGGATCGAATCGGCTGGCGCCGCTTCAATTTTTTGCCACATGTATTCCTCCAAGTAGGGAAAAGGTATTTCAGTAGGGTGAGTTGGGAAAATACTAACTTTCGACGAAGCCTGTCAACAGGAATAGCAGGCGGCCGGGTGGACCGGCTGTTCGCTAAAATTTCGGCTGGAAGTTACGCCCGGCTCAAGAGATCTTTGTGGGCAAAGCCTTAGCAGATCGCCGTGGACATCCGCTGCAGCTCTCCCCTCTTGCCGATAACGACGAGGACGTCGCCGGCGTTGAAAACTTCGCCGGGGCCGGGATTGAAGACCATCTCCCCGCTAATTCTTTTGATAGCGACGATGATGACCCCGAAATCCTGGCGGAGGTTGCTGGTAACCACTGTCTTGCCGGTGATCGGCGCATTCGGCGCAATAATCGCCTCCTCCATCTGCAGGCCGAGCTCACTGTGCATCATGGTCTGGTCGAGAAAATCCACGACCGTCGGCTTGTGAAGGATTTCGGCCATCCGCCGACCTCCCATCTGGTAGGGACAGACCACGCGGGAGGCCCCGGCACGCAGCAGCTTGTTCTCGTTCTTGACATCGGAGGCCCGGGCCAGAATGAAGATATCCCGGCGCATCCCCTTGGCGGAAAGGGCGATAAAGACGTTGTCGGCATCGGAACTTACCGCAGTGACTAAACCTCTCGCCCGGTCGAGGCCGGCGGTTGTCAGCGCCTCATCCGAGGTGGCGTCCATATTGAGGTAGAGGATTTGATCCGCCTCAAGGGTCTCGACAGCAGCCTTATCCTGTTCGATCACCACCAGGGGAATGTTGGCTCTCTGAAGCTCCTTGACAATGATCTGGCCGATCCGGCCGTATCCGCAGATTATGAAGTGATCTTTCAACGCCGCAATTTGCTTTTCCAATTTTCTTCTCCCAAGTATTCTCCGCAATTCTCCTTCCACGAAGATGCGCGCGACCTGCCCCAGGGTGTAGGTTAACGTACTGATACCAAGGGTAATAACCACAATGGTGATCCATCTGCCGGCGTCGGAGAGAGGCTTAATCTCGGAAAAGCCGACGCTGCTGATGGTGATCACGGTCATGTAGAAGGCTTCGAACAGCGTCATGCCTTCGATTATGACATATCCGGAAGTGCCGAAAGCTATGGTGAGGCAGAGGAAGAAGAGCGAGAGCTTAAGTTTGGTATGGTCCATTCGCCTGCAAGTCGTGCTTGTGCGGATTGCTTCGAAATACGTTCATTAACACAAGCAGGCTATTTACCATGAAAAGAAGATCGGCGCCAACCAAGAAATCGTCATGCCGCTCAGGGTAACGATCCTGTTTTGCTCCTCATGTCCCGATAGCCGTGCCTAAGCGGCCAGATCCAGTTGCTGCATGGTGACGGCCTGACCATTTTCCAGCAGGGCGAGGCCGGTCGATCTCACCTGACCGAGCAGATCGTTTTCGATATCTTTCACGGAAAACAGCGTCTCGATATGGCCGAGATAGAGAGCCCCCACCCCCGCCCGACCAAGCCCCACCAGTTGCTCCACGCCGTCGCCGGACCTGGACCAGATCCGCAGATTGTCGTAGACGGCGTCATTTTCGTCGATCCAACTGTTACGGTCCTGGTCATAACCGCTGAGATCGAGGAACCCGTCGCCGGATGCCGTGCCGAAGAGCTCGCTGCCGTTATTGACTATGCCATCGCCGTTTTTGTCGAGGGCGAGAAAGCCGCTGCCCGGCCCGACGAAGGCGATCTGGTCTTTAGTCCCGTCGCTGTCGATATCGAAGCTGAAATTTCTCTCACTCAATTGGGCGGCGGTACCGGCGAAGTTGATGACGAGCGGATCCTTCAGCGCGTCGCCTGCCCGGATGCTCAGGTTCTGCTCTCGGTAGAACTCGCGGCTCATGGTGAGACTCACGGCAAAGTCGATCTCCCGGCCGTCGGCGGTGGTGATCTTGCCGCCGGCGGTAAATTCGGTCTTCTCGTATTGGTATTCGGATTCGTGATAATCGTAGATCAGCCCGTAGCCCGCGCTTTCGGATACGGGCGCCGGTTCGACGGCTCCTTCCACAGGAACGGCCACCTCCGTCTCGGCCGGGGGAGCCATCAGCGCCGCCGGATCGATCATCTGGAACTTTTTGCCGGTCAACCGTTCAACCAGCTCCTGCAGCAGAAGCATATTGAGGTCCTTCTGCAGTTTCTGCTCCTCGGTCAATTCGATATCCGCCGGACGAAGCTGCCGAACCCTATGGCTACTGCCCTGGGAGAGTTTAACGGTATCCTTGTGCAGTGCGGCCAGAACCTTTTCAGGATCGAGCTTCTGGCCGTTATTCTTATCCGCCTGAACAACCTTGGGATCTTGATCACCCTGCCAGACGGTCAGGGCTTCGCGCTTGGTATATTGTTCGATGGCGGTACGGCTGGAATAGAGTTGAATGGCGGAATCGGCGATAATCATAGCGAGCCCTCCCTGGCGGCTGGTGCGGATTACAGGAGTACAGTCATCCTTGACTTGCCAAAAACCTGCTTACCTTTTGCTGTATCGGCGGGCAATGCCGTTTCCTTTAGCCCATTCCTGAATTTTGCCGAAAATTGTCACATTCTCACCACCCCACTGAAGCGGAAGAACCCTTTGCACTAAAGATTGCCGGTATGGTAAGAATAGAGAGGAAGTGAATAATAATACCCCGGAGTATTGCATGAAAATCCTTATTGCCGAAGACGATCTCACCTCCAGAATGATGCTGGAGTTGATAATTGGCAAATGGTCCTTCGAAGTCGTCAGCGTTGACGACGGCCGAAAGGCCTGGGAAATACTGCAGCAGGACGATGCTCCGCCCATCGCCATTCTCGACTGGGAGATGCCGGAGATCGACGGGCCGGAACTGTGCCGGCGGATCAAACTTCTCGCCAGGGACAATCCCACCCATGTCATCCTCCTGACTGGCCGGGACAGCACCGAAGATGTCGTCAGCGGCCTTGAGGCCGGAGCCGACGACTACGTCACCAAACCCTTCGATCTGAACGAGCTGCGAGCGCGAATCAATGTGGCGGTGCGTCTCGTCAAAACCCAGGCCTCCCTCAGCCAGAAGCTCAAGGAATTGAAAGAGGCTTTCGAGCATGTAAAGACCCTCCAGGGCATCATTCCCATCTGCATGCACTGCCACTCCATCCGCAGCGACACGGAGGCCTGGCATCGGCTCGAAGCCTATATCGAGCAACATTCCGAGGCCCAGTTCAGCCACTCCATCTGTCCGAAATGCCTGCATAAGTACTATCCTGACCTGGAAGGTGACATGGTGCGGAAGCAGAAAAAGCCGCAATAGGCTGAGTAACCCTGCTTCGCGACTAGCTTCCGCCCGCAGGCCCATTCTCCCGGTCCAGTCGACCTATCCCACCCGTGAAATCAGTTGCGGGTAAAAATTCTTTACGATAGGATACGCGCCCAGTTCCTTTGCAACCTACAAGCACATGCATTCCTGAATGCGTTCCGTGTGTCAATCATGGAACCCGTCAGGCCGAGAAATTTGGTGAAAGATAATGACTGAAAGAAAGCTTCGCGTAGAGAAAATCGGTGGCACTACCATGTCCCGCTTCGGGGAAGTCCTGAACAACGTCGTCCTCAAGAATAAAAACGATATCTACAACCGGATCTATGTCGTTTCGGCTTATTCGGGAGTGACCAACGAACTGCTGGAGCATAAGAAGACCGGACAGCCCGGCATCTACCAGAGCTTCGAGCAGAACGCCGAATACGAGCCGGCGATGATCAGCCTGCAGGACCGGCTCTGCGAACTGAACCGCGGTTTTGCCGGCATCGGTCTCGATGTGGCCACCGCCGACCGGTTCATCTGCGAACGGATCTCCTTTGCCGTCAATATCCTGAAGAGTATGGACAATGTCATTTCCTCCGGCTATGTCAACCGCACCGAGGTGTTGCTGGCCGCGCGGGAACTCCTCGCCTCCATCGGCGAGATGCACAGCGCCTTCAACAGCGCCAATATCCTGCAGAACCTCGGCTACGATGCGACCTATGTCGATCTGAGCGGCTGGCAGGACCGCAAGGAAAGGACTATCGATGCCCGGATCAAACACACCTTCGCCACGCTCAATCCAGCCAAAACCGTCTGCTTTGCCACCGGCTACACCAAAGGAACGGAAGGGATCATGCGGGAGTTCGACCGGGGCTATTCGGAGGTGACCTTCTCCAAGATTGCAGTGCTGCTGAATGCCGCGGAGGCGGTGATCCACAAGGAATACCATCTCTGTTCCGGCGACCCGGTGATCATCGGCGAAGGCAAGGTCCATCCGGTCTGCAACACCAATTTCGATGTCGCCGACCAGCTGGCCGACGTGGGCATGGAGGCGATCCACCCCAAGGCCTCGAAGCCGCTGGAAACCGCCGGCATCTCCATCCGGGTAATGAATGCCTTCGATCCCAGCCACAGCGGGACGTTGATCACCAAGGGCTACATCTGTCCGCACTCGAAGACCGAGGTCATCACCGGCTCAAACGCCGTGACCTGCCTGGAAATCCACGATACCCGCATGGTGGGGGAAGTGGGCTTCGACATGAAAATCATGAAAATCCTGCAGGATCACAACATCAGCTATATCAACAAGGCGACCAATGCCAACACCATCGATGTGTTGATCTACGAAAGAGATTGCACACCCCAGATGGTCGACGAAATGCGCCAGCGCTTCGAACTGGTGACCACCCAGAATGTGGCCATCGTCTGTGCGATCGGTTCCAATATCGCCAAGCCCGGCATGCTGGCCAAGGCAGCAAAGGCGCTCGCCGAAGCCCGAATCAATATCCTCACAGTCTCCCAGACTTCACGGCAGACCAACATGCAGTTCACCATTCTCCGGGATCATTTCGTTCAGGCCCAGCGCGCCCTGCACCGGGTACTCTGCGAAGAGGCCGGCTAATAAAAACAAACCGGGGGATTGGAAAAAACTCCGATCCCCCGGCAAATCCAGCGAACTTTAAAATTATTGGACGTTCACCCGCACATCTTCCGACATTGCCTCAATTTCCCCGGCAATGACCTCGCTGTCCGCCGCTTCGGGCACCGAGAGCGTCAAGCGGGCGGAAAAAACGG
>Ga0154407_1178_pt1 | contig 18770 bp, 13 predicted proteins | sample RifGroB2_FD_115911 | JGI IMG/M metagenome (GOLD analysis project Ga0154407, IMG submission 115911) | Desulfobacterales bacterium GWB2_56_26
AACAAACGGTAAAAATTCAGTCATCATCCATCTGGATACGCATATGCACCGCCTTGGGTTACTGGATGATGAAGTCGCGATTTTAAGTAAAAACTATGCACAACTGGCTTCGCATCTTGAAGTGGAATTCTACATGAGCCATTTCTATGATATCAAAGGAAACGATTTTACGAACTGTAATCGACAGATCAGCATTTTGCAGGATTATCTTCAAAAATTACCCCGAGCTCCCATTACTTTTGCCTGCACAGATAGCGTTATTCTTTTAGACAATCACAAAGTGAACTTCAACATGATCCGACCGGGAATTGGATTGGTTGGCGGAGCGCCTAATGCGGGACATCCCATATCCCCCGAGGCTAAGCCTACGCTGGAAATTTATGCAAAGTTATCACAGATTAAGAAGATTGCCAAAGGACAGACGGTGGGCTACGGAGGGGCTTATACCACCCGGAGAGATACGATGATGGCATTAGTCCATATCGGCTATAAGGATGGGTATTTGAGAACGCTCAGCGAACTCGACAATTTCCCCAAAGGAGTCTACATGGTGATCAAAGGTTACCGTACTCCGGTGATAGGAAAAATTTCTCTAGATGCCACTACTATTGATGTCACCGATGTCCCAGAGGAAGTATTGAGAAAAGCTAAGTATGTCGAGGTTGTCGGCCCAAATGTCGATATTAAGGTTTTAGCCGATATATCCGGTTGCTATGAGGTCATGGTGGCTTTAGGCAGAGAGAATAAAAAAATTGCCGATTATACTCTGCACGAGTTTAATCAGCAATTTGATCATTTTTAAATCAGCCACCTCGGAGGAAAATAGGATGAGGCAACTTACTGCAATCTTACTGGTGGTTATCAGCATCTTTTCAGGTCTCGCGGTTGCACAGAGCATTACCCCTGAGCCCATTCTCCCCGATACGCTCCGCTGGGGAAGTCCGCCAAACTTACCGGGGCTGCAAGCGGCATGGGTAGTCGGGGCTGAGCAAAAGCCGGGGCACTACATTCTTCGAGTCAAGCTTTCATCAGGAACAAGAATTCCTCCGCACACCCATCCGGACGAGCGCATTACTACCGTGCTGGCGGGCACAGTCTACGTCGGTTTCGGCGAGAACTTCGATGATGCTGAAGTCATTGCCATTCCAGCCGGTGCCGTGTACATTGCCCCAGCCAACGTTCCCCATTACGTCTGGGCCAAACAGGGGGAGGTGATGTATCAGGAGGCCGGGATGGGACCCACCGGTACATCTTTCACCGAACGATAGGGAGCCGCCAGGTTCGAAAGCGCCGATCAATATGCCGCGTCTCCAAATGAGGCCAGTGTCCTGTCAAGCCTCGAATGTCGCATCTTGCTCGGAGTCTCCGCTGCGCTCCGCTTACCTGCTCTTTTGGCTTCCTGACTTCGTTACTTCTTCGGTTACATAGCGCTGCTATGGCCCTCAGTCGTGCCTCGCAGGAAACCAAAATTGCGGCACAATCTTGCAACATCTGAGGCTTGCCATGACACTAAGAGTTTTGAATTACGCGAAAGAACTGATCATCTATTGGCAGATCTCTGGAATCCCCCATGATGGGTTCGAGTAGCTTCGAATACACCTCATCGTTGTCCATTTCGGCATCGATTCTTTCGTAGTCAGCAAGCGAAGGATATCGCGTCTGAATCGTTGCCCAGCCTCTCTGTCCTGCCAGGTTGTACATGAGCTCCACAGAAACCTCAGGATGTTTTTTTTCCAGATAGACCTTAGCCTCAACAAGCGCCTCGAAAAATGTCGTGTAATCCTTGTTATATGGGACTTCCCGCTGATGTATGATCATTTTACCCTCCAAATGCTATTTCTTTTTTTAATAGCGGTAGCATGCAGAAGCCTGTTCTGTTATTCATACTTTAACTATCCAGGAACAATAACCACAATGTGGTGTGTTGAAAGCTAAGAGATGGATAGGCTTTGTCAACAAAATGAAAAAAATATTTAACAATGCAACACTTGTTGTACTTGTCATCACTCTATTTTCCGGGTGTGACAGCAGGGATCGGGGTCAGGCTGGAGGTACCGGATCAAAGGTCATCGAACCGGCAACGATCATCTCAAGGGAGGATGCCAAGGCGCTGACTGGTGTCGGTTTCAACCAAAGATAAGGAAAAGTTGAAAGCTGCGGGAATGAAGGCGGTCGATAACCTGGGGAGGTATACCCAGAAGAAGTAATATTGCCGCAAATAGCAAGGAATTGGTGTCAGGTTTTGTAAGCACATGACAGAAAAAACAGATGCAATCACGGTACTGATCGCTCCCTGCGGAATGAACTGTCGTCTCTGCCAGAGACATAAGAGAGATGAAAAAGCGTGTTCCGGTTGCAGAGGTGAGGACAGTTTCAAAATGAAATCCTGCATCACATGCCGGATTAAGACTTGTGAAAAGATAGTCGAGGGCAATGCCAAGTACTGCTTTAGTTGTGAAAATTTTCCTTGTCCCCGGCTGAAAAACTTGGATAAACGCTATAGATCCAAATATGGCATGAGCATGATTGACAATCTCAAGGCCATAAAATCATTTGGAATAATACATTTCGTTAGGGCAGAAAAGCAGAAATGGACCTGTCCCGAGTGCAGCGAAATGCTTTGCGTTCATAATCCGCAATGCCTTTCATGTGGATACAAATGGCTTGAAAAGCTTCGGATGCACCCGCCCGGCGATCCTCTTTTATGAGATGCCGAGCATCAAGGCACAGAATCCGACGACCACCACGAGGGCCGACCACTCCCTTGCCGTGACGGGCCGGCAGGGGATGGTTCGCTCCGCCCCGTAGCAGCGGGCTTCCATCGCCGATGCCAGCCGGTCGGCGGTGACGCATGTCCGGCGCAGGAGGGGCATTGCCAGCGCGGTGGTGCGGCGCAGCGGGTTTCTGCAGTTTTCGATCGATCGGGCGCGCAGGGCCTCTTGCTGTTCCGCCGACTGGGACAGAATGACCGGGATGAAGCGCACCAGGAGACCGATCATGGTCGCCGCCTGGCGATGGGGAATGAAGGGAATCGGTCGCAGCAGCCATTCGACCGCTGCGCGGATATCCGAGGGCCGGGTGGTGAAAGTCACCAACAGACCCAAGAGGGCGATGACCAGCAGCCGCCCGGCCGCAAGCAGCCCGGCATGAACGCCCTGCCGAGTCGCCGGCAGCCAGGGCAGCTCGAAAATCAGATCGCCCGGCGTCGTTAAGGTGCGCGCGATCAGAACACAGGCGAGCAGGACAAGGTACCACTTCATCCCGAGGATGCAGCGTAAGGGCGAACAGCGGCCGAGAGCGAGCAGGCAGAAAGCGACAAGAAATGCCAGGCCAAGGGCCGGGAGCCCGGCGTACAGACCGGCCAGGCTGACGAACACCAAGGCCGCCAGCTTGACCCTGGCATCGAGCGCGTGCAGGACCGTCCGTCCCGACCGGAAACCAAAGGCTACCGCAGCCATGATTCGACCGTGCCTCCCAACCGGACAGCGGCGGGGATGCGGACCCCATGGGATTCGGCCTCAAGCACCACGCTTTCCGGCGGGCCGTCGGCGACGATCCGGCCTTCCCGCATGATGATCAGCCGCCCGGCATGGGCCAGCACCTTTTCCAGATCGTGGACACAGACGACGATGGTCTTGCCGCTCGCATGCAGGGCGACGAGCTGGGCCAGGATTCGGCGGACCCCGTCATAATCGAGATTGGCAAAGGGTTCGTCGAGCACGATAACCTCCGGCTCCATAGCCAGGACCCCGGCAATCGCCAGGCGGCGTTTTTCCCCTCCGGATAGCAGATGCGGGCTACGGTCCGGCATCGTCGCAAGACCGACCAGCTGCAGCGCGCGCAGGGCGCTTTCCTTGATTCTGTCGGCAGGCCAGTTCAGATTTTCCGGCCCGAAAGCGGCGTCGTCGTACACCGTCTCGCCGACGATCTGACTGTCGGCATCCTGAAACACCATGCCTACCGTGCGCCGGGCGTGCAGCGGGTCCTGCATTACCGACACCCCACAAACCCGAACCGTCCCGGCCAGCGGAGTGAGCAAGCCGTTGCAGTGCTTGAGCAAGGTCGATTTCCCGGCGCCGTTCGCCCCGGCCAGGACCACAAAGGAGCCGCGGGCAATGGTCAGGTCGATCTGGTCGAGGCTGGTTCGCCCGTCGGGGTAGCGATGTTTCAGGCCGACAATTTCGATAATGTCCATCGAGTCGTCCAGGTTATTCCAGCGAGGCGATGGGCTTTTGACTGTGCGCCCCGTGCAGCAACGGCCTGACGCTTTTGACGATGATATAGGCGGCGGCAATCTTCAAGAAGTCGCCAACCACGAAGGGATACATGCCGACGGCCAGCGCCTTGCCGTAACTGAAACCCAGCACCATCTTCAACCAGGGCACGCCGATGGCGTAGACGACCAGGCTGCCGACAATCATCGCAGCAATCTCTGCTGCAGGCCTTCGCCCCGACACCTCCGAAATTTTACCGACCATCCAGGCGCAGGCAAGAAATCCAAAAAGATAGCCGCCCCGGAGCCCGAACAGATGGCCCAGTCCCCCGCCTCCGCCGGCAAATACCGGCAGGCCGCAAGCCCCCGCCAGCAGATAGACGGCAACGGCGGCGCTGCCCCACTTGCTGCCGAGCAGCAGGGCCGCCACCAGGACGAAGAGATTCTGCAGGACGATGGGTACCGGGCCGATGGGAATGGCGAGGTAGCCGCCCACGGCAATGAGTGCCGCCATCAGTGACGCTAAGACGAGCTTGTGGAGATCCGGGGAGTTCTTCATGGTACGCCTCAATAGTTAATTTTTCGACAGAACCGAACTGCTATCATTACGAGTGGAAACAATCGCCGTAAAAAACGGTGCGCCGCGCACCATCCGCCATTTCGAGAATCAGTCCGCCATCTTCGTCGACATCGACGGCCAGCCCCTCATAGGTATCGCGGACGGTGGCGATCGTCACCCGCCGCCCCAGCGTCACGGTCCGGGCCTTCCAGGCTTCGATGACAGCCTGCCGGGAAAATGCCGTCATCCGTTTTTCGAAATAATCGAGAAAAGTGGAGAGCAGCTCGGCTCGATTAACCCGCTTGCCAGTGAGCTGCATGGCCGAGACCGCAGGTTTGTCGGTCACCTCCGGCCGGTTGTTGAGATTGAGGCCGATGCCGATATTGATAAAGGTGATCTGGTCGGCCTCGAATTCCATCTGCGACAGGATGCCGGCAATTTTGCGTTCATCGACCAAGACATCGTTCGGCCATTTGACTTGTGCGGCGATACCGCAACACTGCTCCAGGGCCAAAACCAGATCGAGCGCCACGGCGAAATTGACCAGCGGACCCTCCTTGGGGATCACCGAGGGCCGGAGCACGATGGAAAAATAGAGCCCGCCCTCTTCCGACTGCCAGACCCGCTGCATCCGCCCCCGCCCCTGTGTCTGGCGGTCGGCGATGACCACGGTATAGGGCGGGCAGCCGGCCCGGGCCATTTCCTTGGCGCGGTTCATGGTCGAATCCAGTTCGGGATGGTAATGAATCAGGGGTGCACGCGCCCCGAACAGCCAGGGGAAAGGGGTGTCCGGCATCGTCACCAGGCGGTAGCCCCTGGCCGTGGACTCTATCTCAACCCCGCTCTTCTTCAGCTGGTCGATATGCTTCCAGACCGCTACCCGCGAAACCTGCAATTGCCGGCCGATCTCCTCGCCCGAGAGCGGTTGCAGGGCATCCCGTAGTATTGCCATGATTTTATTTTTCATTATTTTCTTTTTATATTTCGTTCACTTCGCCGTATAGGTTAACCTTGAAACACCTCATGGTTAACCGATTTCCCGCACGATTGCAAGAAGCTTTGCTTTGGGTGCTTTTCATGCATTGGCGCATGGAATGCATCTTTACATTTTGCCTCGGTTTCCCATTCTGATGAAACACTGGCTGTGAACACGGGCGATCACAAGGATCGCCCCTACAGACCGCTCGCGAACTTTCAGTGTTGCCCGACAGACCCCCGGGGGGGGTCTGAAGGAAAATTACATATCCTCCAGCAACTCACGGCATCCCGGGGTCTGCCTGAGCCCGGTCATAAGCCGCTGCACCTGGCGGACCGTTATGCCCAGAATTTTCGCCGTCTGGTTGCTGTCGCCTCCGGTAGAGGCCATGACGAAGGCCACATGCCGGTAGTGGTCCTCCTTCAGGCTGCACAGCGTGCGGACGGAGAGCGGCACGGTCTGCCGGGTTGCTCCGAGATGATGCGGTTCGACCTGTTCGCCGTCGGCAAGGAGCACCCCGTTTTCCACTTCATGGACCAGGGAACGGATATTGCCCGGCAGCTCTTTCTTCATCAGCAGTTCCATGGCTGCCGGGCTGAATCCGCTGAGGTTTTTCTGGTACCGCGCGCAGGCCTGCCGGGAAAAATGATCGACCAGATGGGGAATGTCGCCATCCCTCTCGCGCAGCGGCGGAAGATGAATATGGACCGATTTCAGCCGGCACATGAGATCGAGCCGGAACTTGCCTTCTTTCATCGCGCGGTCGATGTCCACCGTGGTCGCCGAGACAATCCGCACGTTGACCGGAATCGGCTTGTTGGAACCGAGCGGGACGACCGACTGCTCCTCGATGACCCGCAGCAGTTTGGGCTGCATCCGCAGGGGCAGCTCGCCCAGCTCATCGAGAAAGAGCGTCCCGCCGTCCGCCTGCTGAAAGAATCCTTTGTACCCCGACCCCGCGCCGGTAAATGCCCCTTTGACATGGCCGAAAACCTGGCTTTCGAAGATCGATTCGGGAATCGCCGAGACATTGACCGGAACGAACGGGCCGGCGGCCGCGGGTCCCGCCCGATGCAGCCCCCGCGCCATCAGCTCCTTGCCGGTCCCGGATTCGCCGGTGATCATGATGGGGTTATTGCTGCGGGCCATGATCTGGGCGTAGGCCAGGAGTTCGATCATCCGGGGATTGCGGGTGATGATCGCGGCAAAGGCGGGCGGAATCTTTGCATCTTTGACCCGGACGCACGATCCGGCCAGGCCGGCGCGCAGCCCCCGCCGCTCGTAGGCCCGTTCGATGGCCATGAACAGCCGGTCGTTGTCGACCGGCTTGACCAGGTAATCGTAGGCGCCGAGCCGCACCGCCCGCACAGCGGAACCAATATCGTCCATCGCCGTCAGGATCACGAATTCGACCGACGGCGCGAACGGCTTGGTCGCTTCGAGGACCTGGAAGCCGTCAATATTCGGCATGAGCAGATCGAGGATGACGATATCGAAATCGCCCTGTTTGATCAGCTCTATCGCCTCAGCGCCGTTGTCGCAGATGACCACATCCCGCACCTCGCGCCGTTTCAGGAACAGCCGGATGGAACTCGCGGCTACCGTTTCGTCGTCTACCACCAGTATTTTCATAGTCTTTGCCTTGCTGTTCGCTCGAGGATTTTTTTCAACTCCGACACCTGAAACGGTGCCTGGACAAGATAATCGTTTTGCCGCAGCCCTTCGATGCCTGCATCGCTGCCGGAAAGAATCCGGGTGAGGAGAGGAAACCGGGCCGAAAGATCGGCCAGGAACCGGGCACCGTTCGTCGGCAACAGTGTTGCGTTATCGATCAACAGAATATCAATTTCCGGGTGCTGTTCGATGAACTCGAAGCATCCCGAAGAATCGTTCAGCACGTGGAGCGTTTCGCCGGTCTCGGCAAAGTACGACACCAGCTCCCCGGTGAAATCGGGGTCGCGGTGGAGGCAGAGCATGGCCGGCCGGAGATCGAGCCGGGTTTCGGCGGCGACGGGCAGAAACACCGTAAACCTGCTGCCCATGGCGGGCCGGGACAGGACACCGATGACACCGTTATGTTCCTGAACGAGATTGTAGGAAACCGAGAGGCCCAGGCCGGTGCCGCCGCTGTCCCGGCGCAGGGTGAAAAAGGGCTCGAAAATCCGTTCGACCGTCTCCGGTTCCATGCCGGCGCCATTGTCTTCGATCTGCAAAATGACCGCCCCGTGCTGGGCCAGATATCCGGTACGAATGATCAGCCTGCCGCGGCTCTTGTCGGGCATGGCATGCAGGGCGTTGACCACCAGATTGGTGAAGACCTGCTCCAGTTTCTGGAAATACCCCGGCACGGACGGCAGGTCCGGCTGAAGCGATATCTCGATTGCGGCGACCGATTTACGGGCCTGTGCGCCGACGATGGTAAAGGCGCTTTCGACCACCTCGTTTATCGAGATCAAGCGCGGCGGGATGCCTTCGTCGGTGCGGACGAAATCCTTGAGATGAGAGACAATCCTGTTGATCCGATCGGAGCCGATTTTAATATGTCCTATGGTTTGCACCATGTCCTGACGAAGCTCGTGGATACTATGCGAGCGATATCGCCACTCGGGATTCTGCTCGACGAACTCATCGAGTATCGGTGTGAAAATCCGCCAGGTCTCCTCCAGGATCGGCACATTGCAGGCAATGAAGCTGTTGGGGTTGCACACTTCGTGGGCCACGCCCGCAACCACCTGCCCCAGGGAGGCGAGCTTGTCGGCCATCACCACCTGCTGCAGCCGGTAGTCGGCTTCGCTGCGCAGCCGTTTTTCCTCGGTCACGTCCCGCCAGGTGCCGGCGATGTGGCTGCTGCTCCCGTTCGGCGAGTGGACCAGACGCCGGGTGTCGTCGAACCATCGGTATGAGCCGTCGGCGGTGCGGAAGCGGTATTCAGAGCGGTGCCGGCCCTTGTCAAGCAGTATCGGCAATTCCTCGACAACCCTCCGGCAGTCCTCGGCCGAGAGGTGGTCGGCCCAGAATGTTGCGTCGCCGGTGAAGCTCTCCGGTGGATAACCGGTGATCTCCTCGATGCTGTTGCTGACGTAAGTGATACCGAAATCGCCGCCGGCTCGCGCCGTGTACGCCACGATCGGCAGCGATTCGAGCAGCAGGGCCAGTTGCTCCGTGGTCTGGTGCAGGGCCTCGATGGCTTTTTTCCTCCTGGTTATATCGACCAGATACCCTTCGTAATAGAGTGTGGCGCCGCCTGCATCCCGGACTGCCCTGGCAGAGATGGCCACCGAAATGACGGTGCCGTCCTTGCGGCGCAGCTCGGTTTCAAACTCGATCACCCGACCCTGCTGCTCAAGCAGTCGGTTGAATCGCCTGCGGTCGTCGGTCGACACATAGGTCTGGGTAGCGATGTCCGTGATCGAAGAGAGCAGTTCGACGGGCGACGCATAGCCCAGCAACTCGGCCATGGCGGGATTGACGCTGTAGTAGCGGCCTTCAGGCGAAGACTGAAACATGCCTTCGATCGCATTCTCAAAAATGGACCGGTATTTTTCTTCGGCCGTGGCCACATCCTTCAACTGGCCGACAATCTGCCTGGCCATTTTATCGAGGACCTGGGTGAACGGCTTGAATTCGGTATAGGGCTGATAGCTGTCTATCCCTTCGAACTCCCCTGAGGCGTAGGCGCCGACCATAGCATTCAGCCGGTCGAGCGGTTTGCGCAGATAGGTGCGGACGAGCAGGCCGGAGACAAGGGTAAGCGCAAACAGGATGAAAAAGATGGTGATAACGAAGGAAGTAAGGAGGTTATGGTTCTTGCTTCGCCAGTATTTGTCGGTGAGCGAAACGAACACATCGCCGACGAAATCGTTATGGTGCAGGACCTCGGCCGACCGGTCGATCGATCCGGAAAGGTCGGGATTCTCATACGAAAAAGCCACTCGGCCAAAATAGTCCTTGATGATCAGCCGGGCCACCAGCTCATTTTGGGCGATGGTTTCGCCGACGATCCGGGTGGCCTGGCGATCGAGGTCCCAGAGCGGTTTGGCGAGAACGCCGATCTGATAGGCGATGATATCGTCCGCCTTCTGCTCCAACTCCTTTTTGTTTTTCTGGGCTTGCTGGTAATAAATGGGGCCGACGGTCATAAGCGACACGATGCCGACCGTGATCATCAGACTCACCGACAACCGCCGGGCGATGGAACGATCCTTTTTATGGTTTCTTATTGCCGGTCCAGCCATATGCTCCTCTGCCCCTTCCTCACTCTTCTGTTGCAGGAACTTCATGGTAATCGAGTTGCCCCCTGCGGGGCCGGCCGGCCGACGAGGGCGGGCGGAACTCGCTGTACACCGGCAGAAAACCGCGCTCGCCGAAGAGGTTCTCGTACTCGTAGCTGCCGATGGTGTCGGTGGTGATGAGGGGAATCAGGGCGGATGCGCGAAACGGAAAATCGACACCGGCCTTTTCCCCGTTCAGGATTCTCACCATCATGTCCACGGCGATCCGGCACTGGGAGATGATCTGATCCGACGGCGCGGCAAGAATGAGGCCCTTTTCTATCTGCTGGTAGACGGTCGTGGTCAGGTAGGTAGCGACGATCTTGGCCGCGGGATGATAATGCCGATGACCGGCAAGATAGGAAACCGCCTCGTCCGCGGCAACGGCATTGCCGACGATGTAATCGACACCATGGAACTGCGTCTTGTTCAGGGTGTCCAGCCGCATCTGCTGCACGTCGTGCCGGGTGTCCCCATACTGCGGCGGGAAAATCGTCACATTTTGCCGAGCCGTCTTCGCTGCGGCAACCGCCGCCAGAAAGCCGTGATAGGTATCCGAGGCCCAGCCCGATTCCCGGGGACCCGGGAAAAAAGCTACCGTAAAATCTATTTCCCCGGCGTGGCGCATCACATACTCCCCCGCTTTGTAGCCCATCTCGTGAAACGAAACCATGGACTTGGCCTTGATCGTCGGGGCATAGATGTCGTTGATCAGCCCCACCACCGGAATGCCGGCCCGGTCCGCCTCGGAGACGAAAGGATCCATCTTTTCGTAATCCACCGAGGCCAGGATTATTCCGTCGGTTTTGTCCTGCGCAACGAGAGTCTGCAACTGGCTTCTCTGGTTGCCGAGGTCGGTGTAGGCGCCGGCCAGATAGACCGTGATCCTGATGCCCAGCTTCCTGGCATGGGAGACAATCCCGAAATTGACGGTCGCCCAGTAGGAATCGTTCAAGTGCGGCAGGAGAATCCCGAGGTGGTACTCTCTTGCCGGGCGGACGGGAGACCAGTTTTCCGTTTTCGGTCCGGTCAGACTGGCGGAGGGGAACCCGGGTTTTTTTTGCGAGGCGTCGTAGTGACCATAATAACTGTTGACCGGCAGTTCTTCCGTGCGGGCGGGAGAGGTACAGAGCAGAAAGGCCATGCAGCACACGGCGACGACGACACTTCGGCCATGGGAAGCGCTCCGATTTCGTTGACATTGGAGCCGGTGTCTTTGGATGTTCATGGCCGAAACCCTTCGCCTGTTACGTTTTGACCTGGTGTTGCATAGCAGCTCACAAAAGACTGCTTTAATACTGTCGCAACAAGTATACCAGAAACAGGTCGGATGTTTCCTCAGACATTCAAGGATTTGCCGGAGGCAGATGACACCAGGCGCGACAAAAATGTCTGCGCGCAGACGTTTCCCGGGAATTTTCCAACAAAATATAATGTGAATTCTGAATCTTATCTCAACAACCTCCGCCGCAGGGAGGAGCGACAAAAATGTCGTTCATGTCACGACCAGGACCCCTGACTGGGGGTATCAAGAGAGTACCATCAGAGTGGTAAGAAATTTGCAAAAGGCAAACCGCAAAGATTCTATCGCCCCAAATGGACTTTCCCTGCAAAATAAAGTTTTATTGAGAGCACAGTCCCGGTCGACGCAACCCCAGACAGGTTTTCCATGAAATACCCGATAAAAAAAACACTCCTCATAGTCACCGGCTGCGCGATTGTTATCCTCGTCGCCACCCTGGTCAACTACCGGATCACCCAGCATGTGGTGGAAAAGACAGTCATCGCCCAGCAGGAGGAAATGGCGGGCAAGGCCGTCAATACTGTGGAGATCTGGCTGGACCAGCAGATGAAGATCCTGGAGGCCGCGTCCGCCGCCGTCCCGCTCGCAAGCCTCGGCGACGATCCGACCACCCTGCAACTCCTCCATATGGCCATGAAGGCGGGACATTTCACCGACGTCTATATCGGCACCCCGGCCGGCAAGCTGATCGACGGAGCCCGATGGACTCCGCCCGCCCACTACGACCCCCGCGACCGGCCCTGGTACAAACGGGCGATGCAGACCGACACCATGAGTTTCACTACCCCCTACGTCGATATGGTGACGAACGAGCTGGTCATCGCCCTGGTGAAACCTCTCACCGTCCACGGCGAATTGGTCGGCGTCATGGGGGCCGACACCGTGCTCGACACCCTGGTGGAAAACGTCCTCAACTACAAGCAGAGCGAATCTGGTTTTGCCTTCATCGTCGAAAAGAGCGGGACGATCATTGTCCATCCGGAAAAGAGCTACGTCATGCGGGCGAAACTGCAGAAAATCGAACCAGACCTGGAACAGAAGGTAAAAAATTTCGAGGCGGCCCAGGCTGGGACGATTTCCTACCGGAGCGCGGACGGCCGGAACAACCTCCTCTCTTTCAAGCAGATCGAAGGCTCGGACTGGTTCCTGTGCGTAACCGTCCCCCGCGACGAGGCCTATTCGCTGACCCGCAAGACCACCATGGTCTTTGCCATGGAGATCGTCCTCAGGCTGCTCGGCATCCTGCTGCTCATGGTCATTCTCGGCCTCGGCGCCGGCAGCGCGGTCATTTTTCTTTTCAGCAAACGGTACAGCACGGCGGTCCAGCAACACCGCGAGGAGCTCTCCGGCATCAGCCGCGACCTGGAATGGAATATCACCAAGCGGATGGAGGTCGAGACCTACTATAAAACCCTCTTCAACGTCGCCAACGACGCGATCCTGATCAGCAACGATCAGGCCTATGTCGAGTGCAATCAGAAGGCGGTGGAGATGTTCGGCCTGCCCCGGGAGGAACTGCTGAAGAAAACCATCCTCGACTGCTCGCCGGAACTGCAGCCGGACGGTTCGAAGAGCGGTGACCGCCTGGCCGACATCCTTCGGGATTCGAGGAACGGCAAGCAGAATGTCTTTCGCTGGTCGTTCATCCGCGCCGACGGCGTCGAATTCCCGGCCTCGGTGGGACTGACCAGCTTTACCCTCAACAATCGGGACCTGGTGCTGTCGTCGATCCGCGACATCAGCAAACGGGTCGACGCCGAAATGCAGCTCATGCAGGCCCAGAAGATGGCCGCGGTCGGCGAGATGCTCGGGGCTATCGCCCATCAATGGCGCCAGCCGCTCAATACCTTGTCCACCTATATCTCGAGCCTGCAGGCGGCCCAGTACAACGGCATGCTGTCCAAAGAGGTGATCGAACGGGTGGTGGCGGGGGCGAGCGACCAGATTTCCTTCATGTCGAAGACCATCGATGATTTCCGCAACTTCTTCAAACCGTCGAAGACCAAAGGGCCGGTCGACATCCTCAAGGCGGTGATCAGCGCGGTCAAGCTGATGGAAGCGCAGATGCGGCACAACCGCATCAACCTGACCGTCGCCAACCAGACCGGCACCAACTCGCTCATCGTCTTCGGCTACCAGGGGGAATTCATCCACGTTCTGGTTAATATCCTCGCCAACGCCAAGGACGCGATCCTCGAAAACGACGACCGGCGGCCGGGTTCGGCGGACCGGATCATCAATATCGCCGTCTCCCAGACCGCAGCGGCGGCGATCATCGAGATAGAGGACAGCGGCGGCGGCATCCCAGAACATCTCCTGCCCAAAATCTTCAATCCCTATTATACTACCAAAGGGACCTCCTCCGGCACCGGCATGGGCCTCTATATGTCGAAGATGATCGTCGAAAAGGAGATGGAGGGCGAGGTGAAGGCGGAGAATACCAGGAATGGTGCGAAGTTCACGATTACCTTGGCAAAATGGGGGCATGCTGATCGCTGACCACCGATCGCTGCCAGCATGTAGGGTGCGCCGTGCGCACCAAAAAATAAGGATGGTGCGCACGGCGCACCCTACGCTTCAACCATGATTTCTGCAGAAATGAAAAATTGCCACATCCTCCTGGTCGACGACGAACAGTCGGAGCTGGACGCCTACAGCCTGCTGCTCACCTCCATGGGGATCAAGCATGTCGTCACCGAAAGCGACAGTCGACGGGTGAGCGCGCGGCTCGGCACCATGCAGGCGCCCATCGTCTTCCTTGACCTCAACATGCCGTTCATGACCGGCCAGGACGTGCTGCGCGAGTTGAAGGTCAAGCATCCGCAGGTGCCGGTGATCATCATTACCGCCAATTCCGAGATCGAGACGGCGGTGGAGTGTCTGCGCCTCGGCGCCCACGACTATCTGGTCAAGCCCATCGACCTGAAGATGTTCAGCTCCGCCCTGCGCAACGCCTTGGAGATCAGTTTGCTCCGCAACGAGGTGATGTCGCTGAAGGGCATCTCCTTTGCCGCAACCGGCCGAAAACATCCGGCCTTCGACCGGATCGTCACCCGCAACCCCGCCATGCTGTCGATCTTTCAGTATATCGAATCGATTGCCGCAAGCGGCATGCCGACGCTGATTCTCGGCGAAACCGGCTCGGGCAAGGAACTGATCGCCAAGGCCATCCACGATATCAGCGGCGTCACCGGGGAGTATGTGGTAGTCGATGTTTCCGGGCTCGACGACACGCTCTTTGCCGACACCCTGTTCGGACACACCAAGGGCGCCTACACCGGGGCCGAAGGCACACGCTCCGGCCTCATTGAGAAGGCCGCCGGTGGCACAATTTTCCTGGATGAAATCGGCGACCTGAGCGAGGTCTCCCAGGTCAAGCTGCTGCGGCTGCTCCAGGAGAATATCTTCTACCCGCTTGGCTCCGACAAACCCAAGCAGTGCCAGGCCCGGATAATCACAGCCGCCAACAAGGACCTCACCATGCTGGCGGGACAGGAAGGCGAGTTCCGCATGGACCTCTACTACCGGCTCTCCACCCATCTCATCCGCCTCCCGCCGCTACGCGAACGGCGGGAAGATATCCCGGCCCTGGTGGGCTTCCTCGCCGCCGAAGCCGCCGCCGCCATGCACAGACAGACGCCGGCGGTGAGCGAACGGGCGATGGAGCTGCTCCTGAACCATCCGTTCTGGGGCAATATCCGCGAGTTGAAGGCCTACATCGCCGATGCCGTGGCCCGTTGCGAACAGGGACTGATCACCGACAACCTCATCGCCGAGCGGCTGACCGGCCGGGTCGCCGGCGGAACCGCGCCGGCGGCCGAAGCCGCCTCGCTCACCACCATTTTCGGCCGCTTCCCGACTCTTGAAGAACTCACGGAATATGCTGTCGGCGAGGCGCTGGCCAACGCCGAAAACAACCAGAGCCAGGCCGCGCGGCTCTTGGGCATTTCGCGGCAGGCGCTCAATAAGAGACTGAAGAAGAAGGGATAGCTTATCAGCCGACATTTTTCCTTCCGGGCATCGACCCCGCAAAAAGTGAACGTAATATCGCGTCAACCAAAGTTGACACGGTCAACCCTGGTTGACCGTACGGTTGACACCCTCTTTCCTCACCCCTTTCCTCCCCGCTAGCTCAATCTGCTTTTCCCGCTTCTAGCTGAACGCTGACAGCTGATCGCCGACAGCTTCTTCTATTGGCACGCAATTTGTTAATACAACCTCGAGACGCCGCCATTGCCCCGAGCGGCAATGGAAACTTTTCCAACATTCATCGAGAGGACAGCATGAACTTATTGAACAGATTCACCCTCCCCGCCGTGGCCTTCTCCCTGGCCCTGGGCTCGTTTGGCCTGGCCCAGGCCGATAACGTCAAAATCGGCAACATCGAACCGATGTCCGGGCCGTCTGCGACGCTTGGCCAACAGGGCAAGGCTGCACGCGAGATGGCGGTGGAAGAGATCAACGCCGCAGGCGGCATCAAGGCCCTGGGCGGCATGAAGCTGGAGCTGATCTATGCCGACTCCGAGTCCAAACCCGAGAAAGGCGTAGCCGAGGCGGAACGGCTGATCAATACCGAAAAAGTCCATGTCCTCACCGGCTGCTGGAACAGCGCCGTCACCTACCCGACCACCGCGGTTGCCGAACGCTACGGCATCCCCTTCGTGGTACCGGTCTCCGTCTCCGATAAAATCACCGACCAGGGTTTCAAGAACGTCTTCCGTATCGCCGCCAAAGACTCCTGGTGGACCAAAGATCAGTTCGCTTTCCTGAAAGACATGCAGGCCGAGTTCGGCACCAAGGTAGAGAAACTGGCCTTCGTCTATGAGAACGGCGACTGGGGCAAGGGTTTTGCCACCCAGTGGAAAAAACTGGCCGAGGAAGCCGGTTATAAAGTCGTCCTTGACGAACCCTATCCGTCCACCGCAACCGATCTGAGCCCCGTCGTCCAGAAGATCCGCCGGGCCAATCCCGATGTCCTGATGCTCGTCTCCAATGCCGCCGACGCCATTCTGCTCACCAACACCATCGCCGAGTATAAGGTGAAGGTGAAGGCGATTGTCGCCAGCGGCGGCGGCCACGCCGATCCCTCCTTCATGAAGGCAGTCGGCAAGAACGCCCAGTACCTCTTCGACATCGTCGAGTGGGAGACTGATGTCAACAAGCCGGGCGCCAAAGAAGCCAACGACAAGTTCAAGGCAAAAAACGGCTACAATCTGACCGGCGAAGCGGTCGATGCCTATGTTGCCATGTATGTTCTGAAAGACGCCCTGGAGCGCGCCGGCTCCCTTGAGCCCGCCAAAATCCGCGAGGCGCTGGCCACCACCAACCTGAAGGATGGCCCGGGCATGATCGTCGGCTACGATGCCGTGAAGTTCGACGCCACCGGCCAGAACGAGATGGCCTCTCCGGTCATCGTCCAGGTCGCCGATCTCGGCAAAGGCCTCGAGCGCGTCACCATCTGGCCGAAAAACGCTCGCCGCGCCGGCTACACTCCGGTTTTCCCGATCACCAAATAAGGGATAACGGTAACTGACAGTCCGGCAGGCGGGCTGCCCCACGGTTGTCCGCCTGCCGATTTTTTCGGCACTTCAGGGAGGTTACAATGCTCTACATCATCGAGGACATGATCAACGGTATTCTGATGGGATCGATCTACGGCCTGACCGCCATGGGTCTCACTATCATCTTCGGGGTCCTCAAGGTCATCAACTTCGCGCACGGTTCGCTGCTCATGGTAGGGCTCTATGCAACCTACTGGGCCATCACCCTGACCGGCATCCACCCCTATCTGGCCCTTTTCATGGTCATCCCGGCGATGTTCGTCTTCGGCTACTATCTGCAGGATATTGTCATCAAACCGATCTTTATCGCCGAAAAGAATGTCCGCGAACCGATTACGGTCATCATCGTCACGACCGGCATCTGGTATATCCTCGATAACCTGACACTCCTCCTGTTCGGGCCGCAGTACCGGTCGATCCCCGACAACCCGCTGCAGGGGCAGATGTTCGAGATCGGCACCATGTTCGTTTCGGCACCCAAATTTTACGGCTTCCTCACCGCCATCGTCACCGCCTGCGCCATCCACTGGTTCATGCAGAAGACCATCATGGGCCGGGCCATCCGGGCCACCAGCATGGACCGCGAGGCGGCGAGCCTGATGGGCATCAACCAGTACCGCATCTACAACGTGGCCTTCGGGATCGGCGCGGCCACCGCCGGCATAGCCGCCGTGACCCTCATCCCGTTCAACAACATCTTTCCGACGGTCGGCGTGCTGTTTGACATTAAAGGATTCATTATCGTCGTGCTCGGCGGACTCGGCTCGATCAGCGGAGCGCTCATCGGCGGCATCATCGTCGGTCTGATCGAATCGGTGGGGCCGCAGTTCATGACCGCCACCTGGACCGAGGCCATTGTCTACGGACTGTTCCTGCTGGTGCTGTTCGTCAAGCCTTCGGGACTGTTTGGCCAGAAACACGACTGGTGATGCGTACGGCGGCTTGCCCGAGTACTGCTCCGTCGCCTTCGCTCAATTATAACAACGTAAGGACTCCCGCAATGAATCATCAGCATATCAACAAAATCATGCTGGCCGGCGTGCTTGTGATAGCGTTCGCGCTGCCGCTCGTGGTCCGCAGCGCCACCTATCTGCACATCCTGGTCCTGCTGTTCTTCTATGCCTATCTGACCACCAGCTGGAACATCGTCGGCGGGTTTGCCGGCGTCCTGCCGCTCGGCCACGCCGCCTTCGTCGGCATCGGCGCCTATACCTCGACCATCCTGTCGCTGCAGTACGGCATCAGCCCGTGGCTCGGCATGCTGGTCGGCGGCGTGCTCGCCACCATCGTCGGGGTGATCATCAGCCTGCCCACCCTGAAGATGCGCGGGGCCTATTTTGCCCTTGCCACCATCGCTTTTGCCGAGGGCATCCGGGTCATGGTGGAGAACATCGACTATATCGGCCCGCTCAAGCTGAACGGCCCGCGCGGCCTGCAGATCCCGCCGCTGCAGACGGGCCTCGAACATTTCATGTTTGCCAGCAAGGAGCCTTACTATTACATCATCCTCATCATGCTGCTCGCCGTCATGCTGATGACCTATCTCATCTCCCGCGCCAAACTCGGCTATTACCTGATGGCCGGCGGTGAGGAGCCGGAGGCGGCGATGGCGCTCGGCGTCAATGTGGCCAGGGCAAAACTCATCGCCATGGCGATCAGTTCCTTCCTGACTGCACTGGCGGGAACCTTTTATGCTCAGTTCTCCCTCTATATCCACCCGAAGTCGATCATCTCGCTGGACATGTCGTTCGAGATCGCCTTCATTGCGCTGATCGGCGGCAGAGGCAGCATCTTCGGACCGATCCTGGGAGCGCTCCTGCTCCGGCCGGTAGGCGACTTCTGCCGCATCTACTTCGGCGATACCCTGCCGGGTCTTCATCTGGTGAT
>Ga0154407_1049_pt1 | contig 18564 bp, 21 predicted proteins | sample RifGroB2_FD_115911 | JGI IMG/M metagenome (GOLD analysis project Ga0154407, IMG submission 115911) | Desulfobacterales bacterium GWB2_56_26
CATTCATCCTAATCCCCACAACTGGGGATTCGGCGCCCACTGGAATTCGACAGTTGCATTCTTTGGTCGCCCGGTCGGTGCCGCTGTCCCGCAAAGACGAAACGGCACCTGGAACATACGGAAAGGGCAAGAAAACATGGCGGAAAAAAAAGAAGCTCCACCAGAGAAAGGTGGAAATAAAAAGAAATTGTTCCTGATTATCGGTGCCGCGGTTGTAGTGCTTCTGATCGGAGTCGGCACCGCCTTTTTTCTTACGAAAAAGGCCCCCGAGCCTGAGGTAAAAGAGGACCCCGCCAAACAGGTGCCTGTGCCTGAACTCAACCAGATGGCAGATGTCGGCCCAATGGTCGACATCGAAGAATTCATTGTCAATATAATAAGCGGCGATGCGGTTCATTACGTCAAAGCCTCGCTGACTATCGAACTCACCAACGAACAAGGAAAAGCCGAGGCGGAGAAACGGATGCCGCAGATGCGGGATTCCATCCTCCTCTTGGTCGGCAATAAAACCTTTGAAGAATTGCAGGATCTGCAGGGGAAAAAACAGCTCAAAGCGGAAATCACCAGCAAGATCAATTCTTTCTTGAAAGCCGGTAAGGTGAAAGACGTTTATTTTACCAACTTCGTGGTGCAATAAACGAAGCGAACGAGTCATGGAACAGATTCTCAGCAAATCGGAGATAGCCGATCTCCTGAAGGCAATACGCGAAGGCAGGATCTCACTCGATCTTGACGACAAAGAGCAGGATGCCTTTCTTGCCTGCACGTCGATCAATCTCTTCCAGTTGACCCGCCCCGACAGCGAACTTTTTCGAATTCCCAATTTCGACATCATTCTCGATCTTTTCTGCCGGATTTATGCGACTTCGCTGACCAATCTTCTGCAACGAAATTTCACTATTAACAGAGTCAGTCTCGAGAGCCATGAGTTTCAGAAATTCATGACCGACAAGCACAGCCCGGGCGCAATCGGCATACTCGACATGGCTCCTCTCAAATATGGCGCCCTGATGATTTTCGATGCCGCACTCTCGTTCTCCATGCTCGAAATCATGCTCGGGGCATCGACCGAGTTGGGCTCACTGCACCTCAATCGCCGTCTCACCACCATCGAGCTGAATATTCTGAAGACCTTACTCTCCGACGCCTGCACCGATCTGGATAAATCCTTTGCTCAGTTGCTGGAGATGCATGCCTCGCTCATAAAACTGGAGAACAATGCCCGCCTGGTGTCGATCGTCGAACCGGATGCCGAGGTTATTGTCGGGACTTTCATGGTAAAAGTCGGTGAGCAATCCGGCCAGATACATCTGGTCTTTCCGTTTGCCACCCTGGAACCGCTGCGCGAAGCCCTGAAGCAATTGCTTAACATCTCCACTACTTCGCAGAGCACCTGGCAGGAGGTGCTCGAAGACGAAATCCAGGAGGTCGCGGCAAACGTCACGGCACTGTCTGGGAGTATCACCCTTTCCATCAACCAGATTCTGCAATTGAACGAGGGAGACATGCTGTATCTCGATTACGACCCGAATGCGCCCTTGAAAGTCCTGGTTGAAGATAAATTGAAATTTTATGCGATTCCCGGCACCCATAACGGCAAAAAAGCCATCAGCCTTACCGGCGTCGCTGGATAAAAAGGACTACTGCCATGAAACCGACTGGTAATTCCCGACCCGATCCTGAAGAAATCAAAGAACTCTTACAGGATGATTCCGCCGCGACTGCAAAAATCGCGAAATCTCCGGACCTGAAAAGCGGCAGAGGTCTCGATTTCCTCTACGATATCCCTCTGCAGATCTCGGTAGAGGTGGGTCGGAGCAAGATCCTCTTAAGAGATTTGCTGAAAATGGGCGAAGGGTATGTCATAGAACTCGACAAACTCGCCGGAGAACCCCTTGATCTCTATGTCAATTCCCGACTTATAGCCCGAGGCGAAGCGGTCATGGTCGGGGATAAATTCGGCATCCGGCTGACCGATGTGGTCAGCACCTTAGACCGCATCGAAAATCTCGGCTGAGGATGAAATCGATGGCGGTGATCCCCTGCTTCAAGAAACTCGCGGTTGTGCCGGCTATCGGCATGCTGCTCTGGCCGGCCTGCACCTCCGCCGAAACCAGCCAATTCGGCGCCTTGGATTCTTCTCTGCGGATGATCTGGGGCCTCCTGGTGGTGCTCGGCATAATACTTCTGCTCTACGCCCTGTTGAAAAAAAGATTTTCCCTGCTCACCCATAGCCCGCAACAGCAGATCAGGATAATCGAGATCAAGCCCCTCATGGGTAAAAAAGCGCTGTGCCTGGTCGAGGTACGAGGCCAGGAATTTCTGCTCGGCATAAGCGGCGACCGGGTTGATCCCATCGCCTGCCTGTCGAAGAAATCAGCCTCGTCCTTTGCCGAGACCCTGAAAGGATCGGGAACGGACGTGCAGCCATGACCCACGGTATTTTTCCTGGGAGGATAGTGCCGGTGCTGCTCGGCGCATTCCTCGTTTTGTTCTTTTTCCCCGACAGTACCGGCGCCGTCGCCCTGCCGACCATTACCCTGGGCGTGGACGAAGCAGAAAGCCCCAAGCAAATTTCCAATGCCCTCCAGGTCTTGTTCATCCTCACCGTTTTTTCGGTCGCGCCGGCCATCCTGCTGATGACCACCTGCTTCACCCGCATCGTCATCGTCCTCGGCTTTGTCCGTCAGGCCATGGGAACGCAGAATATGCCCCCCACCCAGGTGATTCTGGGCTTATCGCTGTTCCTGTCCTTCTTTATCATGTCGCCGACCCTGGACCGCATCAACCAGGAGGCCCTGCAACCCTACCTCGCCGAACAGATCAGTCAACCCGTGGCGCTGGAGAAGGCGCTGGAACCGATGCGTGACTTCATGCTCAGTCAGGTACGTGAGGAAGAACTCATCCTGCTGACAGAAATCACCATGAAGACGGAACCGGTCGAGAAGGAAGACATCCCGACACTGACCCTTATCCCGGCTTTCATGTTGTCGGAACTGAAACGGGCGTTCCAGATGGGCTTTATGATCTATATTCCCTTTCTGGTAATCGATATGATCGTGGCCTCAGTGCTCATGTCGATGGGGATGATGATGCTGCCGCCTGTCATCATATCCATGCCATTCAAGCTGCTGCTCTTCGTGCTGGTCGACGGCTGGAACCTTGTGGTCGGGTCCCTGATCAAAAGTTTCGGCTGACCGGATAGCAACCGAAAGCGAGCAGATCCCTTATCCGAATGCAGGAGGAGCCGATGAATCCCGAACTTGCCATAGATATCTGCCGCAAGGCGATTCAGACCGTGCTGTTAGGTTCCGCACCCATGCTCATTATCGGCCTGATCATCGGCCTGATTATCTCGATCTTTCAGGCGGCGACCCAGATCAACGAACAGACCCTCACCTTTGTACCGAAAATCATCGCCGTCTTTGTCACAATGCTGATCTTCGGGCCATGGCTGATTGAACTCCTCGTCACCTTCACCACCGGTCTATTCGAAGTCATGGCAACTCTCTGAACATGCCGGTCGATATCCAGCTCATCCCCCTCGAACAGTTTCAGACCTTTCTTGTCGTCACCGCCAGGGTGGCCGGCTTTATCGGTGCCATTCCGGTAATTTCGGCTGCCCAGACGCCAGGTCGGGTCAAAACGGCGCTGGTGTTTACCACTTCGCTGTTGCTCTTTCCCCTGATGCACGAAGCCGTACCCCAGCTCAGCTTTTCCCCTATTCCCTTTGCCCTGCTGATTGTCTCGGAACTCCTTCTGGGACTCCTGCTGGGTCTTGTTTCCCGCTTGATTTTTACCGCCGTCGAGTTCGGTGCCACCGTAATCGGCTACCAGATGGGTTTTGCCGCCGCCAATGTCTTCGATCCGCAGAGTGAAAGACAGGTGGCGCTGATTTCACAATTTCAGAATGTTTTTGCCATTCTCATCTTTCTGGCAATCGACGGCCATCATCTTTTCTTCAAGGCCGCAGCGAGATCCTATGAATACCTGCCGCCCGGCCAAATCGATTTTTCCGGCGAAGCCGTTCCCTATCTTATGCAACTTGGCTCGCATATGTTCGAGATCGGAGTCCAGTTCAGTGCGCCGGTGCTTGCCGTCCTTCTGCTCTCCGGCCTGATCCTCGGCATCCTCGCCCGAGTGTTTCCGCAGTTGAACGTCTTTCTCCTGTCTTTCCCCCTCAACATCGGCGCCGGCTTCATTGTCATCGCTTTGACACTCAATCTGATGTCTACTTTGATAAGACGGGAATTTGACAACCTCACCGAATGGATCGTCACCCTCCTCAACCATCTTGGCCCGTAAGACCTCATTGGATAGTCCGGCATAGGCCCGAAATTTGCAGATATTCTGCAGGGAATATACTCAGGTGCAAGTTTCAAGGAATTACAAAGTATAACGGGGAAATTACCGCCTTGAGCGGTTACTTACCAGCCTATGGCCGAAGAAAGCCCGACAGGGGGAGAACGAACCGAAGAACCGTCATCGAAACGACGCGAGGACTTCCGTAAAAAAGGCCAGGTCGCCCAAAGCAAAGAGGTTCAGACCGCAGCACTTCTCACCCTCACCCTCCTGTTCTGGCTGATGTACCTGCCGACCTTCTGGCAGGGATTCACGACCCTCATCTTTGCAATCTTGCAGGCAAGCGGTGAATTTGAGATCACTCCGGCTTCGACTATGTCCTTGTCCTTCTTTCTCCTGGAGAAAATCGGTCTGCTGCTCGCTCCCCTCTTCCTGCTGGTGGCAGTCATCTCCTTTTTCTCAAGCTTTTTCCAATTCGGCTGGCTGATCAAGTCCAACCCACTGCTGCCCGACTTTGCCAAGCTCAACCCGCTTACCGGCATGGCTCGTTTCTTTTCGAAAAGGTCCCTGATCGAGGTGGTCAAATCGATCCTCAAGGTGCTCCTGATCGGGTGGATCGCCTATTCAACCGTCTTCGATCACTTTGCCGAAGCCCTTATCCTGATCGATACCAGTATCGGTGCTACCTTAAGCTATCTTGCCGCTACCTCGGCTCTCATCATGGGCAAGATTTGTGCCGCCCTCATCCTCATGGCTTTTCTCGATTTCATGTTCGTCAGATGGGAACTCGAAGAAAAAATGAAGATGACGAAACAGGAACTCAAGGAAGAATTCAAAGAGAGCGAAGGCGATCCCCATATCAAGGCCCAGATCCGGGCAATTCAGCAGGAAATGGCCCGCAAACGAATGATGGCCGAAGTCCCCAAAGCCGACGTAGTCATCACCAACCCGACTCATCTCGCCGTGGCCATCCGCTATGAGGCCAAAAAGATGGATTCACCCATCGTGGTGGCCAAAGGGGCCGACCATCTGGCGATGAAAATCAGAGAAATCGCCAGAGAGAACAATGTCCCTATTGTTGAGAACCCGCCCGTGGCTCGATTATTGCATCAATTGGACCTGGGACAACATGTACCCGAGGATCTCTTCAAGGCGGTTGCTGAGATACTCGCCCATGTATATTCATTGAAAGGCAAAATTCGTTAATGGAACTGACCACGGTACAAAATACGCTCAGCAACCTGCAGTATAGAAAGTTGCTTGGCCGCAGCGACATCGTCGCCGCCTTTGGTCTGGTCGCCATTCTGATGATCATGGTCATCCCCCTGCCGTCGATCGTTCTCGATCTCTTCCTGTCGATGAATATCACCATCGCCCTGCTCATCCTGATCCTCAGTCTTTATACGGTCAAAGCCACCGATTTCTCGAGTTTCCCGTCGATTCTGCTGACCACCACCCTGTTCAGGCTGGCCTTGAACGTGGCCTCGACCCGTCTGATCCTCCTCCATGGCGATGAAGGTCCCGGCGCCGCCGGGGCCGTTATCATGTCCTTCGGCCAATTCGTCGTCGGCGGCAATTATGTGGTGGGTATTGTTATTTTCGTTATTCTGGTCCTCATCAATTTCATGGTCATCACGAAAGGTGCAGGCCGGGTCGCCGAGGTTGCCGCCCGCTTCACCCTGGACGCCATGCCGGGAAAACAGATGGCCATCGATGCCGATCTGAATGCCGGCCTGATCAATGAAGACGAGGCCCGGCGTAGGCGCGAGGATATTGCCAAAGAGGCCAGCTTTCATGGCGCCATGGACGGTGCCTCGAAATTCGTCAAAGGCGATGCCATTGCCGGCATCATTATCACCCTTGTCAATATCGGCGCCGGTTTTGTCATCGGCGTGGCCCAGAAAGGCATGCCGATGGCGGAGGCTGCCGCCAATTATACCATTCTGACAGTCGGCGACGGCCTGGTAGGCCAGATTCCCGCCCTGATCATTTCAACCGCTGCGGGTCTTTTGGTCACCAGAGCGTCCGGAGATAAGGATTTCGGCACCGATCTCAAAAAGCAGTTCTCCGGCAACGCCGTTGCCCTCTGGGTCGTCTCCGTAATGCTGATCATGTTCGCCATCATCCCGGGGATGCCTTTCTTTCCGTTCCTCCTGCTCTCTGTCTCCGTCGCCATCATGGCCTACCAGATCGACAAATCGCAGAAAAAAATCATCGAGGATGAAAAGGCCGCAGTGCCGCCCCCGCAACCGACGGTGCGCAAGGACGACAACTACGAAGAGATGCTGCATGTCGACCTGTTGCAGCTGGAAGTCGGCTATGGTCTGATCCCCTTCGTCGACTCCACTCAGGACGGGGAACTGCTGAACCGCATTCAGTCGATCCGTAAACAGTTCGCTATGAACAACGGCTTTATCGTGCCGCCCGTCCATATCCGGGATAACCTGCAGCTCACCCCGAACCAGTACACCTTCTCCCTGAAAGGCGTGAAGGTGGCCCAGGCGGAGATTCTGCCCGGTCATTACATGGCCATGGATCCTGGCATGGTCACCGAAACCATCCGCGGCATCGCCACCACCGAACCCTCCTTCGGACTGCCCGCCATCTGGATAACCTCGGACAAGAAAGACCGAGCCCAGATCGCCGGCTACACCGTGGTCGACTGCACCACCGTCATGGCCACCCATATCAGCGAAATCATCAAGCAGCATGCCTATGAACTGATCGGCCGCCAGGAAGTCCAGGGGCTGCTCGACAACCTGGCAAAAAATTATCCGAAGCTGGTCGAGGAATTGGTGCCGACCATCCTCTCCCTAGGGACCATCATGCGCGTCCTGCAGAACCTCCTGAAGGAAGGCGTATCGATCCGCGACCTGCGCACCATCCTGGAAACTCTGGCGGACTGGGCACAGGCCACCCACGATACCGACATCCTCACCGAATACGTGCGCCATGCCCTGTCCAGGACGATCAGCAGTGAACTCGCCGTAAACGGGGTCATCCCGGTCATCACTCTCTCCCGGCCGGCCGAAGATGCCATACGAAACTCCGTCCAGCATAAGGAAACCGGGGCCTATCTCGCCATCGATCCGATCATCGCCCAGCGGTTGCTCGACTCCATCGGCCGCGGCATTGCCCTCTTTGAAGGTGGCAGCCGTCCGGTAGTGCTGGCGGCGCCGCAGATCCGGCCCTATGTGAGAAGCCTGACTGAAAGATATTATCCGGCCCTGGCGGTTATTTCCCACAACGAAGTCATCCCCAATCTCAAAGTCCGATCCCTTGGCACGGTGACCCTCGATGCAAGTTAGAGTCTTTGAAGCCGCCGATATGACCTCCGGGCTGAAGTTGGTAAAAAAAGAACTCGGCCCAGATGCCCTTATCCTTTCGACCCGGACCATAAAAAGCGGCAAACTGGGCCTCATTGGCAAACCAGTCCTCGAAATCACCGCAGCCGTAGATACCGATTATCCCAAGGAAAAAGTTTTCGAACGACCGGCCGCCGCAATGCCGGCGCCCGGGCCTTCCAACTCCGGCAGAAAAAGTTCGGGGTTCAGACATACCGTCGGCGACTCCGTCGAACAATACCTGCTTCAGCGCGGCGCGGAATCGGCCGATACCGCAGTACCTGCTCAGCACCTCGATACCCCCCGCGCCGTTGCCGGACGAGACGGTAAGCTGCAAAACGAGGTCGACGAACTGAAGGACCTGGTCAAGAACCTGGCCGGCCAGATCGCTCAACTGGCGGAGAAGGAAGTATCCGTTTCCAAACAAGACAACCAGCTGAAGGTCACCTCCGTCGGTCCGGAGAGACGATTCAACGCTCCGGCACTCCACGGCGATTATATCCTTTCGACGCTTGTCGACCGGGGCATCAACATCGAAACCAGCCGTACCATTGCCGGATTCTTGAGAGAAAGTTACACCGAACAGGAACTCGGCAATCACGACCGGATCCGGGCCATGATCGTCGCTACCATTCAGGATCTGCTACATGTCGCCCCGCCCATTTTCCAGGACCGCACCACTCAACACCGCATCGCCCTGGTCGGTCCCACCGGGGTCGGCAAGACCACGACGCTCGCCAAGATCGCGGCGTCCTACCTCGGCAGCCATTCTTCGTCCATCGCCCTGATCACCATCGATACCTACCGCATCGCGGCGGTGGAGCAGCTCAAGGTGTACGGTGAGATCATGCACCTGCCGGTGGAAGTGGTCATCAGCCCGGAACAGCTGGAGGCGGCGCTCGAAACCCATAGGAACAAGGAACTCATCCTGATCGATACCGCCGGCAGAAGCCCGCGGGACAGCCTGTGCATCAAGGAGTTGAGTTCCTTCCTTCGGCCCGAGTTCGGCATCGACAAGCACCTGGTGCTGTCGGCCACCACCCGCGAACAGGAGCTGCTCGATACCATAGAACGCTTTAAAGGTCTTGGCATCACCCACACCATCTTTACCAAGATAGACGAATGTGCCAACCTCGGCATTCTTCTCAATGTCCAGATCCAGAACGCTAATCCGTTGTCCTACATCACCAACGGCCAGCGTGTTCCGGAAGATATTCTCGAGGTTACCCCGAAAACTGCAGCTGAAATGATCATGTCTTTACAGGAAGGATCAATGCATGAGTAATATTTCCCGCACTGCGGCCGATCAAGCCAAAACCCTCAGGGATCTGAATTCCAACCGCCCCGGCCCCCTGCCGCCGATCAGGACGGAGCAGCCGACCAGCGTCTACTCGATCACCAGCGGCAAGGGCGGTGTCGGCAAGACCGCCGTCGTCGCCAATCTCGCCTATACCCTCGCCTCGTTGGGCAAACGGGTTCTCATTCTCGATGCCGATTTGGGCCTCGCCAATATCGATGTAGTCTTCGGGATCTCTCCGACCTACAATCTCAATCACTTTTTTACCGGCGACAAGGACCTCCAGGACATCATGGTCGAAGGTCCGATGGGCATCAAGATCCTGCCCGCCGGCTCCGGCTTTCAGAACTTCACCAATCTCGACTCCGGGCAGAAGATGCGGCTCCTCGACGGTCTCGACGCCATGCAGAATCACTTCGATTACGTGCTGATAGACACCGAAGCCGGCATCTCCGAGAACGTCACCTATTTCAATACCGCTGCCCAAGAAATCCTGGTGGTAACGACGCCCGAACCGACGGCGATCACCGACGCCTACGCCCTGATGAAACTGCTTTCCACCCAGTATCACGAGAAGCACTTCAACCTGGTGGTCAATCAGATCCGGGACGAGGACGATGCTTTGGACGTCTACCGCAAACTGACCATGGTCGCCAATCGCTACCTCGATATCTCCATCGATTACCTCGGCTCGATCCCGGAGGATCGGCAGATGGTCGATTCGATCCGCAAGCAGAAGGTCATTTGCGAACTGTTCCCCAACTCCAAAATCACCCATGCCTTTCGTCAGCTGGCCGGCCGCATATGCTCCGAACCGACGCAGAGCGCCCCCAAGGGAAATCTGCAGTTTTTCTGGAAGAAACTGCTGCAGATGGGGGGTTAGGAGGTGGTAATGCCCTACACGCATAATCCCCATCCCGACGATAAGTCTCAGCTTATCCGGGACCATCTCTACCTGGTCGACATCATTGCCCGGCGCATGGTGACCCAGGTCCCGTCGTACATGAACAAGGACGATATCAAGAGTGCCGGCATGATCGGCCTTCTGGATGCGGCCAACAAGTTCGACCCGGCCAAAAACATTCTCTTCAAAACCTTCGCCGAATACCGCATCCGGGGAGCGATCCTCGATGAAATGCGCAAACTCGACTGGTTCTCCCGGACGCTGCGCGACAAGCAGAATAAGATCGGCAGGACCATCTTCGACCTTGAGCTGCAGCTGGGCAGGGATCCGGAGGACCACGAAGTGGCCAAGGCGATGAATATCTCCCTCGACGAATACCGCAGCATGGTGGGCGAAGTCAGCCATCTCGGGTGTGTCAGCCTCAACGAAACTCTCGATAAATCCGAGGAAGGCAGGTCGTTCCTCGATTATCTCGTCGACGAGCGGCCCGGATCCATGCCGGGGGCGAATATCGAAGAACAGCAGCTGACCAAAAAGGTCGCGGAAGTCTTGGCCTTGCTCTCGGAAAAGGAGCGGCAGGTGATCTCGCTCTACTATTACGAAGAGCTCACCCAGAAAGAGATCGCCGAGGTGCTTGAACTCACCGAGGGCCGGATATCCCAGTTGCACAGCCAGGCCCTCATCAAGCTCAAGGCGAAACTGGATGCACGATTATACTGATTGAAACCGGTAAACTCTCATTCACTATGGAGAAAAACTATGGAACAGCTCAATGTGTCGGTATTTTTCTCAGTCACTGCCTTTATTCTGCTGGCCGTCGTGCTCGGCAAGGCGATCATCCTGAAAAAGGCCAACACCCTGCTTTCCCAGCAACTCACCGAAACCTCCAACTCTCTGGAGGCAACCAAGAGAAACCTCGCAACTCTGCGGGAAAAGCAGCAGAAATTAAACGAATTTCAAAACAATTTGAACGACGCAGAGCTGTCGACCAAAATCCATAAATCCCGGGGCGCAGGCACCGACCGGCCGCGAACAACACCGGAGCGGTACAGCTACATCCATTCCCTGGCCAGCAAGGGTCTGTCGTCGGACGAAATAGCCTCCGTCTTGACCATCTCCACCCATGAGGCACGGCAGCTGGTGACACTCGCACGAATTGCTCAAGGAAATTAGGAGCCGTTACGAAATAACCAGGCCATTTTTTCACCCATTTCGTTACGGCTCCTTAGACCGTTCCGGGCATTACCTTGGCCGAGTAATTTTTTGATAACGGCTTAGAAAGATAATGATTTGCATAAGAGATTTAAGAATGACCGGCAAGAAACCGATAAGAGAATAAACAGGTTAATCTTTGACTGAAATTCTAAGAATCCAACGGACCGCAAATAATGGTATCGGGAAAATACAGCGCCCTCTCGGGGGCGATCGCGAGGGAACAGGCAATAGCCAACGTCAGCAACAACCTGGCGAACATCAGTTCGAGCGGCTACAAGAAATCCCAGGTGAGCTTTGAATCCCTGCTCCGCGGGGAGCAGCAGACGAAACAGGCGAAAGGCATCAACTACACCCGGATACGCCAGAATTTTTCCGACTTTTCTCCCGGGGCAATCCGCCAGACGGAAAACCCGCTCGATCTCGCCGTGCACGGCGAAGGGTTTTTCAAGGTCCAGGGACAGAGTTCAGTGCTCTACACCCGGCGCGGCGATTTCACCCTCAACGCCGAAGGGGTTTTGACCACCGGCAACGGCCTGCCCGTTCTCGACGAAGGCAATGGTCAGATTACCATTCCCGATACCGACACCAGCAAGGTCGCGGTCGGCGACAACGGAACCATCTATCTTCTTGGCCCGCAGGGGGCAAGAACCGAGGTGGCCAGACTGGCCGTAATGGAAATCGACGACAAACAGAAGCTGAAGCGCGAGGGCGATACCACCTTTTCCCTCGAACAAGGCGGCACCGAGACACCAAGCGAAACTTCCCGGGTGATCCAGGGTAGCCTCGAACTCTCGAACATCAATATGGCCGGCGAACTTACCCAGATGATCGACAACTACAGGACCTTTGAAAATTATCATAAAGTTCTGAAGAGTTATTCAGTGATTTCGGAACAGCAGGATGAACTCGGCACACTGGGATAGGGCATGAACTCCAACCACAATAACAGAAAGAAGGATAGACAATGATCCGCTCACTTTGGACCGGCACCACCGGCATGCACAGCCAGCAGCTGAATATCGATGTCATTGCCAACAATCTTGCCAACGTCAGCACCAGCGGCTTCAAGAAGAGCAAGGCCGATTTTCAGGACCTGCTCTACCAGACCATGAAGGTGCCGGGCAGCCAGAGTTCCAACGATACCGAATCGCCGACCGGCATCCTCGTGGGCCTAGGCGTCAAGCCCGCGGCGGTGAGCAAGGTCTTCACCCAGGGCGATCTGATCCAGACCGAAAACGAACTGGACGTTGCCATCGAAGGCGAAGGCTTTCTTCAGATCGAAATGCCGAACGGCAACACCGGCTTCACAAGATCGGGGGCGTTGAAACGGGACAGCAACGGCCGCTTGACCAACTCCGACGGCTATCCGATCCTGCCGTCCATCACTATTCCCGACGGTGCCCGCCAGATTACCATTGGCGAAACCGGGATCGTCAGCGCCATCATTGGAGACGATACCGCCAGCACCGAGATCGGTACCCTGGAACTGGCCACCTTCACCAACAACAGCGGACTCTCGGCCATCGGCAAGAATCTCTTTGAAGAGACTTCCGCCTCCGGCACGGCTCAAACCGGCACCCCCGGCACCGACGGCTACGGCACCCTTCTCCAGACCTATCTGGAAGGCTCGAATGTCAACATCGTCGAAGAACTGGCCAGCATGATCACCACGCAGCGGGCCTATGAAATCAACTCGAAAACCATTCAGACTTCGGATGAAATGATGCAAACCACCAACAACCTGATCTAATTTCTCGGTATGATTAAGGTATTGCTCATAGTATTGCTCATCTTCGGACTTTGCCGGACAACCGGGGCAACGGAGATCATCTTCAAACAGACGGCGGATGTCGACGATGCCGTCATTCGTCTGGGCGATGTTGCCAACTTGGGTGAGAAAACCGAGCTGACCCAGGCGCTTGCCACCCTGACAGTCGGGCAGGCGCCCCCGCCCGGCGAGCCAATCGTGCTCCGCGCCCAGACCATCCAGCATGCCCTGCTGACGGGGAAAGCGGTGCCGGAAGACACGGCCTGGTCAGGATCCCCTGCTATCACGGTCAATCGTCTGGGAGTAACTATCGGACCAGACAGGATAATGACCATTATCGCCGACTATATCCACGATCAGAAAAAGAACCTGCCCGAAGCGGAAGTAAAATTTATCCCAACTTCGCTGCCTCTGCCTTTTCAGCTGCCAAAAGGAGAGCTTGCCACCGAGGTCATCCCCTCGAATCCCGGAATACTGGGCAGTTCGAGGTTTTCCCTCATCTTTCGCGTGGGTAACGAGGTGGTCAAGAACATGTCGGTCCGCGGCAAGATCGAGGCTATCGCCAATGTGGTCGTAACCGGCCAGGCCCTGCCGAAGGGCAGCATTTTGAAACCCGAATTGCTGTCCACCGCCCCGACGGATATAAGCGACCTTGTCGCCCCCCAGTTTGAGCCGAACGATCTGGCGGGTATGAAACTTACCCGAAGTCTTCGGGCCGGCTCGCCCGTGCTGGCCGGCATGGTAGAGTCCCTACCCGTGGTGCGACGCGGCGAAAAAGTGAAAATATTCTTGAATTCTGGTTCAATGCACATCTCTGCAACGGGCTTTGCCTTCACCGACGGCCGGATCGACGAGATGATACGGGTGCAAAATCTCAGTTCGAACAAACTCATCTATTGCCGGGTTGCCGCACCGGGCCTGGTGGAGGTGCTGCTGTAATATGAAAACGATATTCTTGAGCATAGCCTGTCTTATTCTGCTGATGGCATGCGCCGCACCGGAGCAGCCCCTGGTCGCCATCAAGGAACCGCTTGAAGAAATCCAGCCGGTCGTCGAAGAGCAGCAGGAAGCCGGGTCGCTGTGGCATGAGAGCAATACGTCGATGTTCTCCGACCGCAAGGCGAAAGAAGTCGGCGACATCGTCACCGTGATTATCTCCGAGCAGGCCAGTGCCTCCAAGGAGGCCAAGACCTCGAGCAGCAGGAACTCGAACATATCGGCCTCCATCCCCAATTTCTTTGGTCTGGAAAACGCAGAGCAGTTGACCTCGCTCCATAATCCAATCGATCTTGAGAACCTGGTGAAAGCAGACTTTGCCAACGGGTTTGATGGCAGCGGCAGTACGACCAGAAAAGAAGACCTGAGCGCCTTCCTCACTACCCAGGTGGTCGGCCGGTACCCCAATGGCCAACTCAAGATCCGCGGGGGCAAAGAAGTGATGGTTAATAACGAGGTCCAGATCATCTACCTGACCGGCATCGTCAGACCTGTGGACATAACAGCCCAAAACACCGTGAATTCGACCAAGATCCTCAACGCCAGGATCAGTTATACCGGCAAGGGTGCGGTCAGCGACAAACAGCAGCCGGGCTGGATGATGCGGATGATCGATAATGTCTGGCCATTCTAATTCTAAAAATTTGTCTTCAAGGCGAGGTTTGCTTTTCGTAGGGTGCGCCGTGCGCACCAAGGAGCACCAGGATGGTGCGCAAGGTGCATCCCTACAAGAAGCGTAGCTCATTGAATTAAGAATATATGCGAAGCTAACTATGACTCTCGGAGTCCGGATATGAAAGCCTTCTCCCTCCTTCTCATTGCTATCGCCCTCGCCGCGCTGTCTTGTGCCGGCAGCGCGGATGCAGCCCGAGTCAAGGATCTCGCGCAGCTCCACGGCGTCCGCAACAATCAGTTGATGGGCTACGGACTTGTCACCGGCCTGAACGGCACCGGTGACGATATGAAGAAATCGGTCTTCACCCTGCAGGCTGTCTACAATATGATGACCCGTCACGGCATTACCATCAATCCCGACAATATCAACGATATCAAAGTGAAAAACGTGGCCGCGGTGATGGTCACCGCGACGCTCCCGCCTTTTGCCAAATCGGGATCGACTCTCGACATCCAGGTTTCTTCCATGGGCGACTCGAAGAGTCTCGCCGGCGGCACCCTGCTCATGACGCCACTAGCGGGACCGGACGGCAATGTCTACGCGGTCGCCCAGGGACCGGTTACCGTCGGAGCATTTGCATTTGGCGGCAAAGCGGCGCAGGTCCAGAAGAATCATCCAACCGTAGGCAACATCTCCGGCGGCGCCATCGTCGAACGGTCGTTAGCCGTGGACCTTGGCACAGGCGGCAAGCTGCAGTACCAATTGCGCAACGCCGATTTCACTACAGCTGCCAACATGGCCCAGGTTATAAACGGCCGGTTCGGCGAAAACACTGCCTTTCCCGAGACTTCCGGTCTGGTCAAGGTGAATATTCCGGAAGAATTCAAGACCGATATCGTCGATTTCGTGGCGGCGATTGAAGTTCTGAATGTCGAAGCCGACTCTACGGCCAAAATCGTGGTGAACGAACGGACCGGAACCATCGTTATGGGCAAGGACGTTCGTTTGTCGACCGTAGCGGTTTCCCACGGCAATTTGAGCCTCATCATTCGCGAGGAGGCCGAGGTCTCCCAGCCGAATCCCCTGGCCGAAGGGGAAACTGTGGTCGCTCCCCGCACCGACATCAAAGTCGTCGAAGAAGATGGTCAACTGGTGCTGCTCGACATGAACAAGGGCGTATCGATCGGCGATATTGCCAACGCCCTCAATGCCATCGGCGCGACTCCCCGGGATCTCATCGCCATTTTCCAGGCGATCAAGGCATCCGGCTCGTTGCACGGTGAACTGATTATCCTTTAGCCCATCTCCTGGCCACCGAGGAGCCTGAAAAGGTTTATCCCTATGGATCTGAAAATAGACCCCCGCATCCTGACCAGCCCTGCGACGCAACCCCGCACCGATAAAAAAACCCGGGATCTGCAATCTCTCAGGGAATCGAGCCGGGAGTTCGAGACCCTTCTCGTTATGGAAATGCTGAAATCCATGCGTAAATCGATACCGGAAGGCGGCCTCTTCGAGAAGGATGTGGCTACTGAAACTTTTACCGAAATGCTCGATATGGAGACGGCAAAAGCCACGACCAGCGGCAAGGGACTTGGCATAGCCGAATTGATGTACAAGCAGATGGCGGACTTGATCGAAAAGAAAAAATAGTTTTCCCCGAATTTTCTTTTTCCTCTCTCATTTTCTTCTCTCGGGCATATAAGGATTTCACTTTCCACAGCTCTCCTTCCACACCCGTCAATGGGTTGGATCCCTTCCAAATTCTCTATCAAAGCGTTGGAAAAAACTTCTAAACTTTTCTCCAAAGGCCGCCGATATTAATCTTGACAGAAGAGTCAATGGCGAAAAAGCGGTGCACGGATGCATGCTATAATCGGCAAGGAGGCAGAAATGATTGAAAATTCAATAATCAACTCACAACTCCCGGCAAGAACGCAAAATAGTCACCAAGCCGGAAATATTTCGACATACCAGCAGAGCGGACATCTGAAAGAGGCAGAATCATTTACCATAGAGACTGACCAGGTATCGCTGTCCTACAGCACTGAGTCGGTTCTGACCTACGACAGCTCCATGACCCTGCGTGGCGGCCAAAACGACGGGTATGATCTGCTGAGAGGTTTGGTGCTCAATCTTTTCAAGGAACAGGGCATTGATTATAAAATTGCCACCGACGCGGGCGAGATCGATCTCACCACGCTGACCCCTGAAGACGCGCAGGATCTCATTGCCGACGACGGCTATTTCGGGGTAGAACAGACATCGCAGCGTATTTTCGATCTGGCGGTTGGCATCGCCGGTGGCGATCCAACCAGGTTGGACGCCATCAAGGCGGGGGTGGACAAAGGTTTCCAGGAGGCTATCGACGCATTCGGCGGCTGGCTTCCGGATATCTCCTATGACACCTACGATGCCGTTATGAAAAAATTCGATGATTGGGCTGGCCAAAGCGACAGCCAGGATTCATAACCTTAAGGTGATGCGATGAGCGTGGAATTTTTCGGAGTCGGTGGCCCGGGACAGATCGGCAGCTTAAAAAAGCCGCAGAAGGTCCAAGCCGATAAAAAAGCGGAAGGAGTTGGAGAAGACAAGGTGCAGTTCTCTTCGGTACTTCAGGACGTGAACAAGGTAAGAGGCGCAGCGGCCGGCAGCGATGTCGAGAGAGCCGCCCGGGTGCAGGAGCTAAAGGCGCAGGTTAAAGAGGGTTCCTATCAACCCGACCTGCAGAAGGTCTCCGCCTCATTGTTACAATTCTTAGTTGAGAACAGATAACCATGGAAACCGGGACCACCCACGAATATCTCGTCCGGTTGCGTAACCTCATCCTTCTGGAAAGAGAGTGCGCCAAGGCACTCGATATGAAAGGAATGATCGAGGCCATGCGCGCCAAGGAAGAAATCGTCGGGGTGCTGGCCCATATCAAAGTTATCGATAAAGAAGACCGGACGCTGGCCGCAGAGATCCGGGCGGAAAACCGGCGCAATGCCTTTCTGTTCAAATCGACTCTCGACTGGATCCGGGAGACAATGGAATTTTTTGGCCACAAAACCGTCACCTCCACCTACTCAGCCTACGGCAATAGCGTGGCATCCCAGGTAAGCGGTCGACTTCTTTCAGGAAGGATTTGATATGGCCGGTCTATTCAGTGCACTCAACTCCGCCAGGACATCGCTTGAAGTCAATCAGAAAGCGATCGAGATCGCCGGCAACAATATCTCCAACGTCAATACCGAGGGCTACTCCCGGCAAAAGGCGGAGTTTGAGACCTATCCGGCGGTCAATTTCGGCAACTTCTTCATCGGCCAGGGGGTCAAAATCAGCGATGTCAGCCGTGATTACGACGTCTTCATCGACCGGCAGATCAAGCAAAAAGCAGTCGATTTCGGCCTGCAGGATGCCTTGACCCGTCCTCTTTCCGAGCTTGAACGGGTATTCAACATCACCGAAGACAATATCTCTACCGATATCGACAACTTCTTTGATTCCCTCCAGGAGCTTTCCGCCGATCCGAGCGATCTCGTGCAAAGAAACAATGTCATTCTCCAGGGGGAGGTGCTCTCGACCAATTTCAATAATGCGGTCAATGAACTTAACTCTATCAAGGAAAACATCAACAACACCATCGTGTCCAAGCTCGACAACGTCAACTCCCAGCTGACCGAAATTGCCGATCTCAACGACCGCATCTACCAGATCGAAATCCGCGGCCAGACGGCAAACAGCGCGAGAGACCAACGTGACGTGGTGGCCAAGGAACTGGCCAAGACTCTCGGCGCCCAGTTTTATGAAGACCAGAACGGCATGATGGCGGTGATGCTGCCCGGCGGGCTTCCCCTGGTTCAGGGGAATATGGCGATGTCCATTTCCGCCGACACCTCGGGCGCAGACATGGTTCTCCAACTGCATGCCGGCGGCGTAACCAGGAATCTTGGAGAAAACACCCTGGGAGGCGAATTTAATGGCCTTCTCAACATGAGGGACACTTTCATCCCGGACCTGAATGCTGATCTGGACAAGCTGGCTTATGAGCTGAGCGTCCAGGTCAATCTGCAACATCAGGCCGGCGGCGCCCTCGATTCGAGTACCGGGAATCTTTTTTTCAGTGTCCCTCCTAACTAT
>Ga0154407_1216_pt1 | contig 18549 bp, 16 predicted proteins | sample RifGroB2_FD_115911 | JGI IMG/M metagenome (GOLD analysis project Ga0154407, IMG submission 115911) | Desulfobacterales bacterium GWB2_56_26
TTCCTGACAACAATTCGCATTTTCCTGGCGATTTTCCAGTCCCGGGTTGTGTTTCTCAGCACCTTTGATTCGCTGTGTCATCAGCGTGTCTCACCTACATCCTTCCGCTCTCCCGGCAAAGTACCTGATTCGGCACCCGATTCCGCGATCCCGCCTTCGTCAGATCATAATTTAAGTTGCGGCAACTTCATGAGGTGGCATGGTTATTGAAAAACATAAGCAAGACCTCACATCAAACCCTTAATAGCAATCCAATCAATGACATACGGATTGCTGGATAAAGAGGAGAAATTGATATGAAAGGAAACAATTACTTCAACAAGGGCCAGCGCGCCTTTATGCTTGGTGATCTTCAGGAAAGTGCCAAAATGTTCAGCAAAGCTCTGGGGGAAGAGTACGAGCCGGTAAAAACCCTGCTCAGCAGGGGAGCGGTATATCTTACCACTCAGGAGTATGCAAGGGCTCTGGAGGATTTCAACTTGGTGCTCGAAATCGATGGAAACAACGAAAGAGCTTATTATTACCGGGGAATAACATACCTCAGGAAACGGGAATATGAACAAGCGGCAGCAGATTTCGATAATTCGCTTTTCCTCAACTCACAGAGAGGTACGGCATATTTTGCCCGCGGCGTGGCCTGGACGATGTTAGGTGAGCAGGACAAGGCGCTTGCTGATTTTGAACAAGCGGTGGCGTTTGCACATGTTGAAGCGAAGCAAATTTTTAACATATTCGGGAAGGAACCTGCGTTGCTCAAACGATTTAAGGATCTTTGGGAAGGACAGGAATGGAGCACGTTCCCGAGGATTTTCACAGAAGTGGAACTCAACACGATCAAGGGCTGGAGGGAATAGCATATTGATCAGTGTGTTACGGTGGATGTCCGATCTCCCCGGACCTTATTCCTGACAGAAAGGATGTGGCACATTTAAAAGGTAGGTGGAAGATCAGCCAATTTAAAGATCTCCTTGAGAGCGGTGCACTCAGACTGGAAGGAGGCATTCCATGGGGTAAAGGATGTAATTCGCGACGCGCTTTTACCGCCGATCCATGATGTGTGAGGCCTCTTCGCGGATTTCCAACTTGGTCTCATTACCATCCCGATAACTTGTTCCCCGTTCTTTCCATGGTTATCTCTTAGTTGAGTCGCATTCGACTGAGAAACGAGGGGTAGAAATATGGATGAACACTGCCGGAAGGCTTTACAGTATCTATCTGGAAATGCTGCCGAAACTTCCTCCAACGGGAGTTGCAAAATCAAGAACTCGGATGCCACGGAAGTCGAATTGCTCGACTCGTACTCCCGGGCGGTAATCACCGTGGTGGATACGGTGGGTCCGGCGGTCCTGATGGTTTCGCGGAAAAAATCCGGAGCCCGCAACTCTTCCGAACATGAAGGAGCAGGCTCCGGGGTAATTATTGCTCCGGACGGCTATATCCTCACCAACAACCACGTGGTTCAAGGAGCGGATGCGCTCTCGGTGACCAGGCAGGATGGCGCCACGCTCGATGCGGTGCTGGTCGGAACCGATCCGGCAACCGATCTGGCGGTTATCAGGGCCAATGGCTCTCACCTTCCCTATGCGGTACTCGGGGATTCGAAAAAACTGAAAGCAGGCCAGCTGGTCATCGCCATCGGCAACCCATACGGCTTCAATTCCACCGTATCCACCGGCGTGGTGAGCGCTCTCGGCCGCACCCTGAGGAGCATGGAAGGACGACTCATCGAGAATATTATTCAGCACACCGCTCCCCTCAACCCGGGCAATTCCGGCGGTCCGCTGGTCGATTCGAGGGGAAGGGTCGTCGGCATAAATACAGCCATAATTTCCATTGCGCAGGGGATCGGCTTTTCCGTGCCCGCCGACACCGCTGTCTGGGTTATCTCGGAAATCCTCGTCAACGGCAGGGTGCGTCGCGGCTTCCTGGGGATCGCAGCCCAGCGACGGCAGCTGAATCGCCGTCTGGCCCGATTGCATAATTTAGAAAATAATTACGGCGTCGAGGTGGTCGGTATCAATCCGAACGGACCCTCGGAACAGGCCGGAATACGAAAAGGAGATCTGATCGTCTCTGTAAAAGGAAGAAAGACGGAAACGGTTGATGACATTCACCGTACTCTTTCCGATCGTGAGCTGGGAAATTCCATCGACCTCGTTATTCTCCGTGGGCAGGAGCGAATGGTTCTGAATGTTACACCGGCCGAAGCGGTTCAATGATTTTTTTACACCCCAATTGCTGACAAAAAAGGACAGAATCCATGAACAATAACGAGGGGAAAGAACCAAGCAGTTCGGCCGGCACTCCGCTTTTCTGGTCGTCTTCCGGAGACAGCCGGGGCGAGACGACTCTGACCTACGACGACTCGATACCTGGGAATTCTTTCTGCTGAAAGAATTCAGATTGCCGGGACCACGCGGAAACATTGAACTCGCCCAGGTTGTTGCCGACGAAGGCAACCTGGAACTCTTTCGGCGTTTACAGCCTAATTCGCCCAACCATCCGATAGTAGCCAATCAGTAAACAAGCGACTTGCCTTTTATCTCATCTTTTCGGCGTTCATATTCCTGCCGAGTGATCCGACCAGCCCTGTAGTCTTCATCCAAATCGTCAAGGGCCTTTTTATTCTGGTATTCATAAGCGGCTCCCGCGGCACCTGCTCCTACTGCTGCGCCACCGACCGCGCCTCTACCACAGCCGGACAGGAACAACACAGGGAGGATCATTGCCAAAAAAACATATCCTTTCATTTTCAACCTCTTCAATTACCGTTCTTGCACACGAAGCCTGTTCGCACGTCCTGCAGTCCTTGCACCTCATTTCATTCTTCCGCTTCTTCATTTTCTGCTCTCGACAGGCTCCCAGAATTTGTTAAAATTGTAAATACACTCAACGGGTAATCAAGTGGCACCCTCCGGTTTATCGCTCCTCTCACCCACTACCCCGGCGAATGAAATCCTACAATTCTTCGAACCGGTTCAGCCCAAAACGGGGCCGATCAAATCGAGAGACAGAACACGGGAATCAAAGATGTGCTCCGCGGGAATCAAGTTTTCAGTGATTCTTCCCGAAGTCAAAATACTGAGAGTATGCATCGATGGATCACAGATCAAAGGAAAAAACTTTAACAAACCTCCCTTATCGAGTTACGGAAGAAATGTATCGTGCTCTCTTTGAACAGGCTGCCGACGGCATCTTTATTTCGGATAAGCAAGGCCGCTATGTGGAGGTTAACCGGCGCGGTTGTCAAATGCTGGGCTACACCAGAGAAGAAATGCTGGATCTATCCATGCAGGACCTGATCCCAGAGGAAGAACTGGCCCGTGCCCCCCTGCGACTGGATGAGCTGCGGCTCGGCAGTTCCCTGCGCAAGAGACATCATCTCCGCTGTAAAGATGGGCGACTGCTGACAGTCGAGATCAGTGCGCGGATGCTCGCCGATGGCTTTTTTCTCGGCATAGTGCGGGACATAGGCGAGCGCGAGCTAGCCGAACAGGAGTTGCAGCGTTCCAACGACCTGCTTCAGGCCATCATCAAGGCCGCACCGGTCGCCATCATTGGCCTGGACCTTGAGGGGAACGTGCAATGGGTGTGGAATCCGGCGACGGAAAAGATGCTCGACTGGAAAGCCGAGGAGGTTATGGGGCGGCCATTTCCCTCCGTGCCGGTGGAGGGCATGGCAGAATTCAGGGGCTTTCGGGAACGGATTCGCAGCGGCTTGACCCTCGACGGCGTGGAGGTTCGACGACAGCGGCGGGACGGCAGCCCCATCGATTACAGCATCTATGCCACACCTCTGCATGATAACGGGGGCGGGATCATCGGCAACATCGCCGTGCTGGTGGATATCACCGAGCATAAGCGGATGGAGGAAGAACGACAGGCCCATCTCCGATTCTTTGAGAGCATGGACAGGATCACCCGAGCCATGCAGGGAACGAACGACCTCCAGCAGGTGATGAATGATGTTCTGGATATCATTTGGGCGATATTCGGTTGCGACCGGGCGTTTCTGATCTATCCCTGCGATCCGGAGGCACCTTCGTGGCGGATGCTGATGGAGCGTGCCCGACCGGAATTGCCCGGTGCTTCGGCCTTAGGGGTTGAAGTGGCGATGGATGCGGATGCTGTCAAGTCGTTTCGCACCATACTGGATGCAGATGGCCCGGTAAAATTCGGTCCGGGCTCTCAGCACCCTTTACCGCCGGAGGTGGCCAAGCAATTCAGCATCCAATCCCAGCTAGCAATGGCGATTTATCCCAAGACAGGCCAGCCCTGGCTGTTCGGACTGCACCAGTGTTCGCACGAGCGGATCTGGACGCCGGAAGAGGAGCGGCTTTTCCACGAAATCGGCCGGCGGTTGACCGACAGCCTGTCCAGCCTGCTGGCCTATCGCAACCTGCGCGAAAGCGAGCGCAGGCTTGAAAAGGCTGAACGCATCGCCCATGTCGGCTGGTGGGAGCGCGACTACGGAGCCGGTTGCATCACCCTTTCAGACGAAGCCAGCCGCATCTTCGGACTGCCGCCGACGGAACGCTGTCACGACCTGGCCACGTGGCACGAGTTGATCCATCCGGAAGATCGGCCCCAAATAGTTCAGGCAGCCGCCGACGCTCTGCGAGGCGGCCCACGCTATGACGTAGAATACCGCGTGATCAGGCCAAACGGCGAAATGCGCACCGTCCACAGCCGGGGCGATGCGAGGAGAGCTGTCGAGGGCCAGCCCCGGCGTATGTTCGGCATCCTGCAGGATATCACCGAACTCCGGCAGGCGGAAGACGAACTCCGCGCCGGCGAAGAACGCTACCGCGCCTTGTATCGTGACAATCCGTCCATGTTTTTTACTTTGGATGGCGAGGGAACAATCGTTTCGGTCAACGACTTTGGCGCCAGCCAACTGGGCTACACGCCGGCAGAACTGGAGGGGCAGTCGATTCTGAACCTGTTTTATGCGGAAGATCAGGCACCTGCTCACGAACAGATGAAAGTATGCCTGCAACACCCCAGGCAAATATTTCACTGGCAGTTCCGCAAGGTGAGAAAAGATGGCAGCCTGATCTGGGTCGAAGAATACGCACGGGCAGTAGACAGGCCGAACAGAGACATTTCTGTTCTTGTCGTCTGCCAGGACATCACCGCTCGAAAGCAACTTGAAGCAGAAAACGAACAGCTGACCGCGCAATTTTACCAGACCCAGAAAGTGGAATCCCTTGGCCGACTTGCCGGAGGGATTGCTCATGATTTCAACAATCTGCTCATTCCAATCATTGGCTACACGGACTTGGGCCTGAGAGAGCTGACCGCTGGGAGTAAACTTCATGCCGATTTAACGCAAGTGAAAAAAGCAGCAAAGCGGGCTGCCGACCTGACCCGAAAAATCCTGGCCTTCAGCCGCCAACAGGTCTTGGAACTGAGCGTTCTCGACCTCAATGTTGTTATCGTAGAATTCAACCAAATGCTCCGACGGATGATCGGGGAAGACGTTCTATTACAAACGTTTCTTTCCTCCACGCTTGATCCGGTCAAGGCAGACAGGGGGCAGATCGAGCAGGTTTTGATGAATCTGGCGATCAATTCGCGCGACGCAATGCCGGGAGGTGGGAAACTCTCCATTGAAACGGAAAACGCTTTTTTGGATGAGGCCTATGTAAGGAAATATGCAGGGGACCTGTCTCCCGGGCGCTATATCATGCTGGCCGTCAGCGACACAGGTCAGGGAATGGATGCCGAGACCCAAAGGCGAATTTTCGAACCATTCTTTACGACCAAAGCAAGCGGCAAAGGCACAGGTCTGGGCCTGGCCATCGCTTACGGGATTATAAAACAACATCAAGGACATATTTCGGTATACAGCGAACCCGGCCATGGCACTACCTTCAAGATATACCTGCCTCAAGCAAAAGAAACACTTCCAGGTCTTCTCCCTTCGATCAAAGAACCCACCTCAATGTTTGGCACAGAAACCGTACTGGTGGCAGAAGATGAAGATATGGTACGAAAACTTGTGTGCGAAACACTTCAAGCGCACGGTTACGACGTGGTTGAAGCCGCAAGCCCCACCGGTTGCCTTGAACTTGCCTCGACCAGAGCCACTATCCATCTCCTGCTGACCGATGTCATAATGCCGGAAATGAATGGGCAGGAACTTTACCGGAAGCTGACAGCCATCCATCCGAACTGCAGAGTGTTGTACATGTCGGGATATACGAACCATGTGATCGCCGATCTCGACATTTTGGGAAAAGGTGTCAATTTCTTGCAAAAGCCTTTTACAATTCAAGATCTTATCAAAAAAGTCAGAGAGGTCCTGGAATGATGGGGTCAAGATCTTTATCTTTGGCATGTAAATCTTTCTGCTGACGATGAGGCCAACTGAAGTGCATCGCATTGATGAGGAAGGAGTTACATTGATTTCCCGGATACTGTTGATTTGCTTGCCGCTTCACCTGCATCCTCGGGCTATCCATGGATGACTATCTTTTTCTCTTTGCAGGTGTGATCTGCGCCGGAACCGGAGGGGAGTTTTTCGTGCGCGGTACCGTGGGGATCGCCCACTGGGCCCGTCTTTCCCCAGGCATTATCGGTGCCACCGTCGCGGCATTCGCCACATCGAGCCCGGAACTCACCGTTTCGGTCAACGCCTCCCTGGCCGGAACGCCGCAGATTGCCCTCGGCGACGCCCTTGGCAGCAATGTGGTGAACATAGCCCTGATCCTCGGCATCGGTTTGTCGATTGCGGGCATTCACAGTCCCCGGGACAGTGTGAAACGGGACTTTCCGGTGGCTTTGTCTGTTCCCGCAGTCACAGGGATTCTGGCTTTTGATGGGACAATCTCCCGGTTCGACGGCTTCCTGCTGCTGAGCATGTTCATCGCCTGGCTCATAGCAGTCGTTATCGAGGCGCGAAAACAGCGCAGCGCTGCGGATGCTGTTCTGGGTGAGCATCGAGGCTGGCTGGCTGCGTTGTTGAGCATAGTGGGCCTTGTCCTGCTCGTTGCCGCGGGACGGCTCATTGTCGCCGGAGCGACAGGCATTGCCGCGTCCTTCGGCATCGATGCATTCGTTATAGGAGCAACCATTGTTGCCATTGGTACGTCGGCACCCGAACTGGCGACAACCATTATCGCGAAACTGCGCCGGCACGATGAGGTAGCGCTGGGAACGATACTCGGCAGCAACATTTTTAACGGTCTGTTGATTATTGCGATTGCTTCGCTGATCTCACCCATAACCGTTGCATGGCGTGAAGCGGCAACGGCATTGGCTATAGGAATGTTGTCTCTGGTGTGCATCGTTCCCTCGCGAGGCGGCTTTATCGAACGCAGGCGTGGAGCGTTGCTGCTGGTATTGTATGCCGTCTATCTCACTGTCATTGTAAAATATCAATAAGCACGGCAACCGGGGCGGCCTGAGAGGTAACCAATGTTTCTTACACGATTGAGCGGCAGCGCAGTTCTTTTCGCCACCCTTTTTTTGCTGGCACTCTTACCCTCTGGGTGCGGTTTCACCGTCATACCCCCTCCCTTGCCGGTACATCCGGCGCCGGTTTTTCTCCTCGATCATGGCGGGCATGCCAGTCTGGTCCTGCCGGCGGACGAGGGGATGGTCCGGTACTCGTACGGCGACTGGGAATGGTATGCCCTGGGGCGGACCGGGGCTGCCGAAGGGAGCCGTGCCCTGATCGGCCCCAATCCGGCTGGGCTGAGCCGGAAGATACTTTCCGTCTCGCCGACGGAGGAAGCTATCCGCCGGACCCTGCCTTTCGAAACGGAACACATTTTCCTTATTTTGGCGGAGGGGGAAAGCGTTGTCCGCCTGAGATATCGACTGGAGGCGATATTTCTCGAAAATCGACAGACCCTCCATCACAATCCGGACCTCGGTATCGATTTCGTCCGGCATCCGGAGCCCTATTCCCTGAGCCACAACAGCAATACGGTGGTGGCCGGATGGCTTCGCGAACTGGGCGCGGAAGTCCGGGGCAGCGGGCCTTTCTCCAGTTGGACGATTCAGCGGGATCGTTGAGGGCTCTCGATACCCTGAAGCTCCTTCACGCGGGAAACTTTGACTTTGCGCATGAAAAGGTTACGTTGTCGAAAGAGGATTTCCTGCCCCTAACCCCTCATTCTCCAAAAGCCATGATCAAAACAATCTCCACCGAAAAGAAGCCGATCAAACTCTGGCTGAGCGATATCGACATCGACACCCTGCAGCAGGCCAAAAATCTCGCCAACCTGCCCTTTCTCTTCCGCCATGTGGCGATCATGCCCGATGCCCACATTGGCTACGGCATGCCCATCGGCGGGGTGGCGGCGACCGAGGATGTGATTATCCCCAACGCGGTGGGGGTGGACATCGGTTGCGGGATTGCGACGGTGCGGACTTCGCTGTCCGCCACCCTGACGCCGCAGCTGAAAAGCATCCTCCGGGCCATCCGCCAGAGCGTGCCGCTCGGCTTTGCCCACCACAAAAAGCCCCACCCGGGCGGCCGGATGCCGGAATTCGGCCGGGGGCGCACGGAAAAGGACCTGCCCATCGTCGCCCGCGAGTACGAGAGCGGCCTGCTCCAGCTCGGGACGCTCGGCGGCGGCAACCACTTCATCGAGATTCAGCTGGGCGACGACGGCCATGTCTGGATCATGATCCACTCCGGCAGCAGGAACATCGGCTACCGGGTCGCTCATCATTACAATCAGCTGGCGGCCAATTACAACAGGACTCACGGCGCCCTCGTCCCTGAGAAATGGCAGCTCGATTACCTGCGGCTCGACTCCGAGACCGGCCTGCGCTACCTGCAGGAAATGACCTACTGCGTGGAATTCGCCGCGGCCAACCGGCAGGCGATGATGCAGCAGGTGACCGAGATTGTAGGCGAGATCGAGCCGTCGGCAACCTTTGCCCCCATCCTCGACGTGGCCCACAACTATGCGGCGCGGGAAAACCACTTCGGCCGCGAGGTGATCGTCCACCGCAAGGGGGCAACCCGGGCGCTGGCCGGCGGGATGGGCATCATTCCCGGTTCCCAGGGCAGCGCCAGCTATATTGTTCGGGGTAAGGGCAATCCGGAAAGCTTTTCATCCTGTTCACATGGTGCCGGGCGGAGGCTGGGGCGTAAGCAGGCCCAGCGCGAACTCGATCTGAAGACCGAAGTGGCCCGGCTGGAACAGCAGGGCATCCTCCACGCCATTCGCGGCAGAAGGGATCTGGAGGAGGCGGCCGGCGCCTATAAGGATATCGCCATGGTGATGGGCAACCAGAGCGATCTGATTGAAATCGTGACTACCTTGAAACCGCTGGCGGTGGTGAAGGGATAGCGCCGCAACGTTCGAGAAAGGCTGCGGTTTCGCTGATCACTGCCTCCGGCCGGTCCCGATGCGGCGAATGCCGGCAATCCGACAGAACAAGCAGCTCGGCGTGGCCAACCCGACGCTTGATGCCGTAGATCTGTTCAAGGCTGGCGTACTCGTCGTCTTCTCCCTGGATGGCCAGAACGGGGCAGCCGATCTTTTCGAGTTCCGCTTCAATATTCCAATCGCTAAATGCCGGGTCCAGCCAGATATCGTTCCAGCCGTAGAAGGCCGAATCGACATCGTCATGGTAGAGTGCCAGCCGCTCCCGCAGGCCATGTTCTTCATAGGCCGTGCGCGCGACCCGGATGTTTTCGAGACTTATTTCCTCGACAAAATAATGGGGAGCCATCACAACGATGCCCGGAAAACGGCCGGGCATACCAGCCGCAGCCAGCAGGGCGATGCTCCCGCCATCACTGTGACCGAACAGGAAAGGACGCGTCACGCCGAGGATGTCGAGAAATTTCGGCAGGACCTCCATCGCCTCGCGGTGCAGATAGTCCGGAGAAAAACGCTCCCCGGCGGGGCGGGGCGTCGACTTGCCGTACCCGAACCGGGAATAGACCAGGCCACGAACTCCCGATTCATCACAGAAACGAGCCGGAAAATCCCGCCACATGGCGATGCTCCCCAGACCTTCGTGGAGAAAGACGACGGTCGGAGCATCGTCATTTTCCTTACCCAGCCAGCAGTACTCCAACTCAAGGATCCTGCCGGCTGCCTCGATCTTGACTCGTTCCATAGCCGCCGAGCTGTTACGGGGCCAGCCGGTCGATGGTCCAGGTGGCCGCACCCTCGTTTCGGGTATAGCGGAAGCGATCATGCAGCCGGTTCTTGCCGCCCTGCCAGAATTCGATCTCGCAGGGTTCGACGCGGTAGCCGCCCCAGAAGGAGGGCAGCGGCACCTTGCCTTCGCCGATCTTAGTCTTCATCTCCTGGAATTTTTGCATCAGGATCTGCTTGGATGAAAGCGGATGGCTCTGGCTTGAGACCCAGGCGGCCATCTGGCTCTCCTTGGGCCGTGACATGAAGTACTTAGCTGACTCGGCGGTGGTGATCCTTGCGGCGCGGCCGTTGATCATCACCTGCCGCTCCAGCTCGAGCCAGACGAAGAGCAGGCTCACCCGGGGATTGTCCTTGATCTCCTGGGCCTTTCTGCTCTCGAAATTGGTAAAAAAGACGAAGCCTTTCTGGTCGAAATACTTCAGCAGCACGGTGCGCTGGCTGGGTTGGCCGTTTGCTGCAACCGTGGCCAGAATCATCGCCGTGGGATCGGCGATATCGGTACTCCTGGCCTGCTCGAACCAGGCGGCAAACTGCAAAACCGGGTCGGCATCGAGGTCGGCACGCGACATACCTCCCAGCAGATACTCCCGGCGGAATTCACTTAGATCCACGTAGCTCCCCTTCCCCCCCCACAAGGGGGACTCTTTTCAGTACCCCCTTGAGGGGTATAAGTACCTTCACGAAATTCCTTCTGAAAAAAAGAAACGAATTTCTAAGATACTAATGACAAAAAAAAAGCCGCCGGCACCCGGCATGCAGCCAGGCCCCGGCGGCGCAGAAATCACTATCAAGCTTCTTTAATGCCTTCGAGTCTCCAGTTCTGCGTGCCCACCGATCTGGCCCAGGTCCACTCTTCCGCGAACTTCACCGGAGTGGTCATGCTGCCGGAGATCAACTCGCCGCTCTTGTCGTCGACGGTGTAATCCAGCAGGTTGGCGGTTAACAGAAGGGTGACGAAATCCTCGCGGCCGTCGCTGCCGGCGGCAATAATTTCGATCGAACGGACGGCGATGGATTCCAGCTTGTTGATCTGGCCTTTCTGACGCATTTCGGCAAAATGCTGCTCATATTCCCGGGCCAGCTGATCGCCCAGGAGATGGCGGTAGGCATCGAGATCGCGGCGCATCCAGCCGGCCTGAACCTGGAAGAAGACGTCGGAGGCTACTTCCTTGAAATAGGCGGGATCGAAGTCGCGGTCATACTGCCGGATCTGGGCGATCCCCTCTTCCAGAAGATTCGCACCGATCACCGGCGGTGGCGGAGGGGGCTGAAAGGAGTTGTTTGTGCTGCCGCCGAACGTATTGGTAGGAGGCTGGTATGCTTGATTGGAGTACGGATTGGGACTCTGATAGCCGCTTTGCCGCGACTTGGCAAATTTTTTGTAGAGAAAAAAGGCAATACCACCTAAAAGCAGGAGAGGCAGAATTCCCATGCCCGAACCGCCGGCGCCGAACATCGAGCCGAAGAGCATGCCGCCGATCGCGCCGCCCAAAAGACCGCCCATCAAACCACGGCTGAAGCTGCTGCCGGATTTAGGGGCTGCAGCGGGCGCGGTGCTGGTCGGTGCCTTGCTCGGGCTGGAGCTGAAGGATTTGCCGCCCGATTTCGAGCGGGCATCGGCATCATCGGCCAGCAGCCCCCCCTCAATGAAGGAGAAGGCTATCAGCATCAGAAAAATCGGTGCCAGTCTTTTCCAAAACGTCGTCATCTTTTTTCACCATAATTTAAATTGATCATTCCCAGGTCTGGGGTACACTCAGTTCCGCAACACTATAGTACACCTCCACCAAGAAGCCAGAGATTAATTATTAGTACCTTAGAAATTCATTGCTTGTTTTTATGAATTTCGTGAAGGTACTTATCCCCCCTTGTGGGGGGTTACTTTATTGTTAAAAACAGCCCGCCACATGCTCATAATCCATCCGCCGCTGACCAAGCCCTGCGAACCGCCGGCAGCTCTTGCCTATCTCGCCGCCGCCCTGACCGCCCACGGCCATGAATGTTCGATCTGCGACATGAATATCGAGGCCCTGGAATACATCTTCCGCACCGCAAGTCCGACAGGCGACACCTGGACTGATCGGGCGGTGAGGCATCTCGACACAAACATCGCCCGCCTGCGGGACAGGAGCACTTACACCAATTTCGACCGCTACTCCCGGGCTGTGTCGGATCTCGACCGGGTCCTGGCGATGGCGGGGAAACCGTTCAACCTGCAGCTTTCCCTTGCCAACTACCAGGACAATGCCCGTTCGCCGGTGCGGAGCGCCGATCTGCGCCAGGCGGCTGCGGATTACCGGACCAACATCTTTTTTCCCTATTTCAGCCGGCGGCTGGACGAACTCATCGCGGAGAAGGATTGCAGCCGCATCGGTTTTTCCCTCAGCTACCTGAGCCAGGCCCTCACCACCTTTGCCATGATCGGCTACCTCCGGGACCATCATCCCGAGAAAACCATCATCCTGGGCGGCGGCCTGGTCACCTCCTGGCTCAGCAATCCGGGGTGGCGCAATCCTTTCACGGATCTTATCGATCATTTCATCGCCGGCCAGGGCGAAAAACCGCTCCTGCTCCTGTTAGGAATCGAGCAACGCCACACCCGCCCCGAGCCGGTCTTTACCGGCCTTGCCGGGAATCGGTACCTCTCGCCCGGTTTCATTTTACCCTACGCCGCCTCGTCCGGATGTTTCTGGAAGAAATGCAACTTCTGCCCGGAACAGAGCGAAAACAATCCCTATTCGCAGGTCGCGCCGCAGACCGCCATCGATCACCTGCGCCACCTGACCACGGCCACCTCGCCGGTTCTAATCCATCTGCTCGACAACGCCGTCAGCCCGGCCATGCTGCGCGCCCTCTGCGAAAATCCGCCCGGTGCGCCCTGGTACGGCTTTGTCCGAATCGACCGGCTGCTGGAAAACCGTGACTTCTGCCGCCGTCTGCGAGAGTCGGGCTGCGTCATGCTGAAACTTGGTCTCGAGTCCGGCGACCAGGAAGTCCTGAACCGGATGAACAAAGGCATCGATCTTGGGCAGGCGGCGAGGGTCCTCGGCAATCTGCACGAAGCAGGCATCGCCACCTACGTCTACCTCCTCTTCGGCACCCCGGCGGAGACCCGGGCCGAGGCCGATCGGACCAGGCAATTCGTCGAGGAACACCACCAGGCAATCGACTTTCTCAATCTGGCAATCTTCAATCTGCCCATAGGCGGCGTAGACAGTTTAGGCAGCACAGGCGACGTAAGCGGCATAGACATGGGCGGCACCGAGATGGGGCACCTGACGGTGACCGATTTTTACGAGGGCGACCTGTCCCTCTATCGCAACTTCATTCACCCGCGGGGCTGGAACCGGCCGGAGATCCGGCGCTTTCTCGCCGCCGAGTTTAAACGTTCGCCGAAGATCGCTCAAATCCTCAGAAACGACCCGCCTCTTTTTACTTCGAACCATGCCCCGTTCATGAGATAGCCGAAAATCTCTCTGTCCCTCGACAAAAACAGGTGCAAAGCGCAGCAACTACGACTACTCTCACACCTGCAATAGGGGAGGCAGCCGACCAACGGACTGACCTGAGACGAACGAGTAAGAGCAAGCGACATGAATATATTGGGCATCGTCACAGCCATCCTGGCGGGTCTCTTTATGGGTACCATGGGAGTTTTCTCCCGCAAGACCGGCCTCGATGCCGAGGTTATCACCTTTTTCCGACTGTTTTTCGGTGCGGCCTTTCTTACCCTGCTGCTCGTTGTCACCCGCCGGTTGCGGCTGCTGCAGGTCTGGCCGACCTGGCCGGTCCTCGTCAACGGGCTGATGCTTGCCGGCTTCATCATTTTTTACATACAGGCCATGTATCTGACCAGCATGGCCATGGCTATCATGGTGCTCTACCTGGCACCGCTGGTGGCCTCGGTCTATGCTCACTTTTTCCTGGGCGAACGACTGAACCTGCCGAGCGTCGTGCTGATCTGCACCGCCCTCTTCGGCTTTGCCATGATGATGGAATTCAAACTCGATTTTTCGTCCGGCACCAACCATGTCCTGGGTCTCGGCTTTGCCGCCCTCGGCCTGTGCTGCTACTCGGCCTTCATCCTCATCAATCGGACTATCGCCAGCCGAATCCATGTCTTCACCCGTACCTTCTATCAACTGCTCGCCGGCGCTCTATGTATGGTGCCTTTTTTCCTCTCCGATTTTCCAGAGATCTCCGGCACCAACTGGTTGTGGCTTGTGGGCGCAGGATTCATCCCCGGCTTTCTCGGTATACTCTGTGCGGTAATCGCCCTGGAGAGGCTGCCTGCCGCCACCTTCGGCACACTTGCCTATTTCGAACCCATCTTTGTCGTCGTCCTCGGCTGGGCGATCTTCGGCGAACGACTGAATACCATGCAGCTGACCGGCTGCCTCTTCATTCTTGCAAGCGGTTCAATCAAAGGATATCTAGCCGCTCAAAACGGTCGATTCAAAAATCGGCAGGTGAAGGAAGCGGGCAATGGGGTTGGGGATTATGCCGAGCGGCATAAAAGTAATTGATCCGTTCGATGAGCTGCCGGGCGCGGCGTTCTCTTTTTTTTCTCGCCAGATAACCAATATAACTTGAGAAAGGGATAAACTCGTTGTTGTCATATCTGCCCTTGAGATCAAGGATTATCGCGCGGCAGGTGTTGTCCGACTGCCTGGACAAGGCGATATTTTTCAGATTAAAGTCAAACAGCCAGATGTCTTTTTCGGCCAGATAGGCGCAGAATTGTGCCGCAATCGCAAGAATATTATCGAGATCGCATTTATTTCGAGAATGCACAATATCCCAGATGGTCTGGGAAATGGTTCCGTCGCTATCGCGGATGCAATCGCAGACCAAACCTTCTCCGTGACTGGTTGCGACAAAGCCGTGGCAATGACTGATGCAGTCGAGCCAGCCATGCCTCCGCAGTAAAAACCGATACCCCTTCATTTCCTTGTGATTAGCCTGGATCTGGGCTTTTTGAGAGCCGGCTGGAACCTTGATGACCAAGGGCTCATCCTGCGGGTGCCGATAGCAGGAACGTACCTGGCCTCGACCGATCAGCAATGTATCATCCAGTACGATCATAGTGCTCCAATCTGATTCGTTCAATTGCCATTTCTCCGAGAATATTCTTCTCGCCTGGCCCGGTTAACACCGTCAGAATCAATAGAAACATAAAATCCCTATCAAGCCAACGGATTATAGCCGGTGGCTTGAAAAACCTCCACAAGGAGGGGGCTGACTTCAATGTATCTCCGCCACTTCTTTTTAATCAACTGATGGGCACAGTGCTTTCGGTAGTCGGCGATCTTGATGAAATTCGAATTGCCGACACCGTCGATAATAACCAGTCTGGGTCTTCCCGGCAGAGGATAGTGGACGACCAGGTTATGAAGAGCCGGATCGGAGACGATGATTTCGTGTTCGAGAAGGTGGTGATACAACGCCGTCAGTTGCTCGACGATCTCTCCGGGGGACAGGCCTGGGTCAACTTGTCCGCCGACGTGGCTTAAGAGTGTCTGCGCGCATCTCCCGTCATGGTCGCGAATCAGGTCAAAGACGCCGCCTGATCCCAAAGTGGTTTTGCACCAGCCATGGAATCGGGTCAGTCGCTCGAACGGTTTTCCTTGCCGTTCGTACCTGAGCAGGTATCTGGTTTCGCGTTTGACGGAGCGCAGCCGTTTCGGATTATGGACGATCTTAATGCATCTATCGTCATGATGCGGATGCTGGTAGACATCGCGGACTCCGCCTCTGGCAATGAGCAGGCTTTTGTCAAGATGCACAGTCGGTTGTCGTTGCAACATATAACGGGCCTCTCTGAGCCTTCGGCGGGGAGTCTACTTGTATTGCATATTGTACAGATTTTCATACTCGCCCTGTTGGGCGATCAGTGTCTCATGCGTTCCCTGCTCAACAATGACACCGTCTTTTAAGACAACAATTCTTGAAGCATTTTTAATTGTTGAGAGACGATGGGCAATAACGAAGGTGGTTCTGTCTTTCATGAGATTTTCCAGGGCCTTCTGGACCTCTCGCTCCGACTCGTTGTCGAGGGCTGAAGTAGCCTCATCAAGGATCAGAATCGGCGCATTCTTGAGTATCGCCCTGGCGATGGAAATACGTTGACGTTCGCCGCCGGAAAGCCTTGCGCCACTTTCACCGATAATGGTGTCGAAGCCGTGCGGCAGGGCCTGGATGAAATCGTAGGCGTGGGCGGCCCTGGCAGCGTCGTGAATCGCCTGCCGTGATGCCGTTTGGTCCCCATAGGCAATATTGTTGTATACCGTATCGTTAAACAGAATCGTCTGCTGCGTCACCATGGCTATCTGGCCGCGCAGAGACGACAAGGTTACATCCCGAATGTCGGTCCCGTCGATCAGGATACTCCCTTCCTTCAGATCGAGAAAGCGGGGAATCAGATTGGTCAGCGTGGTTTTTCCGCCGCCGCTCGGGCCTACAATGGCCAGCGCCTCGCCGCTTGCTACGGTAAGATTGATATTTACCAGAACTGCTGCCTCATTGTCATAGCGGTAGGTGAGATTTTTAAAGGTGATGGCCTTGGTGAACGGAGGCAGAACTACGGCATTTTCTTTGTCGCGAATCTCCGGCTCGGTATCGAGAATAGCGAACACCCGGGTGGCCGCGGCGAGCCCCCGCTGGATGGTGGAATTAATTTTGGTGACACCTTTCACCGGTTCGTAGGCAGCGATCAGGGCGGTGAGAAAAGCAAAGAAAGTACCGGGGGTTGCAGTGCCCTTGATGACCTCGTTGCCGCCGAACCAGATGATCAGGGCAATCGCCACGCCACCGATAAACTCCATGAAGGGGTGCTGCATGCAGCGGTATTTGGCATCCTTCATCGTCAGCGCAAAAAGCTTGCTGACCTGGTTGGCAAACCGATTTCCTTCGTATTGTTCCTTGGTGAAGGCCTTGACGATACGGTTGCCGGTGATCGTTTCGTGGAGGATGTTCGAGACATGTGCAACCTCCTCCTGGGTTGTGGTACTTATTCTCCTGAAAAGACGTCCGAATTTAACGATTGGATAGGCAGCAACCGGCAGGATGATGAAGGAAATCATAGCCAGGCGCCAGTTCATATAAAAGACCACCCCGAGTAGGATGACCACCTGGAAAAAATCCCGGACGACCCCGACCAGGGCATTGGATACCGCCTGCTGCAACAGGGCCACATCGGAGATAATACGGGACATCAAGGTCCCCGTCGGCGTTTTGTTGAAAAAGGAGAGCGATTGCTGGTGAATGTGGTTGAATATCTGCAGCCGGAAGTCACGAATGACCGACTGTCCGACCTGCTCCAGCAGCATTGTGTAGAGATAGTAAGAGACACCTTTCAGGAAAAAGATGGCCATGACGAGAAGAGGCAGAAGTTTCAGGAAAAAATCGTTCTTTTCCATAAAAACCTTATCCAGCAGGTCTTTCACCAGGTAAGCCTGGGCGCCTGTGAAACCTGCTACCAAAATCATGGCGAGCATGGCGATCAGGAGTTTTGTCCGATATGGGCAGATCACCCTGAATAATCGCGCAATTATTTCTTTGTTGGTCATGGGGGTTTGGGACTGGCGGAAAAGCTGTGAGTATCAGGAAGTTGTTCACCAAAAACAGCCCCTGAATGTTTGCATCCTGTTTTTACACTAGAAAGCCCTAAAGCTGCAAATACTGTTTTCCCCAATCGCAAGGGAAAAAAATCTGGCCAGACCGAACCTTATGTGGAATATTCAAAAACCTCTGCCCAGCTGGTACAAAGCGAAGAGGTTGTCGCAACTCCTCAGGTATTGAGGCTGAAGGCTGAAGGTTATCAGCAGAAACAACTAGGAAGTTAAAGCCGACATGTCTACCAATATGGAAAATACCGCGCAAAAAAAAACGATGCTCTGGTGGGGACGTTTTGATGCCGGCTATTCCAGGAATCGCGTTCTCCGCCATCTTCTGCAGGAAGCTGGATGGCGCCTCCAGGATTTCGTGCCGTTCATCTCCTCGTTTGGCATGCTGGAGGCTCTTTTGAAAAAAATCGAAAAACCGGATGCCGTGTGGGTTCCGGCTTTTCGCCAGCGCGATTTTCAGTCTGCTCGGAATTATGCAGACCGTCATCGCATCCCACTCATTTTTGATCCCCTGATCAGTGCCTGGGACAAAGAAGTATATGAACGGAAAAAATTTAGCACAACCGATTATCGTGCGCGCAAAGTTCTGAAATTTGAGCAAAATATATTTTCTCGCGCTGACATATTGATCGCCGACACGGAACCGCATGGCCGATTTTTTATCGATGAACTTTCCGCCCCGGCAGCAAGGACTCATGTTATTCCAGTGGGCGCAGAGGAAGGGCTGTTTACACGCCAGGCCTCTCATGCACCTGCCCGCCCTCCGGAAATCTTTTTTTATGGCAGTT
>Ga0154407_1019_pt1 | contig 18521 bp, 12 predicted proteins | sample RifGroB2_FD_115911 | JGI IMG/M metagenome (GOLD analysis project Ga0154407, IMG submission 115911) | Desulfobacterales bacterium GWB2_56_26
AAAACGAGCCGCCGTGGCCCAAGCGGATCCAGGGTTTTTCGTTTTCACCGATGCAGGCCTGGAACGATCAGAGCGCCCACAACCTGCCGACCAAAGAAGAAATCGATGGCGACCTCAAGCTGGTTTCCGACAAAACCCACGCCATCCGGCTCTACACGACGGAAGGCGTTCTCGCCGAAATTCCGGCGATGGCTCAGAAATACGGGCTGAATGTGACCCTGGGGGCCTGGCTCGACAAGAACCTGGAGGAAAACGATCGCCAGATCGAGACGGTTATTCGTCTCGCCAAAGAAAACTACCGGAACGTCATCCGGGTGATCGTCGGCAACGAAGCGATCCTGCGCGGCGAATTGACGGTGGAGCAGCTAGGCAAGTACCTCGACCGGGTCCGGGAGGCGGTGGATGTGCCGGTGAGTACGGCAGAACCCTGGCATGTCTGGATCAAGGACCGGGATCTTGTTTCCCATGTCGATTTTATCGCCACCCATATGCTGCCTTATTGGGAGGGCGTGCATCTCGATCTGGCCGTCGATTATATCGTCGACCACATCACCATGCTGGAGAACGCCTTCCCGGACAAACCGATCATCATCGGCGAGGTCGGCTGGCCGAGCAACGGCCGGACCCGCAAGGCGGCGGTGGCCTCGCCCTTCAACGAGGCGACGTTTCTCAGGCGTTTCATCCATCGGGCGGAAGAGCTGAACTACACCTACTACATCATGGAGGCCTTCGACCAGCCCTGGAAGAGAACCAGCGAAGGCGCGGTCGGGGCCTACTGGGGGGTCTACGATGCCTCGCGTCAGGCCAAGTTTCCCTTTACCTCGCCAATCGTCGAACTGCCGGAGTGGCGGATTCTGGCCGGTATCTCCCTCGTCATCGCCATCATCACCTTTGCTCTTCTCCTCATCGACAGCCGGACCCTGCGCAAGCGCGGACGCGGGTTTCTTGCCTCCATCGCCTTTGTCGCCGCCACCGGAGCAGTCTGGATCGTTTACAGCTACTCGCAGCAGTACCTGACTATCTCGATGCTGGTGGTCGGCTTCCTCATGCTCTGCGGCATTATCGGCGTGGCCATCGTCCTGCTCGCCGAGGCGCATGAATGGGCGGAGGCCATCTGGACGAGCGAGGAGCGGCGCTCCTTTGCCGATATCAAGGTGGAAGACGACATGCTGCCCATGGTGTCGATCCACGTCCCGGCCTACAACGAGCCGCCCGATATGATGATCGATACCCTGAACGCCCTGGCGATGCTCGATTATCCTCGTTACGAAGTCATCGTCATCGACAACAACACCAAGGATCCGGCGGTCTGGCAACCGGTCGAGGCTCACTGCCAGACCCTCGGGCCCCGTTTCCGCTTCTTTCACGAGGACCCGCTGGCTGGCTTCAAGGCCGGGGCCCTCAACTATGCCCTGGCCAAGACCTCGCCGGAGGCCGGCGTCATCGCCGTTATCGACAGCGACTACATGGTCACCCCCAACTGGCTGCGGGATCTGGTCCCGCAGTTTCTGCGGCCGGAAGTGGCGATCGTGCAGGCGCCGCAGGACTACCGCGATGACGGGGAGAACCTGTTCAAGGCCATGTGTTACGCCGAATACCGGGGCTTTTTCTATATCGGCATGGTGACCCGCAACGAACGGAATGCCATTATTCAGCACGGCACCATGACCATGGTGCGCAAGTCGGTGCTGGAAGAGGTCGGCCGCTGGGCGGAATGGTGTATCACCGAAGATGCCGAGCTGGGGCTGAAGATCTTCGAGAAGGGCTACGAGGCCCTCTATGTCGCCAAATCCTACGGCCGCGGCGTCATGCCGGATACCTTCATCGATTTCAAGAAGCAGCGCTACCGCTGGGCCTACGGGGCGGTGCAGATCATGCGCCACCATGCCAAAGCGTTACGCCGCCGGGACCAGAGCCGGTTGACCTACGGCCAGCGATATCATTTCATTGCCGGCTGGCTGCCGTGGCTGGCGGACAGCATCAATCTTGTCTTTACGCTCGCGGCACTCGTCTGGACGCTGGGCATGATTCATTTCCCCCGGGTGATCGATCCGCCGATGATCATCCTCTCCGCCGTGCCGCTGGCCTTTTTCGTCTTTAAAATGGCCAAGATGTTTTATCTCTACCGGAGCCGGGTCAGGGCGTCCATCCCGCAGACGTTAGCCTCGGCGGTGGCGGGTCTCGCGCTCTCCCATACCATAGCCAAGGCCATGCTGTTCGGCATGGTGACCAAGAGTCTGCCTTTCTTCCGCACGCCGAAAAAGGTCCAGGGGCGGGCTTTCTGCTACGCCTTGCAGTCGGCCAGGGAAGAGGGTTTGATGGCTCTTGCCCTGCTCCTGGGGGTGGTGACCCTCATCAAGCTGCAGGGTGTGGAAACCCCCGATGTTCTGGTGTGGATCGTGGTCCTGCTGGTTCAGTCGATCGCCTATTTTGCCGCGATCGCCATGTCCGTTGTCAGCGCCTTTGCCAGGCTGCCCGCCAAGTTGATCGATAAGATTACGGCGACGCCGCCCACGGCCAGAACGCCGGTGGCCACAGAAGAGGTCCCGGCCGGGGAACCGCCGAGCGGTGCAACACCGAACTGATTGGAGGGTCGGGCTGACACCAAGCCTGGCCCCTCATTTTTCTTCGCGGATGGCGGCGAATTTCGCGCCGGTGAGGCTGGCCAGATCGGCCGGTTTCAGCTCGATGTCGAGACCTCGTCGTCCGGCGCTGACGAAGATGGTGGGATAATCGGTTGCTGAGCTGTCGATGAAGGTCGGCAGCCGTTTTTTTTGCCCTAAGGGGCTCACCCCGCCGAGGACGTAGCCGGTCGACCTTTCCACTGCCCCTTTCTCGGCCATCGCCGCCTTTTTGACCCCTGCCGCTTTAGCCATCAGCTTCATGCCGAGCATCGCCGAAACCGGAATGATGCCGACGGCGAGGCTGCCGTCGTCGAGTTCCACCACCAAGGTCTTGAAGACCCTCGCCTCGTCCAGCCCAAGTTTTTCGGCCGCCTCTTTGCCGTAGGAGCCGGTCGCGGGGTCGTGGACATACTGGTGGACGGTGTAGGGGATTTTCGCCTTCTTTGCCGCATTGATGGCCGGGGTCATGGTAATTTGTTGGTCCTTTCCGATGATTCTTGATCTTTTTCGTTTCTCTCAGCCAGAAGAACGCCGGTGCCGGAACAATCCGGGCAATCCTCCCAAGTGAGCATGAACCTGCTTTCGCCTGCGAAATACGAAGTCTGTCCCGAACCGCCGCAGCCCGGGCAGGGAGTATTTTTTGTCACGAAATTTCTCTTGTCGTTCATTTTGCCGGTCCGGTACGGGTTGAAATTCTTGAGATTATTGCAGCAATGATAACGCGCCAGGCTGAGAATTCGCAACAGTTTTGCTTCTCCAAACCCTGAAGTTCCCAGAAATGGCTTTAAAAATATTGACAGACAGGACGAACCGATGTACCTATTAAGTAATAACTGAATCGGATAGTGACATGGACGAGAACAAACAAGCCGAACTCTTTAAGGTACTGAGTGTCGAATCCCGCATCAGGATCATCGCACTGCTTAAGCAGCGTGGTCCCCTCGGGGTGGGCGAACTGGCCGAGCTTCTCAAGATCACTCCCTCGGCGGTGTCGCAGCATCTGAAGGTGCTGCGCTATGCCGGCCTGGTCCGCTCGGAGAGGAAGGGGTACTGGCTGCCCTACGAGATCGATCCGGTGGCGCTGGATCAGTGCGGGCAATTGCTGACTCAGGTCTGCACCTGCGGCTGCAAGGGCACCGGCAAGGTTCGGGAAGGGGTGTTGGCGAAAGTCGACGATAAGCTCGCCCTGCTCACGCAATACGAGCGGGAACTTCGCAAGGAACTCGAAGCCGTGCAGGCGAAAATTAAGGATATAGTGGTGGAAGAGTAGCCCGAGCAATTTTTTTTGCCGATTTAATTAAGTAATTGCTTCATAACTGAATAAACGAATCAGGTCGGCAGTGACTTCTGGAAAGGAGGGATGCATGGAAGGAAAAATTGGCTGTACCCAACAAGAGATTACAGAGCTGACCGGACGCATCGCCAGGGGGCGCATCGCCCCGACCGCCGGAGACCGCGATACCAAAGGAGCCTTTCCCCGCGAGGCGGTTGAGCTTCTCGGGGCAAGCGGCATCCTGGGCATGATCCTCGCTGCAGAGCATAACGGGGTTGGTGCGAACCGGGCGGCATTTGCCGCCATGACGGCCGAGCTAAGTGGTGCCTGCGCTTCCACGGCGCTGGTTGCGGTCTCCCATATGGTGGTGGAGAAGGCGATCGAGTCGGCGGCAACGGTTGCCGTTGCGGATAAATGGCTGGCCAGGCTGGCCACCGGCCGTGCCCTTGGCGCCTTTGCCGTCCACGAAGCCGGCTCCGGCAGCAATGCCGGGGCGATTGCCACAAAGGCCAACAGGGAAGGCAACAACTATATCGTCAACGGCTCGAAATTTTTTATTACCTCGGCAGGCGAAGCGGATGTCTATCTGGTGCTGGTCAGGACCGATCCGGAAAAAGGGCCTCAGGGCATGAGTGTTCTCTTGATCGAGAAGGATACGCCAGGGCTTTCCTTCGGCCTACCCGAAGACAAAATGGGGTTGAGGGGGACGTCCTCGCGGGAGATGTTCTTCGACAACTGCCGGGTTCCCCTCGAACATCTTATAGGCGCAGAAGGCGGCGGCCTTCAGGTGATCGGGCAGAATCTGGTCGGCTGGGGTTTTTTCGGCGCCGCCGGCATCTCGGCCGGCATTGCCCGGCAGGCTACCCGACTGGCGGTGGATCATGCCCGGGAACGAAAGATTGCCGGGCTACCGATCGGTGCCCATCAGGCGGTCCAGACCCTGCTGGCGGACATGATCCTCCAAACGGAGGCGGCCGAGTCATTGATCGCCTCCTGTGCCGGCCGGGCCGATGGTGCACCGGCAACGGCGGCCATCAACGGCATCAAGGCCAAGCTCTTCGCTTCCGAGCGGGCGGTGGAAGTGGCCGACAGGGCAATCCAGGTCATGGGCGGTCACGGCTACTGTCGAGACTATACCGTCGAACGATTGTTCAGGGACGCGAGAGGCCTCATGCTCCATTTCAAGACCTCGGAACTGTTGCGCCAGGATCTGGCGAGATGGGCCTTGGATGTTTGAGGGTGCGGTCCGTTGCCATACCGGCGAAACCGCGTAATGATAAAATTCTTAAAAAGACCGGAAAGGAGGTGATTGCAAATGTCGGAAAAGAAAGCCCCCAAAACCATCCCCTGCGGATGTGGTTGTCAGTCTTCACCGAAAAAAGACGGTGAAGCCGCGGCCAAAAAAGAGAAAAAGTCCAAAAAGTGACGGTTGAAAGAATGCCGGCCGGGTGGCTGCCCATTGCCACTGGCCGGCATTTGCAATGTGAAGGAGGTTCACCTGAGCAGGCGGAAAAAGGTATTGCCGTCTCCCGGCCGTTGAACTAGGATGGGGGCCGATATTGAAGCGCAGTCTACCGTTTACAACGGTTTTGGCGGCCGAAAACCCACGCAGCCCCAAGTGAGCGAGACACAGTTTGGTTAAAAAAATAGTCAGGTTTTCCGACCGGGAAGGTCTTCCGGGTGGTCGGAGTTTTACCCCGCCGGCCTGGGGCCAACCGAAAATCAGGGTGAAGTTCATGCACCGCGGCCTGCGCCGCGGCCGGTCCCATGCCACCTTTCTCCGGCAGTTTCCCGGCAACTATCCTCAGTGGGGCGAGTGCCTGTTCGATTTCGATGTGGACTGTCGCGATTATGACTGGCTGGTGGTCTATCAGGACCTGCCCCGCGACGACACCTTTTTCACCGAAGAGAAACTCGCCTGTCCGAAGGAAAAAACCCTGCTCATCACCGGTGAGCCGTCCACAATCACCGTGTTCGGCACCGACTACCTGCGCCAGTTCGGCTGCATTCTCACCTTCCAGGAACCCTGGGCGATGCGGCATCCGAACGTCATCTTCCACCATCCCGGACTGATGTGGCATTACGGGCTGCCCTTCGATGAAGGGGAGTTTATCACCTTGGATATGCTGGCGGCCAGCCCGCCCCCGGAAAAAACGAAAATAATCTCCACCGTCTGCTCGCAGCGGACCGGCAACGTCACTCTCCATTCCACCCGGGTCGATTTCACCTGGCAGCTGAAGGACGAATTGTCGGAGCTGGATATCTACGGCCATGGCGTCAATCCCATGAACGACAAGGCCGAGGCCCTCGACGCCTACATGTTTCATATCGCCGTGGAAAACCACGTCTACGATCACCACCTCACTGAAAAGCTGCCGGATGCCTTTCTCGGCTATACCCTGCCGTTCTACCATGGCGCTCCTAACGCTGCCGACTATTTCCCGAAAGAGAGCTTCATCCCCATCGATATCAATGACTATGAGCGATCAAGGGATATCATTAAAAGCCATCTGGCCAATAATGAGTATAAGGACCGTCTGCCGTATATTGTCGAGGCGCGCCGCCGGGTGCTGGAGGAGCAGAATCTCTTCGCCATCGTCAGCAACAAGATCATTACGCAGGACCGTGAAATACAGTCATCCACCATGGGTTGCGTAATTCGCAACCGCTCCACCATGCGACTCAAGAATCCTCTCGCCGGCATCCGCAGCTTGACCGAAAAGGCGGCGATCAAGACCTATCACCGGTTCACCTTCAAGTTCCGCAACAAAAAGCGGGAACTCTGATCTTCGCTCAAGGCGGAGCTTGCGGACACCGGGCAAAGCGGATAGGCTTGCAGAAACCGAGACCTTTATACGTAAATGCTTGCCGGCGGATAACCGGCGCAGAAGAAGGGTGGATGGAACTGCAACTTCCCGAGATTTTTTCTGTGAGAGCGATACTTGTGGCGCGTCGGATCCTGTTGCGGCAGTTTCCCGTCGAATCGGCGCTGGCCATCACCCCCATGCTTTTCTCCCAAGGCGAGAAAAGCTGTGTCGCCTTGTTCCGGTATGGTGTTGCGGTCTTTGTCAATATTTCTCCGCTGGAGCAGCAGCACCTGATCGATAGAACACTGCAACCCTATCTCGAACAGCCTATCGAGGGAGGAGAAGCAGAGAACATCGAGGTGGCGATTGCGCCCGATCAGGAGGAGCGGGTCCAGGGGGAGCGGATCACCCTGTGCGAAGGCTCGATTCCCCGGCTGCAGCTCCTGGTCGAAGTGATGGCCCGCTCGGTGCTCCTGGCCGACTATGAGGCTCGGATCAACCGCAGTTTCGATATGGTGGAGCCGCTCGCCGAGAAACTGAGCAAAAGCAAGGGGCCGCGGACCGGGGGACAGCTTCTGCAGACCATCGGCACGGCGCTGGCTACCGAGCACGACATGGTGGGTCGCGCCGCCGTGACCGAAAAGCCCGACCTCCTGTGGGAACATTCCGAACTGGAGGGGCTTTATCTGATGCTCGAAAACGACTTCGAGTTGCGCGAGCGGGATACGGCCCTGGTGCGCAAGATCAATCTGGTCTCCCGTACCGCCCAGACCTCGCTCGAACTGCTCCAGTCCCGGCGCAGCCTGAGGGTGGAATGGTATATCGTCATTCTGATCGTGGTCGAGATCCTCCTCACTCTGTTCGATCTCTTTGTCCGTCAACATTAACAATTCATCGAGTCATGAGTCAGATCCCCAAAAACGTCGCCGAATTTCTGGCGGCCCACGGTCTCGCCGCCCTTGAATTCGAACCGGGCTCGACCCCCACGGCGGAAACCGCCGCCGCCCGAATAGGCGTCCCGGTCGGCCAGATCGCCAAATCGATGCTGTTCAAGGGCAAGGACGGCACCTTTCGCCTGGTGGTGGCCGCCGGCGACAAACGGGTCAACAGCAGCCTGTTGAAGAAGGCCGCCGGCTGCAAGCACCGCATGGCCACCCACGACGAGACCCTGGCGGCGACCGGCTTCCGGCCGGGCGGGGTCTGCCCTTTCGGTCTTGCCGGCAGGGGGGTGGAGATACTTCTGGACACCTCCCTCGACGAATATGCCACAATCTATCCCGCCGCCGGCACCGACGCCACCGGCGTGCCCATGAGTCCCACCCGGCTGGTCGAGGTGACCGGTGGCGTCAGGGTGCAGGTCACCGGCGGGGGAGAATAGAGTCGCCGAAGCGATCGACCGGATGCGTTACCTGCTGGGTTATGTGTTGCAACGATACGGTTCCAAAGGGTTTAAGCTTCATCCTGATTTTCTTTCCTTCGTTAAAGATTTAATACTTGATTATCTGTCCATTTTTTTCTATATAACGAACTTTTCGGAGAAAATGGCAGGAATTGTAACTGGTTCAGGCAATGGACCCGGCTTTTTCGCGGTGTACCGGACAGTGGCGATTTACGGGTGTTCGCCCAAATTATGAAAGACGGTTTTTTTCTCGCCTGGTCCATTTGGTTGTTGTTTGATAATTGCCGATTGAAAAACGGTGTCGGCTTTATAACGGAAGACGGAACTCCAGACCATGGCGGGACAGGCAGTACAGCATACGGATTCGGAACTCTATCCACTCAGCCACGGTCAGGAAGCCCTGTGGTTTTTGTACAACCTGTCCCCGGCGCATTGCGCGTACAATATCAATGTTGCCTGGCATATCGAGTGTGAGCTCGATACAGCCTTCCTGACGAAGGCCTTGCAGGCCATTGTCGATACTCATCCCTCGCTGAGGGCGACCTTTGTGGCGGTGGATCGGGGCGAGGTGCGGCAACGGGTTCGCCGGGAGATGAGGCTTGACTTTCAGGAGGTGGACGCTTCCGGCTGGAGCCGCGATCAACTTCACCAGACCATCGTCCGGGAGACCTATCATCCCTTCGACCTGACGGAGGGACCAGCCTTGCGATGGCGGCTGTACCGCTCCAGCAGGACCGAGTACGTCCTGCTCCTCAGCATTCATCATATTGTCACCGATTATGGCTCCATCGTCATGATGATGGAGGAACTGTCGGTGATGTTTGCCGAGGGGCGGATCATTGCCACCGGTGCCACGAATGATTTCTCCTATGGTGACTTCGTCCTGGCGCAGCGGCAGAGATTGTCCGGCAAGCATGAAGATAAGCTCTATCGGTTCTGGCAAAAGCAGCTTGAGGGCAAGGTTGAGCCGCTCTGCCTGCTCACCGATCACCCCCGGCCGCCGGAGCTCAACTATCGCGGCGATCAACTGACGTTTGCCCTTCCCGCCGACCTTGCCGGCAGGCTGCGTCTGGTCGCCCGGCGGGAGGGTATCGGTGTCAATGTCCTCTGCCTTGCCGCCTACGCTCTACTGCTGCACCGCTACAGCCGGCAGCCGCACATTCTTGTCTCCATTCCCGTGACCGGCCGAACCCTGAAGCATCGCAATGTCTCCGGTTATTTTGTCAATCCGGTGGTCCTGGCGCTCGATTTCGATAACGAGCAGGACGGACTCTCCCTGATCCGGCAGGTGCAGCAGCGGCTGTTCAATGCCATCCTGCACAAGGACTACCCCTTCCCCAGACTGGTTTCGGCCTTCGCCACGAGCCGGCGGAGCGATCTGGCCCCGGTTTCCCAGACCATGTTCAACTGGCTGGATTTTAAAACGTTTACCAAGAACGAGCGGTTGGTAGAGGTGACCGGACAAAGGACGATCGAGTGGCGCATCGGCGAGATGGTTTGGCAACAGTACGATCTGCGAGGCCAGACCGACGATTTCGATGTGGTCCTGGAAATCTGCCATGGCCGGGAAAGCGATCTTGTCCATCTGCAATACAACGAAAACCTCTTTGCCCGAAAAACCGTGGAGGGGATGGCGGACCACTATCTCACCCTGCTCTCCGCCATGGTGGAGATGGCCGAGGTCCCGGTCAGCAGGTTACAGTTGATGGGGCCGGACGAGCGGAGCCTGATCCTGAGCGAGTGGAGTAACTGTCGGCGGTCCGTAACAGAGTATGTCGGGATGCATCGGCGGTTTGAAGAGCAGGTTCTTCAGCAGCCCGATGCCCTTGCCCTGATCGACGGTCGCCAGGAGTTTACGTATGCCGAGCTGAACCGACTTGCCAACCAGGTGGCCCACTCTCTTTCGGGGTTCGGTGTGGGTCCGGGAACCCTGGTCGGCGTCTGCCTGCAGAGATCGGCGCGGGCGGTGATCAGCCTGATGGGGATAATCAAGGCCGGTGCCGCCTACGTTCCTCTCGATCCTGATTATCCCCGGGAGCGCCTTGCTTTCATGGCGGCCGATGCCGGTATTTCCCTGGTGCTCACCGAAAATGACTGCCGTCAGGCGGTGCCCGCGGGAGCGCATGAATTATTCCTGGTCGATGAGCGGTGGCCGGAGATCCTGCGGCAGGATGAGGAAAATTCGGACCGGGAGATCGGTGCCGCAGATCTCGCCTATGTGATCTATACCTCCGGGTCGAGCGGGCGGCCCAAGGGGGTGGCCGTCGAGCATGGCGGCGTCTCGGCCCTGATCGATTCCTACGGCCGGGTTTTTTCCGAATCCGAGAGAGCCTGTCTGGGTGCGGTCACGTCTCTCAATTTCGACATCTCGGTGATGGACATCTTCGCCACTCTGGGACTGGGCGGCACGCTGATCCTGGTTGCCGACCCCATGGCCCTGGGCGAACTTGCCGCCCGGGAGCGGATCAGGCTGATCGTCGCCGCCCCCTCGACCCTGGCCTCACTCTTGAAGATTGGAGCCATCCCTAAGTCGGTTACGACCATTGGCCTGGGCGGCGATCTGGTCAGGCAAAGCCTGGTGGACGCCCTGTACGGACTCGGCCATATCCGGCGGGTCTACAACATGTACGGACCGACCGAGGAGACCGTCTGGGCCACCTGCGCCCTCATCCCGCCCCATGCCGCGGGCGCTCCCCATATCGGCCGGCCGATAGCCAAAACCGAAGCCTACATCCTGGACAGCTTTCTGCAGCCCGTCCCGGCCGGCGTTCCCGGGGAACTTTGCCTCGGCGGGCCGGGGGTGGCGAGGGGGTATCTCAATCGCCCGGAGCTGACCGCGGAACGGTTTGTTGCCCATCCGTTTTGCGAGAATGGAGAAGGCCGGGCAAGGCTGTATCGGACCGGGGATCTGGCCCGGTTTCGTCATGACGGCAATATCGAATTCCTGGGGCGCATCGATGCCCAGGTCAAGATCCGGGGCTTTCGTATCGAGCTGGGCGAGATCGAGACGGTGCTGCAGCAGCATCCTGAAATTACCGAGGCAGTAGTGGTTGCCCGTGAGGATCACCACGGGGAGAAATTCCTCCAGGCCTGCGTCGTGGCCAAGACGCCTGGGCAGCCGGATGAAGAGGGAGTGCGGGCATACCTGCGGAAGAAGCTGCCCGGCCATATGGTGCCCTCGGCCATCACGATGGTCGCAGAATTGCCGATCGGCCCCAGCGGCAAGATCGATCGCCGGGCGCTGCCCGAACCGCAGTACCAGCCGTCGGCAGCGGGGCAAGAGCCTGTCGAAGGCGGAGAGACTGTGGCACTCGTATGCCGGATCTGGCAGGAGGAACTGGGATGGGATGGATTTGGCCTCGACGAGAATTTCTTCGATATCGGCGGCCATTCCCTCATGATGGTGGCGGTTTTCTCCCGTCTCAAGGAATTGCTCGGCGACCGTCTGCGGCTCACCGATCTCTATAGATACCCGACCGTTCGTTCCCTGGCCGAATTTCTATGTGGCCGGAAAGATGGGTTGGAGAAAGGCCGGCCCGGCCGTCCGATAACGACGAGACCTGTGGCCGGGGAGGGCAAGGTGGCGATCGTCGGTATGGCCTGCCGTTTTCCTGGCGCGCCGGACAAGGACCGGTTCTGGGAAAACATCAAAGGCGGGATCGAGTCGATCGGCGAGTTTTCCGATCGGCAGCTTGCGGCAGATGGCGTTGCAGCAGATTTGCGGAACAACAGGAATTTCGTTAAACGTTCCGGCCGGTTGGAGGGCATCGACCTGTTCGATGCCGAATTCTTCGGCATCCCTCCGCGCGAGGCGGAAACGATGGATCCCCAGCATCGCCTCTTTCTGGAATGCGCCTGGCATGCCCTGGAGGATGCCGGGATCGATCCCGAACGGACTGAGGAACTGATCGGCGTCTACGGCGGTTGCGGCTTCAACGCTTACCTCGCCGGACACCTCGGAAACAAGAAGGGACAGGCGGAAGGCCCGGGTCAGATCAACCTCTTGCTCGGCAACGGCGGCGATTTTTTGAGCAGCCGTGTCGGTTACAAACTGAACCTTAAAGGACCGACGGTCGGCGTCCAGACCGCCTGCTCCACCTCGATGACCGCTCTGCACATGGCCGTAAACGGCCTGCTGCAGGGCGACTGCGATATTGCACTGGCCGGCGGGGTCTCCCTGGGCGATCTGCAGCACGGCTACCTCTACCAGGAGGGCATGATCCTGTCCGCCGAGGGTCGGTGCCGACCCTTCGACGACCGGGCCGACGGCACCGTCCCCAGCCAGGGGGTGGGAATCGTGGTGCTGAGAAGGCTTGCCGAGGCGCTCGATACAGGCCATCATATCTATTCGACGATCCTCGGCACGGCGGTCAACAACGACGGCGGCGGCAAGGCCGGGTTTACGGCGCCTTCCCCGGCAGGGCAGGCCGCGGTGATCGGTGCGGCCCAGGCGCGGGCAGGTATTTCCCCGGATTCCATATCCTATGTGGAGGCGCATGGAACCGGAACCAAGGTCGGCGACCCCATCGAAGTTGCCGCTCTCGCCAAGGTGTTCGGGACGGGAGACGGGGCAGCTTCCTGCGCCCTCGGTTCGGTCAAGGCCAATATCGGGCATCCGGATGCCGCCGCGGGCATCGCCGGCATCATCAAGACTGCTTTAGCCCTGAAGCACCGCGTCCTCCCGCCGCAGATCAACTTCGCCAGCCCCAACCGCGAGATAACTTTTGCCGGGACGCCGTTTTTCGTCAACACCGAGCTGCGGTCCTGGGCCACCGACCGACTGCTGCGTCGGGCCGGAGTGAGTTCGTTTGGCCTGGGCGGCAGCAACGGCCATGCGGTGCTTGAGGAACCGCCGGAAAAAACGGCGATCCAAAGCGAACAGGCCGACTGGCAGCTGTTGCCGTTTTCAGCCACACGTCGCGAAACCCTCGCCAAGGTAGCGGAAACCCTCGCCGCCTATCTGCAAGACCATCCCGAGGCAAGTCTTCAAGATATCGCCTATACCCTGCAGCTCGGTCGAACAATGTTGCCGTGTCGGGAATTCATCGTGGCCGACAGCGTATCGTCGGCCATAAGCCAGCTGACGAGCTTTGCTTCGGGGATCTGCGAACCTCGCGACCCTTCGGTGTCTCCCCGGGCCTCTCTGCTCCTTGACCTGGGTAGACAGTGGCAACAGGGGCAGAAGATCGACTGGTTGAAGCTCCATGACGGGCGGCGGGATCTGCTACCCCTGCCGGGCTATCCTTTCCGGCGGCAACGCCACTGGATTGACCGACGGATTGAGGATGGATTGCCCGACGCACGCTGTGCCTGCGAACCGCAGGCAGAGGGTGAGGCGGCGAAAATACAGTCGAACGTCGTTCCGCAAGGGAATAGTAGTGCGGACGAGACGGAACTGGTTATCGCCGGCATCTGGGAGGAGTATCTCGGCCTCGGCAAGTACCGAAGCGATGACGACTTTTTCGATTCGGGCGGCGATTCGCTCCTGGCGGTGATGATGCTCGAGCGGCTCAGGGGCCGCTTCGGCCTGGAGTTGACGGGCGATGTTCTTATCGGCCGGTCGACTCTCGGGCAGCTGGCGGACTATATCCGGGAACAGCTCCGGAACCGGTCGACCAAGGCCAGCGGCGTCGAGCCGGAGTATGCGGTCCGGCTGAAACCGGGTTCGTCATCCTGCCCGCCTTTATTCCTGTGTCATCCGGGTGCGGGACATCTCTATTTTTATCTCGATCTCGTCAAGCATCTCGACATTCCGGGGGCGGTCTACGGCATCGAGGCCATGGGGCTGAGAGCAACCGAGCAACCGCTGCCGACCATCGAGGCCATCGCCCGCCATCATCTCCGGCAGATTCGGCTGATCCAGGGCCGGGGCCCGTATTGGCTCGGCGGTTCTTCCTTCGGCGGCATGGTTGCCTATGAGGTGGCCCAGCAGCTCCTGGCCCTGGGCGAGGAGGTTGAGTTCCTCTACATGGTGGATACGCCCGGGCCGGGCCATATGATCGGGCCGATTAAGAGCAATGCCCATATCCTCAGCCATCTGTTTTCGGATTTTTTCAATAATCGGCAACAGATGATGAAACAACTTCTGGTGCTCGAGGACGAGCCGCAGAAGCAGATCGAATTCATCGTGCAGCAAGCCCACTCCCTTGGCAAGAAAGGCCTAATTCCGACGGATTTTGGCCACCACTTTTTGACTATGGTAAAAACTCACGTTGAGGCGATGCGAAGCTACGCTCCTCAACCCTATCCCGGCTTTTTGCTCTACTTCAGACAGGGGGAACCAATGGCCGAATATTCTTCCCATGCCGAAATGGCATGGCTGCCGATGGCCGAAAAAGGTGCGGATGTCTATACCGTAACGGGCAACCACATTACCATGAACTTTGCCCCCCATGTATTGAGGATAATCGCACATTTGAAAAGATATATCGAAGAACTGTTAAAGACCAAAAACTCTTCGCCATGAAGAGAGGGTACTCAAGAGAAATCGCTATGGTAGAAAAAAACGAAGTAGTCAAAGGCATCTGGGCAATTCTTGCCAGGCTGAACGAGGAAATGGATCTGGCGTTGACGGTTTCGGCAGAGATGCCTTTGATCGGCGGGGAGTCGGGAATCGATTCGGTGGCTTTTCTGAATATGATCAGTCTGATCGAAGAATGGCTCGACCGGGAATACAGCTGTTACAGTCCTATTATCGCACCTGATGAAAACTTTAGTCCAACCGGCACGTTTGGCAGTATCGATCGACTCGCCGAGCATCTGGTAAAGCTGATTGAAGAGGAGCGGGAAGGCAGTGTCTAAAGTCGTGCTGATTACCGGTACGAGCCGGGGGCTGGGGAAGTTCCTGATCGATCATTATCTCGATAGAGGCTTTACTGTGCTCGGTTGCAGCCGCTCGTCGGTCAGTAACGAGAGAGCCGGTTATCACCACTATTGCCTGGATATAGGTGACTCCAAGGCCTCGGCAAAACTCTTCGTCGACATAAGAAAGGTCCATAAACGTCTTGATATCCTCATCAACAATGCTGCCGTCTTCTCGAAAAATCTGGTCGCCATGACCACCGATTCGGCCATTGTCGAGATGGTCGACACCAACCTCAAGGCGGCCATGGTCTTTTCCAGGGAAGCGTGCAGAATAATGCAAAGGAACGGGTTCGGGAGGATTGTCAACATATCCTCGATTGCCGTACCGCTCAAGGAGAGGGGCGCCGCCGTGTATGCGGCTTCAAAGGCGGCTCTGGAGCATTTCGGAGAGGTTTTGGCAAGAGAGGTCTATGGCGACGGGATTACGGTAAACAATGTCTCCCTTTCCCTGGTAAAAGGATCGGGGATGCTGGAACTCCTCTCAAGCGAGGTAAGAGAGCATATGCTGGCGCGAACCGTTGCCGGGCAATATATATCGATAGATGATGTTGTCCATGTCATCGATTTCCTCATCGACGAGGGATCGAAAAATATCACCGCACAGACCATTTGTGTGGGAGGGGCATGAATTGGACCGGCAATGAGAACGCAAATAGTAGATATCGCATATTACCTGCCTGAGAGAACTGAGTCCAACACGGAGCTGAGCAGGAAAAACCCCGCTTGGAATCTGGATATGGTCGTCCAGAAAACCGGCGTGTATACCCGTTATATCGCAGACAGTGAGCAGACGGCTGTCGACTTGGGGCAAAGGGCTGTTGACAGGCTGGCTCTTCGTAATCCGGGTCTCCTGGATCACATAGATGGCCTGATTTTTTGTTCGGTAACGGAAGATTATCAATTTCCCAGAAACAGTTATGTGCTCCATGAGCGCCTCAATCTGCCGCACTCAGTTTTCTGTCTAGATATCGGTTTGGCATGTTCCGGCTTTGTCTATGCCCTGGCTGTGGCCCACGGTTTGCTGCATGCCGGAGTCCTCAAAAACATCATTCTGGTGACAGCGGATACCTATTCGAAATGCATCAGCGAAAAAGATCGTGCCACCAAACTCCTGTTTAGTGACGGGGCGGCGGCAACATGGCTCGGCGTTTCTGGTTCGAGCGCGGGGCTCATTGATATCGACTGCGGATCTTTCGGCAAAGGTTTTGATGGCGCCTGGGTGCCCGCCGGCAGGGCGCGGAGGCCTTCTTCCGTCGATACACTGTGCGAGAGGGAGGATGCGAGCGGCAATATCCGCACCTTGGAGCAATTGCACATGGATGGCAAGCGGATGCTTGCCATGGTAGGTTCCCTGGTACCGAAACAGGTGCGACAGCTTTTACAGCGCAACGGACTCACTGTGGAAGATATCGATTTGTTCGTTTTCCATCAGGCAAGCAAGCTGGTCCTGGACTCTCTCGAAAAACTGCTCAGGTTACCTTATGATAAAAATTTCAGGAATCTTACGGAGGTTGGCAACATAACGTCTGCGTCAATTCCCGTTGCCCTCAAGAATGCATTGGAAGACGGGAGGTTGAAAAGAGGAGACAGGATAGTCATTTCAGGGTTCGGGGCGGGTTTTTCCTTTGGATCGGCCATACTGGAGATGTAACTGGATGGCCTGGATCACCTATAATCATTGGCCTTTTTATACTAAGTCTGGTAAAAGAAAGGTATTATGCAGATAGGTAAATTCCATTAGTTCCTTCGAATTTTTTGGGTTTAGGAAAAACTCTATGAATGGCTTAAAAATATTTTTGCTCGTCGGTTTGGCAATTGCGATCTGCAGTCCGAATACATACGCTGCCGACAACACCTCGATCGTTCCAGCGGACATCCTGAAAATGTCTTTCGAGGAAATGATGAATATCAAGATAACCACGGCCGGCAAGAAGGAGGAGAGAGTTGCCGATATTCCGGCCAGCGCGGTGATCATTACCCGGCGCGATATCGAAAAATACGGCTATATGAGTCTCGAGGAAATTCTCGAAAACGTTCCGGGAATGTATGCCATCGACGATTTTGCCGGCTATCGCAAGACTTTTGGCGTCCGCGGTTTTTATGCGGGGTACCCGCGGAATATCATTTTCCTGATCAATGGTGTCGCCCAGACGGAAAGCCTTTTCGATTATAACGAGATGTCCAATTTCAACATTCCGGTGGAGGCGATCGACAGGATCGAGGTGGTCCGGGGACCGATGTCGGTGCTGTACGGCCAGGGGGCTTTTTTCGGCGCCATCAACATCATTACCAATTCCCCCGATGACAATACCAGCCTCGTGGCCGCCTCCCTCGGCAACGGCAAGGAAAAAGCCGCCGCCAAGGGCTCGGGGACGCAGGGCGATTTCAATTATTCTCTCAGCGCGGGACTCTCAAACGACGACGGCCCCAACCACAAGCTGTCGAAGATGGTCACCAACATGGCTGCTCTGAGGCCATGGGGCATCGACGCGACCAACGATACCACGGAAGACAAACTGGAGCGCGGTTCCGGGAATTTCATTTTTTCCGGCAAGTATAAAGGCTTCTATACCGACCTGATGTTCAACAGGAGCAGTGACGAGGTTTTCGTCTTCAGGCCTTCGGTCACCGATGGCAGTACCTATGACCGGGAGATGGCGATAGCCTCGCTCGGCTATGAAACCCAGGTGACCGATGATGTCCGGCTCAACGGCAAGATGGCATACCACAACTTCAACTTCAACCTCAACTGGGATATCGCCAGCAGTGCCTTCACCGGTACGGAGGCGGGGGAAACTAGCGGTGGTTCCGACTACTTTGAATACGAACTTGATACCTTTGTGAACCTTGCCAAGAATCTCGAGATGACCACGGGAGTATATTACAAATATACCACGGATACCCGTTTCAACGGAGAACTACCCATCTTCAGTATTTCGGAAAAAGCGACCACCAACGACGAGATCGACCTGTGGGCGGTCTTTGCCCAAGCAAACTACACGCCGTGGGAAAAGATACGCTTTGTGACGGGATTACGCCTGGAGCAGATGCTGGAATATGGATTGAACTATGACCGTAATCCCGGAAGCGCATCATCATCCCGCACCACAGGCTCCTATGACGAAGACGAAATCGAGTTTATCCCGAGCTTCGCTACCATCTATTCGTTCAATGACCGGAACATCGTCAAGCTGTTATACGGTAAAGCCATTGCCCGGGCCTCGTTTTTCCAGAACAGGGATCAGGTTAAGGATAATCTGCCGAATCTCGAAACCGAAGAGATCCATACCTTCGAAGCAAACTATATTGCAACGCCGTCATCCGACGTCACCGTCAATTTTTCCCTGTTCCACAATATCCTGGATAATCTCATCGTTCGGACCGTCTCCGCGGAAACCGGCAGTCTGACCACATACTTTGCCAATGGCGGGCAATTGGTCACCGACGGCGCGGAGTTATCCCTGCAGGTCAAGCCGCTTGCCAAACTGCTGACCGAGCTGAGTCTGACCTACCAGGATACCGAAGACCAGCGGGATGGCTTCGAGGATATCGAG
>Ga0154407_1200_pt1 | contig 18408 bp, 15 predicted proteins | sample RifGroB2_FD_115911 | JGI IMG/M metagenome (GOLD analysis project Ga0154407, IMG submission 115911) | Desulfobacterales bacterium GWB2_56_26
CAGCACGAGCAGCACGCCGAGCACCGTCCGCCGTATCGTCAGCCCCGGCAAGAGGAAGATGATCAGCGGCAGGAGGTTGCCGATTCCGTATTGCAGCACAAAGATCGCGGTGAAATCCTTGCCGTAGATCACGCTGCGCAGGACGTCCCACGACTTGACCGCGGTGTAGCCGCGGAAGATGAGGTCGAGCAATTCGAGGCTGATGGCGAAGATCAGGAAAAAAAGGAGGTAACGGGAGGTCATCCGGATGACGTTGACCTCGACCCCTTTAATCTCCTGTTGCGTGGGAAAACTGCCAGGCATCGCCCTCCTGCGGGAAGCCAGGAATTTTCTGATTTCCATGGTGACGATGTAGGTGAGCAGGCAGAGCGCAATCCCCGACACGACCGCCGACATGATGAAGATGACCGGCATGAGCGGCGTCATCCACAGGGCGTTCGCCTTGACGGAACCGAATATGAAGCCGGCGTAGCCATGGAGGAAGCAGGCGACCGGAATGCCGACGCCGGCGAGGAGTTTGATCGCCTTCTCGTCGCTGTGCAGCGCCGCCTCGCTCACGTCGTATGACCCGAGGGTCAGCGCGCGAAAAAGCAGGGAGCGGCCCTTCTCCATGATGGTCTTGTCCGGTTTGTTCCGAAGCGCAAGGGCAACCTCGACGAAGTGTTTGCGGTAGAGAAACCAGAGCTCCGAGGCCACGATGGTACCGTAGGTCATGAAGACGATGCCGAAGGCGGCAATGGCCGAGGTGAAGTGGGGCGTCATGAGCACGTTGATGCCCCGCAGAGGATACATCAGATGGAGCAGGAGCGGCATGGGCGCCACGAACAGCAGGGCAAACGAAAACACCAGGGCAAACCGCGCCATCTCCTTCAGCTGCTTGATGCCGAAGACGTGGTAGAGCGACGACAGCACGAATGCACCGGCGACCAGACCGGTCATGAGGGGATACATGACGATCTGGATGCTCCAGTAAATGTACTCGTTCGGGTAGACGAACAGCTCTTTTATCGTCCAGATTTCTCCGTGTACCATGGCTATTTCACCTCCCTGGAAAGGCCGATATAAAAGACCTGGGGCTTGGTCCCGTACTCTTCCTTCAATATCCCGACCCGCTCGGTCATGATGATCCTGGTGACTGGGTCGCCCGGGTCCTTGATATTGCCGATCCGCCGCGCGCCGAAGGGGCAGGCATCGACGCAGGCCGGTTTCAGGCCTTTGGTGATGCGGTGATAGCAGAAGTTGCATTTTTCGGCAGTCCGGTGGACGGGGTGGAAAAACCGCACGCCGTAGGGGCAGCCCATGATGCAGTAGCCGCAGCCGATGCACCATTTCCGGTCGATATGAACCACGCCGTCGGCCGTTGCGTAGGTTGCGCCGACCGGGCAGACCTGCACGCAGGGAGGATTTTCGCACTGGTTGCACAGCTTGGGCACGAAGAAGGCTTTCTCGATATCTTCCTGCTTTACTTCCCTGTATTTGCCCAGTCCGAGGTCGATCTTGGCGGTGGTGAAACCGTCGCGGGCCCCCTTCGGGGTATCCGCCAATACCTCCCCGTTCTTGGTCAGCACGTAGCGCTCGACCCAGGTCCTGGTCACATTGGCGTCGTAGGGAATTTCGTTCTCTTCCTTGCAGGCCTTGACGCACAGGCCGCAGCCCACGCACTTGTAAGTATCCACCAGAAAGACCCAACGTACCTTCGAAGCATCCGCTGCCTCCAGGGCCATGAGTTTTCGGGGATCGATGAAATCGAAGGCGGCCAGCGGCAGCGCCATGCCAGTCACGCCGAGAGCAGTGCTTTTCAGGAATTTTCTGCGGGTAATCATTTCAGGCCCTCCATCGGATCATGCGGATTGTGACATTCGGCGCACGCTATGTCGGGATTGTGTTCATCCGGATCGATGCCGGGAATTTTCGATCGTCCGCTCGATGCATACGGGAGCGGGAAATGGCAGCGAAGACAGTGGGCACGGCTCTTGTCGATGGCGAGTGCGGGCCGGACATCCGGATGATCGACGGCGGGGCCGTGGCAGTTCTCGCACTCTATGTCCTGGTGGGCGCTCGCCATGATGCTGGTGTACCTGTCGGTGTGGCAATCCTGGCAGTATTCCCTTCCGAGGTACTTCACCTTGACGTTTTTCCAGTCCACCTCGTTGCCTTGCCGGTGCCACCCGTACATGTATCCCCGGTCGCCGATTGCAAAGTCGTCCGGGACGTATATGGCCCTGACCGCCAGGATCAGGACCACGACCGCGATGACCACCAACAACGGCCTGTACACATGGTTTTTCATAACGCCACTCCCTTCGCAAATTCAATGATTATCGAAACTTGAGTGATCGAAATCATGGTCTTCGCCCAATTGGCAATCGCCGATCTGATACAATGAGGCTATCTTCTCCAATTTTTTTTTGCAAATTTTTAAATGCGGCCTGTCTGCCGCCAGCCTTTTAACGGGATATTCCGAACTCTCGCAATGTATTCCCGTCTGACACGCGAACTGCTATCGATGAGCGGCGGTCAATCGTAAATACCAATTGGACAATCACCGTAAAATCATGCATGTTGGGGTGGCGGTGAGCAGGGAAGGCCGAAAAGAAACACTAACCACGCTTGGGCAGATGGAAAAAATCGAGAGCATAAAACAAAATACGCTGCTGTGGGTGGATCGTCTCTGTCGCTGGGGGATGGGCGCATTTTTTCTGGCGGCGGCTGGGCCGAAACTCTTCGATGTTGCCGGGTTTGCCAAGGTGATCGGTGCCTATGCCATTTTGCCGGAGCCTCTTCTGGTGCCGCTGGCGGTGATTTTGCCGGTTGTTGAGATCGGTCTTGCCGTTGGTCTGTTACGGAACCACTTTCCCGCCAAGTTAGGTGTCGCCCTGTTGCTCCTGCTGTTTATTGCCGTTCTGTCGTATGCCATATGGGTCGGGCTCGATATCGATTGCGGTTGTTTTGGCCCGGAAGATCCCGAGAGCCAGGCCTTTCATGGTCTGAAAACGTCCCTTGTCCGAGATATCGCGATGCTGCTGCTCCTGGCCTTCTCCTTCCGATATCACAGAATTCTTACGGCGAACCAGTCGGGATAAAATATCCGCACAAGGAATTTCCGCAGAAAATCGTTTGGTTGATAGATATAAAAAATTTAATTCCAAGGAGATCGAGAACAATGAAGAAGATTCTAATCACAGTGGTGCTGGCGGTGTTCGCCGCCTCCGCCGCCTATGGTTTCGGCACGGACAAGTTCAAGGAAGAAGTGGAAAAAGAGACGGGAGCGGTGAAACTCGTCCGCGAGATCATCGATGGCGGGTATGGCGTAATCACTACTGCCGAACTGCAGGAAGCCATCAAGGCCGGCGAAGATATGGTGATCGTCGACACCATGCCCTATGAAGACAGCTACAAGAAGGGGCATATCCCGGCGGCCAGGCAGTTTCTCTTTCCCATCCCCGAGATGAAGCAGTGGGACAGCAAGGAGACCGACGGTAAGAGCCAGGAAGAGTACGCCAAGCTGCTCGGTCCGGACAAGAACAAAAAAATCGTCGTCTACTGCGGCTTTGTCAAATGCACCAGAAGCCATAACGGTGCGATCTGGGCCAAAAAATTAGGCTACACCAATGTTTTGCGGCACCCCGGCGGTATCTTTGCCTGGCGAGGGGCAGAATACCAGGTGGAGACCGGCGAGTAGCAAGCCATCATCTGATTTTAGCGGCTGAATAGTTTGCGGGCGTGTCATCCTACGGATTGCACGCCCGTTTTGCGTTTGCTATATTAGCTGTCAGCGATCAGCAGTCAGCGGTCAGCTAAGAGCATCTACAATTCCTCCCGGAAAAAGCTGAAAGCTGAACGCTGACAGCTCATTAAGTCAAAAATGAACAACCATAAAGATACTTACAACGGCTTCGAACAGGGACCAATCAGGCCGCCCAGCGAAGCGGGCAGTCTTTTAATCCGCATAACCCGCAACTGCCCCTGGAACCGGTGCACCTTCTGCCCGGTCTATAAGGGTAGGGATTTTTCCCTGCGGCCGGTTGCGCATGTGCTGGAGGATATCGACCGGGTCCATCGCTATGCGGTCGCCATCCGGGAATGCGCCGCCACAAGCGGCAGGATCTATCCCCACGATATCGAGCGATTCCGGGCCATGGATGGCCCGGGCGATCGGGCCGCCTTGAACGCCGCCCTGCACTGGGCGCAGTCCGGAATGCGGTCGATTTTTCTGCAGGACGCCAACAGTCTGATCGTTAAGCCCGTGCGGCTGCTCGCCATCCTCCGCCATTTGCAGGGGTGTTTCCCCTGGATCGAACGGATCACCTCCTATGCCCGGTCCCATACCATCGCCCGGATCGACGACGAAAACCTGCGGCTGATGCGCGAGGCGGGCCTTTCGCGGATCCACATCGGCATGGAGTCGGGATCGGACAGGGTGCTTGCCCGGGTGCATAAAGGCGTCGATAAAAAAACGCATATTGAGGCCGGCCTGAAAGTCAAACGGGCCGGCATGGAGCTTTCCGAATATGTCATGCCCGGGCTTGGCGGCCGCGACCTGTCCGAGGAGCACGCCAGGGAGAGCGCCGATGCCCTGAACCGGATCGATCCCGATTTCATCCGCCTCAGGAGCCTCGCCGTCCCTGATCATATAGAACTGTACCAGGATCTGCAGCGCGGCGATTTCGTCAAGCTCACCGACCTGGAGACGGCCCGGGAACTCCTCCTCTTTCTGGAGACTCTGGACGGCATCGCCAGCACGGTGAAAAGCGACCATATCCTCAATCTCTTCGAAGATGTGGAAGGCACTTATCCGCAGGATAAAGAAAAGATGGTGGGCGTGGTCCGCCGCTTTCTCGAAATGGCGCCCGAGGACCGGATGATCTATCAGGTCGGCCGGCGGATGGGACTTTTCCGGGGCCTCTCGGATCTCGACGATTCGGACAAACGGCGCCATGCGGAAGCTGCCTGCCGGCGGGCAGGTATCACTCCTGAGAATGTGGATGCGGCCGCGGACGAGATGATGAAGCGGTTTATCTGAGAAACATCCGGCAATCTTTTGATCACGGGCAGAATCGATTGCCGCCTGCCTAAGAAGGGAGTAGTATCACCCTCCTGTTTGCTGCCGATATCCGGCCGCTGTTCCGAATAGTCTCGTCTCCGTTTCCGAGCACTCGCTCCATCTACCTCCTGCTTATTATGACTCACGCACGTGCCGTAGTTCTCATGGTTCTTGTCACCCTCCTCTGGAGCATGGCCGGGGTAGTCACCCGTCACCTGGATTCGGCGCAGAGCTTCGAGGTGACCTTCTGGCGGAGCGGATTTAACGCCCTTGCCCTGGCCGTTGTCCTGTCGTTTATGAGAGGCCCGGCACTCTGGCGCGGCGTGCTGCATTCTCCGCCGGTGGTGTGGCTTTCGGGTTTTTGCTGGGCAGCTATGTTCACCTCGTTTATGATCGCCATCACCCTGACCACCGTGGCCAACGTGCTGGTCACCCTGGCGATAGGCCCGTTGATCACGGCGCTTTTTGCCCGCATCTTCCTCCGCCACAAGTTGCCGGCGATGACCTGGCTGGCCATTGCCATTGCCGGCTTCGGCATTGCCTGGATGTTCGGCAAAGAAGCCGGTGCAGGCGTCTCCCTGCTCGGCACGCTCATCGCCCTGACGGTACCCTGTGCGTCGTCGATCAATTTCACTGCTCTGCAACTGGTCGGCCACGACCACAGGAATAGGAATGCAGGCAAGAATGCTCAGGATATGCTGCCGGCCATTCTTATCGGAGCGACTCTTTCGGCAGGAGCGACCCTGCCGTTTGCCTGGCCCCTGCAATCATCGGCCCACGATCTCGGATTGCTGGCGTTTCTGGGATTCTTCCAGCTGGCCGTCCCCTGCCTGCTCGTCGTCCGTCTCAGCCGCGAATTGCCGGCGCCGGAAATAGCTCTCCTGGCCCTGCTCGAAGTCATCTTCGGCGTCACCTGGGCCTGGCTGTGGGCAGGCGAACAGCCTTCGCCAAGCACCTTGACCGGCGGCATTCTCGTTCTCGGGGCACTGGTCGCCAACGAGTCTCTCGGTTTACGAAAAAAACGGAGATTGGCGGCAGGTGTCAGCCAAGCGTGAGGCAAGGGCCGGGACTCCGGTCAAAGTAGTTGTAAAATGTGGACTTTGAGGGTATTTTTAGGGTCATTCTGAATGCACGGCCACCCCTCAATCTCATCATTTTGGCACATCGCAGGAGGCAGGAAAAGTGTTTGAATTTCTCAAAAACATGTCGATCAAATCGAAGATTTTCTGGTTTGTTGTCCCGAGCACCATCTCGTTCGGAGTTCTCCTGACCTTTCTTGCCCTTTTTTTCCTCAACGATTTCAAGGAACAGTCGCTTGGCAACTTCACTCAGGCGATCGAAGCCCGCCATTCTTCGACCACCCCCTCGGCCGGCGACGATAAGAAAATCATCGAAGAGATGGCCAAAAAAGCCGAAGATATTATCCACAGCACTGCCGTAACCTTCATCTCGATCGTTGTCACCGTTATTATCCTTGCCGCCGCCGGCGCACTGTTTATCGCCACCCTGATCGGCAAACCGATCGGCAAGGCGGCCGATGGCCTCGAAAATATCAGTTCGGGCGATGCCGACCTCACTCAGCGGCTGCCCGTTACCACCAAAGACGAAACGGGGAAGGTGTCACAGTTTTTCAACGCCTTCCTGGAAAAACTGCAGAGCATCATCAGGAATCTCCAGGGGGATGCCGACACCCTGAGCGAGACGGCCGGTTCCATCCACGGTCTGATCCAGACCATCCAGGAGAAAACCGCCTCGGCCAAAACCGTCTCCCAGACGGTCTTTCGTTCGGCCGGTTACCAGAGTCGGGACATGGGCGCCATTGCCTCGGTCATCGAGGAATCGACCGGCAACTTCCACACCATCTCCGCCTCGGTGGAAGAACTGACCGCCACCGTCGCCGAAATTGCCGGCACCTCCGCCAAGGCTCATGCCAATACCATGGAGACCACCTCGCGCATGGAAAAGACTCTTGAAAACATTGCCGAATTGGGCCAAGCGGCCAATCAGATCGGCAAGGTTACCGAGACCATCGCCGAAATCTCCGATCAGGTCAATCTGCTCGCTTTGAACGCCACCATCGAAGCGGCAAGGGCCGGGGACGCCGGCAAGGGTTTTGCAGTCGTTGCCAATGAAATCAAGGAGCTCGCCCGGCAGGTCGCCAACGCGGCGACAGAGATCAAATCCCGGATCGAGGAGGTCCAGCACGCCACGGAGACCACCATCAAAGAGATCCGGGAAGCGGCCACCATTATCTCGCAGAACAGCGACATCGTGGCGACCATCGCCAGCGCCGTGGAAGAACAGTCGGCGACGGTGAACGAAATCGCCAAATCCCTCTCCGAAGCCTCGGAAAATCTGGGCGATTCCAACACCAAGGTGGCTCAGGCCTCGGTCTATGCCGGGGAAATGGCCAATATGTCCAATACCGTCACCGAGGCGGTCGTGCAGGTGGACGAAGCAGTCCTCGCGATTCTGCAGACTTCGGAAAACCTGCAGAAGATCGCGCAGAGATCGGCCGACACCACCCGACAGTTCAAAACATGATCTGGAATTTCCAGCCGTAACGGTACAACACCCCAGGAGAAATTGATGAACACCGCCATCGACATTTCCCATCTCGTCTTTATTGACCTTATCCGCAACCTCGTGCAAACCGCCGGGGTCAAGGTGGCGAAAGGCAATCTCATGCGCATCGCCCTGAACACCGGCAGCAAAGCGGAGAAGAAGGATTTTCCGACCTTTGCCGATTTCGTCCGGGCCCTGAACGCCGATGAGAACCCCCTGTCGCGGCTGGAAGGAAAGGCCATCCACCTGGGCGGCGGGATTTTCGGCCTGCGGCAGTGTCCATTCGGCCAACTCGCCAGCACCTACCAGGATTTTTTTGCCACCGAACTCGGCGGCTTCGAACAGCTCACCGACGAATACAACGCCCCGAGCAAGATCACCGGCGAACACAAAGTCGGCCTCGGCGCAGGGGTCGGCCCGTTTTGCATTTTTCATCAACCTCTGCGGAGCCAGGCGGGCGGCAATCTGACCATCGCCGGCCAACCCATCGAGATCTTCCAGCTGGCCTGCCGCCGGGCCGACGGCAAGATCGGCTACGCTGACGCCCTGGTCTGCGAATTCGGCTGCGCCAGGGCCGCGGTCGAGAAAATCATGGAAGAATATATGTGCTGCTACGGGATCAGGATGAAAGACGGCAGCGCCGCCTGCTGAAATTTCGCCGGTAGGATCTATCCTTCTGAAGCATCCATTGTTACTGTAATTGCTGTCTCTGGCCAGAAGATGACGGACGCAGTCCATTTACCTGTCCATGTTGGTAACAATCGGACAAATGAGGAGAATACTCCCATGACACACGCAATCAGGATGCATACCACTGGCGGACCCGAGGTCCTTTCCTGGGAACCCTACGATCCCGGAATGCCGGAACCGGGCGAAGTCAGGCTGATCCATGAGGCGATCGGCCTGAACTTTATCGATGTCTATCACCGGAGCGGCTTGTATCCGCTGCCGGCATTTCCCGCCATTCCCGGCCTGGAAGGGGCCGGAACGGTAGAGATGGTGGGGGAGGGCGTGACCGAATTCCGGAAGGGCGACCGGGTGGCCTACGCCGGACAGCCGCCGGGCGCCTACGCCGAGGTGCGAAATATTCCGGCTCACCGGTTGGTGAAACTGCCCGAGGAGATTTCCACCCGGCAGGGGGCGGCCATGATGCTGCAGGGTATGACAGCCCGATATCTCCTGAAAGGCTGCTATCCGGTGCAGGCGGGCAGCACTCTCCTCATTCATGCCGCAGCCGGGGGAGTGGGCTCGCTCGTCTGCCAGTGGGCCAGTCATATCGGGGCGACCGTTATCGGCACAGTGGGCAGTGCGGAGAAGGCCCGCGCTGCGCAAGAGAACGGCTGCACCCACACGATCCTCTACCGGGAGGAGGATTTCGCCGAGCGGGTAAAAGATATCACCAAAGGGCGTGGGGTAGATGTGGTCTACGACTCGGTCGGCAAGACCACCTTTATGAAGTCCCTCGACTGCCTGCGGCCGATGGGCATGATGGTGACCTTCGGTCAGTCGTCTGGGCCGATCGGCCCGATCGACACCGGGATCCTGGCCCAGAAAGGCTCGCTTTTCCTGACAAGACCTACCCTCATGGTCTACACGGCCAAACGTGAAGACCTCCTGGCCCACGCCCGTGATCTCTTTAACGTGGTGGCAAGCGGGGCGGTGAAGATCAGGATTATGCAGGAATATCCGTTGCGAGACGCGGCCAGAGCCCACCGCGACCTGGAAGATCGGAAGACCCGGGGCAGTTCGATCCTCGTGCCGTAATTCTCCGTGGGCGGAGCATGTTCTAGCTAGGAGTCTGTCGGATTATAGCAATTTTTTTCCAGCCGACTGGCTCCTAGCCATCCATCCTCTCCACCACCGGGATGCACTGCCGTTTCACCACATCGATCAAGCCCAGGTCCGAGATGCGCAGCTCAGGGATGACGACCAGCGCCAGCAGCGAGAGCTGCATGTTGGGATTCTGGAGGGTGCAGCCACAGCCCCTGAAACCATTGAGCACAGAGGCGGTTTTGCGGGCCACGATCTCGGCCGGCTCATCCGACATGAGTCCTGCGACCGGCAGCTGTACTTCGCCGACAATCTCGCCATCCCGCACCACCACCTGCCCGCCGCCGGTTTCCGCCAGGCGGCCCACGGCCAGGGCCATACACTGCTCGTCGGTGCCGACGACCAGGAGATGATGACAGTCATGGGCGACGGTCGAGGCTACGCCGCATTTTTCGGTGAAACGAAAACCGCTGACCAGACCCACCTGCACCCGACCCGTGGCATGATGCCGATCGATGACCGCAACTTTGGCGACATCGGACGGATGGTTGGCGGCAAGCGAGCTGCGGATCTCCCCGGCCGTAACCGGCAGCAGCAGCTTCAGGTGACGGGTGGGGGCCTGATTTTCGATAATGCCGATGACGTTTACTCTGGCGAGACCTTCCCGTTCGGGGCCGGGGGCCTTGATAACAAAATCTTCGGCGGTCACTTTTCTTGGCAGATGGACGCTGCCGGTCACCCAGGCGGGCTGGGGATGATGGGGCAACTCCAGGCATAACCTGCCGTCTTTCGACAGTATCTCGCCTTTCGCGATAACCGTCCGGGCCCGGAAATCCTGCAGGTCGTCGACCAGCAGAATATCGGCAAAGCGGCCGGGGGCGAGCATGCCGACCTCGCGGCTTACCCCGAAATGCACGGCGGTGTTGATGGTCGCCATCTGGAGGACCTGCATGGGCGGTACTCCTTCGGCGATGGCGTGGCGGACGGTGCGGTCCATATGGCCTTCTTCGACCAGCGTCGCGGCATGGGAGTCGTCGGTGCACAGCAGAAAATGGCGGGCATCGAGGCCACGTTCGGTCACCGCCTTCACCTGCTCGGCGACATCGTGCCAGGCCGAGCCGTAGCGGAGCATGACCTTCATGCCCTGCCGGGCACGGGCGATGGCGTCTTCCAGGCGGGTGCCTTCGTGGTCGTCCTCCGGGCCTCCCGCCGCGTAACCGTGAAAGGGCAGGCCGAGATCGAGGCTGGCGTAATGGCCGCCAATAACCTTGCCGGCGGTGCGGGTGGTCAGCATCTCCAGGTGCGGCTGCTCGCCCGACATGAACACTCCGGGAAAGTCCATCATCTCGCCCAGACCGATGATGCCCGGCCAATGCATGGCCTCTGCGACTTCAGTAGGGCCGATGGTGGCGCCGGGGGTTTCAAGACCGGGGGCACTCGGCACGCAGGAGGGTATCTGCACCCAGACATGGATGGGCTGACCGGCCGCTTCGTCCACCATCAATTTTACGCCCGGAAGACCAAAAACATTGGCGATCTCGTGCGGATCGATGAACATGCCGGTGGTGCCGTGCAATACAACCGCCCGGACGAATTCGGTCAAGGTCAGCATGCCGCTCTCGACATGCATGTGGGCGTCCAGGAGACCCGGCACGAGGTAGCGGCCCGCGGCGTCGATGACCAGCGTTTCGGTGCCGATGATATGAGCGGCGCTCGCCCCGATGAAGGCGATGCGACCCTGCGAAACGGCGAGGTCGGTCGCCGGGATAAGCTCGCTTGTCTGGACGCACACCCATAATCCGTTCTTGATGACCAGATCGGCGGGCTTGCGCCCCATGGCGACATCGACCATGAATCGTGTATCCATACGTCCTCCCCCAGTTGCTGTTATGTCATGTAGCAGCTGTCAGCTTACATTTTCATCCTATGTATTTCCCGGGCTGCGCGCAAGGTTCGGAATCTTATATATTGTCAGGCGAGTCCGTTTGACAGAGATACTGAAACAGGATAGGATTGAGTTTTACCGGGAGTTTTCAGGGCCTGCAGGCATCGAGGCTGGAACATCTAAGGTGAATTCGGGGAGGATCGACCATGACCAAAAAATGGGTATATCGCTTTGAAGAACTGGACGAGGTAGAGGCCTACGCCGGCAGTTGGGACGGAGTGAAAGGGTTGCTAGGTGGCAAAGGCGCCAATCTGGCCGAAATGGCCCGGATCGGGGTGCCGGTTCCGGCCGGATTTATCATCACCACCGAGGGCTGCAACGAATATCTTTCCCTGGGGGAAAAACTCCCGGAGGGCTTGTGGACCCAGGTCGGCGAGGCCCTGCAGGCCATCGAGAAAAGCACCGGCAAAAAGTTCGGCGACCCACGCCGGCCACTGCTGCTCTCCTGCCGGTCCGGGGCCAAATTTTCCATGCCGGGCATGATGGACACCGTCCTCAACATCGGTATGAACGACGAGACCGTCAAGGGCATGATCGAAACGATGGACGACCCCAGATTCGTCTACGACCTCTATCGCCGCCTGATCCAGATGTTCGGCGGCGTGGTCATGCACATCCCCTCCGAAAAATTCGAGGAGGCGCTGACCAGGATCCGGCGGTCGGCCGGCGTCAGGACGGATGCCGAGCTCTCCGCCAAACACTGGATGGCGGTGACCGAGGAGTTCAAGAACATCTTCCGCTTCCATACCCATCATCAATTCCCGACGGAACCCTACGCCCAGCTGCAGATGGCGACAGAAGCCGTCTTCATGAGCTGGAACGGCAAACGGGCCATCGCCTACCGCAACGCCGCGGGCATCCCCCACGATATCGGCACCGCCGTCACCATCGTCGCCATGGTCTACGGCAACCTTGGCGACGACAGCGCCACAGGCGTGGCGCTCACCCGCAGCGGCACCACCGGCGAGAAGCGCATCGAGGGCGACTATCTGACCAATGCCCAGGGCGAGGACGTGGTCGCCGGCATTCGCCTGACCAAGGATATCTCCCAGCTGAAAACCGAGATGCCCAGAGTTCATGAAGAGTTCGAGAAGGTGGCCATGATGCTCGAACGCCATTATCGCGAGATGCAGGACGTCGAGTTTACCATCGAGAAGGGCAAACTGTGGATGCTGCAGACCCGGGACGGCAAGCGGACGCCGCAGGCCGCGGTGCGGGTCGCCGTCGATATGGCGGAGGAAGGGGTGATCAGCCGGGAGGAAGCGGTCATGCGGGTGACGCCCGACTCGATCGATTTCTTCTTCCATCCCCAGTTCGACACTGAGGCCTTGAAGATGGCCAAGACCGCCGGCAAATTCCTGGCCAAGGGCTTGAATGTCTCGCCGGGAGCTGCGGTCGGCATCGTCGCTCTCGATGCAGACCTGGCGGAAACCTGGGGGAAAGCTGAAGGCAAGCCGGTCATCATGGTGCGGCCGGAGACCAAGCCGGACGATGTCCATGGGATGCTCGCGGCAAAGGGCATCCTCACCAGCCGGGGCGGGCGGACCAGCCATGCGGCCCTGGTTGCCCGGCAGTTCGGCAAACCGGCGGTGGTGGGGGTCTCCGAGATAGAGATCGATTTCACCAGGCGCCAGGTGAAGGTCGGCGACATCACCATCATGGAAGGCGAATTCATCTCGGTCGACGGCACCTCCGGCGAGGTCTATCTTGGCCAGATGGTAACCAAAGAGCCGGATATTCAAGACCCCTGGTTGATCAAGATTCTCGCCTGGGCCGACGATTTCAGGACGCTCGGCGTCTGGGCCAACTCCGACTATCCGGTGGACGCCAAAAGGGCCAGGGACTACGGGGCGGAAGGGATAGGCCTGTGCCGGACCGAGCACATGTTCATGGAAACCGAACGGCTGCCGCTGGTCCAGAAGATGATCATGGCCGATATGGAGGTGGACCGCAACGAGGCGATCCGGGCCCTTCTGCCTTTCCAGCGGGAGGATTTTTCCGGCCTCTTCCGGGTGATGGACGGCCTGCCGGTGGTGATCCGGCTGATCGATCCGCCGCTGCACGAATTCCTGCCGGACCACATCTCTCTTGTGAGCGACCTCGCCGACCTGAAGATCCAGCTCCAGCACGCGACCCGCCTGGAGGAAATAGACAATATTCTGCATCAGGTCAGGGAAAAGGAACAGATCCTGCGACGGGTCGAGAGCCTGCGGGAGGCAAACCCGATGCTCGGCCTGCGCGGCGTGCGCCTCGGCAACCATATTCCGGAACTCACCAAGATGCAGGTCCGGGCCATCTTCGAGGCGGCCTGCATCGTCTCCCGCGAGGGTGTGGACGTGCGGCCGGAGGTGATGATCCCGCTGACCAGCCATGTCAACGAACTGAAGGTCCAGCGGGGACTGCTGGAGACGGAGGCGAAAGCAGTCATGGAAGAGCAGGGCATGGAGGTCAATTACAAGTTCGGCACCATGATCGAGATTCCGCGGGCGGCGCTCACCGCCGATCGGATCGCTGAACACGCCGATTTTTTCTCCTTCGGCACCAACGACCTCACCCAGACCACCTTCGGGATTTCCCGGGACGATGCCGAGTCGGGCTTTCTCATCGAATACATCATGAACGGCATTCTGCCGGCGAATCCCTTCGACACCATCGATCGCGACGGGGTCGGCGAGTTGATGCGGATCGCGGTAGAGAAGGGGCGGCAAACCAAACCGGGACTGAAACTTGGCATCTGCGGAGAGCATGGCGGGGAACCGCGGTCCATCGAGATCTGCCACAACCTCGGTCTGAATTATGTCTCCTGCTCGCCGTTCCGTGTGCCGGTGGCCCGTCTTGCGGCGGCCCGGGCCGCGCTCAAGGCAGGGCAAGCCAAAAGCACGGTCGTGAAAGAGAAACAACCGGTGATCGGTACCGCTGTGCCGGCGTAAACAAACTAGGACTGGGCTATGAGGACTGAGCGATGAGGAATATGAAATCGAACTGTACTGGGCGAAAGATTTTGCGCCCGTACCCGCAGTCCTCAGTCCTCAGTCCTCATCACTCGTGTTAATTCCCGCATCGAATCGATGGTCCAGGTCGGCGGAGTCGGCAGGGAGGCCACCAGTGAGTGGCTCCAGGTCACGAACACGGTGTCGATGCCGGCCCCGGCGCCGCTGCAGATATCGTAGAGCGCATCACCGGTGAAAACCGTCCGCGCTTTCTCCGCCCCGAGCAGGGCCATCGCCTTCAGCACCGGTTCGGCATGAGGTTTATGCCGGCCGGTATCCTCCGGAGTTATCAGCACATCGAAATATTGCGCGGTCTCGGTCGCTTCCAGCATCATTTCGAGGCTCGGTCTCTTGCGGGAGGTGACGATTCCCAGCTGTTTGCCCGCCTCTTTCAATGCCTGCAGGGTTTCCGGCACATCCGGAAAGACGGTGACGCTCGTGCCGAGGATAGTCATCTGAAAATCCCGGTAATCGTCGACGATCACCGTATGATCGGCCGACTCGCCCAGATGGTGGGCGATCTGATCGGCGAGCGGCAGGCCGATGCCCCTGATAATCTTCTCTCTCGCCAGGGTCTTGCCGGCATATTTCTCCGCGACATACTGGAAGCAGGTGCAGATGAGATCAATGGTGTCGAAGAGGGTGCCGTCGGCATCGAAGAGGTAGGTATCGTAGGTTTTCATGGATGGAATGTTTCCTTTTTTGCCCGGCGACGAGAATGTGGGAATCGCTTGACAGGCATCGTATCTGCTGTTAACTCTGAGACTTTTCTGTCAGTGTCGGAAATCGGTTCGGAGGAAGTAGTAACGTTTGAGTTGTTCTCTTGAGAAAAGGAGTGGTAGACAATGAATGTGAAAACGATTGTAGCAATTCTTGCATTTTTTTGCTTGTTTTCATGTGCGCCGGTGAAGACCGGCCTAAATATTGAAGGAAATACCTTGTCTTCTGACCGTCCCAGGCTTGATATTCATTTTAAAAAGGAGATCTTCCAGGTCAAGGAGTTAGAAAACGAATCGACTGTCATCACTTTTCGCGGCGGAGATCCACGGCCGATGATGATTCAACTTCACAGAGTCCCGCACTCGACGAAGATAGATTATTTTTTGAGTCTGCGGGAAATTGCCTCCAATTTGAACTTTTATTATCTCGATGGGATTATGTTCGGTGAGAAGGAATGGGCCAAAACGGCCTATTACGATGGTGAATCCGGTTGGCTAATGTGCGGATACCTGACCAACATGGACAATGATTTTATTCTTGTTTCTGTCGTTTCCCCTGTTGTCGAAGACGATGTAAGAAGAACCCTTATCGAATATAAGAAGACCACGAACATGTCGGCAGAGGCTCTGTCGGTAATTAATGATCAATTCTTTTACTTCGACCAATTGGCGGAAATCCGGTAGGGGCGTTCAACTGGAATAAATAGGAATTGCTCTTAATCTTATCTTCTGTTTGTATTAGAAAAGGACATCGAGCAAAGCTCTTCAAAACTGGCTACGGTATGGAAATTAGGAAAAATGCCATATATATGTGCATCTTCTGGCTGCTCGCCGTTGCCACCTCCTTTGCCGTGAACTATCACGGTTCCCTCCAGGAACAGCAACGGCTGGCCCTTTTCACTGCCAGAAGTCACTTTAAAGAGATTCTTGTCACTAGACAGTGGAATTCCCGGCATGGCGGGGTCTATGTTCCGGTCACCGACAAGATCCGGCCCAACCCCTATCTCGACGTGCCCGATCGGGATCTGCACATCGATGCGGATCTGACTCTGACCAAGATCAATCCCTCCTACATGACCCGGCTGATCTCGGAGCTTGCCGAGGAATCGACCGGCATCCGGTTCCACCTGACAAGCCTTAAGCCGATCCGGCCGGAAAATAAAGCCACCGAGCTGGAAAGTGCGTACTTGAGGCAATTTGAAAAGGGCCTGGTGGAAGGGGGCGAGGTCCTCGTGAGGGACGATCGGCCGTATTACTTTTATATGGCGCCGCTCCGCACCGAAAAAGCCTGCCTGCAGTGCCACGCCAAACAGGGTTACCGGGAAGGCGATATTCGCGGCGGGATCAGCGTGACCTTTCCCTTCGAAGGCAAGGCTCCGGTCATGATCATGCTGCTGAGCCACGTGGGAATTGCTCTTCTCGGCCTCTTCGGGATCGCGCTCGTCAGCAAAAAACTGCAAGAGTCCTATGCGATCATCGAGCGGCAGGCAGTCATGGACGCTCTCACCGGCATCCCCAACCGGAGAAGCTTTTCGGAAAACATTATCCGGGAATTCGACCGCAGCCGGAGGAGTGGCGAGCCGCTCTCGCTGATCATGGGCGATATCGACTGTTTCAAGGCATACAACGACACCTACGGCCACAGCGCCGGCGACACCTGCCTGCGGCGGGTTGCCCTGGAGATCAAGGCCTGCCTGAACCGGCCCGGCGATCTCTGCGCTCGTTTCGGCGGCGAGGAATTTATCGTCATCCTGGCTGCCACTAAAAGCAGCGGGGCCATGACCGTTGCCGAACGGATCCGCCGGGCGATCGAGGCCATGAGGATCGAACACCGGCAAAGCTTATGTTTGGATGTTGTGACTATGAGCTTTGGGGTCTCGACCATGATCGACAGCAATGTCGCTTCGTATGAAGAATTGGTCAAGCAGGCCGATGCAGCCATGTACCATGCCAAGCAGGGCGGCAAAAATCAGGTAAGCTGCCATGGGGAATGACAACTTCGCGGCCGGCTGAATGTGCTTTGCCGGCCGTCTCTATCCCGAATCCGATACCGCTTATTCCCTTGGGGCGATGACCATCGCTTCGCCGTCAGCGACCACCGTGCCGTCCTGGATCGAGCAGGTGGTCTTCAGTTTTATCCTGCCTTTTTCGAGCTTTTCAATGACTTCGGCCTCGGCCTTTACCGTATCGCCGATACGAACCGGAGCCTTGAACTGGAGGGTCTGCGAGAGATAGATAGTGCCGGGTCCAGGAAGCTGCATGCCGAGAACGGCCGAAATGAAGCCGGCGGAAAGCATCCCATGGGCGATCCTGCCGCCGAACTTACTCTTCTTCATGGCTTCTTCGTTGACATGGGCCGGATTGAGGTCACCGGTGATCCCCGCAAACAGATAGACATCCGATTCACTGATCGTCTTCTCCACACATGCCTTGTCACCCACCTTGATGTCCGCATAGATCCTGGCCATGTATCATCTCCTTTAAGGTGTTGGGAAGTCGCTATGGCAGCCTTCCCGATTTAAATTTTCGTGCAGTGATTTCGGGCGCCTCCGCCGGACGCCCGGTCGAAAAACGTTCGGCGCCGGAAGTAATGCTTCCCCAGATAGGCCGAGATGTCAATGGGCAAATCAGCAGAAGACGGCAGGGAGGAGCATTTGACTTGCCGGCAATTCCTTTGCTACAATCAAACAGTTGAGTGTTTGCGGGCTGTTCGAGCTTTTTCAGATTAGAAAGGGTCCCGGGCATGGAGCCAGCTCCTTTTGCCAGGACCACGATGGGTGCTGTTCAATCATTTGGGATGTCCAAAGGAGAGGAGAAAGGAATGCTCAGAAAGAAAACTTGCCTCGTCTGTCTCATTCTCAGTTTCACTGTCCTCGTCGCCGGTGCGCAGGCGGAAAATACCGTCAAGTTGAACACCCTGGACTGGGAGCCTTATGTCGGCCAGAAGTTGCCGGATAAAGGCTTTGTCTCCGCAATCGTCAGCGAAGCCTTCGCTGCCTCCGGCTACACGGTTGAACTTTCTTTCATGCCCTGGGTACGCGCCAAAACCACGGCCAAGGAAGGTAAGGCCGATGGCTGTATGCCGGAGTACTATCTGGAAGATGATAAGGCCGATTTCTTCATTTCCGACGCCTTTCCCGGCGGACCCTTGGGATTTTTCAAGAAAAAGGCGGACACGATTGCCTATGCGAAACTTGCGGACCTGAAAGACCGGAAGATCGGCACAGTCCGCGGCTACGTCAATACCGAGGAGTTCGACAAGGCCAGTTATCTGCAGAAGGAAGAGGCCAACGACGATCTTACCAACATCCGCAAGCTGATGGGCGGCCGTCTCGATCTCATCATCATCGACAAGTTTGTCGGCCTGTATCTGAT
>Ga0154407_1120_pt1 | contig 18336 bp, 17 predicted proteins | sample RifGroB2_FD_115911 | JGI IMG/M metagenome (GOLD analysis project Ga0154407, IMG submission 115911) | Desulfobacterales bacterium GWB2_56_26
AGGAGATGCGCAAGGCCGGCAGGAGATGCGCAAGGCCGGCTGGTACAGGAAAGTTTGGCAGTCGTTTGCCGTGCTGCTGCCCATCCAGACGGTGGGAGTCATGGGCGACGGCCGGACCTACGAGCATGTCATCGCCATCCGGTCGGTGGATTCCCGCGACGCCATGACGGCCGACTGGACCAAATTGCCCTACGAGATCCTCGGCGAAATCTCCAGCCGGATCATCAACGAAGTGCGCGGGGTGAATCGGGTGGTCTACGACATCTCGTCGAAGCCGCCGGCCACCATCGAGTGGGAGTAAGCATTTTTTAGAGAGTAGCCATGAGTATGTTGAAAACCGGAATATATGTGGATGCCGAGAACATCAGGATGTGCGGCGGTTACGGCATGCGCTACGACGTTCTGGTCGAGCTGGCGAGTGTCGGCAAATCCATCCTGCTCCGGGCGAATTCCTACCTCGCCGAGGACCGGGAACGGACTAAGGACGACCCCGAATACCGGCAGAAACTCTACCGGTATCACGATGTCATCCGCCAGTGCGGCTTCAAGGTTATCAAGAAGTTCGTCAAACATTTCGTCGACGATGAGGGTATCCTGACCACCAAGGCCAATGCCGATATGGATCTGGCCATCGACGCCCTGTTGCAGGCGCGAAATCTCGACCGGATCATCCTGCTGACCGGCGACGGCGACTTCATCCGTTTGGTGCTTGCCCTGCAGAACATGGGCAGCCGGGTGGAGGTGATCGGCTTTCACCATGTCAGCAACGAATTGAAGGAGGCGGCGGACAGCTTCCTGTCGGGCTTCCTCATTCCCGGTCTTTTGCCCATCTCCGCCCAGGGCGCCGAGCAGCGCTACCGCGGCATTCCCATCAATTACAATGCCGACCGGGGCTTTGGCTTCATGCGGTATTATAATCTCAATAAGGATGGGCTGAGCCCGCAATCGGTATTTTTTCACTGTTCCAAAGCCCCCGAGGTGAACGACTCGCTGTTTCTCGATTCCTCCAACATCTTTGAGTTTTCGATCATGAAGAATCAGGACAACAGCCGGACGGAGGCCTGGGACATTCAATCGATCGACGGGTAGCACGCTGCCCACGGCCCTCTTCCTGCAAGGCGGCAGCGGTTTTCCCCGACAGGGGTAACGCACAGCAGTGGGGTGCAGTATGGAAAAAACCCAGGAAACAACAGCGACACTTCTCGCCGCAGACATCGGCGGCACCAAAAGCGAACTGGCGATTTTTCCGCTGGGCGATAGCTGCGGCAATTCGCTTCTCCAGCGGCGCTACATCAATGCCGACTATTCGTCGGCCGAAGAAATCATCGAACGTTTTCTCACCGACTGCGACATTCTCCCCCAATATGCCAGTATTGCGGTGGCCGGGGTGGTCGCGGACGACCGGGCGCAGCTCACCAATCTGCCGTGGCAGCTCGACGCCCGGCTGCTCGAAGGGCGATTCGGGTTCAGAAGAGTCCTGCTGTTGAACGATTTAACCGCCGTGGCCGGATCCATTCCCAGGCTGGTCCCAACTGATCTCCTGGAAATACAGGCGGGAAGGCCCTCTTGCGGCGAAATTCGCGGCATTATTGCCCCCGGCACCGGCCTGGGCGAAGGGCTGCTGCTGGAGATGCACGGGCGGCTGTTTGCCCGAGGTTCCGAAGGCGGGCATACCGATTTTGCGCCGGTGAATGACGAACAGCAGGCCTTGCTGGCCTGGATGCGCCGCAAAAAAAATCCTGTCAGCTACGAAATGCTCGTTGCCGGGCCAGGCCTCGCCAACCTCTACGAGTTCTGCAGGGAATATCACAATATCCCGGAATCGAAGGCTGTTGCCCTCGCCATGGCTCAGGCTATCGATACCATTCCAATCATTGTCGATGGAGCGATAGGCGAAGAAAAATGTCTCTTGTGCCGACAGGCTATCGAGCTGTTTCTCTCGATCCTCGGCAGTGAAACAGGCAATCTGGCCCTGAAGCTCTATGCCCGGGGAGGCATGTATCTCGGCGGCGGGGTCCTGCCGCGTCTGGTCGGCAAGGTTTCCTTTGCCGGCTTCCTGCAGGGTTTCAACAGCAAGGGATTGATGACGGACCTGATGCGCGAGATCCCGGTCCACCTGATTCTCCGTCTCGATGCCGCACTCTTTGGCGCTGCCTGTTTGGCCCAGTCGGAATTACAGGAGAGGTAAGGCAAGTGGAGAGTGCGGTTCTGTTACGAGAAGCAGCGGCGGCCTTCTGCCGGGATGGCAGGACCTGCCAGGTCGAGCGCCTCGGGGAAGGCAATATCAACGAAACCTTCCTGGTCCGGAGCGCGACTGGCTGTTTTGTGCTGCAGAGGATCAACGCCCGGGTCTTTCCCGAGCCGCTGACAGTCATCGAGAATTTTGCCAGAATCACCGGACACTTCCTTGAAAAACAACGGGAACACGGCCTGAGCTTTCTGATGGCGGCGCCGGTGCGGACGCTTGGCGGCGCGTTGTTCCACCTCGACAGTGAAGGTTCCTGCTGGCGGGGCCAGAGCTATCTGGCCGGCGCTCCCGCCGCGAATCTTTTCGGAGAAAGCCAGGTCATGCGGGCGGGAAGGACCCTGGCCCGCTTCCATTCTCTGGCCGCCGATCTGGATGTGGCGCAGCTGGCTGAGCCGCTGGCGGGATTTCACAATCTGCCCGGTTATATGCAGGAGTTCGATTGTGTCCTGAGAGGAACTCCGCGGGAACTGGATGAGGCCGGTCGGTCTTGCCTGGGGACGATCAACCGGATCAGGCCGCAGGCGACTCTCCTCGAAGATGCCAAAAAGGCCGGGATCCTCACCGTTCAACCTGTTCATGGCGATCCCAAGATCGATAATTTCATCTTCTCCGAATCGGGTGCTCCAGACGGCATGCTCGACTTCGATACGGTGGGCGGCGGGCTCATCCACTACGATCTGGGCGACTGCCTGCGGTCCTCCTGCAACCGGGCCGGGGAAAAGGGCAGCGATCCGTCCGCGGTGTCGTTCGATCTGCGGTACTGCCGCTCATTTCTTGAAGGCTACTTCACCGGCGGTTCTACTTTCGGCGAGGTGCAACGGAACTTGATCTTCGAGGCGGTCTATCTCATCGCCTTCGAGCTGGGCGTCCGTTTTTTCACCGACCACCTGCGCGGCAACACCTATTTTCGGGTGGCGAGCGACGGTGAGAATCTGGCACGAGCGATCCGCCAGTTCCGGCTGGTCGAGGATATTGCGGCCAAGGAGCAGGATATCCGGCGCCTTATCGCGGCCGCCGCCCGTCAGCATTAATTATCCCTGATCGTCTATACCATAAAGGTAATTGCCGATGGTATCGGCCAGATGCTGCTGCAGGCCCTCGAATTCGATGCCGATTCCGGTCTCGCCCGTCTCCACCTGCAGATTGCGGATGGTGCCGCCGATTATCTGTTCTTCCTTGACCCCGGGCAGCAGACAGCGGAGCATGACCTTCTCGCCGATGTCGATCCGCGGTAGGGCGGTTTCGCCTTTATGCCTGATTTGACAGAGGGCTCCGGTCAGGCTCATATCGCTGAGAGCCCCGTAGAGTTCCGGTTTATCGGGGAGATGGAAGGTGCATGGGATGATGATGGAGCTTCTTTTCGCCTCCCGCAGTTCGTGGAAATGGATGACTCCGGGATACTCGAAAAAGAATAGCGGAGACGGCGACGCCACGCTGTTCAACAGCTGGGCCTTGAACATCCAGAGCCTTCCCTTATGGACGTATTTGACGATGACCCGCTCGGTCACCCCGAGTTTTTCAACGAGATCGGCGTGGGGTTCGGGATTGGTGACAATGAGAAAATGATCCTGCAGCATGCCGACCATGACACTTTCCACCAGGGAGTCGAGATGGGGGAACTCCAACTTGACTCTGGAGCCGATTTCCAGAGGAATGCGCCTGCCCTGGGTCGAAAGATGCTTGAGCGGCAATTGGTGCGACTTGGCGGCTGCGGCCTCCTCCTTTTCCTTCTCGCTTCTGATGCGGAAGGCCTCCATGATGATGGAGATCAGGGGTTTGTTGATCTGCCTCTTCCGCTGGCCGTTGAAATGGCGGATCTGGACGACGGTTTCCTGCCAGGACAGGATGAGACGGGCAGCCTCCTCGCCGGCGAAGTTTTTCGTTTCGGCTCCGATCAGCACACCGTTCTGGATGTACAGGAGTCCGGTGTCGCCCATTTTGTCGATCCGGAGGGTACAGGTCTTCTCCTCGGTTTCGAGCATTTGGAGAAAGCTGTGAATGGGAATCCCCCGAACGGTGCCGCTGGTCGAGGTTTCCAGCAGGTCGCCGGCGTGGAGTAAAAGCTGGGCGGCATCCACCGGTTTTTCCAGGCAATGGCTGGCGCCCCGTTTCATCGCCTCTTCCGGGAAGGCTCCCCTGGCGGCCGAAAGCGCAATGCAGGGAATGTAGGGGAAGGTGTGAGTCAGCAGGGTGAAGCCTTGCAGATTTTCGTTCTTCGGCATGGCCAGGTCGCAGACCACCAGGTCCACGTCGTGCTGGGACATGATGTTGATCGCTGCCTTCTCTTCCGAGGCCGTCAGGATATTGATCTCTTTCTGCCACTGCTCGAAGAGGCTGACCATGGCTTCCAGTTCCACGGCCTCGTTTTCAATGATGACAACTGTTTTCATCTTTTCTAAAAGGTAGGGTTGACGGCGTAGCGGATGCTTTACAACGGCTTCTAAATCTGTTATCCGCAGGTACCGGATTGGTGGCAACGGGTGAGCATGATCCACACGGAATTCATCTTTCCTGAGTATGCCGAAAAATATTGAAAAAGGAAAGCGATTCGCGGGACTCCCGTGACAGCCGCTGCCGATCGACAGACAAATACTCCTCATAAAAATTCCACGTGAACCTCATGGAACAACACACACCATTTACCCTGCTCGGTCGCTCCTCGGAATGCGCGGCGAGGAGAGGCGAAGTACGAACCCGGCAGGGCGTGATCCAGACCCCGGTCTTCATGCCGGTGGGCACGCAGGGCACGGTCAAGGCCGTGACCCCGGAAAACCTGGCCGAAATGAAGGCCCAGATCATTCTCGGCAACACCTATCACTTGTTTATCCGGCCGGGGCATGAGCTCATCGAGCGATTCGGCGGCCTCCACTCCTTCATGAACTGGAAGGGCTCGATCCTCACCGACAGCGGTGGGTTCCAGATTTTCAGCCTGAAGGAATTGGCCAAGATCACCGAGGAAGGAGCCGCCTTCCGGTCCCATCTCGACGGTGCCAAGCTCTTTCTCAGTCCTGAGAATGCCATCCATGTCCAGCAGGCGCTGGGGTCGGATATCATGATGTGCCTCGATACCTGCATCCCCTTTCCGGCCACCCGGGACGAGACCGTCGCGGCAACGGATCTCACCACTCGCTGGGCGAAACGCTGCCGCGAGGCGCACGATAAGAGGGACCGGCTGTTGTTCGGCATCGTCCAGGGCGGCATGTTCCCGGAACTGCGCCGCGAGCATGCCGCAGCCCTCATCGACATCGGCTTTGACGGCTATGCCATCGGCGGCTTGAGCGTGGGAGAAGAAAAACAGCTCATGCATGAGATGACCGAGGCCACGGTGCCGGCGCTTCCGGCCGATTATCCGGTATACCTGATGGGGGTGGGGACGCCTGCGGACCTGGTGGAGGGTGTCTGGCGCGGGGTGGATATGTTCGATTGCGTCATGCCGACGAGAAATGCCAGAAACGGCGCGCTCTTTACCTCGAAAGGAAAAATCTCTATCAAGAATGCCAGGTTTCGCGATGATTCCTCTCCGCTTGACGAAGAATGCAGCTGTTATACCTGCCGCAATTATTCGCGGGCGTATCTCAGCCATCTCTTTCATGCCCGGGAAATTCTCAGCTATCATCTGAACACCATTCATAATCTGCATTATTACCTCAATCTTATGGCGGATATACGGGGCGCGATCGAGACCGACAGTTTCACCCGTTTTCGGCACGATTTTTATAGCAAGCTCGAGCATGAGTGATTACCATGGACTCAGTTTAAACGGGCAGGTGTGTAAAAAAACTTCCATCAGGACGGATTTTTACCGATATCAGTTATCTTATCTTTCGGAGGGCTTATCATGACAGGAATTGCTTTCGCAGCAGAGGGGGCTGGTGGTGCAGCCGGAGGAGGGCTTGGCGCATTGGGCCAGTTCCTCCCGCTCATCCTCATCTTTGTAGTTTTTTACTTTTTGCTGATCAGGCCGCAGCAGAAACAGGCCAAGCAGCATCAGGCCTTCCTCAATGACTTGAAGAAGGGCTACAAGGTATTCACCAAAGGAGGACTCCACGGCGTGATAACCAGTATCAACGACAACATCATCTCCCTGGAGATCGCCAAGGACGTGGTTGTCAAGGTATCCCGTGACGCAATCGGCGGTTCGCTGACCAAGGAAGGGGCCGCACCAGCCAAAAGCGAGAACAAGAGTGTCGGAGGCTGAGGGATAAAAGGCTGTTAGAGTTCTGCAGGTCGCGGAAAAAACGAACGAGGCCGGACCAACCCGAAAAGGGTGGTCCGGCCTCTTTTTTTTGCCGGGGCGGAGTAGCCCGAGTGTAAAGCCAAGGGATTTGTGGTTCCCTGCTTGAGGAAAAATATTGATTCGCGATTATGAATCGGCTAGCTTGAGGCCGACCCTGCCTCAAGTCACGAGGCCCGGCAGTTCCCTTTGTCGATCGCATCCGCTTGCCGGAGGGCTTCAAGGTATCATCCATGATCTCACGCATCACCTTCACACTTCGGTATATTCTCACCATCCTGGCAGTTTTCAATTGTTTGGGGCTGTCGGCTGTCAGTAATTCCCTTGCCGCTTCGGCGGCGACCTCACTCGATCTCGTCCTGATGGGCGTCATAGATGGTCGCACTCAGGACCGCAGAGCGATTATTCTCAACAAAAAAGACAATACTCAGCACATATATCAGGTCGGTGATACAGTGGCGGGGGCACAGATAAAAGGCATTTTCTGGGGCAAGGTCGTACTCAGTGCCAACGGCAGGGACGAGGTGCTCGACATGAGCGAGACGACGCACTATCGAACAATAGCCGTTGCCGCCCCTGCCCCAGTTGCCACTTCCGCTTCGCCGCAGGGAAAAATTGTCGCCTCGTCCGACAGCGGAGAGACCGACAGTCGGCTGATTCCGGAGAGAGTCCGGCTCGTTCTGCCCGATCAGGAAGGCACGGGGGCGCAGAACGAGGTGCAGAACGACGAGTAGGCCGAGGTTTCGGCTGACCGTTTCCCCTGGCTTTTGAGTTCTCCAACTTTTCGTCCGAAATACAGATGATTGTTTTTCGTTGGTTCTGTGGTATATAAGAAAATTTCTTCTTACGAGGATGTATTCATCCCCCGGGATGATGGTAAATAGGTTATAGCAGGAGAGCGCATCTATGGAAAATATCAGGTTTTTGTCTCTGTTCGTTCTTATCGTTTCCGGCTTGTTGTTTCGACCGCAAGGCGTTTTCGCCGATGATTCCGCAGAAACGCTGGTCAAAGTTGATAAAGGGGATGTCGTCTGGAGTATTGAAGACGGGGATGCCCAGCAGATCTACTTCAGCTCCTACCAGAGTGGCAAAAGTGGTTGGAGTGAGCCGGTCAAGGTCACCAACGATTTCTATCGAAACGGCCATCCGGTGATCGACGCCGGCAAAAGCGGCAAAAGAATGCTGGTCTGGACGGCCGGTTCGGGAAGCGATTACATCATTCGTTATTCGGTCGGCAAAGACGATACCTGGTCGGAACCGGAGTCGATCCCTTCCCAGTTGCAGGAAAACCTTGCACCATCTGTGGTGATCGACAAATCCGGGGCGACCTGGGTCGTCTGGTCGGCCAACGATGGCGGGCAGGATGAAATTTATTTTGCCAAGTATTCAGGGAGCAACTGGACCATTCCGATGCGGGTGAACAGCGGTAACGATGTTCCGGACATCCTCCCGGTGATAGCGCTGAATGCCAAGGGAACACCTGAGGTGACTTGGCAGGGATACCGTCATGACACCTACGTGCAACTCCAGAGTACCTGGAATGGCGAGGGATGGTCGGAAGAGATCGAGCTAGAAGCTGCATCTGAAGAAACTGAAGTAGCTGAAGTAACTGAAGAAACATCCACCGAAACGGCAACAAACGCCTCCATCGCCAATATGCCCTCCTTTATCGAACATCCGGAACACGCCTTCCTGAGAGTCTATAAATCGAGCATCGTCAAATAGGGGCGGAAAGATTATGGCGGCGGAATTTGTCTTGTCGCACCTGCTTGCGTTTACCAATTATTTTTGATCACACGGAAATATGAAAAGGATAATCTCGGGTTGCTGGAGCATTTTGGTCTTGGCATGTATTCTCTCTTTCAACGTACCCGCCGAGGCGGCCGATACCGTAGTCACTTTCGGCGATTCAATCACCTACGGAACCGGTTCGACGCCTTACTCCAGCTTTTTGCAGGAGAAAGTCGGTGGAAAAGCGACGGTCGTCAACCGCGGGAAACCCGGCGAGCAGACCGGCAACGGCGCCAAAAGGATTTCAAGCGTGCTGGCCGCCGATAAACCGACCTACATCCTGATAATGGAAGGGGCGAACGATGCCATATGGGGAGTTTCCACCTCCACCATCAAATTCAACATCGGCGTGATGATCGATAAGAGCAAGGCCGCAGGTGCAATACCCATTGTCGCCACAGTCACCCCCAATTCACGAGATAGTTTGACCGTCTCCATCAGGAACGGGTACAACCCGGCTATCTCTGCGGTGGCCGCCGCCAAGGGAGCCGCCCTGGTGGATGCCTTCGGCGCGGTTGTCGATAAATGGGCGACTCTGACCTATGACGGCCTTCATCCCAATGCGGCGGGATCGAGTATTCTGGCCGATCAATTCAATGCAGCTCTTCCCTATGCATCGTCCGGTGGAGGCGGCGGAGGCGGCTGCTTCATTGCAACCGCCGCCTTTGGCTCCGGTCTGGCAGAAAAAGTGATCCTGCTCAAGGACTTCCGGGACAGGTTCCTGCTGACCAACAGCCCCGGCAGCAGCTTCGTGAAGTTCTACTACCGGTACTCGCCGCCTGTTGCCGGGTTTATCGCTCAGCATGATTCTTTGCGGGCAGTCGTGCGAATCCTTCTGTATCCCTTCATCGCCTTTGCCTACGTCATGCTGCACACCGGTTTGCCGGTTCGCTTGGTTCTTGTGGCATGCGTTGTCCTGTCGGTCGCCTGGACAGTCGGCAGAACCTTCCGGGCAGGGTGGAAAAAATCGACGCAGGAAAGACTGGATGTATGATCTGATCCGCTGAACGTTAACAGGAGAAAAGGCCGGCTTCGAACAAGCTGGCCTTTTTTATTTTAATCGGAGGGGGTATGGAAAAAACGCACGACGCGATCACCGAGAAAGGTTCAGCTCTGACAAAGTATCAGAAGGTTATTGTCGGCAGTACTTCCTTCACGAAATTGCTCTACTATGAGTGGTGCCAGCTGGTGGGCAGTCTGCCGGGCGCCCTGGGAATGGTCCTGCGAAAAATATTCTGGCCGCGGTTGTTCGGGTCCTGCGGCAAGGGAGTACTGTTCGGCAGCAACGTGGTCCTTCGCCACCCATCCCGGATTCATCTGGGCAATAACGTGGTGATAAGCGAGCAGTGTATTCTGGATGGACGAAGCGAACGCAAAGCCGCAACCATCGTTCTCGGTGACGAGGTCATTCTGTCGAATCAGGTGATGCTGTCCTGTAAGGAGGGCACGATCCACATCGCCGGCAAGTCCGGCGTGAACGCGGGAACGATCATCCAGTCCACCAACGACTGTCCGGTTGCCATCGGCGAAAGCTGTATTATCGGTCAGCGCTGCGTTATCATCGGCGGGGGAAGTTACAACATCGATCGGTTGGATATTCCCATTCGGGAACAGGGGATCAGACCGGATGGCGGGGTGAAGCTTGAGGCCGATGTCTGGCTCGGGGCAAATGTTACGGTACTAGGCGGTGTCGTCATGGGCTGCGGCAGTGTGGCGGCGGCCGGGGCTGTCGTTACCCGCTCCGTGGCCGAGCGCAGCATATGCATGGGGATCCCGGCCAGGGTGACCGCGGTGCGCGAACAACACGACAGCAGCCGGGGCGAATAGAGAACGCTGCGGGCAGCCAGGCGTCAGCGTTCAGCTGTTCACTGCTGAATGCTTCTTTTACCGGGATACATTCACAGATACCCTTCTTTCTTATACCATTCGCCGGTGCGCCGCAGGCCTTCGTCGATACCGATATGGGGATTGTAGCCCAGATCCTTTTTGGCTTTATCGATCTTGAAGGCGCGATTTTGTCGATACCAGTCCACCCGTCTCGGAAAGATGATGGGGGTTATGTGAAAAGGCTTGCAGATCTTTTCACAGATATGGCCGGCAATGACCACCGGCATCACCGGAAAATGGGGGATGCGGATCGACACCCCCAAGGCGCGCGCCGTCCGCTTGACCAGCTCCTCGATCTCAAAATACTGCTCATCGGCGATCAGATAGGCCTGGCCGTCGCCTTTGCCCTCTGCCATTGCAAGCATAAAGGCATCGACCAGGTTGTCGATGTAGAGCGGGTGGTAGTAGGTCTTGCCGCTGCCGAACATGGGAAACAGCCCTTTCGCTACCCGCTTGAAGATCATGTAAAACCGTTCCGGGTCGCCGGGGCCGTAGATGGCCGCCGGCCGCAGGATCACCGTCTTCAAGCCTTTCCTGAAGTACTCCTCTACAATCGGCTCCGCCTCGTATTTGGTCCGCTGATAGTAGTCGGCCGGCTGGATCGGGGAATCTTCGCCGCCGGGCGGATGGTCGATGTTGCCGTGCACCCCGCAGGTGCTGCAGTAGATGAACTTCTTCACCTTCTGTTGAAAGGCCTCTTCCAGGACTATTTTCGTACCTTCGACGTTGACCTCGTCGTAGTAGCTGTTCGGCACGTCCATCTCCCGGAAGGCCGCCGCCAGATGGTGGACGATTTCGATCCCGGCCATCACCTCTTTAACGATCGCCCGATTGGTGACCGTGCCGATAACGACCTTCGCCCCCCACTGCCGCAGCTCTTCGGTTTTCAGGCCTTCCTGGTAATCCAGGGCGACCACCTCGTGCCCTTCGTCGAGCAGGCGGCGGACCAGCGCCTTGCCTGTAAAGCCGGTGCCACCGGTGACTAAAACTTTCATACTGTCCCTTTTGCTGATTTCTTAACTAAAAAACCTGTTATGCCAGATGGATAGATTCATAAGCGCCCAGAGTACATGGTTATGGTTGTGCTTCATGGCGCAGTGCTCGTCGATGAGCCGATTGACGAAGCCGACGTTCATCCTTTCCCTGATGAGGGGGGAATCGTTCAAGAGCGACACCATGTACTGTTTCATTTCGCCGCGCAGGAGATGCTTGACCGGCAGGCTGTAGCCTTGTTTGCCCCGATGGACGATTTCTTTGGGCAGGAGTTCTTCGAGCGCCGACCGGAAGATATATTTGGTCGTCATTCCTTTCAGTTTCCAGTCGCCAGGCAGAGAGGCGAGGAATTCGACCAGCACATGATCGAGCAGCGGCACCCTGACCTCAAGGGAACTGGCCATGCTCATTTTGTCGACTTTCATCAGGACACTGTCGGTCATCATGTAGCGCATATCGAGATAGATCTGCCGGTTGACCGGGTCGGCATTCCGGCACCTGTCTGCGTATTCCCGCACCAGCCGGAAGGGCTCGGCGGTGATGGCCTGCCGGAAGGTGTTGGTAAAGAGGTCTTCCGCCATGCTGTCGCTCAAGAAATACTGCCAGCGGAGGTGGTCGCCCTCGGCCGGCAGGTTTGCCCCCTCGACAAACCGTTTCAGCATGTTGATCGCCCCTTTTTTCTGGGCCTGATCGGGAAGCCGGCCGACCAGGCGGCCGATCACCTGTTTGCGCAGGGACTGCGGCAGGAGGCTGAACCAGGAGGCGATTCTTGCGGCCTTGAACCGGTCGTAGCCGGCATAGCTTTCGTCGGCCCCCTCGCCGCTCAGGCAGACGGTAACTTGCTCCCGCGCCTGCTTGCAGAGGAGATAGAGGGGAACGGTGGACAGGTCCGTCATCGGCTCGTCCAGGTGGTAGAGCGTCTTTTCGACATACTCCGGCTTGATATCGTCGAGCATCAGGACCTGATGCTCGGTCTCGCAGTGTCTGGCGACGATGGCGGCGTAATCGAGTTCGCTGAAGGTCTTGTCCTGATAGCCGATGGTGAAAGTCTTGATCGGTCCCGAGATATTTCGGCGCATCAGCGCGACGATGGCGCTGGAATCGAGTCCGCCGGAGAGGAAGACGCCGAGCGGGACGTCGCTGACCAGATGGCTTTTCACCGCCTCGGCCAGCAGTTCCTTCTGCCGTTCGACAGCTTCCGGGTAACTGAGGGTAGTCGGCGAACTGGCCATCGCCAGATCCCAGTATCTGGCCACTTCCACCCGGCCTTCCGCCACGGTCAGATAATGACCGGAGGGGAGCTTGTTGATATGGCGGAACATGGTCTGGGGAGCGGGGACAAACTCGAAGCCCAGGTAATCGTAGATCGCCTGGTCGTTCACCTCCCGCGTTACCGACCGGTCGGCAAGGATGGCCTTGATCTCCGAAGCGAACAGGAATTTGCCGTCTTTTTCATAGTAGTAGAGCGGCTTGATGCCGATCCGGTCCCGGGCAATGAACAGCGATTTTTGGTTCAGGTCATAGATCGCGAAGGCGAACATGCCGCGCAGCCGCTGCACGCAATCTTTGCCGTATTCTTCATAGGCATGCAGGATGACTTCCGAGTCGGCTTTGCTCCGGAAGGTATGCCCGCGGGCGATCAGCTCCGGCCGCAATTCCTGAAAGTTGTAGATCTCGCCGTTGAACACCAGGCAGAGGGTGTTGTCCTCATTGAACATCGGCTGACTGCCGTTATCGCTGAGATCGATGATGGACAGACGCCTGAAGCCGAGGGAAATGGCGTCATGGCAGAAAACGCCTTCCTGATCGGGGCCGCGATGCTCGATGCTGTCGTTCATCGCGGAGATCAGCTGCCTGTCGTTCCAGTTGAAACCGCAGATACCGCACATATGAGTGTAGTCGCAATAATCCAGATTACTTCTTTAGGCGGAGCGGCTCTTTCCCGGCGTGACCTTCATCCGACCCTGCTCGGCCCGTCGCCCGGACCTTTTCCATCGCTCAGGTTTTTGTCCTGAGCCACGGCGTGATGATTTTTGCTCCCTTTCGGGATGGGTAATCATAAATCTATTTAAAAATTCGTAAAGGAAAAAGTATAAAAATTTAAACATTGAAATAGAATATCAGGAAACATTTTGAATATTAAGATGTTATTTGTAAGTTCCGGTGTTTTGAGGGTAATTCCCGATAGGAGGAGCATGTGTTGCATGTACAGGTAACTAATTAATATATCAACATATATTTTCTCCGTAGAAATGAGTAGCAAATTTTGGATACGATGGTTATTTTGACACCTCTTTCATTATATCTGGGAGCGTGGAATGAAAAGGAAAAGCGGTGGCGGACGACCGCCGAAATTTGACGAAGAAAGCAGCCCCATTACTGTGACGCTGCCGCATCGAATCGTGAAAAACCTTCAGGATATCGACGAGGATCGGGCCAAGGCGATCGTCAAATGCGTTGACAACATGATCTGTCAGTTGCATCCGGAAGAGAAAAAGGTGGATGTGATCCAGGTCTCAAAGGAAGCTGCACTGCTCATCGTGCCGTCCAGTCGGAACCTGCAGTCCATTTCATGGCTGCAGTTGATTGAGATCACTCCCTCCCGTTTCCTGTTGGTTATTCCAAGTGGAACTGCAATTGAAGCGCTGGAGCTTGCCCTGGTGGATCTGATTGAACATCTTCCGGAAGACGATCTTGCCGAACGAAATCTGCTGACCGATCTCCGTCGGAAGCTCAGTCAGAATCGCAGGAAGGAGGGCGTCTCCAAGGGCGAAATCCTATTCCTCCACATGAGTCTGCTGATCTGTCTGCACAAAACCTTCTTCTCCGATTATCTTTCCACTGCTATCGCCTTCTTATAAAGGGATATCTCATACTAAAAAGTTGCAGGAGTCCCGTGCAGTAAGGTACGTTCAGAGAACAGAACTTTCCACTACTCCGGAGAAGCGGGACAGAATATATGTCGCGCAATGAATTACTATGGCGCAACAGGTGACAGGATGCGTTTGAGAAACCTTCTGCCGACCCCCAAAACGACAGTTCTCGCCGTCGACGATAATCAGGCCTCCCTCGATCTCATTCAGATGATCCTGCAGAATGGCGATTACACGGTTCTGACCGCGGTCAACGGCCGGCATGCCCTGGAGGTACTTGAGTCGAGTGGCGATACCGTCGATCTCATCCTGCTGGACCGGGTCATGCCGGAGATGGACGGCATCGAATTCTGCAGGAGAATAAAAGCCGACGAGAAATTCCGGGCTTTGCCGATCATCATGCAGACCGCAGCCGGTCGGCCCCAGGAAATCAGGGAAGGTATCGAAGCCGGGGTGTTCTACTATCTCCTCAAGCCCTTGGAGGTGGAGACCCTGCTGTCGATTGTGGCGTCGGCGAAAGACAAGGTGCGCAAATACCGGCAGGACAAGAATGAGCACCTGCAGCGCCAGGAAAGCATCAGCATGGTCCGTTCGATGGAATGCGTTTTCAGGACCGTCGAGGAAGGGGAGATGCTGGCAGCCTTTCTCGCACCATTCTTCCCGAATCCCGACCTGACGCTTACCGGCATCTCCGAACTCTTTCTCAATGCGGTGGAGCATGGCAACCTGGCCATCAGCTATGAATTGAAAAGCCAGCTGGTCCGGGCCAACACCTGGAGGGACGAAGTGAACCGCCGGCTGTCCGACCCGCGCTTCCGGGACCGGGCGGTGACGGTCACCTTCAGCAAAAAGAACAATGAGTATACCCTGCAGATCGAGGATGAAGGGGAAGGCTTCAACTGGCAGGACTATCTCCAGGTCGATACCGCCCGCGTCACCCACAATCATGGGCGGGGAATTGCGATGGCCAACATGATGAGCTTTGACGAGCTCATTTACAACGATCGGGGCAACCAGGTAACGGCTGTGGTTCATTTCGCCAGGTAATCTTCCCCAGCGAACCTTCTTTTGAGATAATGGCAAAGAAAAAGTATTATGCAGTGGCCGTGGGCCGCACTTGCGGGATCTTTACCGATTGGCCGGCCGCCGAAGCGCAGGTCAAAGGCTTTCCCGGCGCCAGATATATGAGCTTTGCAAGCGAAGAGGAGGCCCGGGCCTGGCTGGATGACCCCACATACCGCAAGGGGGATGTTGAAAAAAAACGGCCCCCGGCCGGTCCCGCCGTGCAGCCGCAGCCTGAAGGTATCCTCGTCTATACCGACGGCGGCTGCCTCAACAATCCCGGCCCCGGCGGTTACGGGATTATTATCGAACATGATGGCGAACGTCATGAACTCTCCGGCGGGTTTCGGTTGACCACCAACAATCGCATGGAAATGATGGCGGCAATCATCGCCCTGGAAGAACTGCAGGGCTCCCGGCAGCGCATCCATCTCTATTCGGATTCGAGCTATCTGGTCAATGGCATCGAGAAGGGCTGGGCGAAAAAATGGCGGAACAACGGCTGGAGCAAGTCCGACGGCCGCGCGGCGCTGAACAGCGACCTGTGGCGGAAACTGCTTGCACTGCTGGAGGGGCTCATGGTGGAGTTTCACTGGGTGAAAGGCCATGCCGGCCATGAACAGAACGAACGGTGCGACCGCCTGGCGGTTGCTATGGCCCGGCAGCGGAATCTGCCGGTCGACGAGCAGTACGAACTCCTGGCGGAGAAGGGAGTGAGCGGTGACCAAGGAACTTTTTAAGGGCTCGATCCTGTTCGGCCCGCTGCCGGCGGTGCTGGTTACGACCGTCGACCGGGAAGGCCGTCCCAACGTTTTCACGGTGAGCTGGACCGGGGTCGCCTGTTCCCGGCCGCCGATGGTAACCATCGCCGTGCGCAAGGAGCGGCTCTCCTACGAGAATATCCAAGCGACCGGCGAATTCGTCATCAACCTCACCACCCGCGACATGCTCAAGATGACGGACTTCTGCGGCTGCCGCTCCGGCCGCAAAGTTGATAAGATCAAGCACTTCGGCCTGGAACTCGAACCCGGTGCCGAGGTTGCGGTGCCATCGCTGAAGAAAAGCCCGGTGGCCCTCGAATGCCGGGTGAAGTCAGTGACCGAACTGGGTACCCACGATCTGTTCCTGGCAGAGATCGTCCGCAACAAGGTGGAACAATCGTTGATCGACCGGGACGGCAAAATTTGCCTGGGCGAAAGCGGCCTGCTCGCTTACTGCCACGGCGAATATTTTGCCCTCGGTCGTCAGCCGATGGGAACATTCGGCCATTCCGTTGCCAGTCGCCGAAAAAAGGAACAGGGAGCAAAAAAAATCGGGAAAACAAGGTAACAAACCCCGCTTCCTGGACCACTTCCCTCGATCATGCCTTTATTCGGGCAAATATCATACCCAATCCTGAAGCCAGGCATCAGGAGTTCGATTTGATAATGGTGCGGAAAAAAGATAAGATAGAACAAGGCACCACTTTGTCGTTCTTCAGCATATTTGGTCTTTTCTCTCACAGGAGGGTCCCATGGCAGATTCCCTAAAGGTCAGACAGGCAATCAAAAGGAAGTTCCCGGTCATCGATATCGATGACAGCCTGCAGTCGGCAATACGGCTTATGGCGGAGGCCAACGTCTCGGTGCTGGCGGTAAAGGTCGGCGAGGAGATGATCGGCGTAGTCACGGTAGCCGATATCATGCATGGCCTGGCCAACGACTACGATCTCGACAACACCAGGATTTCAACCTTCATGACCAAGTGCGACTTCCATACCGCCTCCTCCACCAAACATTCCTGCATCCAGCTCGACGAGGATCAGGACGTGATCTCGGCCATCAAAGTCATGTATGAGGCGGGAGTCAACCATCTGCTGGTCACCGGCGAACGGAATGAGCCAAGAGGCATCGTCTCGAGTCTCGAATTGATCAAACTGGTCGCCTCCGGCAAGCGGGAAGAACTGGCGAGCTGAAGGTCCGCAGGGAGATGAAGATGGAGCGGATCGTCGCCAAATTCGGCGGATCGAGCGTGGCCGACGCGGGTCAGATCAGAAAGGTCAAAGCCATTGTCGCAGCAGACGTACGACGCCGGATTGTGGTGGTTTCTGCTCCGGGGAAAAGACATCCGGGCGAGGCAAAACTCACCGATCTCCTCTACCTCTGCCACGAAATGGCCGCCATGTCCACCGACATCGGCGGGCCTTTCAGCCTGATCCGCGACCGATTTGCCGAAATCGCCGGAGGCCTTGGCCTGAACACGGCCGTTAACCGGTTGATCGATAGGTTCGGCGAGGAGCTTACCGCCGGTTGCAGCCGCGACTATGCCGCTTCCCGCGGGGAATATTTTTCGGCCTGGCTCATTGCCGAATTTCTCGGCGGGGAATTTATCGATCCGGCGGAATATATCGTCATCCGGGCGAACGGCACAATCGACCGGGAAAGTTATCTCCGGCTTGGCGAACGGCTGGACGACAGCCGGGCCTTATACGTCATGGCCGGCTTTTATGGCAGCGACCGAAACGGTCAGGTCAAGACCTTTTCCCGGGGCGGATCGGACATCTCCGGGGCGATTGCCGCCCGGGCGGCCGGGGCCATCCTCTATGAAAACTGGACGGACACCTCGGGCATCCTCATGGCCGATCCGCGGATCGTCGATTCGCCGCAGACCATCGACGAGATCTCCTTCCGGGAGATCCGGGAGATGGCCTACATGGGCGCCTCGGTCTTCCACGACGAGGCGATCCTGCCGGTTCGCGAGGCGGGCATTCCCATCCGGATCAAGAACACCAACCGCCCCGACGACCCCGGCACCTTAATCACCCCGGAATTGAGCGAGAGTACGGTTACCGCAACGGAAATAGCCGGCATCGCCGGCCGCAAGGATTTCTCGATGATCAATCTGGAGAAATCGCTGATGAACCGGGAGGTGGGTTTTGCCCATCGGCTGCTCGGCATCCTGCGGGAGCAGGGTGTCAGTTTCGAGCAGTGCCCGTCCAGCATCGACTCGATCAGCGTCATCGTCGAAGACGCCCAGTTGCAGGGCCTGGACGAGCTGATCCTCGATGAAATCAGGCGGCAGCTGGAGCCCGACCAGTTGTCTCTCGAGAGGAATCTGGCGCTGATCGCCGTGGTCGGCGAAGGCATGGTGCGCACGGTGGGGATCGCCGCCAAGATATTCGGCGCGCTGAAGGATGCCGGGATCAACGTCCGGATCATCAATCAGGGCGCCTCGGAGATGAATATCATCATTGGCGTCTCGGCGGGCGA
>Ga0154407_1115_pt1 | contig 17929 bp, 12 predicted proteins | sample RifGroB2_FD_115911 | JGI IMG/M metagenome (GOLD analysis project Ga0154407, IMG submission 115911) | Desulfobacterales bacterium GWB2_56_26
GATGGGGATTCTGTTCGGCAAGGTCCGCGGCGGGCTCGCCATCAGCACCGTGCTGGTGGGGACCCTGCTCGCCGCCTCCACCGGGGTGGTCGGCGCCTCAGTGGTGGCCATGGGGGTCATCTCCCTGCCGGTCATGCTCAAGTATGGTTACTCCAAGCATCTGGCCACCGGCACCATCTGCGCGGCGGGGACGCTCGGCCAGATCATCCCGCCGTCGATTGTCCTCATTATCCTGGGAGACGTCTTTCAGCTGCCGGTGGGAGATCTGTTCAGGATGGCGGTGGGACCGGGTTTCGCCCTGGTCGGCTGTTACATTGTCTATATCGCAGTGATTTCGCTGGTGGATAAAAAGGTCGCCCCGGCGATCGTCGTCCGGGAGGAGGACAAAAAAGGTTCCGTCGCCCGGGCCATGCAGGCCATTCTCCCGCCGCTGGTGCTGATTGTCTTGGTGCTCGGCTCGATCTTCGCCGGCATCGCCACCCCGACCGAATCGGCGGCGATCGGCGCCCTCGGTTCGATGCTGCTGGCCGCCCTGTACCGGAAGCTGAGCTGGCGGATCGTCATCGATTCCTCTCTGCAGACGGTGCTGATCACCTCGATGGTGTTCGCCATCCTGATCGGGGCAACGGCCTTTTCCATGGTCTTCGTCTACACCGGCGCCGATCTCATCGTCGAACAATTCATGACCGGGCTGCCCGGCGAAAAGTGGGGATTCATTATCCTGTCCATGACCGCCATCGGCCTTCTCGGCTTTTTCATCGACTTCATCGAGATCACCTACATCGTCGTGCCGGTTCTGCTGCCGATATCCCAGGTCATCGGCATCGATCCGATGTGGTTCGCAATCCTCATCGCCATGAACCTGCAGACCTCGTTTCTCACCCCGCCCTTCGGTTTTTCCCTCTTTTACCTGAAAGGGGTCTGTCCGCCGGAGGTCAGGACGGTCGATATCTATAAGGGAGTGGTGCCGTTTATCATCCTTCAGGTATTGGTTCTGCTTTCGGTTGTGGTATTTCCGGATCTCTACGGGTTTACCTTATGATAAAAAACACTCCGTCCGAACCCATGACCCGGGTTCGGACGGACAATTTCGTTTTCCGCTAGACGCCTTTATGGTAGAGTGGCTGCGGATGGACAATGATCGCTCCCGAGGTATCCAATGGATCTCCTGACATTTTCGCTGCACAACATCTTCGCGCTCCTGCAGCAGATGTCGGTCTTTCTGGTCATCGCCTACCTCTTCACCAAATCGCCCTTCTTCGGTTCCTTCCGCAGCCATAACCTGCGTCCCCGGCAGTTGCTGGTCCTCTATCTTGTCTTTTCCGCCTTTTCGATTCTCGGCACCTATTTCGGCCTGCACGTCAAAGACGCCATCGCCAACACCCGGGCCATCGGCGCGGTGCTGGCCGGAATTGTCGGCGGACCGCTGCTCGGCGGGGCGGTGGGGCTCACCGCCGGTCTGCACCGGCTTTCGCTCGGCGGCTTTACCGCTCTCGCCTGCGGCATTTCCACGACCGCCGAGGGACTGATCGGCGGTCTCGTCCATCTATATCTGGTGCGTACTTACCGGCAGGACAGGTTGCTGAATCCGGCGGTCGCCTTTTTCACCACCCTGGTTGCGGAGATCGTTCAGATGGTCATCATCGTCCTGGTCTCGAGACCCGTTGACGAGGCGGTAGCCCTGGTGCGAATCATCGCCCTGCCGATGATTCTCGCCAACAGCTGCGGGGCGGCGATCTTTGTCAGCATCATCCGCGACCAACGCAAGATGTATGACGAGCTGAGCGTAACCTTCTCCGCCAAGGCCCTGAAGATGGCGGAACGGACCGTGGCCATCCTGGGCCGGGGTCTCGACAACGAGACGGCCCAGGAGGTCGCTTTCGTTATTCGGGAGGAAACGGGCGTCGGGGCGGTGGCCATTACCGACCGGGAGAAGGTGCTGGCCTTTGTCGGCCAGGGCGACGACCACCATATCGTCGGGTCGCCGATCAGTTCCTCCCAGGTCAGGAAGGCGATCAGCGAGGAACGGATCGTCTACGCCGACGGCGGCGAAAAGAAATGGCGCTGCAGCCTCTCGAAGACCTGCCCGCTCGGCTCCGTTCTTTCCGTGCCGCTCCGGGTCGACAACGAACTGGTCGGCACCATCAATCTGTTCGAGCCGAAAAACAAGATCTTCCGCATAACCAACCGAACCCTGGGCGAAGGGATAACCAAGCTGCTTTCCGATCAGCTCCTGTACGCCCGCTATATCGAACAGAAAAACCTCCTGACGGTGGCGGAACTGAAGCTCGTCCGGGCTCAGATCAATCCCCATTTCCTGTTCAACGCGCTCAACACCATCATCGCCATCCTGCGTAAGGACGCGGATCGGGCGCGGGATCTGCTCAAGCACCTTTCCAATTTCCTGCGGAAAAACATCAAGCGGACGGGGGATCTGGCAACCCTTGAGGAAGAGCTGAATCACGTCAACTCCTATCTGGTGATCGAAAAAGCCAGGTTCGAGGATCGGCTGCAGCTGGAGATGGATATCGATCCGGGCCTGCTGTCGCTCCAGCTTCCGGTATTCACCCTGCAGCCGATTGTCGAAAACGCGATTAAACACGGAATCTCCACGCTGCTCGGGCAGGGGGTGATCCGTCTGTCCGCCTGCCGGGAGGAGGGGCTTGCCCGCATCACCGTCGAGGACAATGCCGGGAATTTCATCGATCGGGGCAGCACCGGCCTGGGCCTCGGAATTATCGAAAGGCGCATGAAGAATTATTGCGGGAACGACCGCGGCCTGGAGATCTCCTGTGTCCCGCAGTGCCGGACCACGGTCTCCATAACCATTCCGGACAAAGGAGGCGAGGGGCGATGATCCGCGCCTTGGTCGTCGACGACGAACTCCATGCCCGGGAGGAGATGGTAGCCCTTCTGGTCGAGACCGGCGCCATCGAGGTGGTCGGTTCCTGCGGCAATGGCATCGACGCCCTGAAGCTGATCAACCGGCTGCGGCCCGAGGTGCTTTTCCTCGACATCCAGATGCCGGTGGTGAACGGTTTCGAACTGCTCAACATGGTGGCCGGAGAACTCATGCCCCACGTAGTCTTTGTCACCGCCTACGACCAGTATTCCCTCAAGGCCTTCGAAGAGAAGACCCTCGACTATCTGCTCAAGCCGGTCGATCCGGACCGTCTGGCCAAGACCGTCGCCAAGCTGCAGCGAACCATCGGCGAAAAACGGCGTCCGGTCTACCAGGCCGAGGAGATCCGCCGCATTCCCTGTCTCTTCGGCAACCGGATCAAGCTGATCGATCTGAACCTGGTGGAATGCATCGCGACGACCGTCGCCGGGGTTCATGCGGCCACCGCCGATGCCGAATATTTCACCGAAGTCACCCTCAAGGTCCTGGAAGAGCGGACCCCGCTGTTGCGCTGCCACAAACAGTACCTCGTCAATCTCGACTGCATCGGCGAAATCGTGCTGCTCGAAGCCGGGCGGGCAAAAATCGTCACCCGATCCGGCAAGAATATCCCCGTCAGCCGGAGATTTCTCAAGCTGATCAAGAAAAAGCTGCTCATCTGAACCCCAGTGGCGGCACGATTGCCCGCCATCCCTCCGGCCATTTGAGTTTTCTCAGGATTTGTCTTCACTTCATGGAAAATTTGAGTAGACTTCGAACAAGACAAATGAGGCTCTATCCGGCGGGGAAGCATGATGGTTATCGGGCGTGGCAACAGACAGCGTAAAAAAATATACTTGAGCAAGGCAGCCTGGCTGGTGATTGGCCTCGTGCTGGCGGGAGCTCTGCTGCTTGCCATGAGCCTCGAGGCAAACCGACAGGAACGGGTGCGGCTGGCCGCCTTCCACAGCGATATAGCGGATCAGGCGAGGATCTACGAGACCGTCATCGGCAGCAAATTGCAGGATTACGACGATACCCTGCTCGCCCTGCGGGATTTTTACCTGCACGACCCGAAGAATCTTGCCGAGCATGTCCGGCTGCTGCGCGGCGGACACCTGGCCGACCCCGAGATTTTGGTGGTCTATGCGGATCGGCACGGCTATCTGGAGTATACCGACACGCCGGGTGCGAAACTTGGAATGAATCTGGGCGATCGACCGTGGTTTCGCTTCTTTGCCGACGGCGGCGGGGATCGGCTCTATGTCGACGAGCCGACCTTCGGCCGAGTCACCAAGCGCTACACTCTGCCCCTGTCTCGGTCGATTTACGACAAAAACGGGAACTTTCACGGGGTGATAGCCCTTTCCGTCAAACAGCAGTCCCTGATCGATTTCGGTTCCCGGCTGCAGCTCGCAGGCGACAACGTCCTGACCATCGTCAACAAAGGCGGGGCGCTGGTCAGCAGGTCCCGCGATCTCGACAAGATGCACGGCACGGCGATCCCCGCACCGCTGCTCGCCCTGATGCTGACGAAACCGGAAGGCGTCCTCACCGATCCCGCAGCCACCGGTGGAGCCGGGCAGGTCGTTGCCTTCCGTCATTTTCTCGACGAAAAGATCCCGCTTATTATTGCGGTCGAAGGATCCAGTAAAGAGGTGCTGCGGCAAACCGCCCTGCAGCGCCGGGTGCTTCTGGTCAGTGCCGGACTTACCTCGCTGGTCGTCATGGCTCTGATCGGCGTATTTCTGAAAGGCCGGGAAACCTCACTGCAGTTGATTGATACCCTGCGCCGCAGCAAGGAGCAGGAATATGAAACTCTTACCGGAACGATTCTCGACGGATTTTTTGTCGGCGACCTGTCGGGGCGCATTCTCGACACCAACGACACCTTGTGCCGAATGCTTGACTACAGTCAGGAAGAGATCATGAGTCTTAGCCTCGGCGATCTCGAACCGGTCGATTCCTCCGAGCAGGTGGCAGACCGGATCCGCCAGGCGATGGCCGAAGGCAGCACCCGTTTCCAGTCCCGGCTGCGCAGCCGGGAAGACCGGTTGATCGATGTCGAGATCAGTGCCCAATTTATTGAGGGGCCGGAGGGCCTCTTCTTTGTCTTCGTCCACGATATCACCGACACCAAACAGGCGGAGGAACAGCGCAGGTCGCATCTGACATTTTTGCAGAACCTTGCGAAAGTCGATCGGGCCATGAAGCTGGAAACGGACCCGGAGCAGATGCTGTGGAAGGTGGTCCAGACGGTGTTTGCGATCTTCGACTGCGACCGGGCCTGGCTCCTCTACCCCTGCAATCCCGATTCCCCGACCTTCCGGGTGCCGGTTGAGGTCACCAGGCCGGAATATCCCGGGGCGAAGGTACTGAATGTGGATGTGCCGCTGTCCGATGCCGAAGCGAAAAATCTGCGGGAGGCCCTGGCCGCGGAGGGACCGGTGGTTTACGTCGAAGGGACCGACCGGCCGGTGGTGACCGCCAAGATGTTCGGCGTCCGCTCCCAGATGTTTGTTGCCGTTTTCCCGCGCATGGGCGAGCCCTGGGCGTTCGGCATGCATCAGTGTTCCTGCCCGCGGGTTTGGAGCGAAGAAGAGAAAAGTCTCTTCAACGAGATCGGCCGGCGGCTGGCCGACGGACTCAGCAGTGTCTTATCCCTCCGCGAATTGCAGGAAAATGAACAACGATTCCGGGCCACCTTCGAGCAGGCGGCGGTAGGGATCGCTCATGTCGCGGTGGATGGGCTCTGGCTGAGAGTCAACCAAAAGCTGTGCGACATCGTCGGCTACAGCAGGGAGGAATTGCTGCAGAAGACCTTCCAGGATATCACCCATCCCGACGACCTCGAATCCGATATGGCCAACGTCCGCCGCATCCTTGCCGGCGAAATCAATACCTACAGCATGGAAAAACGGTATGTCAGAAAGGACGGCTCGATAGTCTGGATCTATCTCACCGTTTCGGTGGTTCGTCGAACAACGGGCGACCTGCCGGAATATTTTATTTCCGTGATCGAAGACATCACCGAACGCAAGCGGGCCGAGGAGGAAAATGCCCGGCTCGAGACCCAGCTGCAGCAGGCCCAGAAAATGGAAGCGATCGGCCAGCTGGCGGGAGGCGTAGCCCACGATTTCAACAATATGCTCGGGGTGATCCTTGGTCACGCCGAGCTGGCCATGGAAGCGGTGGATGGGGATCAGCCGATCCAGGGCGATCTGGAACAGATCTACGCCGCCGCCCAACGTTCGTCCGACATCACCCGCCAGTTGCTGGCCTTTGCCCGCAGGCAGGCGATCGTGCCGAAGGTGATCGATCTCAACGAGGTGGTGCAGGCGATTCTCAAGATGCTCCGGCGGCTCCTCGGCGAAGACATCGAATTGACCTGGAAACCCGGCAGCGGGTTGTGGTCGATCAAGATGGATCCTGCCCAGATCGATCAGCTTCTCGCCAATCTCTGTGTCAATGCCCGGGGCGCCATTGCCGGCGTCGGGATGATCACGGTGGAAACGGCCAACTGCACCTTCGACGAGGAGTACTGCGCCGTCCATGCCGGCTTTCTGCCCGGCGAATATATCCGGCTTACGGTGAGCGACAACGGCTGCGGGATGACCAGGGAGGTCATGCCCCATATTTTCGAGCCGTTCTTCACCACCAAGGAAGTCGGGAAGGGCACCGGTCTCGGTCTTGCCACGGTGTACGGTGCAGTCAAGCAAAACAACGGCTTCATCAATGTCTACAGCGAACCGGGAGAGGGGACCATCTTCAGGATCTATCTGCCGCGATATCGCGGCGATATGGGGATTTCCGCCCTGAAAGAAGCCGGCGAAGCCACTCTCGGCGGCAAGGAGACCATTCTGCTGGTCGAGGACGAACCGACCATCCTCGTCATGACCACCACCATGCTCCAGCGCCTTGGGTACACGGTGCTCGCGGCGGCCAGCCCCCGCGAGGCCCTAAGCCTGGTCGAAGAACATCCCGGTGTCATCGACCTTCTGGTGACCGACGTGATCATGCCGGACATGAACGGCAGGGATCTGGCGGAGATGCTCGTTGCTGCCAAGCCGGGCCTGAAGTGTCTGTTCATGTCGGGGTATACCGCCGATATTATCGCCATTCAGGGCGTACTCGACGAAAAGGTGAGTTTCATCCAGAAGCCGTTCTCGAAAACGGAACTGGCCGGCAAGGTCAGGCAGGTCCTCGATTCCGGCAAAATAAAGGACTGAGGACTGTAGGGGCGAAAAATCTTTCGCCCTCCAATTATTATGGGCGAAAGATTTTTCGCCCCTACCCAGTCCACATTGCTCAGTCCTCGTATGTCAGTGCAGCCGGCGAAACGACGAGGCCTTGATGGCCGCGACCACCTCGGCGCCCGGCTCGATTGCCAATTCCCGCACCGCGTCGGGCACGATCTGGGCCACCAGCGTCTGATCGCCGCAGGCGAGTTCGACGCCCACCCGGTTGTTGACCCCGAAGAGACCTTTGACTCTGCAGGTTAACAGGTTGCGGGCGCTGGTCGCCTCGGGATGCCGCTTGAACAGCACGATCTCCCGGGCATCCAGTTCAAAAAGATCGTCGTCGCTTTCTCCCTGCTCGGTCAGGACAAGTTCGTTTTTACCCCAGCGGTAGGCCCACAGATCGCCGCTCATCCGGGGGCGGCCGAGGTTCAGCATGTTGGTGTAGCCGGCCGCCGTCATGCTGCTCCGGGCCAGTTCCTCCGTCGTCATCCTGCCCTGCAGCAGACCCTCCCGGAAGACCAGGACCTCGTCCGTCATCAGGCGCATCTCCCGCAGCGAATGGCTGATGAAGAGCAGCGGAATGGCGAACTCCGCAAAAACCTTCTGCAGATAGGGGATGATCTGGTATTTCAGCTCCCGGTCGAGGCCGGTCAGGGGCTCGTCCATAAGGATCAGTTGCGGACAGGCCAGGACGGTGCGGCCCAGGGCCACCCGCTGCCGTTCGCCCCCGGATAACCGGTCTATTCCCCGGTCGAGCAGGTGGCCGAGATTGAGCACCTTTATCAGGGCATCCGGGGCGATCCGCCGTGCAGCCTCATCCGTCCTCTGCCAGCCGTAGAAGAGATTACTTCTGACGTTCATGTGGGGGAAGAGGTGGGCGTGCTGGAAGACCACGCCGATGCGGCGTTTCTCCGGGGCCACATTGATCCTGGCGGTGGAATCGAACAAGATTTTTCCCGCCAGGCGGATGGTTCCCCGGTCCGGTTTCTGCAGGCCGGCCACAAGGTGCATCAGGGTCGACTTGCCGCTGCCGGATGGGCCGAAGATACCGCAGCGTCTGGCGGATAAAGAAAAAGAGGCCGCGAAACGAAAGGCGCCGTTTTGTTTTTCGATCTCGACTTCAAGTTCCACAGTTCTTCTTCTCCCTTCAATTTCTTCGGAGCGTCCGGGTGGCCGCTTCGCTCAGCAGCAGTACACCAAAGGATAACACGATCGACACCAGACAGAGATTCATGGCCATCGTGTCGCCGCCGGGGGTATTGGTATATTCGTAGATCGCCAGCGGTATAGTCTGGGTCACCCCGGGGATGTTGCCGGCGAGGATGATCGTCGCCCCGAATTCGCCGAGGCTGCGGGCAAACATCATGGTCATTCCGGCCAGCACCGCCCGGCCCGAAAGGGGCAGGGTGATGGTCAGCAGAGTATCCCACCAACTCGCGCCCAGCGTCCGCGCCGCCTGCAGGCTATTGGTGTCGATGCCTTCCATGCCGATGCGGATGGCCCGGACCAACAGAGGAAAACCGACCACCGCCGAGGCGACTACCGCGCCCGCAAGCGTAAAGATGATCCGGATGTCGACAAAGGCCAGCACCCGGCCGAGATAACCCGCCCGGCCGAAAAGTAACAGCAGCAGATAGCCCACCACCACCGGCGGCAGGACGAGGGGCAGGTTGACCAGCCCTTCCAGCAGGGCCTTGCCCGGCAGCCGGGAAAAGGCCAGGACATAGGCCACGGCAAAGCCGAGGGGGGTGGCGATCAAGGTTGCGCCGAAGGCTACCTTGATCGACAGCCAGATGGCCTGCATATCCTGCGGGGTGAGGTCGAACATGCTGTTTCTACCGGACGATAAAGCCGTATTTCTGCAGGATCGCCGTCGCTTCGGGACCGGCGAGCCAGGTGAAGAATTGCTCCACCTCCGGTCGGGTGGCTCCCGCCTGCGTCATGATCATCGGATAGACGATCCGGTCATGCAGGTTCTCCGGCACCTCAAATAATATTCTCGCCTGTCCAGCCAAAAGCGCATCGGTGGCGTAGACAAAGGCGCCATCGACTTCTCCGCGGTCGGCATAGAGCAGGGCCTGGCGGACATCCTGGGCCATGACCAGTTTTTTCTGCTGCGTAAGCTCGGTATAGATGCCCGCCGCCTGCATTGCCTGTTTGGCGTATTGGCCGGCGGGGGCGCTGGCGGGAGAGCCGATGGCAATCCGCTGCAGACCGGTCAGATCGGCAAGGGATGTGGCGGAAGTTTCCTGGGGACCTGCAAAAACCAGTCTGTTGGCGGCGAGAACTCTTCTGCTGTTCTCAACCCCTTTACCCTCGGTTACCAGAAAATCGACCCACTTGTCATCCGCCGAGATAAAGAGATCGGCAGGCGCGCCCTGGATCACCTGCTTCGCCAGTGCGCCGGAGGCGCCGAAATTGGTGAGAACAACCGCGTGCGGCCGGGCTTTCGCAAACTCTGCGATGATATCGCCAAGAGCATTCTTCAGACTGGCGGCAGCCGACAGGTGAATCTCACCGGCCAGGGCTGTCGTCGGCCAAAGTACTGCCAGAAAGATAACCACAAACAATTTGCCGTATTTCATGATGTGTCCCTTCTGTCTGTAATTTTCTACTTGAACAGGTTATCGCGATTCGCGTGGAATAATCTATTTCCCGGTAGATTTCAAGATTCGTGCCCGTACCGTTGTTGTAGCGGATTCGGCAGATTTTCTTCGATCACTGAAGGAAAACTCTTCAAAATGAACAGGTTGCCTGCACCGCGAGAGGGTAAGGCAACCGTCTGTGAGGTAAGTCCAATTTGTCGCAGAGCTGCAAAATTGTGATATTCGGACAGGATGGGATCCCGTCATCCCGGCTTCTGCCGGAATGACGGGTAGGTGTTGTCAAGCCATCAATACTTGAAGCGCCCGACGACGGCATTGAGTCCTGCCGCCAGCTTTAAAAGTTCGTCGGCGTTTGACTTGACCTGTGAACTGCTGCTTGACATGGTCGCGGCCTCATCGCTTATCTGACCGATATCGCCGGCGATATCGCTGGCGACGGCCGAGCTTTGCGCCATATTTTCATTCACCTCCTGGATCCCCTGGGAGGCCTGGGCGATGTTGCCGGCAATCTCGCGGGTGGTTGCGGCCTGCTGGTCCACCGAGGTGGCGATTTCTCCCACGGTGTCGTTGACATTGCGGATAACCGCGGTGATCTCGCCGATCTCCTTGACCGTATGGCCGGTGGATTGCTGGATGTCCTCGATCTTGCCTTTGATATCCTGGGTGGCCCTGGAGGTCTGCCCGGCCAGCTCCTTAATCTCGTTGGCCACTACCGCAAAACCCTTGCCCGCGTCTCCGGCCCGGGCGGCCTCGATCGTGGCGTTCAAGGCGAGCAGGTTGGTCTGCTCGGAGATCTCGGTGATTACCTCGGTGACCTTGCTGATGGCCGCTGCCGCCGCACCGAGATGGTTGACCCGCTCAGTCGCGTTGTTGGCCTTGTCGACCGCCTTTTCCGTAATGGTTCTGGCTCGTTCGCTGCTGGTGGCAATCTCGCCTACCGAGGCGGTCATCTCCTCGGCGGCGGCGGCGACCAGATTGACGCTGGCTGCGGCTTCTTCGCTCGCGGCGGCCACGGAAGTCATGCTGGTGCTCATCTCTTCGGCGGCAGCGGCGACTGAATTGGTCCTGGTCGACATGCTTTCGGCGCCGTCCGACATCCGGGATGAGATCTCCGTCAACTGGGCGGAGGAGCCATCGAGCTGCTTGGCGTTTTCGGCGATATCGCGGATCATGGTATTAATCTTGGCGATAAAGACATCGAACCACGAGGCGAGTTCGCCCACTTCGTTTTTCATGTCGATATTCAGCCGCTTGGTCAGGTCGCCTTCACCTTCCGCCACATCCTTGAGGCCGGCGGTCACCTGCCTGATCGGGCCGGTGATGGACCGGGTGGTCAGCCAGGCAAAGCCTACCCCCATCACCATCGCGGCCAGGATGGCGGCCAGGATGATGGCGCGGGCGAGCACCTTCATCTCGTCCAGACTCTTGCCGGTCGAGTCGACCATTTCCTTTATCTTGGCGTTGATGAGTTCTTCGGCGGCCTTCATCTTGCCGCTGACCTGCTGCTGGCCTTCAACCCTTGTGTAGTATTGCTGCAAGGCCTGGTTGATCAGGTCCATCCGCGCGGTAATATCGCCATGGATTGCCCGGAGGGACTCGCTGTTCTGAATGAGATCGAACCAGGTGACAATGCTTTCGTTCATTTTGGCGAGAGTGTTTACCACCTCCTGGCGGCGCTTGTCGGAGGGGTGCTGGAAGTAGGCATTGACGGCGGTATCGAAGATTTTTCTCGCCACCTGCATATCCTCGATACGGAAATCACCCTTCTTGATGACGCCTTCATAGCCGTCGAACAGTTCAAGGGCCTTCCCCGCTGCCTCGATCTTGCCCTTCTCGTGATCGGCAAAAACGACGAACCCGTCCCGATATTCCGCATAGGCGGCGAGAATTGCCGCCGCCTGTTGTTTTTCCTGGTCGGACATACCCGGACCTTCCAGGGATGCTTTCACCTGCTTGATATTGTCGTCGAGATGTTTGAGCGCTGCTTCCCTGGCCTTAGCCTGGATCTCGCGGCCCTCGTCGTTGCTGTTAAGCAGAAAGACGGTAAGTTGTTCCTTGGCAGCATTGAAGACACTGAGATCCTTTGTTATTCCCCGGAACAGATCCGAGGCCTTTAAGACGTTTTCGAGCGCAATTTCGGCCGATATGCCTACAATGATGGTGAAACAGAGGACAATGGCAAAACCGGCACTCAACTGAGTTCGTAACTTCCATCGCTTCATTTGCTCTCCTTCGGTTTACAAACGGGAATGTCGTACCAGGCGGCGGGCCGTCGGGCATCTTCAGGTAATTCTACAGTCTTTTGCCATGTTACGGAAGGCAACGATAGTAATTTTTTAGAATCAGCTTCGGGATGGATCTTTCCGCTGTTCCGGCTTGTTGTTCAGCAACTGTCTCTGTGCCCGTCGGCGAAAAAAGAAGGAAAGAAGTTTCAGTGAGAAAATGTAGGTGAGGATGCCGAGCACGATGCCGACCGCTATGCTGCCGATCGTCAGGGGAATGAGAATCTCCTTGCCCATCTGCAGCATGGCGACCACCGGTTCCTTCAGATCCCAAACATCGAGAGTGGCCAGTGCCCGGCCGATATCGGTAAAAACTTTCGAAACTTCGGAGAGGGGCGGCCCCGGATAAAAAAAGGTGCCCAGCCAGTAATTGAAGGTGTAGACCGGAGCGACGGTCACCGGATTGGTGATCCATACCGGTACTATTGCCGCCGGTCGGTTGACGTTGCAGATGGTGGCGGCGATCAGGGCCAGTATGACCTGCAGTCCAACTGTCGGAGTGAAGGCAATAAACATGCCCACGCCCAACCCGCCGGCTATGGCCCGCGGCGAGCTGCGCAGCTTGAGAACCCAGCGTAATACCGGTCTAAGCCGCAAGAACCAGTTGCGTTTACCGACGATTTTAGGAAGTTGAGTCATTATTGTGTCCGGATCAACGAAGAGCACTGAGTGGGGACAGAGGTCGAATCTGAATCCGGAAAGCTGCAATATCCGGTAAACATTACATCAGAATGGCCCAAAATACAGCCACTTTTTCCTGCCGTCAAGTTGTGCATGCAGGCCAGACGTACCTCTCGTTCTCGTTTGTTCAGGCACCTCCTGGCCCCTTCGTCACAGCCCAGGTGTGTTTAAACTGTGAAGTGGCCCCGGTTTTATGGGAAAAGTGGCGGAATTCCACCCAAACTGGGGAAATGAATGGATGGTATTCCGCCTTTTTCGGTTTTTGCCTTGCCGTTTTCGTCTTGTGTGAGTTGCCGGGATAATTGAAATAAAATGTTTTTGAAGATCAATTAATTAATACTTCAGTATTGGCCCTTCTCTTGCTATAGTCATTCAACAAGCCGGTATCCCGGTTTGCTCTCATTTGGCTCCGTAAGGCCGGAGGGAGCAGCGAGGCGGTATTTCCAACCAATCTAAACGGAGGAGAAACATGTTTAAAACGGCAACGAAGACTTTAGCAGCATTGACCATTTCCACGGCCCTTCTGGTAAGCCCTGCATTCGCTGAACCGATTAGCATCAAATTCAGCCATGTTGTCGCGGTTGACACCCCCAAAGGACAGGCTGCCGAATTCTTCAAAAAACGGGCGGAAGAATTGACCCAGGGAAAAGTGAAGGTCGAAGTATACCCAAACAGTCAACTCTACAAAGATAAGGAAGAGATGGAGGCCCTGCAGATCGGTGCCGTGCAGATGCTCGCTCCGTCCCTTGCCAAATTCGGACCTCTCGGCGTCAAAGATTTCGAGGTGTTCGACCTGCCTTTCATCTTCAACAGTTACGATGAGCTGCATAAGATCACCAAAGGTGCGATCGGCCAGAAGCTCCTTGCCAAACTCGAGCCGAAGGGAATTAAAGGATTGGCCTACTGGGATAACGGTTTTAAATCCCTCTCCGCCAACACCCCGATCAAGACTCCCGATGACCTGAAAGGCAAAAAACTCCGGATCCAGTCATCTAAAGTACTCGAGGCCCAGATGCAGGCGCTGAAAGCCATCCCCCAGACCATGGCCTTTTCCGAGGTCTATCAGGCGCTTCAGACCGGCGTAGTAGATGGTACCGAAAACCCGATCTCCAATTTCTACACCCAGAAAATGCATGAAGTACAGAAGTACATGACCATCACCGATCATGGCTACCTGGGGTATGCCGTCATCGTCAATAAGAAATTCTGGGAAGAACTGCCTGCCGATGTGCGAACCCAGCTTGAGACCGCCATGGTAGACGCTACCGATTATGCCAATAAGATCGCCAAAGACAAAAACGATCAAGATCTCGAGGCAGTGAAAGCCTCCGGCAAAACCGAAGTAACCGTTCCTACACCGGAAGAACGCGCCGCATTCCGCGCCGCCCTCATTCCTGTGCATGAGAAGATGGCCGACCGGATCGGAAAAGAGACCATTGATGCAGTATATCAGGCTATCGATTTCAAAAAATAATCGAGAAACAAAAGCGTCAAATGATACGGGGGCGGCCCTGGTTTAAGCCGCCCCTGTATTTTCCAGGAGGATACGGCAGTAATGTTGAAATTTCTTAACAATACGTTGAACAGATTCGAGGAGATCTTTGTTACCGTCCTCATGGGAGGGGCAACCCTTATTATCTTCATTGCGGTTGGTCATCGCTATGGCGCGGGCCTGCCCATTCCTATTGTCCAGGATTGGCTGCTTGGCCTGAATTTCGGCTGGGCCCAGGAACTGTGCATCATCATGTTCGTCTGGATGGCCAAGTTCGGTGCCGCCTACGGCGTGCGGACCGGCATCCATGTCGGGGTCGATGTCCTGATAAAAAAGATGAAAACCCGGCTGCGTAACAAGTTTATCGTCTTCGGCTTGCTGGCCGGCGCCACATTTACCGCAATAGTAGCTACCCTCGGCTTTAATTTCATCTGGGAGAACGGTTTGCATTACGCCTCTTTCACCCTGTTTGGCCTGGATACCGGCGTGGTGCCGCAAGGCCCGACTACACCGGATCTGGAATGGCCTACCTGGGCGGTATACAGCGCGGTACCCCTTGGATCTAGCCTGATGTGTTTCCGTTTTCTTCAAGTCATGGTCATTTTTATCAGATCCGGCGAATTGCCGCATCATGACCATGGAAAAGTTGATGGTGTCGATGAAAAAGACATTGCCGTACTTGTCGATAAGACTTTATCGGTAAGCGATTCCCTGGACCCGAAGGATCCGGCACGAAAGAACGGCAAAGGCCGGAAGGAGGGTAGCAAATGAGCGCTCTTGTTCTCTTTGGCATTCTTCTTTGCCTGATGCTGACCGGAATGCCGATTTCGATTTCTCTCGGCCTTACGGTATTGAGTTTCCTCTTTACCATGACCCAGGTTCCTCTGGAATCGGTGGCACTCAAACTCTTTTCGGGAATCGAGAAGTTTGAGATCATGGCTATTCCCTTCTTTATCCTGGCCGGCAATTTCCTTACTCATGGCGGCGTTGCTCGCCGGATGATGAATTTTGCCACCGCGATGGTCGGTCACTGGCATGGCGGGCTTGCTCTTGCCGGTGTTGTTGCCTGCGCCCTGTTTGCTGCCGTATCCGGTTCTTCGCCGGCAACAGTCGTTGCTATCGGTTCAATCCTGCTGCCGGGTATGGTAAAAGCCGGTTTCCCGATGAAATTCGGTGCCGGCGTTGTCGCCACCTCCGGGGCATTGGGTATTCTGATTCCGCCATCAATTGTTATGGTTATGTATTCGATCGCCACCAACACTTCGGTTGGCGCTCTGTTCATGGCCGGCATTATTCCAGGTTTAATCCTGGCCTCGATGCTTGGCGGTACAACCTGGTATCGGGCGAAAAAATTCGGTTATCCTCGTCAACCCAAGGCCTCCTGGGCGGAACGTTTCCGGACCTTCCGCAAATCCGCCTGGGGCCTGATGCTGATAATCGTGGTCATGGGCGGTATCTATTCAGGTATCTTTACCCCGACCGAGGCTGCGGCGATGAGTGCTGTCTACGCCTTTTTAGTGGCGGTTTTCATTTATAAGGATCTGAGTCTCAAAGATGTTCCGAAAGTATTACTGAATTCGGCCAACATGTCGGCCATGCTGCTGTATATCATCACCAACGCCGTCATGTTTTCCTTTATCCTGGCTAACGAGAACATCCCGCAGGAACTCACCAGCTGGATGATCGATATGGGATTTGGCCAGATCGCCTTTCTCCTGGCGGTCAATGTCCTGCTGCTTATGGCCGGTAACTTCATGGAACCTTCGTCGATCATGCTGATCTTTGCGCCAATCGTTTTCCCGGTTGCCATGCAATTAGGGGTCGATCCGGTTCATCTCGGTATTTTGATGGTGGTTAATATGGAGGTCGGGATGTGCCATCCTCCGGTAGGTCTGAACCTCTATGTCGCCTCCGGACTTACGAAAATGGGAATCACCGAACTCACCATTGCCGTATGGCCGTGGCTTCTGACCATGCTGGTATTCCTGGTCGCCGTTACCTACTGGCCGACCATGTCGCTCTGGTTGCCGAAATTCCTCGGCATGATGTAGTTCCCCCCAACCTTTCCCTCCGATGAGGCAGAGACCAGACTCTGCCTCATCGTCTTGTTCTTCTTTTTGCTCATTATCTGAGCTTTCAAGTTGACGCTTCTTCGAGTGTACTTTGTGTACCCTTACAAAAAATTACGTCTTGACTCAAAGTCGGTTTTCAGATGGCGTTGGTCGGGTCCGGGAGGATAGACGGAAATGAAGGAAACGCAAAAATCCGTCCTGAAGGCACATTATTCAGGACGGATTGACGGAACTGCTTGAGAGAGTAGGGTGCGCCGTGCGCACCGCTCTCCAGATGTTGGTGCGCGCGAGGTGCGCTATTTTTTTCGGTGCGCACGGCGCACCCTACGCGCACTTCGGCGTTACCCTTAGATGTACGACGGATACTCCGGGTCGTACATCAGGTTGTGGATATATTCTTCGAGGTTTTCAGGGCGAGGTCTTGAGGCAAGTCCCCTGGTGTACGCCAGATCGGCCACGGCGATGGCTATCTCCTTGGAAACGTCTCTGGTCCTTGGCAGGGGGGGATAGACCCTGCCGATCCTGAGATCGGTCTCGGAAACCTCGTTGGCGAGAATCCGGGCTGCCAGAAGAAACATTTCGTTGGTTACCTGAGTCGCCTTACTGGCCATAACTCCCAGGCCGACTCCGGGGAAGATGTAGACGTTATTGCCTTGCCCGGACACGAATTTACGACCGTTATACACCACCTCCGGGAAGGGGCTGCCGCTGGCAAAGACCGCCCGCCCGTCCGTCCAGGTGTAAGCCTGCTCGGCGGTGCATTCGGTCTTTGAGGTTGGGTTGGAGAGCGAAAAGATGATCGGCCGCTCGTTAATGGCTGCCATCGCCTCCAAGACTTCCTTGTTGAACCTGCCGGCCTGGCCGGAAACGCCGATGATAGCGGTCGGTTTCAGGACTTGTACAGCGGTGAGGAAATCGGCGATGAATTCGTGGTCATGGGCATAATCAAGCTTATGACCGGTAAGATCTGTGCGGCTTTTGACCACCAGACCCTTGGAGTCGACAAACCAGCAGTGTTTCCGGGCCTCTTCCAGCGACAATCCCTCTTCCACCATGGCGGCGACCGCCAGGTCGCCGGTGCCTATCCCCGCTTCGCCGGCCCCGAGGAACAAAATGCGATGATCTTTGAAGCTTCCCCCGGTGATGCGCAGGGCTGAGAATAGACCCGCCACCGTCACCGAGGCGGTGCCCTGGATATCGTCATTGAAACAGCAGACTGTTTCCCGATATTTCTGCAGCAGATAAAAGGCATTCTTGTTGGCGAAATCCTCGAACTGGATCATGCAGCCCGGGAAGACCTCCTGAACCGCCATGACAAATTCCTCGAGCAGTTCTTCGTATTCTTCGCCGCGCACCCGTGGCTGCTTAAGGCCTATGTACAGAGGATCGTTTAACAATACCGGATTGTTGGTGCCGACGTCGATGGTGATCGGCAGGGTCAGCGATGGATCGATGCCGCCGCAGGCAGTGTAGAGAGAGAGCTTCCCGACCGGAATGCCCATGCCGTCCGCGCCGAGATCGCCAAGGCCGAGAATACGTTCGCCATCGGTGACGACAATGATGCGGATATCCTTGCGATGCCAGTTGCCGAGGAGAGCGCTGATCCGGCCTTTATCATTCGGGGTAATATAGATACCGCGAGGCCGGCGGAAGATATGACCGTACTGGAGACAG
>Ga0154407_1104_pt1 | contig 17846 bp, 12 predicted proteins | sample RifGroB2_FD_115911 | JGI IMG/M metagenome (GOLD analysis project Ga0154407, IMG submission 115911) | Desulfobacterales bacterium GWB2_56_26
AAGTCGGTGCCGGAAAAGCTGATGATATGCAGACGGTTATGGTGCAGCAGGGGATCTTCGCCCGGCAGAAATTCCCGGCCGGTGAGATGGTAGAGGGCGGTTTTGATCACCCCTTGATGGCAGACGACCAGAATGTGCCGGCCCGGCCAGTTCAGGGACGTTTCGTGCAGGGCGGAAAAAATCCGATCTTTAACCGCCTGCCGGCTCTCCCCGCCGGGCGCCGCAAAATTCCAGCCCATGGCCACCCGCCTGGCGAGCTCCGCCTGAAAGTTTGCCTGAATATATGGAAGAGTCAACCCCTCCCATTCACCCCAGCCCTGTTCCCTGAGACGCGGGTCGTAGTCGACGGGCAGCTGGAGGTGGTGGTTGATAATGGCCACCGTCTCCCGGACCCGGCCAAGGTCGCTGGCGAAGATCCGGTCCCAGCGGTAGGCCTGCAGGGTCGGTACCCACTTCGCCGTCTGTTCACGCCCTTCGGCGGTGAGCGGCGAATCGCCGTAGCCCTGAATCCTCTTTTCGGTATTCCACTCGGTCTGACCGTGCCGCAACAGCCCGAAAAGGGTTGGAGTGTTATTCCGCTCGTTGAAGGTATCGGCCATAGCGGGAGTCATGGTTCAACACTTGGGCGTGATGTGAAGAGAGGGTTGTGGCGGCGAAAGATCCCGGCAAGTTCCCGGGTCGAGCGGCTGCTGTCGAAATGGGCCTGCACGTATCTCTTTCCGCCCTCCTGCAGCCGTTCCCGCAGGGCGTCGTCGTTCAGCAGTCGTTCCATCGCCGCGGCCATGGCCGCCGGCTCCGAGGGGGGCACGGTCAGGCCGGTTTCCTCGTTGATCAGAAGCTCGGAAATAGCCGAGACGTGGGTGGAAAGGGCCGGGACGCCCATGGCGAGACTCTCTACCAGCACATTGGGGATGCCGTCGCGGTCGCCGTTTTTGGCGATTTCGCAGCCCAGGACAAAAAGATCGCTCTCTTTGAAATGGCGCAGCACCTCGGTATGGGTCTGGGTGCCCAGGCAGCGGCAATGGCGGTCGAGGGCGAGAGATTCTATGAGGGAAGCCACCTTTTCCCGGTCCTCGCCGTCGCCGATCAGGGTGTGCCGGAAACGGATTCCTTTGTCCCGCAAGAGAGCCAGGGCCCGGTAGATGGTCGGCAGCCCTTTTTTTTCGGTAATCCTGGCAACCGTCAGAAGCTGGAATTCGTCCTTCGGGGCATGGTCCAGGCGAAGGCCATTGCGGAAGAGATCCAGGTCGATGCCGTGATAGATGCAATAGATTGGCGTGGGACAGTCCCCAGCGATATTTTGCAGGTATTTTTTATTATGGCCGGTGCAGGTTACCACAAACTTCGCCCGGGCAATTTTGCGCCGAAGTTTTTCAGGGTCGGAGGTATAGATGTCCTTGGCGTGGGCGGTGAAACTGAAGGGCATGCCCGCAAGGCCTGCGGCAAACATGGTCACCGAGGTGGGCGAATGGGCGAAATGGCCGTGGAGGTGGACGACCCTGCGGTCCTGCAGGAGATGGCTGTTAACGAGATAACAGGCCTGCATCAGGTGTTTCAGGGTGGCCAACTCACGACCTTCGGCGATGCCGGAGCCCGCCATACGCAGAGCTGCAAGAAATTCTTTCGGCCGTTTCACGGAAAAAAGGATAGTGGGTAGCAGTAACCGGGAAAAATCGATCAGCAGCTCAGTAGGCAGATAATCCACCCGGGCTTTGATCTCACCCACCGAGGAGTGAGAGAAGGATTCCCGGGGCTGGCGCATGGAGAAGAGGCGCATGGTAAAGCCCAGCTTCTCCAGGAGGAGAATTTCGTTCGAGATAAAGGTTTCGGATATTCTGGGATATCCTTTCAAAACATAGCCAAGAACCGGCGACTGGGGCGCTGTCATTGCGTGCTCCGTGAGATGGTAAAACCGCTTTTCATCTCGGTCCTGTTTGGTTTCGTTCCGAATTGCTTTTTTCCGCCTTGAAATGGGCCAACCTGGCCTGCATGGCATCAAGCCCGGAGAGATGAAAGTTTTTCATTTTTTCCCGGTATTGCTGACGGTCGGCAAAGAGAGAGATGATTCTCTCCCTGAGCAGCTGCGGCGTCACTTCTCCGAAAGGAATATAATCGAGCAAACCTTCGGCTTTGAGTTGTGTCGCCCTGATCAACTGCTCCTTGCGGGGCGTCTCCCGGGGAATGATCAGGGCCGGCGTCTGATGGGTAAGGATTTCGCAAATGGTGTTGTAACCGCCCATGGAAATCACCATGTCTGCGGCTGCGATCAGGTCTTCAAGCCGGGGGTTGAAGGCCATGGCTTTGATGCCGTGCATTCTGGCTCTGTTCTCCAGTTCCTCGGTCTTCGCCTTCGGCATGAAGGGGCCGGTGATGATGATGCTTTTAAAAGGCAGGGATGTCGGATAGTAGTCATGCATGGACAGGTAATGGTCGATGACTTCGTAGCCGTCGCCGCCGCCGCCGGTGGTGACGAGAACAAAACTGTCCTCTTCCAGGATCCGGTAGCGCTTCCTGACCCGGGCGCGGATCTCGGGATTACGCTTTTTCCTTGGAATATAGCCGGTGAACTGAATCCTGTCGTGGATCTTGGCCGGGATATTGTACATCTCTATCGGGTCATAGATGTCCTGGTTGCCATAGACCCAGATTTCGTCGTACAACCGGTCAAGACAATCATAGATATTTCTTTCCAGCCAGTCCCGCCGGATCACCTGGGCTTCGTCAAGAATGTCGCGCAGGCCGAGGATGGCCAGAGACGAGGGACTGTGTTCCTTGAGCCATTCCAGGGTCGGCAGCACTTCCTTTTTGAGGCCCAGCGGTTCCTTGTCGACAATGAACAGATGTGGCTGGAACGCTTTGGCGGTGGCGAGGATGATGTTGGTACGGATGGCCAGGGCCTTTTCCTGCTCGATCCGGATCGACAACGGTTGATAGTCCTCGTTGGTCTTCTTGATCATGCCGGGAATCCTGACAAAATCGACCTGTTGGGGGAATTGAAACCGTCCGGCAATCGGTGATCCGGTGAGGATGAGGACATTGGTGTTGGAATCCCGGAGATGATTGGCGATCGCCATCGTTCGGCGGATATGTCCCAAGCCGTAGGTATCATGGGAATACATAAGAATGTTGTAGGCCGCGGGTTGCTTAGGCATAGGCATAACCTGTCGTGAGAGGAAAAAGTGAGCCGGTCATTCGCAACACATCGAAAACAATTCCTTTATCGCAAACGGATGTTGTCTTGTCAAGTCGACGTGCGGAAGGAGCGGGAAGAAAGTCAAAGAGTACGGCGGCGTGTCTAGCAAAGAAAAAGCCCGGAGAACAAGGTCCTCCGGGCTTCTGCGGCCAAATTCCGGACGGGGATGATCCGTCTAGAAGCCCATGGTCAGTTTGTTGCTGATCATGATGATGTTTTCCACATCAGTATAACTGCTCCGGTCGGTAAAGATGTCCCCGGTATCCATGTACCCGAAGTGCAATTCGTAGGAAAGATTGTCGAGGAGTTTGTAAATTATGCCGAGATTAGCTTCCCAGCTCGATTCGCTTTCATAATTGATGGAGTCGGGGGCCCAGAGATTGCGGGTAAGACCAAACGCCCCCTGCAGGGAGATCCTCTGCGTGGCATCGAAGGAAGCGGAAAGGGCGAAGCCGTTGATGCTTGAAGGATTCGTCGTTTCCCCAAGGGACACCGTCTCCTTATGTTCGCTGTTGAAGATGTCGGCAGCGGAACCGGTAATGAGTAGCGGCGAGTAGTCTTGCGAGAAGCGTGATTTTTCTAGATTTCCCTGATCGACAAGAGCTCCGAGGTTGTAGGATGTTACTTTGTAGACGTGGGTGGTAACTTCCTCGGCATAACCGGAAAGCCCGTGACTGAGAATAAGAAAAACAGTAAGGAGGCAAACAAAGGATCTGTTCATTTCTGCTGAGGAGGTGTTCCCGCGTACATCGGGAGGTAATGGCCTGACTCACTGGTGGCCTTGGGTTCAAAAAATTGTACCCTGTATTTTGTCTATTCGACCGAAAAAAGTCAAGAGGAAATTTACGTTTCGGCGTCTCCCCGGAGGAGCAGGAACATTGCACGACAAGAATCGTGTGGAAATTTGCCGTCCCGACAGACGTCTTGCTTGTCTTTGCGAATTGTTATATAGATAGCATTTCGTGGGTGGTTCTATCGGCTTGGACCTGTTTTCATTGCAGGTTGCGGGCTATTCATAATGAGGAGATGTTATGAGAAACAAGGTGATTGTGGTCCTTTTGTTCTGCTTTCTGCTGGGGGATAAAGCTGCATTGTGCAGCCAGGAGAACAAAGAGAAATATCGGTTGATATTTTCCCCATTCGATGTGAGCTCCGCCGGCAACTATGCCTACCTTCGGGATGGCGTGCAAAGCATGCTGGTCAGTCGACTTGCTGCCAAAGACAGGATTGAGGTGGTCGATCGTGCCGTCGGCGAAAAGGAATTGAACAGGCTGAAAACCGGAAAAGGCAAAAGCGAAGGTGAGGGCCAGCCGCCCATCGCCGATTTCCTGGTTGATGGGGCCTTGTATGGCTTGAAAAGCGGCTTGAACGTCCAGGTCGTGCTCTATCCGATGGCGGCCGACAAGGAGATTTTGCGCTTTTCCATCATAACCAACACGCCCGATACCCTGATTACCGATGTCGAACAGCTTGCCGGTGAAATAGTCCAGGCGGCAATCGGCAAAAAAGCGGCACAGCCGGCAATTCCGCTGAAAAGTACCGAGGAAGGTGAAACTAAGTCCTTTGTCACCGTTCATCCCGAGGCGGCTTTCAAAAAAGGCCTGTATACGGGGACGGTACTCGGCACGCCGGGCAGTGTCGTGCAGGCCACCGCCCTGGGCAGTAAACGCAATATCACCCTCCCCACCGAGATGACCGGCCTTGCGGTCGCCGATGCTGATGGCGACGGCATCGGCGAGATTTTTGTCCTGGCGGGATCAAAGCTTGAGCTCTACAAACTGAACGGGAAGAGTGTCGATAAGGTGGCGAGCACCGTCCTGCCGAAGAACGTCCTGGGACATGCAGTCAATGCGGCCGACCTGGACAGTGACGGCAAGCCGGAGATTTATCTCAGTGCGACGGAAGGCCTGGATGTGGCGTCGATGATCATCAAATGGGATAAAGCCAATGGTTTTGTCGTCGTCTCCCGGAACATCGGCTGGTATCTGCGGCCGCTGTATGTGCCGGGCAAGGGCTGGCGACTTGCCGGTCAGAAGCGAGGAGTGGAGAAGATCCAATTTGTCCGGGATGGTATCTATCTCCTCGATATCGACCCTCAGTTCAAGTTGAAGGAAGGGGAACGTCTGCCTCTGCCCAAAAGGATCAATCTGTTCGATTTCGTCTATGCGGATCTCGACGGAGATGGCAAACCTGAGACGGTTACCATCGATCAAAGAGAGAAAATGAAGGTTTTCAACCAGGCAAATGAACTCCTCTGGGTCAGCGAGCGGTTCTTCGGCGGCAGCAAGGTCTATCTGGGCCCGAGTTACGGCGAGGCGGTCAACGAGCAGGATCGCAGAAACCTGACGGTGGATGAGGATTCCGATCGCGAGCTGATTTTTGTCCCGGGCAGGATGATCGTGGCCGATGTCGACCGCGATGGTCGCGAGGAAGTCATTGTCAGTGAGAATACCATGCCTTCCCTTGGCTTGTTCAACACCTCGGTGGTGAGTCTTTTCAGCAGGTTGAAGACCTATAAAGAGGGGATGATAGTCGGGCTGACCTGGAACGGCGAAGTCATGAACGAGATCTGGCGGACCGGAAAATTCCGCGGTTATATCGCCGATCACGGCTTCTCCCAGCTGGACAAGGCGGCAGAAGGGACCAGCCAGCTTGTCGTGTCGGACACGCAGAAAACTATCGGCAGACTCTTTGTCGGTCAAGTCCCTAACAGCGGGTCATTTGCTTCGCTGTTACCCGGTTCCGACAACTCGCAGCTGACGGTTTACGAGCTGGAGTTTTCTGTTGAAAAATCAAAATGATAAAATAGCAGGAATGAGTATAAAAAATTATACTTTCAGGGTAAAAAAAACTTGACAAAGATACTTGCCAAGTATAACTTACGGCATCAGCGCAATGTCTTCGCCGTTTTTCTTCTTGAGTTCATAGGAAGTTACAGCTGGTGGTCAGCCTGAAAAAACGGATGAAGGGAAAGTGATCCCCGAGAAGGGGTAAAAATGTATTCAGGAGAGAATAAAAATGAAGAAGATTATCGCTTCTGCTGTAGGTCTTATGCTGGCCGGCGGGATTGCTGCAACTACCGCTTCTGCCGCTGTAGAAAATCAGTTTGGTGGTTACTGGCGGACTCGTTCGTACATTCAGGATGAATTCAAACAGGATGGTAACGATACCTGGAGAACCGACAACCGTACCCGTCTGTTCTATACCGCTAAGTTCAACGATGATTTCAAATTCGTCAATAAATTTGAGTTCAACACCTCATGGGGCGATACTGTCGGTGGTGACATCGGTGCTGACGGTATGGGTATCTGGAGAATCAAAAACTCCTACGCCGATTTCAATGTTGGCTCTGCCAATGTGAAACTTGGTATCCAGGCTGCAACGATCGCTCGCGGTTTCATCTTTGACGACGATTTCTCCGGTGCAATGCTCACCATGAAATTCGGTAATGTCAGCGTACCGCTCTTTTATGCTGCTGTTCAGGAAGAAGATGTTCTTACTGCTACTGCAACCTTTACCCCGGTAGATGCGAGAATTGCCGGTGGTTTGGTCGTTGCCAAGATCAGCGATGCTTTAACCGTCACCCCCTACGGTGTTTACTATTATGTTGACACTCCGGATGGCACTGATCTCTTCTATCTCGGTGCTGACGTCGATGCTAAATTTGGTGCGGTAAGTGCCTGGGCTACCGGTATCTTCAATGGTGGCGAAGTTGACGGCGCTGACAACGTAGCCTTCCTGGCTGCCGCTGGTGCCAATGCAGGTATCGTTCATGGCCAGGCTTTCTACGCCACTGGCGATGACGACCCAACCGATGGTGATAACGACGCCTTCGTATCTGCCCCGGCTTCCTTGGGTGGCGGTAATATAACGAGCGTTCTTTCTCCCGGTTATGGTAGTTCTTACTACTGGTCAGAGATCATGGGTTATGGTGCGTTTGATAATGCAGCATCCAACGGCAGCCCCGCTGACGATATCACCAACATCTGGGCAGCCAACGCTGGTGTGACCATCAAGCCGATGGACAAAGTGAAAATCGATGCCGACGTCTGGTATGCAGCTCTGGCTGAAGACAATGCTGCTGGCGACACCGAGCTGGGCGTTGAATTCGATGGCAAGTTGACTTACACCATTATGGAAAACTTGACCTCTGAGTTTATCTTCGCATACCTCATTTCCGGCGACGCTACCGGTGACGAGGACGTGATCGAAGGTGGTGTGCGTGTATCCCTCAAGTTCTAATTCTGGGACGAACACGATTTAGCTGACAACACGCAGTAACCGGCCCGGTGGAGCATGCTCCACCGGGCTTTTTTTATCTTTTTTGTGCACGCACGAAAAGCATGACAGAACCATCCATACGCTGGCGGGTCCTGGCGATGGTGATGAGCGGGGTATTCCTCTCCACCATGGACAGCGGCATGATCAATGTGGCCTTGCCGACGATTATGCGTTCTTTCGATCTCAGCCTTGAACACGCTGAATTTATCGTCTCGCTGTACCTTCTTACCATCACCGTCACCTTGGTCTTCTGGGGAAAACTGGGGGACCGGTTGGGGCGAGCCAAGGTTTACCTGGGTGGCATGGCGGTATTTTCCCTTGGCGCTGTCGCCTGTTACGGCTCATCGACTTTTCATACCCTCTTACTCAGCAGATTCGTTCAGGCGCTTGGGGCAAGCATGATGATGGCCTCCGGCCCGGCTATTATCAAGATGGTCTTTCCAGCCGCATACCTTGGCCGGAGTCTTGGCATGGTAGGGGTGGCAACGGCATGCGGATTGTTAACCGGACCCTTTGTCAGCGGGCTCATTCTCGCCAGTTTTTCGTGGCAGGCGATCTTTCTGGTTACTCTGCCGGTCAGTGGGGCAGTACTCCTGGCAGGTTGGATATATCTTCTGGATCGCATCCCCACGAATAATTCCGCTGTTGTCGCCTTCGATTGGCAAGGCAGCAGCTGTTGGGTAATAATGGCGGTTTTGTGCGTGTGGATCTTTCACAGAGTCGATATCTTGCTGGCCCCGTCCAATATTGCGCTATTTATTTTCCTTGTCGTCCTCATATTTCTTTTTATTCGACTGGAGAGAAAGTCTCAAAATCCGATCGTCCCCGTCTCGCTGTTCCGTAACCGATACTACTGGGTGGCGGTATTCACGGCGGTCATTTCCTTTGCAGCTTTGTTTTCAGTCCTCGTTCTGGTGCCTTTTTTCCTTGAGTACATCCTTGATTTGCCCATTGAGGAGGTTGGCAAGGTTATGATGGCGGTGCCGGCAACTCTCATTGTTCTTTCCCCTGCCTCGGGAAGACTCTACGACAAAATCGGTGCCAGGTTTTTGACGACAACAGGGATGGGTATCAGCACCTTTGCCCTGGCAAGTCTTGCGTATCTGTCGCCGGAGAGCTCGACGGTCGAAGTGATGGGCAAACTCGCCCTGCTTGGTGCCGGCCAGTCCATTTTTCTGTCGCCGAACAGTGCCTCTATTCTCTCCAGGGTGGATGAGGAGCATTCGGGGGTGACGGCGGGAATATTGGCAACTGCCAGGAATTTCGGCATGGTCACAGGGGCGACGCTCGCGGCTGCCCTTTTCGCCTGGTGGTTTGGTTATTTCAGCGGCGGCAGCCTGATCAGTGAGTATACGATGGCGGATGAAGGTTTCTTTATCCTTGCCTGGCGGACCACCTTGTTGATGACGGCAAGTCTTGCTCTATTGGGAGGGATTATTTCTGTTCAGCGGCAATAGGAGAGTGTTTTGGGAGGTTCACTGTGGCCAGCGTGCCCCCTTTCGGTGCGTCTCGAATGGTAAAGGTCCCTCCATGCTGCTGGACGATTTGTTCGACCAATGCCAGGCCCATGCCGTTCCCATACGTTTTGGTGGTAAAAAAGGGATCTTTGACATGCGGGAGGGTTTCCATTGGGATCCCTGGTCCCGAATCGATTATGTGAATGGTCACGGATTTATCGGTTTCTTCGGCTGCAATACGCAGGGAACCGCCTGTCGGCATTGCCTCAAGGCTATTGCGGATGAGATGGAGGAAGACCTGGCGGATCTTGTTTTCATCGATCGGCAAAGTCGGGCCAGGTCCGTCGAGATCCAGAGTATATTCGATATTGTTCTGCTTCATGGTAATGTAGAAGATCATGACCGTCTTGCGGATGAGGGTATAAATCTGTCGCATCTCAAGCTGGATTTTATTATCTTCGACAAAACTGAAGAGATCTTCCAGGATCGTCTCTATTTTATTGCTTTCCTGTGTGATGATATTGAGGAAATTGGTCATGTAGGGGTCGCTCGATTTTTTGGTGAGCAACCGGGCGGTGCCGCCGATCGAGGTGAGGGGATTTCTGATCGCATGTAAAAGTTGAGCTGACATCTGGCCGATTGTCGCCGTTCGTTCAGCCTCGATCAGCAAATTCTTGCTTTTCTCCAGTTCGTGGGTCACCAGTTCCAGCGCGGCGATCTGTTCGGCCATTGCGGCATAGAGATGGCTGTGTTCGATGGCCAGGCTTGCCTGACTGGCAAAAATCTCAAGACCGGCAATGTCGTCATCCGAGATTGGGGCTCCGGTAATGAAGTTGTCGACAATCATTACCCCCAACGATTTACTCGGGGAGCGGAGCGGCGCCACTACAAAGGTCGATTCGCCGAGGAGGTTGATGAGATCATCGGGAACGATGCAATTCGGCGCCTTGCCATTCACCACATGCACCGGTTTATTGATCCTGCTGGCATGAATGAGAACATGGTCGTGGGAAGCCGGTGACACCCGAAGAGTCTGGATGATTTTGTTGACTTCGATATCTTCGTTCAGACCCTTTTCCTGAATCGAGCTCAAGATATCATCCAGTTGCAACCCTTTTTCCTTGAGGGCGCTCCATACCCGGCCCGCCTCCTCCCGTGAAGAAGGGCCGATCGCCAGCGTTCCGTGGAGAAGACCGGTATTATCGTTGTAAAGTGCCAGGAAGGCTCGGTTGAAGCGCAGACCGTCTTCGGAGGTTATGCCGACCAGAATGGCCTGGAGAATACCCCGAAGTTCGAAGGTATTCAGATAGGCGGTGTTCATCTTCAGGTTGAGATGATGGAGAAACCGCATTCTGGCGTTGGTCTTTTCCAATTCCTGTTGAAATTGGCGGCTACTGATGGCCAGGCGCCGCTTTTTCAAGGTGTTTTGAACGGTATGGGTGAACTGGGAAATATTTATAGGTTTGGTCAGGTAATCGTCGGCACCGTGTCGCAGACAGTCGAGCGCCACCTCGATATCGGTGGTACCGGTGACCATAATAATGCCGAGATCGGGATGGGCGGGGACGATTTCCTTCAGTATTTCGTTGCCGTTACGGTCGGGCAGGCCGATGTCCAGAAGGACCAGCGCAATCTTTTCCGTGGCCAGGAGCGAGAGCAGTTCCCGGGCGCTGCCGGCCTTGACGATGGAGATTGCCTGAGTGCCGAGGTAATGGGATAGAAGCAGAACGATTTCCGGCGAGTCGTCGACAACCGCAACGACTTCCCCGGGTCCAAGAAGGTCAGAGGAGGAAAGTGTTGAAGCTGCTTGTTCCGGTAAGAGAATTTCTACCATACGTTATCCGGGAAAACGGGTGTGAAGCTCACTCTGAAAAGAAAAGATCATGTTTCGTTTTAACAAAAATGAAGTCTTCTGCAAAGTGAATAATTCTCAATCATTATCTTGGTCGAGTCGCTTTGTGACATGAAAATCGTATTCCCCTGGCCGGCAATACTGTTGTATAGTCTTGAGCGCTTGGGCAGCATCGATGACCAGAGGAGATTATGGAAAGTTTGGACGATATTTTCAAACCGGACGGGCGATTATCCGAATGCGCTCTGCGCTATGAAGCCAGGGACGGCCAGATAGAGATGGCAAAAGCCGTCGCTGTAGCGCTTTCTTCCGGAAAAGACACGGAATTCCGTGGAGAAAACGCAAAAACACTGGTCGTTGAAGCAGAGACGGGAATCGGCAAGACCTTGGCCTACCTGATTCCGGCGGTCCTGTCGGGCAAGAGAGTGGTGGTATCGACCGCAACGCTCAATCTGCAGGATCAGATCGTGGGCAAAGATATACCCCTTGTGGCTAAAATTGTGGGTCAGGATATTCCGGCCGTTTGCCTCAAGGGGCGCCAGAATTATCTCTGCCTGTATCGCTGGTACCAGTATCGGAGCAACCCCCAATACCTGCTTCATAATGATCCCTGGCTCGACAAAATAGATGTTTGGCTGCAGCAGACCGCAACAGGGGACCGGGCCGAACTCGACTGGTTGAGTGAAAAATCGGGGCTCTGGCCGAAGATATCCTGCCAGTCGAACCAGTGTCTTGGCGGAGATTGTCCCGAATCGCCGGACTGTTTTATCAACGGGCTGCGGCGGCAGGCCGGGAATGCCAGGTTGATAATTGTCAATCACCACCTCTTCTTTTCCGATCTGGCCTTGAAGAAGGGCGGCTTCGGCGATCTGCTGCCCCGGTATGAGGCGGTGGTATTCGATGAAGCTCATCATCTCGAGAATACCGCCACAGCTTTTTTCAGCAAGAGTTTCAGTGGGTATCAGCTGCTCGATCTGCTTGCCGATATCGAACGGCAGGCTGAGTCGGACCTCAGTCCCGAAACACATGACGATTTGCTTGCTCTCACCGGCGGTTTGCTGCAGCGGCTTGAAATGTTTGCCGGCATTTTTCCCGGCCCAATCGGCAGATATCATCTCGATACCCTGTTCAATGCGATGACCAGAGAGAAATGGATCGAGGAAGTGGAGCTTCTCTCCACCGGAATCACGCGGCTTATCGACAGATTGACGAGCTGCGAAGCCTATGGTGAAGGATGGCATCATCTGGCGAAAAGGGCAGGGGAACTGAACGATAATTTTCGTGACATCGCCTTTTTTTTCGACCACAATGGGCGTGAATATGTGTACTGGTATGAAAAAAGAGAGCGAACCGTCACCATCTCCGCAACGCCTCTCTCGGTCGCCGGCGAGCTGCAAAACTGCCTGTACGGTTCGGTTGCGGCCTGCGTGCTGACCTCGGCGACGCTGACCTCGGGCGGCTCGTTCGCCTATATCAAGGAGAGGCTGGGGCTCTCGGACGAAGCCGAATTCCTCCAGATCAAATCACCTTTTGATTATCCGCGGCAAACCTTGCTCTATGTTCCGGAGCATGGTTTCCCCGATCCGTCGGAGGTTGCGTTTTCCGAGAGTGTTTGCAAACGGGTGGCGGAAATAATCAACCTGAGCGACGGCAGGGCGCTTATCCTTTGTACAAGTTTTAAAGGGATGGACGCCCTGGCGGCGTATCTGGCAGAGGCGGTTGACTTTCCGCTTCTCGTCCAGGGAACGGCCTCGCGCAATTCATTGCTGCACAGCTTTCGGGAGGAGACCCATTCGGTGCTTCTGGCGGTGGCCAGTTTTTGGGAAGGGGTAGATGTGGTAGGCGAATCCTTGAGCTGCGTGATAATCGATAAATTACCGTTTGAAGTGCCCAGTGACCCGGTGATTCAGGCGCGGATCGGAAGTATTAAGGAGCAGGGAGGAAAGCCCTTCTTTGAGTTCCAAGTTCCCCGAGCAATACTGGCCCTGCGTCAGGGGGTGGGGCGCCTGATGCGTTCAGCCACCGACAGAGGGGTGATAGCTATCATGGATACCCGTCTTTTCAGCAAAGGCTATGGCCGTACGTTCCTGGGCAGTCTGCCGGCCTCGCCGGTGACGAGGAATTTGAGCGATATCGAACAATTCTATGGCAAACACAATTGAAGGCCAAAGCGGGATTGATAACAGGATGATCGATAACATGGATGCGGTGCTCGGTGGCCTTCGCGCCGAGGCCAGGACAATTGATCAATATATGCAGGAGGATCTGGCTCGCCTTGAACCGGCGATGGATGCACGGCTCCTGGAAGTGCTCAATTACGGTCTGTTCAACGGCGGGAAACGGGTCCGCCCCCTGCTCGCAATGTTTGCCTCCCGCCTCTGCGGCAATACCGACCGAGAGGTCTACAAGCTTGGCTGCGCCTTTGAATACCTCCACGCGGCCACGCTTTTTCACGATGATATTATCGACAACTCGGAAACCCGCCGGGGAAAGCAATCGGTTTTCAAAAAGTTCGGCATCACTGCCGCGATTCTCGCCGGGGATTTTCTTCACGCCCTGGCCATGGCTACCGTCGGTGAGCTGGCCGGCGTGGAGGGGCTGCGCATCTTCTGCAATGCGACCACAGGCATGGTTGACGGGGAGTTTATGCAGCTGCGCAATGCCGAAAGGCATAATCTTTCGGAACTCGACTACAACGACGCCATCATGGGGAAGACTGGCCTGTTGATCGCCGCTGCCTGTGAAATCGGGGCGGTTTACGGGCGGGGTTCCGCGCAACAGGTCGCAGCCTTGAGAGAATACGGGGTAAGTCTTGGCTGCGCCTTCCAGATCGTGGACGATCTCCTCGATTATCTGGGCGATCCAGTCAAGACCGGAAAAACAACGGGTAACGACCTGGTCGAAGGCAAGATTACCCTGCCACTCATCCTGACCATGAATGCAGCGAGAGAAGGGGATAAGGCTCGGCTGCTGTCGATTCTTGCGGACAAATCGGAAAGGATTGCGCACTTTCCTGAGGTTTGTGCGCTTGTAGCAAAATATGATGGCTTTGCCGCAGCCAGGAAACGGGCAGAGACAGCTGTTGCCAATGCAGTGCGGTCATTGACTCTGTTTACTGGGCAAGACGTCCTTCATGAGCGGACGTTGCTGGAAGGCCTTGCCGGTTACGTACTGGCAAGGGAAAAATGAGCAGTCTGCAAGATTTCCAGTAACCTCAATGTCTTACTCCACTCGCCTCCCCTAACTATTTTAATGACCCACGAAAACAAGAAACGCCCCCGTAAAAAAGGGCGAAAGCGGAAAGGTCCGGGATATTTCAGCCTCAAGAGGCTCTCTGTCTTTGCGGTTCTTTTTCTCGTGCTGATCGTCTCCATTTGTACGCTTGGGTATGTCATTTTCTTTCGCACCGTTTTTGCCCAGGAGATCCTTCCCGCTCTTCGCAGTGCGATTGTGTTTGAGGAGCCGAATCCTCCCGTCCAGTTTGAGCCTGTAGACCCTGCGGAGCACGTCGGACGGGCGACGGAGCCGACAGCGCCTGTGGAGTCGTCAACGGAACCTGCTGATCGAGGTGAGTCGACCGAATCGGTTGCGAAAGATGTTCCCGCACGGCCACCGGACTTACCGAAAGTAGCCATTATTATCGACGACATGGGCCACGATGAGACGACGGGACGAAAACTTCTCAGCCTTCCCATCGAGTTGACATACTCCTTCCTGCCGTTCGCGCCGCATACCCAAAAACTGGAAAATCTTGCCCACGCGGCAGGTAAGACCATATTTCTCCACCTGCCGATGCAGCCGAAAGGAGCTGCCTACAGCCCGGGGCCGGGAGCCCTCTATCTTCAGGATTCGCCGGAAATGCAGAGAATCAAGTTGAAGAAATGTCTGCAGGAAGTCCCCCATGCCATCGGCGTCAACAATCATATGGGATCGTCTTTCACCGAGGATGAAGGGGCTATGACCAACATCATCAAGGAGATCAAGGACCGATCGCTGATCTTCGTCGACAGTGTCACTTCGCCGGCCAGTGTCGCATTTCAGGTTGCCCGGGCAGCCTCTGTGAAAAGCGCGAGAAGGAATGTCTTTCTTGATAATATTCAGGATGAGCAGAAGATCTGCGATCAGCTTGAAAAGCTTGTAGAGATCGCGGAAAAGAAGGGGAGAGCGATCGGCATTGCCCATCCATATCGGGCGACGGTGAATGCGATGGCGATATGCAGCGAGCAGTACCAGGCAAGGGTGCACTATGTCGGTGTACCGGAGGTGCTGGCGGTCAGATGACCATCCAGCCCTTACCTCGACAGGAAGGGGTTGGATTCCTTTCGTCTTCCTTGTGCCCGCCCCTTCCTTTCGATCCCGAATCAATGTTTAAAAGATCGTTGTCCGGTAAACATCATGGCAACTTTCGGCTCGGCTTCGTTGCAAGCCTCGATGGTTTCAAAGTCCCGTAATGACCCGCCGGCCTGGAGGATAGCCGAGACGCCTTGGGCGATGCCGACATCGGCGCCATCCCTGAACGGGAAGAACGCATCGGAAATCATGACCGAGCCGGGCAAGCCTGCCCGATCTTTTGCAACCTGATCATCAATGGCGTCTTGTTCGCTTTTAGCTCTTTTGCCCTTGACGATGGCCAGCGCAAGGTCGGCGTAGCCGATGCCGTGACGATCGAAACAGAGGATGTCGGCATACTTGATATAGGCCTTGTGTACGGCTATTTCCGCAACTCCTACCCGGTCCTGCTCGCCGGTCCCGATGCCTACGGTGCAGCCGTCTTTCACGTACAAAACGGAATTTGAGGTGACACCGTGTTCGACGGCCCAGCCGAATATCATGTCGTCGAGCTCCCGTGCCGTCGGTAGCCGTTCGCAGGAGTATTCCCGGCCCTGCCAGGTGGCGATAGCGGGCTTCAGGTCGGCAATGCTGCGGATCGAGTTTACCGCGGATTGCTGGACAATAATGCCCCCGTCAATGAGGCTCTTGAAGTCGACGAAACGAAACTTTTCAAATGCTGCGAGTCGGTTGATGCCGGCTATCTTGATGATTCGCAGGTTTTTCGACTTCTGCAGGATATCCAGACTGCCGTTTTCGAACTCCGGCGCACAGACTACCTCCAGGTAGTTGCCGGCGAGAAGTTCTGCAGTTTCTTTGTCGCAGGCCCGGTTGAGAACGACGGCACCGCCAAAGGCGGCGATACGGTCGGCGCGCAAGGCCCTGTTGAAGGCGGCGGCGATGGTGGGGCCGTACGCTGCGCCGCATGGGTTGTTATGCTTGAGGATGACCGCTGCCGGCTTATCCATCAGGTACTTGATGATATTCAGGCCATTATCGATGTCGGTAAGATTGATCTTGCCCGGATGTTTGCCAACCTGCAGCATGTCTTCCACCATAATCGAAGACACCAGGCCTTTCCCCGGTTCAATGAACTCGCACCCACCCAAAACCAGATTGCCGCCCACCAATTCATATAAGGCCGCCTCCTGATCCGGATTCTCGCCGTAGCGGACTCCCCGTTCATCTACGGATCCGTCCGGCTGTGGAATTTTCCAGGTCTTTTTGCGATATACCAGCTTCTGGTCGTCAAACGAAATGGTCATGTCCATCGGGAAGCTGTCGCCTAAGATTTGAGAGTACATCTTCTTGAGATCACTCATTCTTTCACCTATTTACTGTGGGTTTATGGGAGAGCCGCACAGGCGGCGTGGATCGGGGATGGTTGCAGTTGGATCAAGGGTTTCTGCTGAAAGCCGCCAATACGCTCGCAGCGTCCACTGTTGTATCTGACAACAGACTGTAAGGGCCGATGACAACATGATCGCCGATTCGACAATTTTCCAGAATCGCTCCCTGGCCGATCAGGCACGACTCACCGATTCTGCTGCTCCCGGTTATTCTGACACAGGGCTCAAGAAGGGTGTCCCTGCCTATGTGGACTTCCGGCGAGACACTTATCGATTCCGGCTGGTGCATTGAGACACCCTGCATCATGAGATCGATGTTTCGGCGCTGAAGCAATGCCTTGTGGGCCTCCGCGAGTTCGACGCGAGAATTGACGCCCAGGACTTCCAGGGGGTTATCCGTAGAAACTTTCTCGACGGATAGGCCTCTCTCCACCGCCAGTTTCACGATATCCGTCAAATACACTTCGTTCTGGCTGTTATCGGTACCGACTCTTTTCAGTGCCGAGAAAAGGAACTCCTTGTCGACACAGTATATGCCGGCATTGATTTCGTTAATCCGGAGTTGTTCCGCCGTTGCATCCTTTTGTTCGACGATCCCCGCTATTTTTCCAGCCAACGTCGTGAGAATGCGGCCGTAATTGGTCGGATCGTCCAAGTGGGTGGTCATGAGGGTAAGTGCAGCTTTGCCTGCTCTGTGCTCCCTGTACATCCGACCCAGGGTTTCGGCCTTGATGAGTGGTGTATCGCCACAGAGTATCATCACGGTATCAATGTCTCTCCTGATGATGTTTTCGGCGATGAGAACTGCGTGGCCTGTGCCCAACTGTTGGTCCTGAACAGCAAAATCGAGGTCAAAATCCTGCAGAACCTGTTGTACTGCATCCTGCTGATGACCGACAATTGTCACGATCTGTTTAGGATTGAGAGGGAGAACGGCGTTCACCACATGACGGATCATTGGGGTAAAAAAAACTTCGTGCAGCACTTTTGCCTTGTCGGATTTCATCCTTGTGCCCTTGCCGGCGGCAAGAATGATGACCGAAAGTTGCGGAGATGACATAAGGATTCTTCGTTATAGCTATGTGGAATAACGGGTAATAGTGCGCTTTTGAAATGACATCGACAGGATTTCAGCTGAAGATGCTATATTAAAGAAATGTGACAGGCTTTGCAAGGCAGAAGACAGAGGACAGAAGACAGATCAATCTTATAATATTTCGGCTTATGCCGCATCCACCCGCCATCAACCTCGATAGCGTTCAATTTACCACTCTTGGTCTTCGCAGCGAGGCTTGCATACTTCCCAGTGTCTGCAAAAGCAAAAGCCCCGTTGAGCGTAAGCTCAACGGGGCTTTTGTTATAAGAATCGGCGGCGACCTACTCTC
>Ga0154407_1124_pt2 | contig 17551 bp, 17 predicted proteins | sample RifGroB2_FD_115911 | JGI IMG/M metagenome (GOLD analysis project Ga0154407, IMG submission 115911) | Desulfobacterales bacterium GWB2_56_26
ATCGGGGCACTTTAAGAATAGCCGGACCCTTGGCAAAAGCGGGACAGGGAAACGATCCATTCAACCGGAAGGCAATTCATGAATTTTCTTGTATACGGAGCCGGAGCGCTCGGTCAGGCTGTAGGCTGCATGCTGGCTGCTCAGGGCGGCCATCATGTCGACTTCATTCTTCGCGAACGCTTCATCGACAGCATTCTCGCAAACGGCCTGAAGGTAACCGGCATTCTCGGCGAGTTTTGCGCCCCGCTGCAAAACTGCACCTTCCTCCCGACAGTCGATCGGGCGCAGGGCGTCTACGATTATGTCCTGATCACCACCAAGGCTTATGACACGGAAACGGCCGTCCGGGATATCGCAAGCCTTGGCGACCGCGCCGTCCGGGTCGTCTCCATGCAAAACGGCTGCGGCAACGTAGAACTCGTCGAACAGCAATTCGGCCCCGAAAAGAGCCTGGGGGCCCGGGTCATCACCGGGTTTGAAATCATGCGGCCGGGCATGATCGCCATCACCGTCACCGCCGACGCAATCCACGTGGGCGCCAGCCGCCGCGGGGAAATTCCCGAGTCGGCAATGGAACTTGCGGCAATGATCGCCCACGCCGGCCACCCGGCCCTGGCGGTGACCGACATTCACCAGTCGCTCTTCGCCAAACTCCTGTACAACTGCAGCCTCAACCCCCTGGGCGCCATTCTCGGCGTTCATTACGGGGCGCTTGTTGAACACGCGGAAACCCGGGAACTGATGAACCGGGTCATCGACGAGACCTTCGCCGTCATTTGCGCCCTCGGCGGCACAACACCGTGGCCGGATGCCGATAGTTACCGGCAGGTGTTCTATGACAAGCTGGTCCCCGCCACCTACAACCACCGGCCATCGATGCTGCAGGATCTGGAGAACGGGAAACGGACCGAGGTCGATGCCCTTGTCGGCTACGTCAGCAGACAGGGCAAGCGGCATGGCCTCTCGACCGGCACCTGCGATGTGCTGGCGGCTCTGGTAAAATTTAAGGAATCGCAGGAACGAGGCAGATAAATAAACCGAGACTCCTGCCTCAAGGAATCACTCTCGGCCCCTCACCCTGCCAGACAAAAGGTTTTCCCAGCGCCAGGTCGATATCAAGATCCCTGTCGAACCGGCCCTTACTGTGATTTCTCGAACGGATTGCAACCATGTCGGAACCGTCCTCGAAATAGAAAAACCGTGACTGGCTGTCCATCAAAAAGCCCTCGTCGATGGAACTAACGTTGACAAAGAGGGTACCGCCGAGATCTTCCCGTCTGCTCACCGTGCCCGGCATTCCCTGGGGCAGGTGGGTATGCCCGGACGCCCAGATCGCCACCCGCCGCTGCCTGAGCACCTCCTCAAAACGCTTCGAACCGACGACTATCCGGCTGCCGATGGAAGAGCCCAGCAGACCGCTGCCCTCAAGCTGACCGTGGGTCACGGTGATGATGATGCGATCCTGATTGCGCTCGACCATCTCCCGCCACCAGTTGAAAGCCCGGTCGGAGATGTCGGTCTGTGAGGAGGGCAGCTCGTCGGAGAGGAGCAGCAACAGCAGATTGCCGATCTCTACCGCATAATAGGAAGGATTAGGGAAATACCGGCGGAAGCGTTCCCCGGTGCGAACATCGTGGTTCCCGGCGATCTCATACCAGACCGGCACGTTGGCGCGCTCTCGGGTGGCCAAAAACCAGGCAAAAGCCTCGTCCTGACTGCGCGACTTGAGTAAATCGCCGGCAATGACGGCGAAATCCATCTGTTCGGCAAGGGTATTAACGTCGTCGATAGCATGCTCGAATTGGATCCGTTTGGCGGGAGTGGGCGGCTGAATGTCGGAAAGCATCCACATGACCAACCGCCTGCCCCGGCCGTCCGCCGGGCCGTCGTCATCAAGCCGGCCGGTGGGTGTAACGGCACAGCCGGAGAGGATAACGACCAGAAGGATAATCCAGCACCGCCGGTCCATGGCACCTTACGCGCTAACCTTTCGGGAACTTGTTGTTCTTGCCTGAATCCTCGATCTCGGCTTTATCGTTCGGCAACCTGACGGTATTGTTGTTGCCGGTCACCACCACCCTGTCGACCTCGTCTTGCAGTTCGATCTGGTTGTTGTTGCCGTGAACGGTCATGGTCATGACGCTGCCCGCCGCCTTCATCTTGTTGTTACTGCCGTTCACCAACAGATTTTGATGGGAGACGGCGGTGTTGATGGTCCCGCCATCGCTGGTGATAACCACATCCCCGTCGCCCTCGCCATTCTGGTCGATAACCACGCCGGAGGTGGAAACGCGGTTACCGGACCCGCTCTTGCCCTTATCGATTTCGACTCCGGGGGCGCTTACCTTGCCGCCGGGGCCGATCTCCACCCCCGGTGCGGAAATACTGCCGTCGGCGCGGATCTCCACGCCCGGCACACTGATCACTACGTTATCGCCGGCATACGCTCCGGAAGCCACAACCAGCGAAAGACATCCTGCCACAAGCATTTTCCTGTTCATTCCTCAACCCCGCAGCTAAGTTTCATGGCAAACCTGAGACTGCAACCTCTCACCTTCAACACCAATACGATACGATCCTTCAGCCTTCCGCACAAGATCGCCTATACGGAGGAAAAGAGTCCGACACCGACATGGACTTGCATTTGCACTCATTGAGAGAATACCTTATCCTTCATATATCGCAAAAGGGATTCAGGACTCGGCTGAAAACATGCACGGAGCAGCTGTCGGATTCCCACCTCAAGGAAGTCAGTGAATGGATGCCCCAACACCTTCAACACCCGTTCCCATCGAAAAACAGATTGAATCGCTTCCGCCGCTGCCCGTCACCGTTGCCGAAGTACTCGCCGTCGTCAACAATCCGGATAGCTCCGCCAACGATCTGGTCAAGGCCATCCTTCCCGACCAGTCCATGTGCCTCGCCATTCTGAAGATTGCCAATTCCGCCCTCTACGGCCATCAAAAGCAGGTCAGCTCCCTGGAAGCCGCAGTCATGGTGCTCGGTTTCAATGAGGTGCAGAATATCGTGCTGGCCAAGGCCACGGTCCAGACCATAAAACCCGCTCTCCGGGCATGGGAGGAAGAGTTGAAACCATTCTGGGACCACTCCTTCACCTGCGGCCTTGCTGCACGGATCATCGGCGAATCGATCAATCTGCCTTCCGGCCCGTTTTTCGTTGCCGGCCTGTTTCACGATATCGGTAAATTGGCCATGCTGCTCGGTTTGGGGGAGAAGTACGAAATCGCCAAATACTTTCAGGGCCTTACCACCGCGAAAATGCTCAAGGCGGAAAAAGAGACCTTTTCCTTCAGCCATGACCAGATCGGCAGCCGGTTGTTCCAGCGCTGGCAGTTTCCCGACAACCTCATCGCCGCCCTGCACTATCACCACTCGCCGGAAAAGGCGCCAAAGATGTCCGGCTATGCCCTGGTCATCCAACTCGCCGACTTTCTCTCCCATATGTACGCATGGCCGGAATCTCCCGACGAACAGACGCTGAAGACCTGCCTGAAAACCTCGATGCCCGACTTCGAGACGCAGTGGCGAAAAATGAACCTGCCCTGGGAAGAGATCACCCTGGAATCCTGGTTTGCCTGGCTGAAGGTCGACCGTGGCAACGGCAGCGCCGTCCTGGATATCCTGGCCATGTGACAAGGCCGCACCTGCTTTTCTCTATTTTCACCTCCCTGCCACCCACCCAGCGAAAAAATCTTCTTCGGAGTACGACATGCTGCCACCCCACCTCTTTCAGCAGATATTCAACGGGAAGATCCCCGCCAGGCTGAATTTCGGCCGATCCCTCCATACCGCATTCGGCCCCCGGCTCATGCAGGACCGGATTTTTACCGGAGCCTTCGACACCCTTCGGCAAGCTGCCGACACACTTTCCCAAAACATGGCCGGAACAGGCATGGGCCGGCAATGCGTCGCCTGTTCGATCAACAACCCCGGCGGTTGCTGCAGCCGTGAGATGGCGGGAGAAACCGACGCCCTGCAGATGCTGATGAATTTGCTGGCCGGGGTGAAGATCGACATTGCGGAGGATAAAGGCGAGGCATGCTGCTTTCTCGGTCGGGAGGGGTGCACCTTTACATTCAAGCCGATGTTCTGCCTGAATTACAACTGCGACAAGATCATCACCCATCTCGGCCCCGCCCGTTCCGAACTGGAACTCATGGCCGGCAGGCTGCTGGGCAGCCAGTACGAGGTGGAAAAAATTCTGCTCGCCAGGATAGAGCAGCTGACGGAGTCGGAAATCGGCTAAAGCGGACGGAAGCGGCAAACAACCTTTCTTCTCAGCCTTCCCCTTTCCCCTTCCTGAAGGTGTCGATCAGCGGGATGAGAAAAAACAGGCAGGCTAAGAGAAAGAGGATGCTCCCGGCAAACACCAGGGGTTCCCTGCCGACAATGCCCGCCGCGATGAAGAGCAGGGCACAGGCAACAAAAAGAATCCAGCCATACAACTGCCAGCGCAGGTTTTTCTCCTGCATGTCATCTTTTTTGCCATTCACCATATGGTCCTTTACCGTCGTTTTTGGCAGCCACCGTTCCTGACATATAAATAGATTTATCAGAGAACGGCCTTTCCTGCAACGGAGAATGCTGTACGAGCCCACATCCCGTATCCGCGCCGCGACCTTTTTATTCGTAAAAATCCGCCTTGTCCCGGCTGTCTCGCTGCATCTCGTCCGCTTGTTCCTCCTGGGGAAACTTCATCCACACTTCGATTTCATCTTCCAGCCTGTCGATCTTGGCGTCGGGAAAAATTTTCCGGCAGAGGCTGAGCATCGCTGTGTTCTCCGGCAGCATGGTGGCATAAAAGCCTTCATAGCCATTGGCCGAGGCGACCTTCTGCAATTGTCTCATGACATAGCCGGCAATGCCCTGGCTGTGAAAATCCTCCCGCACCACAAAGGCCACTTCGGCCCATTTTCCATCCATCTCGGCATAGGTGCCGATGGCGACGATTTCTTGGTTCCCCTTGTCCTGGACAATGCCGATGAGGGAGATATTCTTCCGGTAGTCCATCGAGGCCCAGTGATCCTGCGCCATTTTCCGCGAAAAAATGGCCACCATATGAAAAAAGCGCAGATAGATCGTCTCCTTTTGCAGCGAATAAAAGAAATTGCGGTAGGCGATCTCGTCCGACGGCAAAAGCGGGCGCACCAGCATGCTTTTGCCGCTTTTCAGGGGGATCCGGCTTTTATATTCTTCGATGAAGATGAGATCCTCGGCAATCGGCGGCAAATGATCGGGGAAGATGTAATGGTTTTCCTTGGCGGCATCGATGAGACTCTCCCGGAAATCGGGATGGGCGATCTGGCACAACTCGATGACGCGCTGGCTGATGCTCTTGCCCTTCAGCTGGGCGATGCCGAACTCGGTGACGACAAAATTGACGTCGGTGCGCAGCGTCGCCACCCCCGCGCCGGCACTGAGGTTGGCAACTATGCGGGACACCTTGCCGCCTCTCGCGGTAGAAGGCAGCGCGATGATCGACAGTCCCCCCTTCGACAGCGTCGCCCCGCGGATGAAGTTGGCCTGATCGCCGGTGCCGCTGAAGAATTGCCGGCCGACCGAATCGGAGCAGACCTGGCCGGTCAGGTCGACCTCGAGAGCCGAGCTGATCGAGCGGAAGTTGTCGTTTTTGCCGATGATTCCCGGGGTGTTGACAAAATCCGCCGTGCCGAAATAGAACTGGATGTTGTTGTCGATGTAATCATAGGCCAGCCGCGAACCCATGCAGAAGGTGGCGACCGCCCGGTCGGTCATGAAATTTTTGTGTTTGTTGGTGATAATCCCCTTCTGCATCAGCGGGATAAAGGCGTCGGAGATCATGTGGGTATGGATGCCGAGATCGTTTTTATTGTCGAAGTACTTCAACAGGGCGTAAGGCATATGGCCGTAGCCGACCTGCAGGGTACTGCCGTCGTCGATCAGTTCGCCCACATATTGGGCGATCCGGGCGGCCACTTTCTCGTCGACGGTTTCCTGATCGATGAAAATCAACTCCTCCTCGAACGGCACCAGATAATCGATATCGTCGATATGCAGAAAGCCGTCGCCGTGGGTGCGGGGCATCAAGGGGTTGATCTGGGCAATGACGGTCTTGGCATTTCTGACGGCCTCCAGTGTCACATCGACCGAGACGCCGAGGCTGGCCACGCCGAACCGGTCGGGGGGACTGATCTGGATCAGCACCGTGTCGATGCAGATCTGTTTGTTCCGGAACAGCTGGGGCAGCTGAGAGAGGTAGGTGGGGATGAAATCGACCTTGCCCTCAAAGGCCGCCTGCTGCATTGCGATGGGCACGAAAAATAGAGTCACGCCGATACGCTCCTGAAAATCGGGATCGTCCAGATAGTCGGCCAGGGTGTGGGCCAGCATCTGAAAGACCATGATATCCTGAACGCGGCTTTCGGCCAGGGCGCGGATGAGATGCTGGGGCTCGCCGCAGCCCGACCCGATAAAGATGCGGCTGCCGTTTTTGATGGTTGCAATCGCCTCCGCGGCGGTAACGACTTTGCCTTTAAAGCCAATATCCTTTGCCATTGTGCATATCCTCCCTAATTTGTCCTGATCTGGGAGTCTGTCGGATTATAGCAATTTTTTCTCAGATCGAGGCAAACTCGAAAAAATTACCGGAGGCATATGCTTAATATTCCGAGGATAATTTTTTTGAGTTTAACGAAGATATGGGGAAAAAGGGCATAATCCGACAGGCTCCTGGAACCGATGAGAATGATGCCAACACCGGAAAAGGAATCGCTTCGGCCGCGATTCCTGACTGAGATTATATTGACCATTGGCGATCCTTCAAATACATTATAGATTCTTTCGCTTTTCTTCCCTTGAATAAACTGATGAATTTCCAAACCTCCCTTTTGCTTGTCCTTTCTCTCTGGCTCCTCCTCGCAGGCTGCGCCAAAGTAGGGCCCGATTACGTCGAACCGGCTCAAGAGCTGCCCGCTTCCTGGCAGGCGGGAGCCGACGGGCGCCTGCGTGTCGACCCGCCCGACCCGGAGCTGCTGGCCGAATGGTGGACCCTCCTTGGCGATCCACTGCTCCGTGATCTCATTCAACAGGCCATCGCCGGCAATCTCGATCTGCAGCAGGCGAAATACCGACTGACCGAGGCCCGCGCCCAGCGGGATCTCAGTTCGGCCGGACTCTTTCCCGGAGTCGATTTCAGCGGTTCGGTCACCAGAGGCAGGGTTGGCGACACCGATTCCACCCGCTATTCGCTGGGTTTCGATGCCGCCTGGGAACTGGATCTTTTCGGCGGCGTGAGGCGAACGGTTGAGGCGGCAGAGGCCCAGTTTGCGGCCAGCCGGGAAGACCTGCGCGATGTCCTGGTGACGCTTGCCGCCGAGGTTGCCCTCAACTACATCGACATGCGGACCTTTCAGGCCCGGCTGCAGATAGCGAATCAAAACCTCGCGGCCCAGGAGGAGACCTACGCCCTGACCGAGGCCCGCTACCTGGCCGGCCTCAGCTCGGAACTCGCCCTGCAGCAGGCCAGATACCTGGTGTCCGGCACCCGTACCCAGATCCCGAACCTGCAGACCGGCCTCGCTCGAACGGAGAATCTGCTGGCCGTCCTCCTCGGCCGCCCGCCGGGCTCGCTCGACCGGAGGCTTCTGACCCTGGCCCCGCTGCCGAACCTGCCGCCGTCGGTCGCCGTGGGCATTCCGGCCGATATCCTGCGCCGCCGCCCGGACATCCGCCGGGCGGAGCGAAACCTTGCCGCCCAGACCGCCCAGGTGGGGGCGGCCGTAGCCGATCTCTATCCGTCCTTCACCCTCGGCGGTTCGATCGGCCTGGACGCCCTTTCGGCCGGCAGGTTGTTCAATTCGGGCAGCCGCAGTTCGTCCTTCGGCCCCCGGGTCAATCTGCCGATTTTCGACGGCGGGGCAATCCGAGCTAATATCCAGGTCCAGTCCTCCCGCCAGGAGGCGGCCCTGGCCGAATATCGGGCGACTGTCCTTGCCGCTCTTCAGGAGGTGGAGGACAGCCTCACCGCCTACGTCCGGGAACAGGAGAGAAACCTGTCCCTGCGAGAATCGGTGGAGGCTGCCCGGCAGGCTTCGATGCTTGCCGAAATCCAATTCCAGGCCGGGCTGGTCAACTTCAGCGAGGTTTTGAACGCGAGGGGATCGCTGCTCTCGTTTGAGGATCAGCTGGCCCAGAGCGCCGGCACCATGATCCTCAATCTCATCCGTCTCTACAAGGCTCTGGGCGGCGGCTGGATGTCCATTCTTCCGGAGCAGGCCACAACAACCGAGGAATTATAATAATGACCCCACCGACCCCACCGGCAGGACGGGAGAACGATATTTCCATGCTGAAGATACCTGAAAAAAAACCAGCGGGGAAATGGCTGAAACTGCTCACCTGGACCGTCATCCTGCTCGCCGCGGTGTTCGGCCTCGGCATGTGGGCGATGCAGGATGATGCAGGGGATGTCCGCTACCGGACCCGACCGGCCTTCATCGGCGATATCACCGTAACGGTCAGCGCCACCGGCAATCTGCAGCCCACCAATAAGGTTGACGTGAGCAGCGAGCTTTCCGGCATCGTCAAGTCCGTCGAAGTCGATTTCAACGATCAGGTGAAAGTCGGTCAGGTGCTGGCGAGACTGGATACCTTGAAACTCTCGGCCCAGATCAGCCAATCGCAGGCCACCGTCGACTCCGCCCGTGCAAAGGTCCTGCAGGCCGAGGCGACCATCAAGGAGACCCGCGCCGCCCTCGACCGGCTGCACGAAGTCGGCCGACTCAGCAACAATAAAGCAATTGCAAAAGGCGATCTCGAAACCGCCCAGGCCGCCCTCGACCGGGCGAAAGCCGACCTGGCCGGGGCTCACGCGTCGGTCTCCCTGGCCGAAGCCACCCTCCAGCTGAACCGGACCGATCTAGCCAAGACCGAGATCAAATCGCCTATTAACGGCATCGTCCTGACCCGTTCGGTGGAACCGGGTCAGACGGTCGCGGCATCGCTGCAGGCACCGGTGCTGTTTACGCTCGCCGAGAATCTGGCCCAGATGGAACTGCATGTCGATGTCGATGAGGCGGATGTCGGTCAGGTGCAGAACGGCCAGGCGGCCACCTTCGCGGTCGACGCTTATCCGGATCGGAGTTATCCCGCGGAAATAACGCAGATCCGATTCGGCGCCAAAACCACCAACAACGTGGTCACCTACGAGACGCTCCTGACCGTCGACAATTCCGATCTCTCCCTGCGGCCGGGGATGACCGCCACCGCCGAGATCACAGTCACCAGGGTCGTGGACGCCCTGCTCGTTGCCAACGCGGCCCTGCGTTTCGATCCGAAACTGCAGGAGAAAACGCGCAGCGGGGGCACAATCCTGAGCAAGCTCATGCCTCGTCCGTCCCGGCGGCCGGAGAGACCGAAAGAAAGCGGGAAAAATCCGGGCAAATCGCAGCAGGTCTGGACCCTGGTCGACGGCCGGCCGGTTGCCGTACCGGTCACGGTGGGGCTCACCGACGGTGCGTCCACCCAGATCGTCGCAGGCGACGTCAAGCCGGGCCTGGAACTGGTGATCGACCGGGAGAGTCAGAAAAAATGATGGACCAGAGCCTCGCCACCATCATCGAACTGCAGTCCATAACCAAGGTGTACGGCACCGGCAGTGCGGCCATGCCGGCCTTGCGCGGCATCGACCTCACCATCCGGGCCGGCGAGTTCGTGGCGGTAATGGGGCCGAGCGGCTCGGGTAAATCGACCTGCATGAATATCCTCGGCTGTCTCGATACGCCCACTTCGGGCTCGTACCTGTTCGAAGGGCAGAATGTCGCCAGCCTGTCCCGCGATCAGCTGGCGCTGGTCCGCCGGCATTATCTCGGCTTCATCTTCCAGGGCTTCAACCTGCTGAACCGCACCTCCGCCCTGGAAAACGTCGAATTGCCGCTCATCTATCGCGGAATTCCGGTTGCCGAACGGCACCGGCGGGCCCGGGCGGCGCTGGCCTCGGTGGGCCTGGCCGACCGTGAGCGTCACACTCCCGGCGAACTGTCCGGCGGCCAGCAGCAGCGAGTGGCCATCGCCCGGGCCATCGTCACCGATCCCACAGTGCTGCTGGCCGACGAGCCCACCGGCAACCTCGATACCGCCCGCAGCCGGGAGGTCATGGAACTGCTCACCGCCTTCAACCGCGACCGCGGCCTGACCGTCATCATGGTCACCCATGAACCGGATATGGCCGCCTATGCGAAACGCCAGATCCATTTCCGCGACGGCTTGATCGACGATGCCGACGATACCGTGATACCCGGGAGGAGTGCCTGATGCTCTGGGAAACCGTCATCCTTGCCTTCCGGGAGATCCGCCGCAATGTCATGCGCTCCTCGCTCACCATCCTCGGCATCGTCATTGGCGTGGCCGCCGTCATCACCCTGGTGACTTTGGGACGCGGGGCCACCGCCCAGGTTGCCGCCGAGATCGCAAGCCTTGGCAGCAACATGCTGCAGATTCGGCCAGGTCAGGGCTTCCGCGGCCCGGGCGGGGCAAGCGGAGCCGCCAAACCCTTCAAGGAAAAGGATGTCACAGCCATTGCCCAGCAGATCGCAGGCATCGCCGCCGTAGCCCCCCTCACCATGCGCAATGGACAGGTCATCGCCGGCAACGTCAACTGGTCCACCAACATCACCGGCAGCACCACGGAATACCTCTTCGTCCGCAGCTGGTCGCTCGCCGCCGGACGATCTTTTACCGACAGCGAGCTCCGCGCCGGAAAGTCAGTGTGCATTCTGGGGGCCACGGTAAAAAAAGAACTTTTCGGCGATCAGGACCCGCTCGGCGCCAGGGTCCGCGTCAGCGGCATCACCTGCCGGGTCATCGGCCTCTTCGCGGCCAAGGGCCAGTCGAGCGGCGGCAACGACCAGGACGACTTTCTCCTCATGCCGCTGCAGACCCTGCAGCGACGCATTGTCGGCAACGACGATATCAGCGCTATCTTCGTCTCGGCCAGGGACGGCGTCTCCACCGCCAAGGTCAGGGAGGATATCGAGCAGCTGCTGCGCGAGCGCCGGCGCATCGGCGCCAATCAGGCCGACGACTTCTTTGTGCGGGATATGCAGGAGATCATGAGCACGCTCACCGGTACGACCAGAATTCTCACTGCGCTCCTCGGGGCGGTCGCCGCGGTCAGTCTTCTGGTCGGCGGCATCGGCATCATGAATATCATGCTGGTTTCGGTGACGGAAAGGACGCGCGAAATCGGCATTCGCCTTGCCATCGGCGCCCTGGAAAAGGATGTGCTGCTGCAGTTTCTGGTGGAATCGGTGGTGCTGTCATCCTTTGGCGGCCTGTTCGGCATCGCCTTCGGCCTCGGTGCCGCCGCCCTCGGCGCCCGCGCGATGGACATGCCCTTCATCTTCAGTCCCGGCATCGTCGCCGTGGCCTTCCTCTTCTCCGGCGGCGTCGGCGTGGTCTTCGGCTTCTTTCCCGCCAGAAAGGCCGCCCGGCTCGATCCGATCGACGCCCTGCGCCATGAATGACGGTCTTACCCGCCGGCTACCCCGAAAAACCTCCATCTTTTCCGGAAAGGGTCGAATCCCCTTGCATCATATGCAGAGTTCTGCTATCTGAGCAGGAAAGGTCGTTCATTCCATTCACTTCAACGGATTATCAAAGGGGAAAACATGCACAAAAGCGATTTGTTGGAAAAGGTGGCAAAAGAATGCGAAATCAGTAAGACCAAAGCCGACCAGGTGTTGTCCAGCATCATCGGGGCGATTACCGATGCCGTTTCTTCAGGCGACAAGGTGACTTTGATGGATCTGGGGACATTCTCCGTAGCCGAGCGAGCCGCCCGTGCGGGACGCAATCCCAAAACCGGCGAAGCCATCGCCATTCCCGCGAGAAAAGTCGCCAAGTTCAAGCCCGGCAAGAAATTGACCGATGCAATTAAGTAAGGCTGCTGTTTTTTCCTTCCATTTCAATAGCAGTAAGCAAAAGCCTGCCCCCCGAAGGATACCATCCGGCTGATCGGATGATGGTATCCTCGGGGGCTCTTCATTCATCGATCCGACCCTGTTCGATTCCGTCACATTCGTCATATCCACCGTTTGTTTCGCCTTCAAGGTTATCTTTTTGAGATCAGCCGCTCCAGGGCGGCAGCCGTACGGAGGATGATAACGGCAAAGAAGGTCACTCCGGCCGCCAGTACCCATTGATACAAGGCGACGGCAATACCGATGACACAGCAAATGAGGATGGCAGCTGCCGTGGTCAAACCTTCGATGGCGTCATCCTTGCCTGATCGAAAGATCGTGCCGGCACAGAGAAAACTTATCCCGGTAATGATAGCCTCGACTATGCGCAACGGATCGGCACGCAGGTTCTCGTCGTATGCCTCGTTGGCAAAACGTTCGATTAGGGGATCGCTCAGTCCGACCAGCATGGCTGAGGCACCGGCGACCAGCATGAGGGTGCGAAGACCGGCCGGTTTTTTCGCCAGTTCGCGTTCGAGCCCGATGAAACCGCCAAAAAACATGGCGACCAGCACATTAAGAAGGATGACACTTTGAGAATTCCATTGAGCGTAGAAGTTTTCCATGAGGAGGGAACGAAACGGCATTTCGGTGATAGGGGAAGGCTTGCCGTACCGGCATCCCTCCCCTTCCTTGCCTTATGCTCACGCAGGATGGGCGGCACGATCAGTGGTATCTGGTGAAGAATTGATCCGCTTCTTTTTCCGCCCTGTCTTTTTCATACCCATATTTTTCCTGCAGCTTGCCGACTATCTTGTCGTAGTTGCCATCGATTTCATCCAGTTCGTCATCGGTGAACTTGCCCCATTGGACTTTGACTTCACCTTTGAGCTGGTTCCATTTGCCTTTGATAATTTCCCTGTTCATATTCAAAACTCCTCTTGCTTGAATTAACGAACGATTGTCTGAATAAGCCTCCTTTCCACAAGAAAAGGTGCTTTCTTTCTGACAAGCAATATGCGTTCCAACTTACCTTGATCGATGGGCGCAAGTCCCGACGGCAGGGAAGACGACTGTGAGCTGATCATTGCTGCCAGCCGTGCTGGCCGCGAAGGGGGACAAACTGGCATTGCAGAAGCTGGTCTTCCCAGAACCCGTCCGGCCTCCGGACAATCTTCTTCAACGACTGCGACAGGCTGTTCCCGACCGGAATTACCAGCCGGCCTCCATCGGCAAGCTGCGCCAGGAGAGGCTGGGGAAGGTGCGGGGCGCCTGCAGTAACGATAATTGCATCATATAGCTGGTGCTCGGGCCAGCCGAGGGTACCGTCGTCAATCTTGGCAACGATGTTCCGATAGCCGAGCCTACCCAGCAGCTCGGTCGCCGATTCCATGAGTTCCGGCAACAATTCGACGGTATAGACACTGTTGCAGATCTCTGCCAGGACCGCCGTCTGGTACCCGCTGCCGGTCCCTATCTCCAGGACCTTGTCTGTCGGACCGAGTCTGAGCGATTCGGTCATCAGTGCTACGATATACGGTTGGGAAATAGTCTGCTGCATCTCAATGGGCAGGGGACGATCGGCGTACGCCTGAACCTGCCATTTGTCGGGAACAAAAAGATGCCTCGGAATCTTCTTCATCGCCGCAATGATCTTCTCATTACGTATTCCTCGGACGACAATCTGTTCTTTCACCATTTTTTCCCGTTCCAGGAAGTAGTCTATTGTCATTGTCATTTCTCCTTACTCCACTCTGCTTGCGGAAGGTTGTTGCTGGAAATCTTACAAAGTCTATGCCAGCAGATGGTGACACAAGGGTTTTCGAATGATGCTGAAACCTTAGATGTTTCAATCCGCTCACCAACGAAGTCAGGTCCGTCCCCTTCGGCAAAACCCATAAGTGAAGTTGGCCGCGCCGCAACAGCCCATTATCCGACACCACAAGATTGTTATCCTCAAAAACTGGACAGTTATAGCGTATCTTCGGGACAGACGGACGGCGAGGAATCCAGGCCCCACTGTCGGGCAGCCTGGCTGTCGGGGATTTGCCAAACAAGGGCATGCAGCTGGTCGAGGGAGTCGGGATCGCTCAGCAGCGTCACCTTGTCCTCGCGCCGCAGCCCGTCTGGCCCGCCAGCCAGCGCCTTCAGGACCAGCTGATGCCGGGACTCGGCGATGCCCTTCGCCACCTTCCGCCGTTGCCGCCTGAAGGCAAGATGGAGGGCATTGACATAAGGGTCGACCACCGCCAGGACAAAGCCGGCGTTGTCGGTTGGCAGCGATGCCCGGGCGGCCCCCGCCGACAACAGCTCCGGAGGAGGCGAAAGCTCCTCCGGGATCAGGAAAAGCCCCAATTTTGTCGCGAGATTGCCGAGGCTCTTCCGGCTGGTCCAGACCGAAAGAGGCACCGCCAGAATGAGAGGGCCGAGGACGGGCACCAGCCACCAGAAAAAGGGCCGATTGACGAGAAACAGGACGCCGCCCCAGATCAGCGCGAGAACCATGCCCCAGCCATGAAACCTGAGCGCCACATCCCATGCTGTGTCCTGGTCTTCGCGCGGTGGCGGCTTCCAGCTGATATTCTGGCCTAAAAGGGTTACAAAAACAAACTTGCTGTGGGACAGCATGCGCAGAGGGGCCAGGAGCGTCGACGCGATAATCTCGGCACCCAAGCTCAGGAGCAGCCGGACCGGCCCGCCGAAGTCCGCTGCTCGCTTCTGCTTGAAAATAATGAGAATTGCACTGAGTAATTTCGGCAGGAGCAGGATAACGAAGGTGGACGTCAAGAGGACCAGCGCCCACCCCAGGTTCCAGATCGGCCACTCCGGAAACAATCCCCCCTGCACCGGAAAATAATCGGGACCGATGACGGCCTGGGAAAGGGCCTTGATGCTGCTGATATTCAGGAACAGGAACCACAGCAGCGCCGAGACATAGGACATGGCGCCGTTGAGAAAGAGCACGCGATGGGTGGGAAATATCCTCTTGGCCAGCAGCAGGCGCATGTGCTGGAGATTACCCTGGCACCACCGCCGATCCCTGCCCAGTTCATCGATCAGGGTGGGCGGCGGTTCTTCCCAGCTGCCGGTCAGGTCGTAGGCCAGCCACACCTCGAAGCCCGCACCCCGCATCAGGGCGGCCTCGACGAAATCGTGGCTGAGGATGTCACCCCCCAGCGGCGGCTTGCCGGACAGCCGGGGCAGGCCGCAATGCGCCATGAAGGGGGCAATGCGGATGACGGCGTTGTGGCCCCAGTATTGAGCGTCGCCGATCTGCCAGTAATGCAGGCCGGCCGCAAACATCGGCCCGTAGGCATGGCTGGCAAACTGCTGAATCCGGGCGAGCAGAGACTTTTTGCCCACCGTCAGCGGTGTGGTCTGCAGAATTCCGATGTGGGGATTACGCTCCATCAGCCGGACCATTCGGGCGACAGTGCTGCCGGTCATCATGCTGTCCGCGTCGAAGACGACCATATAGCGGTAGTTCCGGCCCCAGCGCCTGCAGAAGTCGGCGATATTGCCACTTTTGCGCTTGATATTCGGCCGGCGGTGGCGATAGAAAATCCGCCCGAAACCGCTTACTTCAAGGCAGAGCCTGGCCCAGGCCAGCTCTTCTTGAATCCAGATGTCCGGGTCGGTCGTGTCGCTCAGAACATAATAATCGAATTTTTCATGGGTCTTTTCGGCAGCAAGCGACAGATAGATGGCTTTGACGCCGGCAAAGACGCGATCCGGCTGTTCGTTATAGACGGGGATGAGAATGGCGGAGCGGCCTTCGACCGGCAGCTGCTCTTCGTCTTGAAGGGACCGGGTTATAGCGAAACGGTCGTACCGGCGCCAGAGAATGATAAAACCGATGGCTGCGGTCCAGAAACCGATGGAAATCCAGGAGAACAGCAGGGCAAAGAAGACCACCAGCGTCACTTCCAGGCCGGTTCGTCCCTGGTAGGGGAGGATATCCGCCATGAAACCGCTGGCGAAGAAGGTGGTAACGGCAATGAGAATAAACAGCAAAAGTCTTCGCCGCCCGGCCGCCGCCTCCCACTCCTTTTGTGGATAGAAATCTGCCATGATCGCTCGTTTCCATATCTCGAAGACTTGGTGCCACGATGAGGGTCAGATCTTCCTGATGATCATGGAGCCCCGCCTGATCGGCGGCAAAGCCGCCAACTGCAGCCCGGTGGTGGAAGCCGCCACGCTGCACGATGCAGGCGACTGGTCGTGCGGGTGCCAACGCCGGTAAAGAATCTCATATCGGGCATACGGCGCATTCTCCAGCGCCTTGTTGTTATGGCGAAAAATCATGTGCAGGGCCCGCATGGCAAGCGTGACTGGCGGGGAGCCTGCGGCGGGAGCCTCTTCCGCCGCCTGCCGGAGGGCCTCCCGGGCGATTTCAAGACTCTGTATCGCAGGTATCCCCAGCTTTTTCAGGTACAACAAAACCCTGTCCTGAGCCTCCTGCCAGAGATCGGGATCATCCATGGGTGCGTGGCTGGGCATAGATCTGTGCTTTGTTCAAGGCCATATCGCATAGCTCCATGTTTCCGTGAGCTTCACCTCCCCTTGCGTGAGATACGCCCGCACCTCGACAGGCTGCCTGTTGAGGATGGGTAGAGCCAAAGAGTCGGCGAGGGAGCTATCGCCATTTCGCCGCACCCGGAAAACCAGCCGCCAGCAGCCGGTCGGTTTGATTCTGAACAACTGATGGTCGACGATTTGGCCACCGTTACTGACGCTGATCGCCGCCTCGATCGGAGCCTCGCTGGGTAGTTCCGCCGGCAGTTGATCAAGTTTGCCGCCTCTGAAGTCAAGAATGATCTGACGGAAATTATCCGCTTTTGCCGAAGCGCTGCGCGTAGCGACGACCTGGCCCAACCCGTTCGAATCCCCGGCCGGAACACACCAGCTCAGCACGTAACTGAAGGTTATGGGCTCTTCCATGGCGGGCAATCGGTCGGCTACCCAGTAGGCCACAATATTGTCGTTTGATTCATTTTCGGTAGGAATCTGGACCAGTTCCACATGACCAGGCCCCCAGTTGCCGACCGGCACCACCGTGGTGCTGGGCCGCAGATCGTAACGGGCTTCCTGGTCTTGATAGTGATCGAAATCTGTATCGCGCTGGAATACTCCAAAGCCTGCGAGATCGCTCAATTGGAAGGAATTAATGAACAGATGCTGGGGATTGACGATCGGACGCCAGATGACTTCCGCGGGACTTTTGACGAGCAGGCCGTCCGAATCATGGATCTCCGGGCGAAAATCGTCGACCGGACGCTTATTGGTGTACTCACCATAAAAAAACATACTGGTCAGTGGAGCGATGCCGATTTTCTTGATCTCCTCACGTCGAAAAAGCTTCCCTTCAATCAGCATGTCGGTTTTTTCCCCCGGGCGTATGGAAAACCGGTACGCCCCGGTGATCCTTTTGCTGTCAAGGAGTGCATAGATGAGAATCTCCCGAGCCTCCGCACCCGGTTCCTGGATCCAGAATTCTTTGAAATAGGGGAATTCTTCTCCGGACTCAAGACCGGTGTCGAGCGCCAGGCCTCGGGCCGAAAGTCCATACACCTGATTTCGCGCCACTGCCCGAA
>Ga0154407_1147_pt1 | contig 17503 bp, 11 predicted proteins | sample RifGroB2_FD_115911 | JGI IMG/M metagenome (GOLD analysis project Ga0154407, IMG submission 115911) | Desulfobacterales bacterium GWB2_56_26
CCGGCAGGGTGTGCACCAGCCGCAGGACTCGCGGGCAAAGAACCGGATCAGGTTCAGGGTGGCGGCAACCATACAGGTGTCCTGATCGAAGACCACGATGCCGGCAGTGCCGAGGCGCGAGCCGGCCCTGGCCACCGGATCGAAATCCATCTGGATGGGTAAATGCTCGGCGGAGAAGTAGGGGGTGGAGGCCCCGCCAGGCAGACAGGCCTTGAACCGGCTACCCGGCCGCATGCCGCCGCAGGTATTGTCGATGATCTCGTCAAGCGGCATGCCGAGCGGCAGCTCGAAGCAGCCGGTCCGTGCGACATGGCCGCTGATGCAGAAAAGCTTCATCCCTGCCCCTTCAGGCGTTCGCGCGAGACCATTGAACCAGGTGGGGCCATTTTCGATGATGCTCGGGACATTGGCGAGACTCTCGACGTTGTTGACCACGGTGGGGCCGCCCCAGAGTCCCTTGATCGCCGGGAAGGGTGGCTTCACCCGCGGGTTGGCCCGCCTGCCTTCCAGGGCGTTTATGAGCGCCGTTTCCTCGCCGCAGATGTAGCGTCCGGCCGAAACATGGACATCGATGTCGCAGGAAAAACCGCTGCCCAGGATATTTTCGCCAAGGAAGCCCGCTTGTCGACACTCTGCAATGCCCCGGCGCAGGTTGACGGCTGCCTGCTCGTAGCCGCGCCGGATAAAGATGAAGGCGTGCCGCACGCCGATGGCATAGGAGGCGAGAACCATCCCCTCCAGCAGGGAGTAGGGATTGGCCTCCAGCAGCACCCGGTCCTTGTAGGTGCCCGGCTCCATCTCGTCGCAGTTGCAGATCAGCCAGCGGGGGCCGGGAGCATTGCGGGGAACGAAGGACCACTTCCGGCCGGTGGGGAAACCGGCGCCGCCTCGGCCGCGCATGCCCGAGTCTATCACCGCCTGCTGCACCTGGTCCGGCGAAAAGTCTTTCAGACCTTTGGCCAGCGCCTGGAAACCACCTTCGTTACGATATTCGTCGAAGGTGACGCAGCGTCCGGGTTTGTTATGTCGGAAGAGCGGTTGTTCCATCGTTTCTTTTTATGCAAGGTGCGTAGGGGCGAAAAATCTTTTGCCCTGATCGTCTGGCGAAAGATTTTTTCTCCCTACATTTTTGCCGATTCTCTTTCCTGCTCAAGAACTCCGAGCGCAGTTTCCAGCGTCAGTCTTCCGTAAAGATTGTCCCCGACCATCATCGTCGGCGCGTCGCCGCAGTTCCCCAGGCAGCAGCAGGGCAGCAGGGTGAACATGCCCTCCGGGTCAGTGCCGCCGACCGGAATGCCGAGACGGGCGGCGAGCTGGCCCAGCAGGCTTTCGCCGCCCATGGCCCAGCAGGAGATGGAGTCGCAGACGTGGACCACCCGCTTGCCCACCGGCCGGCGATAGATCATCTCGTAAAAGGTGGCCAGTTCCTCGACCTGCAGCGGCGAGATGCCAAGCAGCTGCGCAGCCTCCGCGACGGCCTCGTCGGTCAGCCAGCCGTAGTGGGCCTGCAACTCCTTCATCACCGTCACCGCAGCTTCACGCGGAGTGATCGAGGCGGCGATATGTTCGGCAAGAGCCGTTTTCAGTTGATCAGGAATCATGTCTTTCACCTGTCTATGTCGGCCAGCACATAGTCGATCGAGCCGAGGATGGCGAGGAAATCGGCGATCAGCCAACCTTTACTCATCACCGGCAGGGACTGAATATGAGCAAAGCTCGGCGTGCGGATGCGCATCCGGTACGGGACGTTCAAACCGTCGGAAACCACGAAATAGCCGTTTTCCCCTTTGGGAGCCTCGGTCGCGCTGTAGTTCTCGCCCCGCGGCGGGGCTATGCCTCGGGTGGAATTGACAAAATGATGAATCAACGACTCGATGTCCTGCAGGGTGTCTTTTTTCTGCGGCAGGACATAGCGGTAGTCGTCGGTTATCCAGCGGCCTTCCGGCATGTTTTCGAGGCACTGGGCGATAATCCTGAGGGACTGCCTGATCTCCTCCACCCGCACCTCATAGCGGGCCCAGCAGTCGCCGCCTTCGGCTACGGCGATCTCGAAGTCGAAGCGGTCGTAGCCGCCGTAAACCATTTTCTTGCGCAGATCCCAGGCAAAGCCGCAGGCGCGCAGGTTGGGGCCGCTCACCCCCCATTCCATAGCCTCGTCAAGGCTGATCGCGCCGACACCCTTGAGGCGGGCCTTGAAAATCGGGTTGTCCTTGAGAAGATCGTCATATTCCTTCATGCGGCCGGGCATCCAGGCCAGGAAATCGCGCACCGGTCCTTCCCAGCCGCGGGGCAGATCCTCGGTAACCCCGCCGATACGGAACCAGGCGGGATGCATCCGGCCGCCGGTGATCATCTCGACGATGTCGAAGATCTTCTCCCGGTCGGTAAACATATAGAAGACCGGCGTCATGGCGCCCACATCGGCGGCATAGGTGCCGTACCAGACGAGGTGGCTGGCGATGCGGAACAGTTCGGCCAGCATGACCCGGATCACAATTGCCCGATCCGGTACCTTGATATTGCAGAGCCGTTCGACGGAGGTCAGATAGGCCAGATTATTCTGGACGCCTGCCAGGTAATCGATCCGATCGGTATAGGGGATAAACTGGTTCCAGTGCTGCCGTTCGCCGATCTTTTCGGCCGCGCGGTGGTGATAGCCGATGTCGGCATCCATATCGACGATCTCTTCGCCTTTCAGCTTCAATATAAAGCGGATGATGCCGTGGGTACCGGGGTGCTGGGGGCCCAGATTCAGGATCAGGGTTTCGTCGTCGACCCGCTCGAAATATTCGACGGCGGCCAGCGACTGGTGGCGGCGCGCGTCTTCTATGGTGTAGGGGGCCATTTCGGTTGCCTGGAAGGGATGCTCTTTCCGTAAGGGGTGCCCCTCCCAGTCCGGCGGCATGAGGATGCGCCTGAGCTTGGGGTGCCCGGCGAAGCGGATGCCGAACATGTCGAAAACCTCCCGCTCGTACCAGTTGGCCGCCGGGAAGACCGAGGTGACGCTCGGCACCTCCGGGAATTTGCCGGTCAGCTCGGTCTTGATGCGGATATACCCCGGGGTCTCGAAAGAGAGCAGGTGGTAGTTGAGGGTGAAATCGGGGTACTTTTCGCGTTCGCGGCGGCAGGATTCGTCGACGGCGGCAATATCTTCCAGCCGCCGAAACGGGTTGGTGGGGCGGCTTTTCAGGAAAGCCAGCACCTGCGGCACGATTTCGGAAGAGGCGCGGTAGGTGAGCATATCCGTGGCCGTGCCGTCTATGGTTACCTGGCCCGCAAACGCCGCTTCCAACTCTCCTGCCAGGCCGAAGTCGGGATAATCGTGACGGGTCGCGGGCGGCCGCCACATGTCCTCGGTGCGGGACAGCCAGAAGTGTGGCTGCCTGACCGACGTGCCGCGTTTGTGAATTCCGGCCATCCCCGGACCGCGGGTGTCGCGTGATTTGGTCAGGCCGTCTACCAGCACCGGCCCTTGGGTGCCTTCCGTTCCCCCTGCCATATGGAGGACCAGTCGGGCAGGATGCTCCTCCTTACGGATTTTCTCCTGCAGCATGATCAAGCCCTGGAGAAAGGCCTCGGGCCGAGGCGGGCAACCGGGAATATAAACGTCCACCGGCAAAATCTGGTTGATGCCCTGGACCACGCTGTAAACATCGTACATGCCGCCCGAGTTGGAGCAGCTGCCCATCGATACCAGCCAGCGCGGCTCAGGCATCTGCTCGTAGAGACGTACTATCGACGGGGCCATCTTCTTGAAGATGGTGCCGGAAGTCACCATCAGGTCGGCTTCGCGCGGGGAGCCTCGCAGCACCTCGGCACCGAAACGGGCGATGTCGTGGCGGGAGGTGAAGGCCGCCATCATCTCGACAAAACAGCAGGAAAGCCCCCAGAACAGCGGCCAGAGCGAATTGGCCCGGCTCCAGTTGATGATGTCGTCCAGGCGGGTGAGCAGGACATTGTCGGGGATGTCACTCTGCATCGTCCCTCCGTAGTAATCTGGAGGGACCCCACTCCAGCCCTCCCTTCAGCCATATCCAAACCAGTCCCAGCAGAAGAGCCACGATGAAAAAGGTGATGTGGATCATCCCTGGCAGACCCAGCATATCCCAGGCGACGGCCCAGGTGAAGATGAAGGCGGTCTCCACGTCGAAGACGATGAAGAAGATGGCGACCAGATAAAAGGGGATGAACAGAGGGAGCCGGGCGGTCCCTGTAGGAATGACGCCCGATTCGTAGGCCATCGCCTTATTGGGATTGGTTTTTTTTGTCCCGAACCACCAGGCGGCAAGCAGCATCCCTCCGATCAGGAGAAGTGTGGCAAAGGTGTAGATGAGCAGGGCATAGTATTCTGGCAGTGGTTGCATGGAATCCTTGCAAGATAAAGCTGATCTACTTGAATACTGTGAAGTTACGCAGAGAAGCTCCGGGAAATACCCTTGCATGTAGGAAGAGCTTTTGTATGGTTAGGATACCTCCTCGGAAGAATTTATGCAAACTCTTCTTGCCTGACCTTCTCAGGTATGATCGGCTCTGTGCGACCCTCGTGCACAAGTACCCATTTTCATGAGGTGCAGTAGGGGCGATCCTTCTTATTTCAGCTAGTATTTCATCAGGGCGATTACAAGGATCGCGCCTATGGGTTTTTAAGGATTCGTGAAGGTATTTCCCCCATTGTGGGGAGGGTAGGAGTAAACGATGAGTCGGGCGAACTGCGGTGAGATGTCTTACAGGAATCTTGTATATCGGAATAATGCAGTGGGAAAGCAAAATGATTCCCACTGCATCAGGTAATCTTCATTGACGTTTTTCATGCGCGATCCTCGTGATCGCCCATGTTGCGTCAGTCGTCGGCGGCTCCCGGCAACAGCTTACTTTTCTTTGCGCAGTCTCGACATAGCCAGTTTCAGGCTGGTCTGCATCCGATCGATAGCCTGAGCGAGAGAGCCGATTTCATCCTTGGCCGAGGTGTCGATGTTGATGTCGAGTTCACCCTTGCTCATGCGCTCTGCAGCATCGGTCAGGTTGACGATTGGCCGGGTAATCTGTTTGGCTACGATGGTCCACACCCAAACCGCTGCCGCCAGGGAAATAATAAAGACCCCGAGCAACAGAAATGTGCTCCGGATGGCAGCAGCTTTGAGTTTGGTGCTTGATTCGAGAAACTCATCTTCGGCGGAACCCGCGCCAATAACCCAGTCCCAAGGTTCAAAATAGACAACTCGGGCAATTTTCATCCGCGTCTCAAGTTCGCCCGGATTCTTCCAGGGGTAGTGGTGCTCGGCAATTTCACCAGGTTTGAGTGCCTTTGCTTTTTTAATCATTTCTTGTATAAACGGATTTCCGGCATCATCCTTGGAGTTGAGGATATTTTCACCGTCCCGTTTTCCCTGCTGCGAAATGACATAATTGCCTTTGCTGTCGAGGACCCAGACATACCCGGTTTTCCCTACCACCATGTTCAATATCGTCTGCCTGAGGCTCTTCACTCGTTCCAGCGGTATTCCCACATACAGCATGCCGATTATTTTATTGGCGGAATCCCGAATCGGTTCATAGGCGGTGATATACTCGGCGTTGACCACGTAGGCTTTGCCGACAAAAGTCTCGCCTTTCAAGACAGCGGCAACGACTGGATTCTGCTTGCCATCCGGTTCGGTGCCGGGGATGAAGGTGCCGATTGCCCGAGTTCCCTCCTTTTTCAGAACGTTTGTGGCAACTCGAAGCATATCTCCCGTCCCGTTCATACGTTGAAAAATCGTACAGGTTACATCGACAAGATCGCGAACCCGATCAACCACTAGAACATTGTCGAGCGGATTGGATATTTGTCCGAGCCAGGTATTTCCCACTTTCATCTGGGGCAGTTCAATCGATGTAGGTGCAAGCGAAAATTGGTTGACCGCATCCCAGCGCACGGTTTTTTCATCAAATGAGAAACCGCCGTTTTTGGCGGCGATCTCGCGGGCGACATTCAGGGAATTCTTAATATTGATCTGGTTGACGTCCTGATGCGATTGAACCAGGCCATAGACGGATTTGACGAGATGATCGAGATCATTGTAAGCCAGATGGCTTGTCTCTTCTATGGTGTTATTCAGAATGAGCTTGTTCTGAATAAAGGTTATGGATGCGACGATTAATTGTGGAATAACCACCAGGAGGCATCCGATGATGAGCATTTTCGATTGGATTTTCAATGTCTTGAACATGTGCGGGTCCGTTTTGATTTTTTAACGATTTTAACCACTTGATCTTAGACGCTGGGACAACCATGGTTGCATATCATACTGGAAAACAATGATACGGCAAGCTCTTTTCTTTTGGAAGAGAATGAAGAATGGTTTGGTGGGTGAATTCCTGAAAAGATATTTTTGAAATATTGCGAGTTGTTCCAAATCCGATCACAAGATTAAACTTAAAGTAATTCGTGAAAATTCAATAATGGTTGAACACGAATACAACACAACATATTCGAGAGGCAGTGGTTGGTAAATGTGTTCAATACGTCTGACAAGGCCCTGTTTGTTCCACCAAATATTGATTTTGTTGTGGATTAAAATATGAGACAACAATCCGCAAATAGAGAAATTGAGTGAAAGAAAATTAAAATACAATATAATGATAGGATTGTTTGATCACGTGTTGACAAAGCAAGAGTCGCCGCACCGATTCGATGTTTCAGATTTTCGTATTCATGTGAGGGTTCCATGTACGAACACAAGAAGGTCGACGAGGTTGTACTGTATTGCGTCTTTTTTCTTTCCGGTGTTTCCGCTCTCATCTACCAGGTGGCCTGGCAGCGACTGCTCTTCGGCACCTTTGGCGTCGATGTAGAGTCAATCACCATTGTGGTCTCGACCTTCATGCTCGGCCTCGGTTGCGGAGCATTGGCCGGAGGACAGCTCGCCGACCGCTTTGGCGGTCGTGTCATCCAGCTCTTCGCTCTCTGCGAGTTGGGTATTGGTCTCTTCGGGGCTCTGAGCCCTTTTCTGATTCCGGCGGTGGGTGAACGGTTCATGCAATGCCAGCTCCCGGTGATTGCCCTGGTGAACTTCCTGCTCATCCTCCTGCCGGCGACGTTCATGGGGGCGACCCTGCCGATGCTGGTAGCTCACCTTTTCCGCCGCACCGGCAATGTGGGGATATCTATCGGCAGTCTCTATCTTTTCAACACTCTCGGCGCCGCCCTCGGGGCCTTTGCCACCGGCACCGTGCTCTTTGTCGTGCTTACCCTCGATCAGGCCATCTACCTCGCAGCTGCCGGAAACTTCGCTGTGGCCACCATTATCTTCCTTGGTCTGCGTCGGGAGGTGACGGCATGATCCGGGCCGCTCGGTTGCTTTCGTTTCTTACGGGGTTTCTGAGTCTCAGCCAGGAGATTCTTTGGGTGCGTTTTGCCGGCTTCAGTTATCACGGCGCACCGCAAGCCTTCGGCATGATCCTTGGCCTCTACCTTTTGGGTATCGCCGTGGGTGCGGGAATCGGTAAGAGATACTGTAGTTCAGGACATAATCTCTTCCGAGTTGCCGGAATATTGCTGTTTACTGCAGGGGTTCTCGATGCCTTCTTCCCGTTCCTTGCGACAGAGGCTTTTGGAGTGAGTAATACGATGGGGACTGTCGTACTTTTTGCTTGCGTGGTGATAACTTCGCTCATCAAAAGCAAGATTTTTCCCATCGCCCACCACTTAGGGGCAGCGACCAGCGGGGGGAAGGTTGGTTCATCGGTTTCCAAGGTCTATTTCGCGAACATTGTCGGTTCGACCTTTGGGCCGCTGGTAACGGGCTTCGTGCTCCTTCAGGTTCTCACCCTCCAACAGTGCTTCATGCTGATGGCCGGGCTCACTCTGTTGACAGCCGCGTATTGCTGGCACGTAGCGGCAGCCCCTTCGCGACGCTTTGTTCTTGCCGGCAGCATAGCTGTAACCATTCTCCTGCTCCTGCTGCCCGGCGTGCTTCTGCCAAGGCTGGTCGCGGGCACCAGCAGTTATTTCCAAGGGACCTTCAGGAGCGCTGTGGAAAACCGTTACGGCATCATTCATCTGCTCGATACGCCTGATGGCGATGTCACCGTATTTGGCGGCAATGCCTATGACGGGACGCTGAACATCGACTTCATGCGCGACAGCAACTGGATTTCGCGACTCTATGCCCTCGCTACCGTGAAGCCGAAGCCCGCGCGGGTGCTCGTTATAGGCATGAGCGCAGGATCCTGGACCCGGGTGCTCTCCAGCTTTCCAGGTGTGGAACGTATCGACGTGGTTGAGATCAATCCCGGTTATAAGGAAATCATCGGGCAGTACGCTGCCGTTAGTCCACTGCTCAACGATCCTCTCGTGCATATGCACTTCGATGATGGACGCAGATGGCTGAAACGGCATCCGGGGGAAACCTATGACCTGATCGTCATGAATACTACCTTTCACTGGCGTGCCTACAGCACCATTCTGTTGAGCCGCGAGTTCCTGGGCCTTTTGCGGGAACACATGAACCCGGATGCGGTACTCGCCTACAACAGCACCTTTTCCTGGGACGTGTTCAAAACCGCATCGGTTGTGTTTCCAGAGGTGTACACGTTCGGCAACTTTGTGATCGCAGGCGAGAAGCTCACGCTGCCGCCGGAGGAAGAAGCCATTGCCCGCATGGCTGCACTCACCCTCGATGGCCGGCAGATGCTGGAGACGAGTAAGCCGGAGGTGCTGTTAAAGCTTCGCGAAACGATTCACAGATTCGAACCATTTGCGACAGTCTGTGACGAAAAGGAAAAGAGTGGCCACCGGCCGCTCGAGGTCATCACCGATCAGAACATGCTCACCGAGTTTCGGTATGGAAAATCTATCTTCTTCGCAGCCGAACGTTAGATCAGTCGAGGATGGTGTGACGGATGGGTGAGAGAGGGTGTTGAAAGAGTATTAAACAAAAAGAAAAACGGCACTTTCCGAAACCATTCCAGTTTCAAAAAGTGCCGTAATTTCATTGGTGCCTAGAGCCGGGGTCGAACCGGCACGCCCACAAGGAGCACGAGATTTTAAGTCTCGGGTGTCTACCAATTCCACCATCCAGGCAAGTTGGTTGCTTTTACCACAACCCCTTCTTTATTGTCAATCTTGTTGAGAATCGCAGGGATGAGAAATTCCGGACGCTGAGTGCGTCAGATCGTCATGTCGGCCTGGCGGATAATGGCCAGCATGTCCCGTACCGCTCGGTCGAGACCGACGAAGACCGCCCGGGCGATGATCGCATGGCCGATGGAGAGCTCCTCGACGGTGTCGAGTTCGGCAATCGGGGCGGTATTGTAATAATTCAGGCCGTGGCCGGCGCAGACCCGCAGACCCATCCGGGCCGCTTCCTCGGCGGCCGAGGAGAGCAGCATGAATTCGTGGTTGCGCTCGCTCTCGTTCTTCGCGTCGCAGTATTTGCCGGTATGGAGCTCCACGAAGGTCGCACCGATTTCATTGGCGGCGGCCAGCTGGGCGGGATCGGGATCGGCAAAGATCGAAACCGGGATCGACTCCCTGGCCATCTTTTCAATGACCTTGGCGATCTTCTTTTTCTGGGCAAGGACGTCGAGGCCGCCTTCCGTAGTCAGTTCCTCGCGTTTTTCCGGGACCAACGTCACGAGATCCGGCTTGAGGTCGAGAGCAACAGTGATGATGTCCTTATTGGCCCCCATCTCCAGGTTAAGCTTGGTCTTGATCGTCTGGCGCAACAGCTGGAGGTCGCGGTCCTGGATATGGCGGCGGTCTTCGCGCAGGTGGATGACGATGCCGGAGGCTCCGGCCATCTCGCAGATCGCGGCGGCGGCTACGGGATCGGGATCGGCGATACCTCTTGCCTGTCTGATAGTGGCAACATGGTCAACGTTGATAGCGAGTTTGGTCATCGTTGTTCTCCTGTGATTTTTCACCTTGTCCAGCAGTTCTTGTTCTTTTACCAGCATCGCCTGTTCGTCGGCTGCGGAGCGTTCATGATCATGCCCTAGCAGGTGCAGCATGCCATGAATCGTCAGCCACGTCAAACGCTCAAAGAGGGTCTGGCCGAATTCGATCGACTCCCGAAGGGCGGTGTCCACCGAGATGACGATGTCGCCCAATTCCTTTACGGGAATCGAGGCGAGAGACTCGTCCGCTCCTTCGGCAAAGGGAAAGGAGAGGACATTGGTGGGCTTGTTTTTTCCCCGGTAGTGATTGTTGAGGCGGGTCATCTCCCGGTCGTCGACCAGGAGCATGCTGACCGTATGGTCGGCGACCCCGCACTCGGTCAGGAGCCGGTCGGCGAGTCGGATCAGCCGCCGGACGTCGACGGCCACCCCGGCGGCGGGGTATTGATTGGTAAGATCGGTCGGCACGGTTTCCTCTACTGTTTCTCGTAGGCGTTGATGATCTTCTGGACGAGGGGGTGCCTTACCACGTCTTCCTTGCCAAACGTACAAAACTCAATCCCGTCGATATTGCCGAGGATTTTCTTGGCCTGCAGCAAACCCGATTGATTTTTGAGCGGCAGGTCGACCTGGGTGGTATCGCCGGTGATGACCGCCTGGGAGTCGAAGCCGATGCGGGTGAGGAACATCTTCATCTGCTCCCGCGTCGTGTTCTGGGCCTCGTCGAGGATAATAAAGGCGCTGCTGAGGGTTCGCCCGCGCATGAAAGCGAGAGGCGCAATTTCGATGATTTCCTGCTCGATGAGGTCGGAGGACTTCTCCGGGCCGAGCATGTCGTTCAGGGCATCGTGCAGGGGACGCAGGTAGGGGTTGACCTTCTGTGCCACATCGCCGGGCAGGAAGCCGAGTTTCTCGCCGGCCTCGACCGCCGGCCTGGTCAGGATGATCGAGCGGACCTGGCCGCTGGTCAGCGCCGAGACGGCCATAGCCACGGCCAGATAGGTCTTGCCGGTTCCGGCCGGACCCAGGCCGAAGACGATGTCGTTGTTGCGGATCGCCTCGATATATGCCTTTTGATTCCTGGTCTTCGGCGACACCACTCGGCTCTGCGTGGTGACGAAGACCTTGTCGAGAAAGATCTTGTCGAGCCGGGCCTTGGGCGTCGATTCGAGGATTCTGAGGCCGAAGGCGAAATCGGAACTGTAAACGGGATATCCCTTGCCGATGAGGTCGTAGAGCTGGTTCAAAAGATCCGTCACCAGTTCGACCTCATGGGCAAGTCCTACGATTTTCAGGTTGTTGCCTCGGGCGTGGATAGTTACGCCGGAGCATTTCTCTATTGCCTGGAGGTTTTTGTTGAGAGCTCCATACAGTGAAATGGCTTTATTGTTATCAACAAAATGAAGCTCTCGATCGATCAGGTTGGCATTCATATATACGGCTATTTAATCCCCTTTTTTTGCAGTTCTTCGTTAATGATTTGCTGAAAACCTTCAAAAGTACGTTGTTTTGGCACGCGACCGTTGATAAAGATCGTGGGTGTCCCGGACACTCCGGCATTTTGCGCCTCGGCGAGATCCTTCTGGACTTTTGCCTGGATTTCGGGCGAGGCCATATCTCTTTCGAACTTCGCCATATCGAGCTTGAGATCGACAGCAATCTGTTTGATCCCCTCGTCGCTCAACTTTTTCTCGGCAAAGAGCCGGTCGTGAAATTCCCAGAACTTGCCCTGCTCATGGGCAGCGAGAGCAGCCTTGGCAGCCGGTTCGGCAAATCTATGCATTTTGAGCGGCATGTTCTTGAAGGCCAGTTTGACCGTTTTGGGATTCTTGGCCACCACCTCGTCCAACAGAGGAATGATCTGGCGGCAGTACGGGCACTCGAAGTCGGTAAAGAGCGCAAGGGTCACAGGCGCGTCGGCCGGACCCTTGAAGGGGGCGCCGGTGGTATCGACATCGACAACAAAGGAGACGGCCATAGAACTGAAGGTCTGTTTGGCGTTATTGACGAGGTACAGTATCTCCCCCTGCGGGGTGATATCGATATTCGAGACACCTTCCTCGACCGGAATGCTGCCCTGCAGTTGCCCCAGATTGTTATAAACCTGCACCTGCTGTTTGTCGTTCAGGATATAGGTGAAGCGTCCGTCAAGGGAATTGACCATATCCAGGGTCTTCCCCGAGGTGGCCCAGTTTTGCTGAACTTTCCACTCGACTCGGTTGTTCTGGCCACTTTCCGGAACGGCCGTGGCGCTCGCCGCAGAGCTGATGAGAAGAGAGGCCATACAGCAAGCACACAATCTGGTAATTTTCATAAAAGCCCTCGTAAGGTATTAATTTTCAAAGGTTAACAGCAATTATTCGATTTTCCGGCACCTGAACAATAGCCACTCTCTGGTCATTTCGCAAGGTTGCCTCTCTGTAACGCCTGGATTGCCAGGTATTTCTTGATGAAAAGGGGATAATTGGAAAAAAAGAAGTGGTAACCTCCGGGTCGGGATGGTATTTATAACAACTTTTTCTGGCGTTCTTTTGGCCTGCGAAGATCCGGACTTGACGGTTCGGGTCGGGTGAATTAATTAGTAGCGATTCGTTGGGTCGTGCAATCATATCGAAAATATTGGTTGCGAGGGTGGCGGAACTGGTAGACGCACTAGACTTAGGATCTAGCGGGTAACCGTGGGGGTTCGATTCCCCCCTCTCGCACCATTTTAATAAAGACAAGGAGTTAGCTGGTAACGGCTGACTCCTTGTCTTGTTTCTGATGGGTCAAATTTGAGGACACTTGAAGGCCACGTCTCAAGGTCCTCTATCTCCGTTTTCCTCACTTCCCGAAACAAGGTTGCCAAAGGTGCCTCAGAAAAGAGATGCCTAACTTGTTGCTGGCTTGTAAGCTGACAAGAAATGGACAATGTTGTAATAATCTAAAACCGGTCCCCGGCAGTTTCTCGGTTGGCGATACGAATTGAAACTCCGATAGGCTGGAACCTGGCTTGGCAAGTTGGTTGCTCTTGTGAATGATCTGCAGGAGGAGGTCCATATGAGTGATTTCTTGCATGCATTCACCTCACGCATGGCTACCTCGATCATTTTGGCGCTCACTCTGTTGCTGCCGCCCCTGCCTGTTGCAATGGCCGCTGCCGACGCCGCCGAACCGCTGGCGGGTCCGACGAAAGAAGTGGCCGATATGGATATTGAGGAACTGGTGAAGGTGAGGGTTTCCCCCTTCGACGTATCCACCCAACTCGACAGCGGTTACCGCGCGTCGAACTCCGTCTCAGGCTCCCGCCTCGACACGCCGATCCGGGATCTCCCGTTCGCTATTCAGGCATTCACCAAGTCGTTCATCAAGGACCAGAAACCGGTGAACATCTTCGACGTCGCTCGCTACTCGCCAGGCGTCACCTATCGCAGCAACGACTTCAACGAGGGTAACGCCAACCTCGCCATCCGAGGCTTCGCCGTCAGCTCTACCCCCGGCAACACCCAGATCCTGCGCGACGGCTTCCACGGCCCCTCGATCTTCGACTTTACCAACATCTCCCGTGTAGAGGTAGTTAAAGGCCCGGCCTCGTTTCTTTACGGCCAGGTTGCTCCCGGCGGCATCGTCAACATCATCACCAAGAACCCGCAGCCCGAATTTGCCGCCACCGCCGACGCCCGCTACGGTTCCTACGGTCAATACCGATTCGATGGCGACGTGACCGGACCGGTGTCGCAAACGCTCTTTTTCCGGCTCCCGACCTCCTACGATCAGGACATTCACTACTGGGAACCCTACGACGCTCATTCCTGGGACATTGCCCCGTCGCTGCTCTGGATGCCGCACGAACGCTTAAGCGTTTCGCTCAAGTATGAACACTTCTACAAGATCGAGGAGCCGCAGGTCATGCAGAAGCCCGGCTACAACCGCCAGCGGGGCGTCGTGCCGACCCTGTCCGACCCCAATCTTTCGGGCGTCGATGTGCCCGGCCTGCCGGACGACTGGAACAGCATGTCCAACGCGGATTTTCGCGAAAGCGAAACCAACGGCCTGAACGCCTGGATCGACTTCAAGGCGGGCGACCACTGGAACCTGCGCACCGGCTACTCCCACCAGGATTACGAGGTCGATGCGCTCTTCTCCGGCAATCTGGGGATGGCCAACAACAGCACGTTCCTGCAGGGCCGTCGTTTCAGAGGGCAGACCTACACCAACCGGGGCGACACCGGCGAAGCCCAGGCGGTCGGTAAGTACGAGTTCCGCGGCACGAGCCTGCGCCTGCTCTTTGGCGGACAGTATGTCGACCGGAGTTTCGATAACTGGGCCGCCCAGGCGCCCAACGATCCGGCGCTCGGCAGCGACCCAACCGCCTCGCCGCTGCCGCTCTGGGACCTGAGAGATCCTTCCACCTGGAACCGCGTCGTCACGATTCCCCGCTCCGCACTCACCGAGAACGCGACGGACAGGACCACCGACTCTATGGACAAGTCCGTTTACGGCGGCACCACCTTCGGTTTTTTCGACGATCGGCTGTTTGTGCTTGCCGGCTGGCGTCAGACCTCGACGGAAAGCCGGCTCACCGACCTCGTGACCGGACAGGCAGAACCGCGGATCACCGCCAGCGCGGGCACGCCCCAGTACGGCGTACTCTACAAGCTCACGCCGGAGGTTTCGCTGTTTACCTCCTATGCCGAATCGTTTGTTCCCGGCACGCAAATCCTCAACCATCCTGATGGGACGACCAGCCCCGCAGCTCCGACCGAGGGGGAGGGCTACGACATCGGCCTCAAGACCGATTTGTTCGACGGCCGTCTCTCCGGCACTCTGACTTTCTTTGACATCCGCAACCAAAACATCGTCAACGACTTCGCTGAAACAGACTCCTCCGGTGCAGTGGTTATCTCCAACGTCCAAAGCGGCGAGCAGCGCTCCCGCGGGGTTGAGTTGGACACCACTGTTACGGCGACGGACCACTGGCAACTCTATCTTTCCTATAGTTACATGGATGCGCGGATCACCGAGTTCAGCGGCAACGATGCCGCCATTCTCGCCCAGGACCCGTCCACGCTCGATACCGCCGGGCAGGCGAATTACAAGACCGTGAGCCTGCTGCACAACGCCCCCCTGCAGATGAGCGCGCCGCACCTCGCCAACTTCTGGACGCGTTACGATTTCAAGCAAGACGGCCTCAAGGGCCTGTACATGGCAGGCGGCATCAATTTCGTCTACGACCAGACGATCCTACCCGACGGGCCCGAATCCTCGCATCAGACCTATACGCTCCTTAACGCGACGGTTGGCTACATATGGACGTGGCGCGGCCAGCGGATGAGCTTGGACCTCATGGGTAAGAACCTTACCAACGAACACTACCGACCCTCGCAAAGCACGCGGAGCCGCCCCGGCGAGTTCCTTCTTACGTTCACGGCCAGATTCTGATGTCGAGGTTGAATCCATGGAAACCACTTACTGAAATGCGGCTGCGCGTCCGACGTCTGCAATGGGCAGGATTGTTTGGTCTGCTGCTCCTTTTTTGCCTGCCATCTCTTGCGGCGGGCCAGGAGTCTGCAATAGCGAATCCGAGAAAGGTCGAAGCCGCCTTTCTCCGTAATTTTACCAAGTATGTAACGTGGCCGGCTCATGCTTTTCCCGACGATCGCTCTCCCTGGCATATCTGTGTCCTTGGCAGCGACCCCTTTGGCAGGAATCTGGAGGAGACCTTCGAGGGCCGAATCGAACAGAATCGTCCGGTTGAGATCTTTCGCGCTGATACCCTGGCTGAACTGCCGCCATGCCAGATTGTTTTTGTGGCGTATAAAATCAGTGCAAACCGCCGCGCAGCTCTTGCCGAGTTACAGAACCGGCCGGTCCTGACGGTGGGTGATGCGGCCGAGTTTCTCCAGGAGGGGGGAATCATCCGTTTCGATGTTTCGGACCACGTGGAAATAAGCGTTAACCTCGATCGGGCCCGCTCCGTTTTCTTGACGATTCAAACCAAGATGTTGGAAATCAGTCGTGAGGTCGTAACGAACGGGGCCGTGCGGAGGCGATGATGATCACATTCCAACGAATGAGCATACGCAACAAGGTTGCTCTCGAACTGTTGGGTATGGCTCTGCTGGCTTTCGTCGCGGCGAGCGTGGGGTTGGTGCTTTTTGGGCACCTCACGTTGAAAGGCCGCGCCCAGAGGATCATGGAGCCGTATGCGCAATTGATTTCTGTCGGGACGGAAACGGCGGTGGCCTTTGAGGACCCCAAACGGGCGCGGGAAATTCTCGATACGTTACAAACCAGCCCGCAGATTTTGCAAGCTGAAATCGTTTTGCGGGACGGGAGGCTGCTAGCGGAATACAACAGCGCCAACGCGACATCCCACCCCAATCTCCTCAAATCAGATGGCGTCTATTTGAACGATGACAACGCGGAATTGCTGCAGAGCCTGGGCGATGGCGCGCATTTGCATCTCGTCATGAGTCTGGACGAACTCAACCGGCAGGCACGCGACATCATGCTGGTATTCTCCGCGGGGCTCTTCCTCCTGCTGGTCGCCGCCACCCTGGGGTTGCGGTTGACTCTGCAACGAACCATCGTCCGCCCCATCTCAACCCTGGTCGAAACCGTTGAACAGGTAAGCGCCCTGGCCGACTACAGCCATCGTGTGCCGGTCTCTGGCTTTGACGAGGTGGCCCGGCTGGGCCAGAGCTTCAACGTCATGATGGAGGCGATCCTGCAGCGGGCGAATGAGTTACGCCGGCTAACCCACTTTCAGCGCACGATTTTGGACAACGTGGCCCACGGCATCGTCTCCACGACTCCCGATGGGATTATCAGCAGCTTCAATCCTGCCGCCGTGCGGCTCTTGGGTTACACCGCCGAAGAAGTGGTCGGCAAACTGACCCCTGTGTGTTGGCACGATCCGGAAGAGATCGCGCGGCGTGCCCTTCAGTTGTCTGAAGAACTGGGCCAAACGGTCCTGCCTGGATTCGATGTGTTTTCGGCCCGCCTCCGGCTCAACCTGCCGGAGGAAAACGAATGGACCTTCATTCGCAAGGACGGCACGCGTGTCCCGGTGCTTCTGTCTATAAGTGCGCTTCGAGACGAGAGCGGCCAAGTAACGGGATTAGTCGCCCTGACCTACGATATCACCGAGCGCAAGCGGGCCGAGGAAGAAATTCGCATCCTCAACCAAGAGCTCGAACAGCGGGTCGCGGAGCGCACCGCAGAACTGGAGACCAAAAGCGTTGAACTGCAGGACAGCCAAAGGGCTCTCATGCACATCGTGGAGGATCTGAATCAGAAGACGGCAGAGTTGGAACAGGCCAATGCCAAGCTCAAGGAGGTTGACCGACTTAAATCCATGTTCATTGCCTCGATGAGCCACGAGTTGAGGACGCCGCTCAATTCCATTATCGGGTTTTCGAGCATCATGTTGAACGAATGGACCGGTCCATTGAACGCGGAGCAGAAGGAAAATCTCACCGCGGTGCTCCGTTCGGGCAAGCATTTGCTGTCACTGATCAACGATGTCATCGACGTATCCAAGATCGAGGCGGGCAAGATCGACTCGATAGTCCAGGACTTCGATGTCCACGACGTAGTCATGGAAGCAGTCGAAACGATAAAAAAAGATATCGAGAAAAAA
>Ga0154407_1025_pt2 | contig 17458 bp, 17 predicted proteins | sample RifGroB2_FD_115911 | JGI IMG/M metagenome (GOLD analysis project Ga0154407, IMG submission 115911) | Desulfobacterales bacterium GWB2_56_26
AGTCGGAGTTGCCCGTACCGTCCGTTTCCGCCCGACTCTCCCGCAACATCAACTCCGCGCCGGGCAGGCGGGACGTAATCCGGGTCAAACTGGTCAAGGAGGACGACGGCTTTCGGGCCGAGCCGATTCTCGGCAAATCGGGCTCCATTTCAACCCTTTCCCGGGCCCATGGCTACTTTCTCATCGATGAGGACAGCCAGGGGGTTACGGAAAATTCAGTAATCAAGGTGCATCTTTTCGAATGAGCAAGCAAAATATCTATGTAAGCAACAAGCCGCTGGTCGAGGCGAAACGGTTGTGGCATGAGGCGCTCTCCCGGCACGGTTTCTATGCCAAAACTCCCACGGAACTGATCGCCGTCGACGATGCCCACGGCCGCATTCTCGCCGAGCCGGTCTTTGCCAGACGTTCGTCGCCTTCCTACAACGCCGCCGCCATGGACGGGATCGCCGTGCACTTTCTCGACCTCGCCGGGGCCAGCGAGGCGAGGCCGGTGCGCCTGAAAAGCGACCGCTTTTCCCCGGTCAATACCGGCAATGCCATCCCCGAAGGCTGCAACGCCGTGGTGATGATCGAAGACGTCCATTACCTGAGCGAATCGGAAGTCGAACTGAACATGCCTGCCACCCCCTGGCAGCATGTGCGCAATATCGGCGAAGACATCGTCGCGACCGAATTGATCCTGCCGGAAGGCCACCGGATGCGGGCCATCGACCAGGGGGCGATGCTCGCCACCGGCGTGACCAGGATCCGCGTGCAGCGGCCGCCCAGGGCCATCGTCATTCCCACCGGCAGTGAACTCATTCAGCCGGACTGCGAACCGCAGGCGGGCCAGATCATCGAGTTCAACTCCCGCATCCTTGCCGGCTATCTGAACGAATGGGGCGCACTCGCCAGCCGCGCCTTGCCGGTGATGGACGATCCGGCCCTGCTGAAGAAAGCTCTTTTGCAAGCTGCCGCCGACAACGACCTGGTCGTTCTCAACGCCGGCGCTTCGGCGGGAACGCGCGATTACAGCGCCAAGGTCCTGGCCGAAGTGGGCGAAGTGATCGTCCATGGAGTGGCCATCAAACCCGGCAAGCCGGTGATCCTCGCCATGATCGGCGACACCCCGGCGATCGGGCTGCCCGGCTATCCGGTCTCGGCCCTGCTCACCATGCGGGTCTTCGTCCGGGAGATGATCTCTTCATTCCTCGGCCAGGGCGAGCCGGAATCGCAGTATGTCGAAGCCACCCTCTCCCGCCCGCTCCACTCGCCCATGGGGGTCGACCAGTTCGTGCGGATCACGCTCGGCCGGGTCGGCGACAATCTGATGGCAACGCCCTCCGGCAAAGGCGCAGGCGCCGTGATGTCCCTGGTCCGGGCCGACGGCTTGCTCACCATTGCCGCCGGCAGCGAAGGGATCGGCGCCGGTGAAAAAGTCCGGGTCGAACTGCTCCGGCCGCAGACCGAAGTTGATGCCACCGCGGTCTGTATCGGCAGCCACGACAACATCCTCGATTTGCTCGCCAACCATCTGCACAAACGGCGGCCGATCGTTCGGGTCTCCTCCGCCCATGTGGGATCGATGGGCGGGATTATGGCCATCCGCCGCGGCGAGGCCCACCTGGCCGGCAGCCATCTCCTGGACGAAGCGACCGGCGAGTACAACATCAGCTTCATCCAGCGATTTTTGAAAGGTGTGCCGCTTGCGTTGATCAATCTCTGCTACCGCGAGCAGGGGCTGATCGTTGCCAAAGACAATCCGAAAAAGATTAAAGACTTCCAGGATATCGCTCGGGAACGGCACACCTTCATCAACCGGCAGAACGGTGCCGGGACCCGGCTTTTGACCGACAAGATCCTGCGGGACGAGGGTATCGAGCCGGACGCAATTGTCGGCTACGGCCACGAGGAGTACACACATATGGCCATCGCCGCCGCGGTCGCCAGCGGCAGCGTCGACACCGGCATGGGCATCAGGGCGGCGGCCAACGCGCTGAACCTCGATTTTGTCCCGGTGGCCGAGGAGCGTTACGATCTCATTATCCCGAAAAAATTCATCAACGATGAAAAAGTCGTGGCGATCCTGGATCTGATCCGCCACGACCGCGACTTTCATGCCGCCATTCTCGCCTTGGGCGGCTACAATCTCCGCGATTGCGGCAAGGCGATGTACGAGCAGTAAGAGTGCAAAAGCACTTCTTTTTTGATATTTCGAAATATTTCCATAGACCACAAAGGAGGAGCCATGGCAGACAAAATTTTTCGCGTAAATATGACCAATCTCACCAGCACCATTGAAGAAGTCCCGCCGGCCTGGGCTGGCTACGGCGGCCGCGGACTCACTTCGACCATCGTTTCCGCCGAGGTGGAACCGACCTGCCACCCGCTGGGGCCGAAAAACAAGCTGGTCATCGCCCCCGGCCTCTTGTCCGGCACGGTGGCCGCCAACTCCGGACGTCTGTCCATCGGCGCGAAAAGCCCTCTCACCGGCACCATCAAGGAAGCCAACTCAGGCGGCACTGCCGCCCAGTTGCTCGCCCGGGCCGGCGTCAAAGCCCTGATCATCGAAGGTCAGCCTAAGGGTGACACATGGTACAGCCTGGCGGTCACCCCGGAAGGCGTAACCGTCAATGAGGAAACGGAACTGATCGGCAAGGGCAACTTTGCAGTCGTCGATGCTCTTACCAAACGGACCGGCGGCAAGCAGGGTCTCATCACCATCGGCCCGGCCGGCGAGATGAAAATGGGCGGCGCCAATATCTCCATCAAGGACCCGGACGGCGGGCTGCGCTCCAGCGGCCGCGGCGGCCTCGGCGCGGTCCTGGGTTCGAAAAAGATCAAGTTTATCGCCATCGATCCGAAAGACGGTAAAGTGGCGATCGCCGATCCGGAAAAATTCCGGGAGGCCAACAAAGTCTTCGCCAAAGCCCTGGTCGACCATCCGGTCAGTCAAGCCCTGGGCCAGTACGGCACCAACGTTCTCGTCAACATCATCAACGAATCCGGTGGCCTGCCTACCCAGAACTTCAGCAAAGGCCAGTTCGCCGGCCACGAGGCCATCTCCGGGGAAACCATGCACGACACGATCCTCGCCCGCGGCGGCAGGATCAAGCACAACTGCCATCCCGGCTGCGTCATCCAGTGCTCGCAGGTCTTCAATGACGCTGCCGGCAACAAGCTCACCTCCGGCTTTGAATACGAGTCGATCTGGGCTATGGGTGCCGACTGCTGCGTCGACAACCTCGACCATATCGCCCAGGCAGACAAGCTGATGGACGATATCGGCGTCGACACCATCGAGACCTCGGTGGCCTTCGGCGTGGCCATGGAGGCTGGCGTCCTGGCCTTCGGCGACGGGGCGGGAGTTTGCCGCATTCTGCAGGAAGACATTGCCAAGGGCACCCCGCTCGGCCGGATCATCGGCAACGGCGCCGGTTCGGTCGGCCGCGCCTTCGGCATTACCCGTGTGCCTGTGGTCAAGAACCAGGCCATCCCGGCCTACGATCCGCGGGCCATCAAAGGCATCGGCATCACCTACGCCACCTCGACCCAAGGGGCGGACCATACCATGGGCTACACCATCGCCACCAACATCCTGGGCGTCGGCGGCAAGCTCGATCCGCTCACCAAGGAAGGCCAGGTGGAACTGTCCCGCAACCTGCAGATTGCCACCGCCGCCATCGACTCGACCGGCATGTGTCTGTTCATCGCCTTTGCCGCCCTGGACAATGCCACCTGCCTGCCGGCACTGATCGACCTGATCAACGCCAAGTACGGTCTGTCGCTCACCGGCGACGATGTGGTGAATCTCGGCAAGTATATCCTGCGGACCGAGCGGGCCTTCAACACCGCCGCCGGCTTCACCTCCGCCGACGACCGGCTGCCCGAGTTCTTCTACCTCGAGCCGCTGCCGCCGCATAACGTAGTCTTCGATTTCACCGGCAAGGAGATCGATACCTTCTGGAATTTTTAGTGCCTTAGAAATTCTTTCTTGTTTTTTAAGAAAGAATTTCGTGAAGGCACTTATCCCCCCTTGTGGGGGATTACATGGAAGAAACGATGAAAAGAATCACAGTAAAACTCTTCGCCTACTTCCGCGACAACCGTTTCAAGCTGGAAGAACGTGAGATAAGCGAGGAAACAACGGTCGGCGACATCGTCGACGCCCTCGGCATCGACCGGCAGGAAGTGGGAGTGTTGATGGTCAATTCCCGGCACACCGAATTCGTCTACCGGCCAGCGGCAGGCGACGTGCTGGCCATCTTTCCGGTAGTTGGCGGCGGGTGATATTTAGGTAATCCCCGCCCGCAGCAATTACCGGGCCTGCGCCTAAAGCGCAGGCCCGGCAGAAATACTCTACTGTCTTTCGAAATTCAAGGACTTACGGTTTGCCGTAAGTCCTTTTTTGTTTTTTCATCCCACTGACAGAATAAGAAAATTGCTCACAATTCCTCTTGTTATGCGTCACAAATAACATGTAATGTATTGTTTGTATCGTTCAATTTACTGCTAGGAGCCTTATCGCAACGGGAGTTACGTCATCTGTCATAGAAAAGGAGACAATTAATGAACATAGGCAGCCTATTACCCCACCATGGACGCTATCGTCCCGACCATCCGGCGTTTGTTTGTGGCGAAGAACGTTTTACCTTTAAAACGTTTAATGCGTATGTCAATAAACTTGCCAATGCGCTCTCGGCAAGCGGTCTCGTAAAGGGTGATAAATTTGCTACCGTATTACCCAACTGTACTCAGCTCATGGCTGCGTACTGGGCGGCAGCAAAGACGGGTATGGTCATCGTTCCCAGCAGTACCATGCTGAACGAAAGTGGACTGTTCACCTTATTGAAGAACTCCGATACGGCTTTGGTGATTGCCGACGCTTCCTTTGCAGGTGTGCTGGACACTATCCGCAAAGATCTGCCGGGCATCGCCGATAATCGCTATATCCTGGTGGGATTAGAGAAGTCATCCGAGGGCTTTTGCAGTTATCGGGACTTTGTCGGTTCTACGAGTGAGGAGAACCCGCCGGAAGTACCCATCGACGATCATGATATGTATAACATCATGTACTCCAGCGGAACCACAGGCGCGCCGAAGGGAATTATCCACACCCATTATGTGCGGGCTATGTACTGCACTATTTTTGCCGCTTCCTGGCGAATGACGCCTGAGAGCGTAGTTCTGCATGCTGGGGCAATCGTCTTCAACGGAGCCATGCTGGACCTGATGCCCTGGATGTTCTTGGGTGCGAAATATATTCTCCACAAGAGTTTCAATGCTGAAGCGGTGATCTCCGACATCGAAAAAGAGAAGGTGACGCACATTGTCATGGTACCGGCTCAAATCATCGCCATTTTAAACAGCCCGGCCTTCGATCCCAAAAAGCTCGCATCTCTTGAAATGATACACAATGTCGGCGCTCCCTTATTATTGGAGTACAAACACCGCCTCAACGAATCCTTGCCCGGCCGTTTCTATGAATTGTACGGATTGACGGAAGGGTTTATGACAGTGCTGGACAAGCATGATGCCATCAGAAAAGTCGGTTCCGTCGGCATACCCGCGCCGTTCATGGAACTTCGTATAGCAGATATCGATGGCAAGGAATGCGCCCCCGGCGAAATTGGCGAGATCTGCGGCAAAAGTCCGATGATGATGCCTGGTTATTATAAGCAGCCGGATCTGACTCAAAAGACTATTGTGGATGGATGGCTGCATACAGGTGATGCTGGATATGTCGACGAGGATGGTTTCCTTTTTCTGGTAGATCGCATCAAAGACATGATCATTTCCGGCGGCGTGAATGTCTATCCCAAGGATATTGAGGAAGTGGTGATTCAACACCCGGACGTTCAAAATGTTGCGGTAATAGGGGTACCTGATACAAAGTGGGGAGAGATACCCATAGCGGCTGTCATACTGGTTCCCGATGCGAAGGTAACGCCGGAACAATTGATCGAATGGACCAACAGTAAGGTCCACGCAAAATTTCAGAGAATTCACGATGTGGTTATCATGGAATCGTTTCCAAGCAATGTTGCCGGAAAGATGCTCAAGCGGAAAATGCGCGAGCAGTATAAAGAACTTCGTGACAAATAAATACAGGGAGACGCTGAGGTCTAATTGACGACTAAAAGCATTGCTTCACAAGTATGTTTGGCATATCCTTTTGTAAAGTCACCTTCGGAGGATCTTCCGCGTGACATGATCTGACGGATCTCAAGCTGCTTCAATTCGAACAGATGGTGTTTCTGATTGAGGGATCACTATGGCTCTGACTTACTCAAGTTACCTTAAAATCGATGAACTCCTGATGCTTCAACAGCCTTTGGCGGATGAGAAAGCTCATGATGAGATGCTTTTTATCATCATCCACCAGGCCTACGAACTGTGGTTTAAAGAGATTCTTCACGAATTGGACCAGCTGCAGACGCTTCTGAAAACCTGCGATTTTCCCCGATCCCAGTTCACCTTGAAGCGCATCCTGGCGGTCCTGAAGATCATAATTGCCCAGGTCGATGTGCTTGAAACGATGCTGCCGTTCGGTTTTCTCGCCTTTCGCAATCGATTGGAAACGGCAAGCGGATTCCAATCGGTACAATTTCGAGAGCTCGAATTCGCCCTCGGTCACAAGCGGCGCAAGATTTTCGAGTTTCTGCCCGATGCGTCGCAAGCCAGGCAACGGCTGGAAAAGCGCTATGCGCAATCGACTCTGTGGGATGCTCTGCTTGCAGGACTCGCGAAAAGTGGATATCCGGTTCCCGTGGAGGCGCTGCATCGCGATGTGACGCAGCCGATTGTTCCGTCAATCCCGGTCCAGAAGTTGCTCATCGATTTGTACATCGGCTCCCCGCCACTCGTATACCTCTTCGAAATGTTGCTGGATTTCGATCAGGGATTTCAGGACTGGCGCTACCGACACGTCAAGATGGTTGAACGGATGATCGGGCAAAAGTACGGCACCGGCGGTTCGGCTGGTGTCGGCTATCTGAAATCCACATTATTCAAACCGTTCTTTCCCGACCTGTGGGCTATCCGAACGGAGTTGCAGAACCAATGATTACGGCCGAATCGCTGTACCGTTCGCCTAACGCGCTGGCTGCTCATTACCGCAGATTTCGCGTCGGCGAGCGGCTTCTGCTCACCGGTCACTCGCACCAGGCATGGCCGGATTGCGGTCTGGACGGCCAGCGGCAGGCCTGGCTCGATGCCGCCGAATATCTGGATCACAAATGGGAGCGCGCCTTTGCCAAAGCCGAGCAGGTTCGGTGCGGATACGCGCGTCTGCTCGATGATCCTGACGGTCATATCGCCCTTGGATCCAACACGCATGAGATGGTGGTTCGCTTTCTTTCAGCCTTGCCCCTTGCAAAGCGTCGCAGAATCGTAACCACCGATGGCGAGTTTCACAGCCTGAGACGGCAATTGGATCGAATGGCCGAAGAAGGTCTGGAGCTGGTGAAAGTGCCCAGCTCGCCTGCCTCCCAGGTGGCGGAGCGGCTTTGTGCGGCGGTCGACGATCGCACCGCTGCCGTGATTGTTTCAGCGGTTTTTTATCTAACCGGCCACCTCGTTCCCGATCTGGGGAGCGTTATGGCGGCATGCCGGCGGGTGGGAGCAGATCTGCTGATCGATGCCTACCACGCCCTCAACGTCCTCCCCTTCTCCCTCAAGCAGGAGCAGCTCGACGGTGCATTTGTGACAGGAGGAGGATATAAGTACTGTCAGCTTGGCGAGGGAAATGCTTTCCTTCGTTTCCCGGCGGATTGCCGGATGCGGCCTTTGGTGACGGGATGGTTCAGCGAGTTCGATGCACTTGATGGCACCGGAGGAGGCGGCACTGTGGTCTACGGCAAAGGCTCTGCGCGTTTCGCAGGATCCACCTACGATCCGACAAGTCACTATCGAGCGTCCGAAGTCTTCGATTTTTTCAAGCGTCACGGCCTCTCGCCCGAATTTCTGCGAGAAGTCAGTCAGCACCAGATCGGACTGCTTGCCTCATGCTTTGACCAACTCGATGCCAAGCCCGAGGTGATCGCACGCGACCGGTCGATTCCGTTGAGTGCCATTGGTGGATTTCTCGTCCTCCGCTCACCCATGGCCGCTGAAATCTGCCGTTTGCTTGGTGACCGGGGAGTCCTCTCCGACTGCCGCGACGACGCACTTCGCCTGGGACCTGCCCCTTATCTGTCAGACGACCAATTAATGGCATCCATGCAGATCCTCGGGGAGGTCCTCAGCGACGTCTGACAGCCTGTGAGGTAAGGTGAGCGAAAAGGGCGAGGCTGGAGGCTATTGCGACTTCCTCTCATTGAGAGTCTTCTTCCTGTAAAATGGCAGCGGCAAAACGACGGGCAGCTCCGAGTAGAACCTCGCGCTTCTCGCCTTGACGGGCGGCACCGGAAAGCCCGGTCATAGCGATCAACACATAATCCGCCATCTCACCTGTATCACGGCTGGAGTGTCTGGAAAATGCCTTCTTGAGAAAAGTCTTGGTTTCCTGGCGCATCTCCTCCGTTGTCGCTCGCGCATTACTATCCATGCAGTTTCGTGTGCCGTCGAGAATAAGACAGCCAGGTTGGTCCTTGCACCTGCAAAATGCTTCGGCAGCCGCGATCAGTAGATTGGTTACCGCTTCTTCCAGAGAGTTCGCCCCGCCGACAGCTTCGCCGATGAACTTTCCCTCTTCGGCCGCGTAGGTTCTCACCGCTTCCACAAACAGACCGTGTTTGTTGCCGAAGGCCGCATAAAGGCTGGGTGGCTTTATCCCGAGAGCCTGACTCAGTTCGGCAACACCGACACCGTCATACCCCTTTTGCCTGAATAGGGAGAGAGCTGTTTTAACAGCTGCAGATCGGTCGAAGCAGCGAGGCCTGCCTCGTGTGTGTTCTTTTTTTGTATCGGTCACTAAATAACTCCTTGACGAAGATCTCTTTATGAATATTTTAGTGATAACTACATAAATAGCAAGAAGAAATCAACAAGCCTGTTTGAGTAAGCAGTACCTCGTAACCTCAATCAACCGAAAAATCTTCAATCGAGGAGATTAACATGAAAGAAGACGTTTTATTCAAGCCGCTGGACCTTGGCGATTTGCACCTGAAAAACAGAATAGTGCTGGCTCCCATGACCAGAGGACGGGCAGGAGATACCCGTGTCCCGAACTCTTCTATGGCGGATTACTATGTGCAGCGTTCCTCCGCCGGTCTGCTTATTACCGAAGCAACCGTTATTTCCGCCCAGGGAAACGGCTGGATCGGCTCACCGGGAATCTATACGGAAGAGATGGTTGCCGGATGGCAAAATGTCACCAGGAGGGTCCACGAGACCGGGACGCCCATCTTCCTGCAGCTGTGGCATTGCGGTCGGGCCTCGCACAGTGATTTCCATGATGGTGCCCTGCCGCTATCCGCTTCGGCGGTGAAACTGAATGGCGATTTCATTCATACCCCATTCGGAAAGAAGGAGTATGAAACTCCGAGAAGCATGACGCTTGAGGAGATCAAGGCAACCATCAAGGATTACCAAAGGGCGGCAGGCAACGCCAAAGAAGCCGGTTTTTCGGGAGTTGAACTGCACGGGGCCAATGGCTACCTGATCAACCAGTTTCTCGATGCCAAGACCAATAGGCGCACTGACGAGTACGGCGGCAGCCTGGAAAACAGATATCGATTCTTGAAAGAAGTACTTGCCGCCATTCTCGAAATCTGGCCGTCTCACCGCGTCGGCGTCCGACTCTCGCCCAACGGTGTGTTCAACGATATGGGCAGCCCTGATTTCAGGCAGATCTATCTTTATGCCATAAGGGAACTGAACAAACTGAGTCTCGGCTATGTGCATATCATGGATGGATTGGCCTTTGGTTTTCATAACCATGGCGAACCTATTACCCTCTCTGAGTTTCGCAAGGAATACGACGGTATTATCATGGGTAACTGCGGCTACTCACAAGAAGAGGCCGAACAACGACTGGCAAGGGGATATGCCGACCTCGCCGCCTTCGGTCGACCGTTTATCAGCAATCCCGATCTGCCCGCGCGCCTGCAAAATGGCTGGCCCCTCAATCCCTTTGACAACATGACACATTGGTATACCCCTGGGCCGGTCGGTTATACCGATTATGCTCCCTATCGTCCGTAATGGCAGTGTTGAGAGCTTAATCAACCCTGTGACATTGGGGCAATGGCAGCTCATGTCATTGCCTCTTTTGTAAGGAAATAATAGTATTCTCACTTCCGAGAGCAACGTCTTGCCTTTGCACCTTATCTCTACGGTAGGTCTCTCAGGGCAAAAATACTCAAGTATTATCCCAATTTCTGAAATTAGCCGAAACTCATGCTTTGCCAGTGAACATCTCTTCCTAAAGTTTTTAGCCTGGCGATGGTCGCACTCTGAGGTGGTCCTAATCGGCAATTTACGAGAAGGTTATAGATCGTCCAAACCTGCACCACGAAAGGCCAGCGCCTCTTCCGCCAGTTGCGCAGACGATACCGGATGATTTTACCGATTGGCGTCAATGGTCTTGTTGTACAGCTATCAGTGAGATACCCAGTTTGTTCTCCAGTTCCTGAATTTTTGCCAGTTTGTCCGCTTCCAGCGGGGTGGGGTTTATATTGTGGCAAGAAAATGCAAGCAGCGTCTGATGTAGCTCGTTCTCTAGTGAATGTATTTGCTCAATGGCCTGACTATCCAAATAAGATAATGTACAAATCATAATTCACCTCCGTGGGTTGTTAAGATATGACGAATGTTGTTCACTGGATGACTAAACAATAGGTTCGGCGGCCTTGGTAGGCAATACGAGAAGAGTCATGGCAAAGTGACGAGCAAAACTTGTGATTTTGTAATGGATTCCAAACCACAAAATGTAGAATTGGTGGTCGTTGGCGATGCTGTGATTATCAGGAAAAGTCTTAACGCTGCTTTTCTTTGTCCAAAAAGGTTCGTTCTTACAAACCCGTAATTCAAAACTGTTATTATAAAGACCCGGTAACTTGTTCGACACTTCCTTTTCCTTGCCCGCAAGCTAAAAAAGAACGATCCCTCGAGGTCTCTTCCTCTGCGAAGAAAGCATTTCCAATCTATTTAAATGTCATGAGTATTGGTCTTGACCGCAGCCGTTATGGCGCCGTTCACTGATCCTCATTACTCCATTTCGCCGGGAGGGTCTACTTTGTGGCCTGATACTTGCTTTCAGCAACAACACCCGGGTTCGCGGTCTCACCTCGGCATGCTCAGCATGTTTTGTAAGGATGATTCATAAATCCTGGTAAACTGCAAAAAGTCAACGCAAGGTCGAATTTATCTAAGGCCTAAAAATGAGTGGCGTAAAAAATCACTGATTACTTCTATGAGGAGGCAGAAAAATGGAAACAGCAACTGAGAAACAAAAGGATTTTGACGATCTTATGGAAAGGGTAAAGGGACTTCAGCCGGCACAGAAGGCAGCAATTATGGTGTGCAGCAATTTCATCAAGACTTTTGTTGAGCAAGTAAATTCTCAAACACCAGGCGCAGGCCACATTGGTTTGACTGTGGCCTCGTTGCAGATCGAGTGTGAAATTGAAGCGAAAGATAATTCTGGTATGAGAACTTTATCAGTACACTAAAATGAATTGGTAGGGAGATGTAAGTCGTAAAACTAATCTTCCGAGCGAACGTATTTCAGAAAAAACCACGATACTTTATCACGCAAGGATTTTTATCAAATTTGCAAACAATTTCGACGTGATAATGGAGAGGCAAATGACCGAAGAAGAAAAAGAAGAACCGGCAGAAGAATTGAGCGACGAAGAGCAGGACGCAATGTGGGCAAGCATCTTGACTATTTATTTCTGAAAAAATATTCTGATCACTGCTGTCTCACCCTTTATTCCAAAATACAAGCTGTGAAAAAATGTTGATTGTGCTTTTAACGCCGTAAAACATCTCGGTCAATGATCGACGATCAAAAGATTCAACTGCAATAGTCGGTGACCTTTTCGAAGGAAAATAGTTCAATCAAGTGGATCTGCAGCAAGATCTTGATTCTTGACTGATCCACTACAACACGGAAAGAACACACCAGGGTAAAATGTGCTGTGGACGTCCTTCTACCCGTTCAATCCAGCGGATGGCCTCAATATCATGCACTGCCCGGGTATCTTCGGGTAGAAGCAAGATCAGCATGTCGCAGGATTACTTTTCTGAGTACAATAGTCGACGTCTACCCAAGCATCAGCGACGTCCTTCGACACGCGCCGAGCGGAATGCCAGGGAAAGGACCTGCAGCATCCACCCATACCCCTTCTTTAAGGAGTCGCCCTTATGCCGATCCCAGGAAATCTCTTGACGACAGCTATGGCCGTCATGCCTCATAAGAATGTCGAAGAGGCTCTTGACCTGGCCCTGACCATGGATGTCCCATTTTGGCCACAATTGCCGAATCTCAGCTATTACGAAGATATGTATGTCCAGGCAGGTGAGCATTTTCCAGGCATTGTGCTCGATATGCAAAAAAAGACCCTGCGGTTTTCAATGGATAAATTCATTGCCGAATTTGAAGAAACCATGAGCCGCTTTGACGAGCCGGCTTATTTCGATATCAGTGCGCAGTATTCGCAGGTGTACCATGATTTTCTATCCCGAGATCTCGCAGGTAAACCTGCCATCCGCGGTCAGCTTGAAGGGCCGATCAGCTTTGGTTTCAATATTCTTGACCAGGACGAACGTCCGATCCTCTTCGACGATTCGATCCGCCCTTTTATGTTTGAGTTCATGGCCAAAAGGATCAACGTTCAACTCGCCCGATTGAAACAACGAAATGGTAATGCTTTCATGTTCGTCGATGAACCTGGGCTGCAGTTCATTTTTTCGGCGATGTCCGGTTATGGCGAGCAGAAGGCAAAAACGGACCTGGATACTTTCTTTGCAATGGTCGACGGCCCGCGGGGTATCCATCTTTGCGGCAATCCCGACTGGGATTTCCTGCTCAATCTCGATATGGACATACTCTCCATGGATATTTATACCAATGCCGAGATTTTTTCCTCCTGCGCCGGGTCTATAAAAAAATTTCTCGATCGAGGGGGAGTCATTGTCTGGGGTATTATCCCGACCGGTTTTGAAGCTTTTTCAAAGGAAAGCCTTGGTTTTCTCAGCATGAAACTCGAAGGAATATGGCGGCACCTCAGTAAAAAAGGCCTGGATATCGAATATATAATTTCCAGAAGCATGCTCTCCCCGGCGACTTGCTGCCTCGTCAATCAAGACCAGGGGCAAACGGTTGCCAAGGCATTCGGCCTGGTCAATAACCTTTCCCGCACCCTCAGGGAGAAATATCACATTGATACCGAATAGAGACCTCTGAAAATTCTCTATTCCCAAGAGTCAATATATCCAAACAACCTTTTCAGATTCACAGGAGTTATCCTGAGACCACCACAAAGTCATAGAAATTATTGGCTTTTATTAACATCACATTAGAGGTAATATTGCAAAAGGTTCCTTGATTCGTATTGATTAGGGCAAAGCAATGAAGGAGGATTTAATGGATAGTGAATTTCAATATATTCAAGCCGTTAAAAGCGTTCTGCTTGAAGAATATTCTTCTCCATCTGTCGAATTTGTTCATTTTTTTGCAAATCGTGTATGCTCTTCGGTCCCGACACAACAGGTCATTGAACAGCTCGCCCCAACGGTCAAAGAAGCTTTCGATCGATTCATTAATGACCGCATCAATGACCGGTTGAGGACCGTTACTCGTGATAAGGATATAGTGGAGAAATTTGTCAGAAAACCTTATCACCATACGATCAGCGATCAGGAGTTTGAAGGTTTTTTTGTCGTCAATGTGAGCTGAAAAATGGAGCGATAACTACTCCATCTCATACCGTTACAAGGCGGCGCAGCCATAATACCTACAAAGGCATCAACCCGCTCAGCCGCCTTGTCTCCTCGTAGCGGAAGCAGTCGACCAGATGATCGTTGACCATCCCCACCGACTGCATCAGGGCATAGCAGATGGTCGAGCCGACAAAGCTGAAGCCGCGTTTCTTCAGATCTTTGCTCATCAGATCCGATTCATGAGTCCGCGCCGGTATCTCGGCCAAAGATTTCCGGGCGTTCTGCAGGGGAACCCCATCGACGAAGCGCCACAGATAGCTGTCCAGGCTACCGAACTCCTCCATGACATCAAGCGCCGCCCGGGCATTCTTGATCGCCGCGCCGATCTTCAGGCGGTTCCGGACGATTCCCGGGTCGGCAAGTAGCCGGGCCACATCGGCGTCGGTATATCCCGCAACCCTTTGCATATCGAAGCCTTCGAAGGCCTTCCGGTAATTTTCCCTTTTTCTGAGAATCGTCAGCCAGCTGAGGCCGGCCTGGGCTGCTTCGAGAACGAACATTTCGAAGAGTTTCCGGTCGTCATGGACCGGCACGCCCCAGTCGTGATCATGATAGGCGACGTATAGAGGATCGTCCCCGCACCACCCGCATCTTTTACACATAGCACCTCCCAGGTCTCCCCAATCGATCGTCGGAGACTTATCTTTTATTGCGCCGGCTCCATCTCCCAACAGGCGAATTACCGCTCTCATTATAATGAGTATGATGAGAGGTAATCAAGCCTTGAAATGACTTCAATAATCGTTACTGATAATTGTGTTGCGCAGCGCTCCACAGGGATGTTAATCTGAAAATGTGCCTGCCGCAAATCAATCTCAACCTAAGGCTTGCCATGGATCAACCTCTCAAGCAAATACTCCTGAAATTTAAATTCGAAGCTGAAGGAGATGATTCATTCATCGGAAAGGTGAATAATCTCTTTTGCGCCGAGGGGCCTGTGGTTTTACAAGCAGCCTTTCAGCTCCTTGCGGGCATCGACATTCCGGAAAGAAGCTGCGAAACCCTCTGGGAGAAAGCCCTGCAGCACCGCAGCAAGCTGATGAACCGGCTGAAAAGAAACATCGATATCACCACCGCCCTGAGCGACTACCTGCAAACCGAAACCGGCTTTCTCCAGCATCCGCGGCTGATCGAAGCGATGCTCTACGAAAATGTCATCCAGGAGACCATCCACGACAAACTGACGGGACTTTTCAACCGGACCTATTTCGATGAGGCATATAGCCAGCAGGTGGCGCTGGCCCACAGATACTACCACGACCTCACCGTGATTTTTCTCGATATCGACAATTTCAAGGATGTCAACGATACCTACGGCCATCTGGCAGGGGATGAAGCCCTAAGAAAAGTTGCCGAGATCATCCTTCAGGAAAAACGGGACAGCGATATCGCTGCCCGCTACGGCGGCGAAGAGTTCGTGCTGCTTTTAACCTATACCGACAACGTCAGTGCCTACGTCTTTGCAGAGCGGCTGAGAAAGAGGATTGAAAACCTGGAATTCCGTTTTCAGAACCAGCTTATCAAACTGACGGTGAGCGGCGGGATCGCCTCATTTCCGCTGCACTCGCAGGATCCGCAGAAACTGCTGCAGATGGCCGACAACGCCGTGTATCTGGCGAAGGGCGCGGGGAAGAACAAGATCGCCCACTTCAAGGAAGAGAAACGCCGCTATCTCCGGGTGAAAATCCAGCAACCGGTGCTCGCCAAGGAACTCGACTTCGACAACACCGAGACTTTTTCAGGCATGAGCAAGGATATCTGTGTCGGCGGCATCCTCTTTGAGAACAGTGTCTCCCTGCCACTCGGGGCACTTATCACCGTCAAGGTCCCGGTCAACGGCTCCGATCCTATCATCCTCATCGGCAACGTAGTGCGGGTCGAAGCCTTCGACAACGGCAGATTCGATATCGGCATGACGACATCCTTCAAGAAGATGGATAAAATAGCCAATGCGGAGATAGCCAGCATTCTGCATACCGACAAGGCGGCCGAATAGCCTTTCGACTGCCGTCAAGCCCCGGGCGTCAAGTTTTCCAGCGACAGGAGGGAGAAAAAAAACATGAAAATGACCCACGTGATCGTCGAGGGACACGTCCAGGGAGTTTTCTTCCGGGACTTCACCAGACGCCAGGCCTGTCAGCTCAATCTCCTCGGCTGGGTACGCAACTTGCGAAACGGCACAGTGGAGATCATGCTTGCCGGCGCCGACAAGGACGTGGCGGCCATGCTGGACTGGCTGAAGCAGGGTTCGCCGAGGTCACGCGTGGAAAACCTGATCGTCGAGACGGTCGAGTCCGACGAGTACATTACCACCTTCGAAATACGCTACGATCATTGGTAAACCCTTCAATGCTGCTGGAAATCGATCGCTTCAACCTGTGGTTCAACGGCTTTGACGAAAACAATAAGCCGATCCGCAATCAAGTGCTCTTCGACGTCTCCCTGTCGCTCGACCAGGGGGAAACCGTGGCCCTGGTGGGAGAATCGGGCTCCGGCAAATCGATCACCGCACTCTCTGTCCTGCGCCTCCTGGAAGAAGACGGCAGCACCGGCCGGCAGGGTGCCATCAGGCTTTCTGGCCGCGACCTCCTCGGCCTGCCGCCGGATGAGATACGGCGCATCCGCGGCAACCGCATCGCCATGATCTTTCAGGAGCCGATGACCTCTCTCAACCCAGTCTATACCATCGGCAATCAGCTGATGGAGCCGCTCAGGCTGCATCGGCGTATGACCGTGCGGGAGGCGGAACAGGAGGCCATCCGGCTGCTCGACCGGACCGGCATCGAGGACCCGGCCGGCCGCCTGGCCGCCTATCCGCACCAGCTCTCCGGCGGGCAGCGGCAGCGGGTAGTGATCGCCATGGCTCTCGCCTGCCGGCCTGCCCTGTTGATCGCCGATGAGCCGACGACCGCCCTCGATGTGACCATCGCTGCCCAGATCCTGGCGCTGATCAGGGATATCCAGGCCGAGTTCGGCATGGCGCTCCTGCTCATCACCCACGACCTCCAGGTCGTGCGCAAACAGGCCTCGCGCCTCTACATCATGAAAAATGGCAGGATCGTCGAACACGGCACGAAGGAGACAATCTTTGCGAGCCCCGCCCATCCTTATACCAAAAATCTGATGTCGGCCATCCCGAAAGACAGAATCCACCCGGCTTCGCCTGGTCCCCTGCTCCTGGCCACCCGCGATCTGACCTGCCGCTTCGAGACCAACGCCGGCTGGGTCCATCCCTTCAAACGGAGAAAAAAAGTAACCAAGGCGGTCGACCAGGTGAATATCGAACTCCACGCCGGCACGACCTGGGGCATCGTCGGGGAATCGGGCTCGGGCAAGACCACCCTTGCCATGGCGGTGCTGAAACTGGTGCAGAGCAGCGGAGATATTCACTTCCTCGGGGAAAACATCCAGCCCTGGACCTCGGGCATGATGCGGCCGCTACGGCGGGAGATCCAGATCGTCTTCCAGGACCCGTTCTCGTCGCTATCGCCGCGCTTCACCGTCCAGGAGATCATCGAAGAAGGGTTGAAGATCCATATGCCCGGCACCGGCCCGGAGGAGCGGTATGAACTGGTGGTGGAAACGC
>Ga0154407_1179_pt1 | contig 17051 bp, 10 predicted proteins | sample RifGroB2_FD_115911 | JGI IMG/M metagenome (GOLD analysis project Ga0154407, IMG submission 115911) | Desulfobacterales bacterium GWB2_56_26
AGCTTTTTAAGTCTCTCCTCCTCATCGATGAGTTCCCGGGCAGCCGCTCCCGCCGCCTGAGCGATCTTCTGCACCTGCGCGGGGTCCTCGTGGCCGGTCAGCGGCATCGGCAGATCGACAATGACCTTTTTGTGGGCGTACTGGATGCCTCTCGCGTGCAACGCCGCCGTTATGCGTTTGAAAGCCTCCCGCCGGATGACAAACTGAGATCCCGGTTTTGCGGTGAATTTCACCCGGATCGTCATGACCGAATTGGTGATCTCGCGGACGCCCTGCGAGCGCAGCGGACGGATAAAACTTTTGCCCAGCTCCGGGTCTTCGAGCATCTCCTGGCCGACTTTCTTGATTATTTTCCGGATTTTGTCGATGTCGGCATCGTAGGCGAAATCGAGGCTGAACTTCTCGATGATCCCGCCCCGCATGTAGTTGGTGATCGTGCCAAGCTGGCTGTAGGGGACGATCTGCAGCATGCCCCGGTGATGACGCAGCATGACGTTGCGCAGGCTGATCTTCTCGACCGTCCCCATAATTCCGCCCGCCGTCAGGTATTCGCCAACCCGGAAGGCGTCATCCAGCAAATAAAAAACTCCCGAGAAGATATCCGAAACCAATTTCTGGGCCCCGAAACCGACGGCTAAACCGACCACCCCCGCGCCGGCCAGCAGGGGTCCGATATTCACGCCCATCGAGGATAAAATGGTCAGGACCACCATGACAATCAGCATCGAGGCGACAAAACTGCGAATTATCGGCAAGAGAGTATAGGATCTCCCCTGCGCGGTGGCGTCTCCCCACTCATCGTCGACGTCGTCGCGTTTCACCGTGCCTTCCGGCAGCGATTCCTTGATCTTTCTCTCGATCCAGGAACTGATGAACTGCCAGAACAAAAGGGCAAGGGCCAGGATGACCAGGGAATCGAAGAGCACCTTCGACAGCCTGGAGATTAAAGGAATGGAATATCCCCATAGATTGGCCACCCAGAGCACCACCCCCACAATCAGGGCGAGACGGGCGTAATGGTTCACTTTCGGGAACAATTCTTTCCCCCTGTGCTCTTCAGGCACGACGTCGGGGCCGCCGGTCGGCTGGGCAACGGGCGCTTCCTCATAGAGCCGCAGGCTGATCATGGTGTGCTTGACCAGCCATTGCAGCAACCGGTCGGCCAGCATCCATGTCGGCAGGATGAAGAAACTGAGAAGAAAAGCGCCTTTGGTCGTGGCCTTGGGGTCGACCATGCTCATCACCATCAGGCACCAGAGGACAACGAGATAGAGCAGCGCGAAAAAATGCCAGATCGGCGCGAGGCTCTGCCTGCCCCAGGAGGGCGATCCTTCCTCGGGGGCTTGCGCCAGAATATACGCCGTGACACGTTTTCGAAAGAGCAGGACTGCCGCCGCTGTTGCCGCAAGAAGCAGGCTCGCCGCAACAGCTTTTATCATGATGATTGTTTCAGGCCGGGCGCCGAGCCGGTGGACGACGACGGCAAACATGGTCACCGTGACAACATATCCCCAGGCGCAGACCGCCACACGATAAAAGGTACCTGCGGCCGTATCCCCGACCGGCATGATCCGAAACCGGCTGTCAGAGGGCGAGAACACCACCTCGGCCAGGATGGCGATGACCCGAACGACGGTAATTGTCAGGAGAACCGCGAGAAAGAGCAACCTGAGAGACGGTGAGTCGGTCCAGACAAAGGCGAAGTAGCCAAAGTACGCCGTGACGAAGAACACCAGCAGGCCGAGAATGGACGGCATTTTTGTCGCCAGGACGGCGATAAGTTTCTCGGACACCTGCAGATCTTTACCCGAGGCAGGCAGATTGTTCAATTTGCCGGTGGCAAAGAGCGGATATCTTTTTCTGAGCGACAGGCTGACGACTTTTTCGACCAGCAGCCCCATGCCGATGAAAAAAAATACCCAAAGAATATTTTTAAGCAACCCGCTGGAGGTGCCATCGCCACTCAGGGAAACGAATGCCTTGCCTAAATCGGCGATACTTCCGGGGAAGTTGCCGACAAGTTTTTTCAGTTCCTTCTGCGTGCTGTCGGATTCCTGCCCGAGCACCTGGAGAAGTTTTTCGAGCCTCGCACCCGGCCCCGCCTCCTGATCCGCGACTTTTGCGGATGAGGATGACTCCTCCACCCTGGCGAGCAGCGCTTTTCTCACCTCCTCGTCGCTCATACCGGCAATACCTTCTCTGGTGATGCCGTCGGCGGCGGCCGGCTTGTCGGCTTCCGCAGCCGAAAGGAGCCCTGTCCACAGCAGCATGAAAAGGGAGACGACGAGGATCGTTACGTGCCGAATCCGTGTTGTTTTCATATAATTCCTCCCCTCACCCTTGCCGAAATCCCTCACTTCCGTTCGCCGCCTACCTGTTCCCCCACCACTCGTTCAAACAAACGTCCGCGATCGGCCTCCAGGTTGGTCTTCGCGTCGATACGGCCGAAAATATCCAGGAGAGGCGCGATCAGGCCGGTCCAGCCCGTCTGATGGCTGGCACCGAGTCCGGCGCCGTTGTCGCCGTGGAAGTATTCGTAGAACAGGATCAGATCCCGCCAGTGCGGATCGTTCTGAAACTTGGCCGCGCCGCCGTAGACCGGTCGTTTTCCCTCCGCATCGCGCAGGAAGGTTCCCGCCAGGCGGCGGGAGATCTCCCGGGCCACCTCGAACAGCGTCATGTATTGGCCGGACCCGGTCGGGCACTGTACCTTGAACTCGTCGCCATAGAATTTGTGCAGGTTTATCAGCGCCCGGATGATCAGGATATTGACCGGCATCCACACCGGACCCCGCCAGTTGGAGTTGCCGCCGAACATGCCGGTATTCGACTCGGCCGGCAGGTACTGGACTTTGAACTCCTGATGCCCGACCCAGAAAATAAACGGGTTTTCGAGATGATGCCGCGAGAGCGAGCGTATCCCATACGGCCCGAGGAACTCATCTTCATCAAGCATGTAGCCCAGCACCCGTTCCAGCTTCTTCTTATTGAGGATCGACAGCAGCCGTCTTTCCTTAAAGCCGATGAACCCCTGGTCGGTCGGGGCCACATGGGAGATGAGCTCGGGGTGCCGCTGCCGGAACAGGGCGACCATTTCCGCCAGTTTCGGATACCGCGTCGCGTCGCCCGCCTCGAATACCGTTGAGGCGCAGAGCGGCAGCAGCCCCACCAGCGACCGCACCTTCAGGCGGAGGGCTTGCCCGTCCGGCAGCCGGAGCAGATCGTAGTAGAAGCCGTCCTCTTCGTCCCACATCTCGTCGTGGTGTTCGCCCATGCGGTCCATGGCGTAGGAAATCCACATGTAGTGCTGGACGAACTTGAAGGCCACCTCCTCGTAGAGAGGATCGTGCTCCGCCAGGATCAGGGACATTTCCAGCATGCACTGGCAGTAGAAGGCCATCCAGGCGGTGCCGTCCGCCTGTTCCATCGTGCCGCCGGTGGGTAGCTGAGAACTGCGGTCGAAAACCCCGATGTTGTCGAGGCCAAGAAAACCGCCGGCAAAGACGTTGCGCCCGGCGGGGTCCTTGCGGTTGACCCACCAGTTGAAGTTCAGCAGCAAGCCCTGGAAGGATCGTTCAAGAAACTTCAGGTCCTGCCGGCCAAGCCCGTGCTCGTACTTATAGAGCCAGAGCGTGGCCCAGGCGTGCACCGGCGGGTTGACGTCGCTGAAGTTCCATTCGTAGGCTGGAATCTGTCCGTTGGGATGAAAATAGAGATTACGCAGCATCAGCAGCAGCTGCTCCTTGGCGAAATCGAAATCCACCAGGGAAAAGGCGATGGTGTGAAAGGCCAGATCCCAGGCAGCATACCACGGATACTCCCACTTGTCGGGCATGGAGATCACGTCGGCATTGATCATGTGGAACCATTCCGTGTTGCGTACGCCTCCCCGGGCGGCTTCGAGCATCGGATGGCTTTTGTGCTCCAGCAGCCACTGTTCCAGGTCGAAGTAATAGAACTGCTTGCTCCAGAGCATCCCGGCGAGCGCCTGGCGGTGGACCCGGCGTTCGTCCTCGCCGAGTGACTGCGGCGTAATTCTCTCGTAGAATTCGTTGGCCTCGGCGATCCGGCGTTGCATGATCGTCTCGAAGTCGCTGAAGGGAGTATCCACGTGGGCGGCAGACAGCCGCAATCGGACCGATCTGCTGTCGCCGCCGTCGGGTTCGAGTGTGTAAAGGGCCGCGGCCTTGGTCCCCACCCGGTCGGGGTTGACCGCATCACCTTGCCCCGCAATGAGGTAGGCGTGGAAACCATCCTTGACATAGAGGGAGGCATTTGGCTGGCCCCAGAGGCGCTCCACATTGCTCTCGTTCTCGGTGAAAAGCAATTTCGGGTCGTCGTCGCAATACAGCCGGTACTCACCCAGTTCATGGTGGGACGCTTCGATGACCCCGGGCCTCGTCGCCCGGAGAGATGGCTTGTTCCTGGAGGCGTCCCCGCCCCAGGACCAGGTGTTGCGGAACCAGAGCGTCGGCAGCAGGCGAAGCCTGGCCGGCTCGGGCCCACGGTTATGCACGGTGATCCGGATAAGCATATCCTCCGGCCCTTCCTTTGCGTATTCCACGAACACGTCGAAATACCGATCCTGGTCGAACACGCCCGTGTCGAGCAGTTCGTATTCGAACTCCTCCCGCGATCGTCTCCGGTTGGTATCGATCAAATCCCCGTAGGGAAATTCCCGCTGCGGGTACTTATAGAGATACTTCATGTAGGAGTGGGTCGGCGTGCTGTCGAGGTAGAAGTAGTACTCCTTCACATCCTCGCCGTGGTTGCCTTCGCTGTTGGTCAGCCCGAACAGCCGCTCCTTGAGGATCGGGTCGCGCTCGTTCCACAGGGTGAGCGCAAAGCACAGCCGCTGCTTGTCGTCCGAGATGCCCGCAAGGCCGTCCTCGCCCCACCGGTACGCCCGTGAACGCGCCTGTTCATGGGAGAAATAGGCCCAGGCGTTGCCGTCGTCGCTGTAGTCTTCGCGAACAGTTCCCCACTGCCGCTCGCTCAGGTAGGGCCCCCATTTCTTCCAAGGAACCGCCGCCTCGCGCGCCTCGTTCAGCCGCTTTTGTTCCGTGACATCTATGATTTCCCGTTTTACCATAGGTTACCTCTCCGTTATGTTTTCAAAAACGGCTCATCGGTATCCTTTACCGGTCGAAAGAAACCAGGAGGGCCGAGCGCCGCAACTCCTCGTTCAAAGCCAGTTCCGCGAGATCGATCTGATGGAAGGGTTCCTCCCCTTCAACGAGGACGTTCATCCAGTTCAGTTTCAGAGATTGTCCGCGCAGAGACAACGTGCCGGCCGGAGACTCTAAAATCCGCTGCAGATAACCAAGCGCATCGTCGGGAGTTTCGATTTCCTTTCGCGCCGTCTCTATTTTACTTTCGGTCTCCCTCAACAATGTCTCCAGTTCCTCAAGCTTCCCCGCATTTTCCTGCTCCGACTGGGCGAAAACCTCAAAGGTCGGACGTTTGCCGCGAAGAATGCTCCGCATCGAAGAGAGCCGAGCCCGGCGCTCGCGCAACTCCGCCAGATTCGCCCTGAGCGAGCCAATCTCTTCCAGGGCTACGCCGGCCAGGATCTCCAGGCTGCGCTTGACAAGCCCTGCCATGGTCGCCTGCGGGTCGGGAGACGGGGCGACTATACGGTGATCGATAAAGGTGACGGCCCTCATCGGGACGTCGGCCAAAATCATCTCCCCCTGCTGTTTATGGCCGTAGATGGTTGTTTCCTCCTTGGTCATGGTCAAGAGGGCGAACAACTCCTTCTCCGCGCCGGGACCGGCCGTTTTCCTGCCCTGGCGCAGAAGTGTTTCCATCTCGTCGACGGTCCGGAAAAGCGCCTTCACCAGCGGGTTGTCGTAATAGGTTTTCTGATGCAGACGAACCGGACCGGGAATTGAACCGGCCAGCATTCTGCAATGGGATACGGCCTTTTCCACCGGGGAAAGCAACGATGTCCGATAGCGGCGGGCCAGCCGGATTTTCGGATCGGCGATTTCGACAATCTCTTCAATAGTCTCGTAGAGATTCTGCTTGTGCTGCCGATCTTTCTGCCGAGCATCGATCTTCAGGCGCAGCCATGCGATGGCATTGACCATGCTTCAACCTCCCCTGGAATCCACCCTTGGCTTTTCCTGCCGATCCCAGTACGGATTTTCCTGTTCCGGTGACAATATCTTTTGTATTTGTCGTCTTGATTATTCACGAATTTAATCCAAATATAGTAAAAAGCAATTTTATTGTCAGGTATGATTATTTAATCTCACTAATTATTATGTATAACTTTATCATTAATACGCCTTACACTCACATTGAGAATTTTTCATAATACATTAATTTATCAATCCGTTTTTATTTATATTTTTTTCATTTTTAAAACGATATATTTAATACAATCAATATTTGAATATTTCAATACATCTCTGGCATAATTTATACATAGACAGCCAATTGATCATCAATTATATTAACATCTACGAACCATAATTATGATATAAATGTTTTGTTAGGTTTAATTATTTATCCAGACAACAACACTCACCTCCTTTTATTTGAGTCAAGCGCCAATCGGTGAGACATTCTTTACAAGCTGTCCCGGATCGGGCCGAATAAAAGGTGGTCGTATAGTAGCCGACACATAGAAAAGGAGTTCGCCATGCAAAATGCCATCGTTGTTCTCAACGCCGGTTCGTCGAGCATCAAATTTTCTCTCTTTGTCGAACGCGGCGATTCACTGGAACCGAACGTACGGGGCCTGTTCGAGGGGATCGGCACGGCGGCGCGTTTTGTCATGAAAGCTCCCGATGGTTCCGTCAAGGCCGAGAAATCCTGGCCGGAAGAAAACAAATTGAGCCATGAAGAGGCCTTCGACTTTATCGTCGGCCATCTCAGGTCGGAACTGGCGGACAACCGGTTGATCGGCATCGGCCATCGGGTGGTGCACGGGGGATCCGTTTATACCCGGCCGATTCGCGTCGATCAGGAGTCACTGAAAGTGCTGGACACCTTTTCGCCTCTCGCGCCCCTTCATCAGCCGCATAACCTCCTGCCGATCCGCCGGGCCATGGAACGCATGCCCGATCTGCCGCAGGTTGCCTGTTTCGACACCTCCTTCCACCGCACCCAGCCCGAAGTGGCCCAGATGTATGGTCTGCCGGCCGATCTCCGGGAGGCGGGAATCATGAGGTACGGCTTCCACGGTTTGTCCTATGAGTACATCGCCTCGATGCTGCCGGAAATCGACCCGAAAGCAGCACAGGGCAGGACCATCGTCCTGCACCTGGGCAACGGGGCGAGCATGTGCGCCCTTCTCGGTGGTCAGAGCCTTGCCGCCACCATGGGTTTTACGGCGGTCGAAGGCTTGCCGATGGGAACGCGCAGCGGCTCGCTCGATCCCGGCATCATCCTGCACCTCATCGACCGGCACAACATGGACGCCCGCCGTATCGAAAAGCTGCTCTACAAAGAATCCGGGCTCCTTGGAATTTCCGGTATTTCGAGCGACATGCGGACGCTGCTCACAAACGATGATCCCCGGGCTCGGCTGGCCGTCGCCTACTTCCTCTATCGGATCCGGCGCGAACTCGGCTCTCTTGCGGCGGCTTTGGGCGGCCTCGATGCGCTGGTGTTCACGGCGGGTATCGGCGAGAACTCCCCGGCAATCCGCAGCGGGGTCTGCCGCGATGCCGCCTGGCTGGGCGTCGAGATGGACGAACAGGCAAACGTTGAGGGCCGGCGACGGATCAGTTCGGATTCGAGCCGGGTGGCAGTCTATGTTCTCCCCACCAACGAGGAAGTGATGATCGCCCGTCATACCCGACGGTTGCTGAACAATTGATAAAAGGAGAACGCCATGAAAAAAGACGTTCCACGACCGGTCCTGACCGGCAAAAAGGCGCTGGTGGTCGGCATTGCCAACGAGCACTCCATCGCCTACGGCTGCGCCAAGGCTTTCCACGAAGTCGGCGCCGAACTGGCAATCACCTATCTCAACGAAAAGGCCAGGCCGCATGTCGAACCCCTGGCCAAGGAATTGGAAGCAACGATGTTCATGCCGATGGATGTCGCCAAACCGGGGGAACTGGAAGCCGTTTTCGAACGGCTCGGCAGTGAGTGGCGGGAGCTCGACATCCTGGTCCATTCCATCGCCTTCGCACCCAAGGAGGATCTGCAGGGCGGACTGTTGAACTGTTCGGCGGAGGGATTTTCCATCGCCATGGACATCTCCTGCCATTCTTTTATCCGCATGGCGAACCTCGCGGCACCGCTCATGAAAAACGGCGGCACCATGTTTGCCATGAGCTACCACGGCGCGCAGAAGGTGGTGCCGAATTATAACGTGATGGGGCCGGTCAAGGCCGCCCTGGAAGCATCCTGCCGCTATCTGGCCTACGAGCTCGGGCCCCGTAAGATCCGGGTTCATGCGATCTCGCCGGGACCGCTCAAAACCCGGGCCGCCTCGGGGCTGAAGGATTTCGACCGGATGTTGAACGATGCCACAGCACGTTCACCGGTCGGCGAACTGGTGGACATCATGGATGTGGGCTTCACCTGCGCGTTCCTGTCAACTTCATTTAGCCGCCGACTCACCGGCCAGACCATCTATGTCGACGGTGGCATCAGCATCATGGCGTAAATTTAGAGCCTGCTTTTTTGCAATGTATACTCTGGCCAGCGGTCAGCTTTCAGCGATCAGTTTTCAGCTTTTCCGAGTGGAATTTGATGCTTCGAGCTGACAGCTGACCGCTGATCGCTGACAGCTTAACAAGGAGAAAATATATGGCCAAGACTGCGAACGGATTTTTCGACGGCAACGACCTGCTTGAATATCTGACCGACGCCGGTCAGCGCTCAGTGCTCTACTGGGACGTCATGCGGCAACGCGGCAATCAGTATCTGGAACATATGGCCGAGACGGTTCCCCACGTGCTGCAGTTCGAGCACGAACTGGTCATGTCCGGCCGCGACCTGCCCCGCCCCGTCAACTACGGAATCGTCAAGATCACGCCACCCAAGGGGACCATGATCGATAACCTGAAACGGCCCTTCGTCGTCATCGACCCCCGTGCCGGCCACGGGCCCGGCATCGGCGGCTTCAAGGCCGAGAGCGAGATCGGCGAGGCCATGCGGGCGGGCCACCAGGCCTATTTCATCGGCTTTACGCCCATGCCCATGCCGGGCCAGACGATCGAGGCGGTGATCGAGGCGTGGGCGGCTTTCATCAAACGGGTGAAGGAACTGCACCCGGAAGCCGAAGGCAAACCGGTAGCGATCGGCAACTGCCAGGCTGGATGGGCCCTGATGATGATGGCGTCGAAACATCCCGAACTGTGCGGCCCCCTGATCCTCGCCGGCTCGCCGATCTCCTACTGGGCGGGGGTCCGCGGCGTCAACCCGATGCGCTACACCGGCGGCATGCTGGGGGGCAGCTGGCTGACATCGCTGACCAGCGACCTGGGCCACGGTCTGTTCGACGGCGCCTGGCTGGTGCAGAACTTCGAGAATCTCAATCCGGCCAACACCCTCTGGACCAAGCAGTACAACCTGTACGCCAATATCGACACCGAGGCGCCCCGCTACCTGGGTTTCGAACGTTGGTGGGGAGGCCATGTGGTCATGTCCGGCGAGGAAATGCAGTTCATCGTCGACAACCTGTTCGTCGGCAACAAACTCAGTACCGCCGAACTGGTCACCTCCGACGGCGTGGTTCTCGATCCGCGAAAGATTCGCTCGCCCATCGTCTGTCTCTGTTCCAAGGGCGACGACATCACCCCGCCGCAGCAGGCTCTCGGCTGGATTCTCGACCTGTACCGGAGCGACAACGAAATCATCACCGCGGGGCAGACCATCGTCTACTCTGTCCACGAGAAGATCGGGCATCTTGGGATCTTCGTTTCGGCGGGTGTGGCCAAAAAGGAACATCAGGAATTCGCCGGCAACATCGATCTCATCGATTGTCTGCCTCCCGGTCTCTATGAGGCCGTGATGGAAACCAAAACCGAGGAAACCGAGGGTGCCGGACTGGTGACGGGCAACTACATCTCCCAGTTCAAGGCCCGCAGCCTGGACGACATTCGTGCCCTCGGCGGCAACAAGCTGGAAGAAGATCGCTGTTTTGCCACGGTAGCCCGCCTGTCCGAGGTAACGAACGGCATGTACCGAACCATGGCGCAGCCGGCCGTTCGCGCCGTCTCCACCGAAACAACTGCCGAAAACCTGCGGAAAATGCATCCGCTGCGGGTCGGTTACGAGTTGTTTTCCGATCGGAATCCGGTCATGAAACAGATTGCCGAGACGGCGGAGACGGCCAGGAAAAACCGCCGGCCGGTCGCCGCCGACAACCTCTTTCTCCAGGGGGAAAAATTCTTTTCGAACATGATGACATGGGGGCTGAAGTCGTATGGCGCCTGGCGGGACATGCTCACCGAAAACATGTTCTTCTCCATGTATAACCAACCCTGGCTGCAGGCCACGCTGGGCTTGCGCGCCTCCGACGAACCGCCGCGACGATATCCCGGCCAGGACAGCGACCACAAGGCTTTTGTCGAACGTCGCATCGAGGAACTTCGGCAGGACATGGATAAAGGGGGACTGCGCGAAGCGGCGATCCGCGCCTTGGTATATGTCCGCATGCCGGAAAAGGAAGTCGACGAACGGGGTTTTGAGATGCTTCGCCGGCTCAAGTCCGAATACGGTGCGAAGAAGACTCTGGCTGAATTCAAGCAGGATCTTCGCGAACAGTATCTGATGCTCCGCCTGGATGAACAGCGGGCAGTGGATTTAATTCCGCAACTCTTGAAAGGCCATGAGAAGGAGTGGCCGAAACAGTTGAAGCACATCCGCGAGGTGGCAACCGTCGGCGGCAAGCTGGGCGAGGAGGCCCAAAACCGGCTGGACAGGCTGGAGAAGCTGTTTTCAATGCCGCCCGCGGCCGGACGACCTGGACCACAACACGCTACTGCGTAAGAGGGGTGATAAAAATGATCGCCAACAAAACATTCGATGAAATCGAAATCGGTCAACGTGCCAACATGGAACGGGTGTTGACCAAACAGGATATCGAGGTGTTCGGCCTGCTGTCGGGTGACATGAACCCGACCCACTTCAGCGACGAATATGCGCAGATGCTGTTGGATCGCCACAAACTGGTCGGCCACAGCATGTGGGCCGGGACGCTGATCACGAGCCTTCTGGGCAATGATCTGCCGGGCCCCGGCACGGTGTACCGCACCCAGAGCTTTGAATTCCACCACCCGGTGGAACTGGGCGACAAGCTCAGGATATCGGTGACGGTCACCGGCAAGAACAGGCAGGACGGCACCGTGCAGCTCGATTGCCGGGCGGTCAATCAGCGCGACGAGCCGGTCATTACCGGAGTCGCCACGGTCAAGGCGCCGACCAGAAAACCGACCGATGCCGGATCACCGTACGTCACCATGACCATGCATCGCAAAGCCGCCTTCAACAAGCTGATCGATTACGTTAAGGATTTCCCGAGGATCCCCACCGCCGTTTGCCATCCCTGCAGCAAGGAGGCTCTCCAGGGAGCAATCGACGCGGCGAAAACGAATTTGATCGAGCCGATCCTGGTGGGGCCGGAGGCGAAAATCAGGCAACTGGCCGAGAGCATGAACCTGGACATCGGTGCGTACCGCCTGGTGGACGCGCTGCACAGCCACGAGGCGGCGGCCAAGGCCGTGGCCCTGTGCCGCTCGGGCGAGGCCGAGGCGCTGATGAAGGGCAGTCTGCACACCGACGAACTGCTCGGCGCGGTGGTGCCGTCGGCAACCGGGCTGCGCACCGAACGGCGGATCAGTCACGTCTTCGTCATGGATGTGCCGACCTACCCGCGCCCGCTGTTCATAACCGATGCGGCCATCAACATCTACCCGACCCTGGAAGACAAGGTCGACATCGTCAAAAACGCCATCCTCCTGGCCCACGCCCTGAACATTCCGCAACCCAGGGTGGCCATCCTTTCCGCAGTCGAAACGATCAACCCCAAGATCCCCTCCACCATCGAAGCCGCAGCCCTATGCAAGATGGCCGATCGCGGGCAGATCGTGGGGGGGATACTCGACGGCCCCCTCGCCTTCGATAATGCCGTCAGCAAGGAGGCGGCGCTGATCAAGGGCATCAATTCACCGGTCGCCGGGGAAGCGGACATCCTCCTCGTTCCTGATCTCGAAGCCGGCAACATGCTGGCCAAACAGATGGCATATCTGGGCAAGGCCGATTCGGCCGGTATCGTCCTCGGAACGCGGGTGCCCATCATTCTCACCAGCCGGGCCGATTCGGCCGAAGCCCGCTTGGCCTCCTGCGCCGTCGCCGCGGCCTATGCCCATTGGCAGCGAGAAAGCCAGAAGGTCAAAAGGGCTGTAGCGAGATAACCAAATATCGATGGAAACCGAGGTGGGTTTTCATCGATATTTAGCTTTTTCCTCCTCACACCTCACAACGGGAACGACCTGTCAGCCAACTGTCTGCTCAACCTCCCGTTGAAATCGTCATGATCGGCGCCCCCTCCTTTGCTCCTGTTTCAGTCAGGGTCATCACGAACATCAGAAAGGAGAACAGTTTCTTTGACCGGTAGTCCCGATCATCGATCCAGAACCAGTGGTCCCGATAGAGTACGGCGGCAAAATTATCGTCCGGCTTCTCCCTCGAGCAGAGAATGCGGATCATCGGTCCTCTGATGCCCTCACCCTCCGATTCCACTGTCTCGGGGACCCGCTGCTCGGCCACATGCTCGGCGGGAACCTCGACGGTCGAGGAGATGTCGCTGAGCATTTCCGTAATCGAGCGGGTCAGCAGGGCGATCTCTTCGTCATTGCTTGCCGTCGAGCCGTAGACCACTCTGAATTCGCCCGCATCCTCCTTCAGGCCCAGTATTCGCCGCACCTCTTTGCCGGTTTCCTCGACCTCCTTGTCCACCCGTTTGCGAAAGACCATGATCATGGAATCCCGACCCTCCGACTTTTTCACCCGCAAGGCCACCGCTCCCGATGCCTGGTTAAACCGGAGTTTCTCGAGCAGCGGATAAAATTCGGGATCGGCCCGCCGCATCCGGGCGGTGCCTCCGAACTGGTTGTGGATGCCGTTCACGGAATGGACGAGAATCCGGAAGACCATGTCGATGGGGTAACCGCCCTCGACCATGCTCATGATCGTCTCGGGACTCACCGGGGTCATCAGGTTGCGGGCCAGCTTCTCGCCGGTCAGCGGAACGTAGGTGATCGTCGGCCGGTCGATGTAGCTGCCGGCAACCCCGATTCTCTGGTTGTTGGCGGTCGGCGGGAACGACCAGCCGAATGCGGCGTTGATATCGGTCTGAGTCTGGTACTGGTTGATGATTGAAGCAATTTCGAGGAAGACCGGGGCGTCGCCGTAGCGAATTTTGACGATGTTCAGGAGCATCTGCCGCTTCCACGACTCGGCGATGGTGGAGGTGTAATCGAATCGATCGCGGGCCACGGTGGCCGGGCCGAGAGGGGTACAGCCGGAAAGGAATATGCTGAGTGCAAATATGCAGAGGGCCGTGATTTTCCTTGCTTCCCACATACCGGTTTCCTCTCTGTCCACTTAGATCTTGCGCATATCGAAAATGTGATAGCCCCAGGCCGGCGTATCCAGATACAAACCCTGCGTGGCCAGCTCAGTGCCGTTTCGCTCGAACAGAGCCGTCCCTATTTGATCGCCGAGTCCCCACATTTGCCCGGCAAGCTCCCCCCACGGCATCGCCACATAACACTGGCTTTGGTGATCCGAGTAATTGACAACCACCAGACATTTCCCGCCCTCTTTGCCGGTCCAGGAAAACGCCAAAAAGCAGTCGCACGTCCAGTTGCCGTCCCAGGCAGGGGTGCATTCGAGCAATTGCCAGCAACCCTCGCGCAGTATCGGCTGACGCAGCACGGTCAGCAGCCGGCCGTAGAACTGTGCCAGCCGGCTGTCAACCGGCTCCTCCGGAGCCCTCACCAGATGGGGGGAGATACGTTTTCTTCGCCCCTGGAATTGCCCCTGATGGAGGAAACGAAGGCCCGGGGAGAGGAAGGTGATGACCGCCGCCGCTTCGTGCACCTCAGGCGAAAAGGTCGCGGCCGCGCGAGGTTCGTCATGGTTTTCCAGGAAGCGGGCCGACATGTTCTGAAAATCGAGGCCGGCACGAAAATGTTCGCGTACCGGCCGGGCGTGCCCCTCGCGGAGGCGATCGTACAACCGTTTGTCGTAGGTGTAATCGAAGCCCTGCTGCTGCAGCGCCCATTCCAGATCCCAGTAGACTTCTGCCATAAAGCAGAAACCCGGGACCTGCTCCCGAACCCGCTGCGTTGCCGTGGGCCAGAAGGATTGGGTCGGAATGGCCCAGGTCCGCTCAAAGACCTCCGGCAGGACCAGCATAGCCATGTCGCAGCGCACGCCGTCGCATTGCCCGGCGATTCGCTGCAGCTCACCGATCATCGCCTGCTGCAATTCCGGGTTGCCGTAGTTGAGTTGCAGGGTGTCGGGCCAGCCGTCGAAATACGGATCGCGGCCATAGGCCAGGATCAGCGGCCCGTTTTTGGTGTGCAGGTGGCAGTAGTTTTGTGGCGAACGGGTAAGATCCGTCTTACTGCCCAGGACAAAATACTCCGGGTGATCGTCGATCCACGGGTGATCCGGGGCCATGTGGTTGGGCACAAAGTCGAGCATCAGCTTCAGCCCGCGTTTTTGCAGCCGCTGTCGTAAACCGGCGAGCTCCGGAGCACCGCCCAGAGCCGCACTCACGGTGTAGCCCCGGATGGCGAAACCGGAGCCGGCAATATCCTCGTCCCTGAGATCCGGCAGCGTTTCGGCGAATTCGCGGCGCCACTGGGGGTTGGATCGCGAAATGGCCTGCGCCGCCGGGCCGGTCTGCCAGACGCTCAGCAGCCAGATCCAGTCGAAACCGAGTTCGGCAAGGCGATCCAGCTCGGAATCCGCAATATCGTCCAGGGTCGCTATCCTGCCAAGTGTGCGAGACAATTGCGTCAACCAGACACGGGTGTTGATCTGGTAAAGCAGCTGATAGTGGCATTCGGTTGGTCCCGGTTGTGTTGATGTAACTGATGAAGTGTACATTCCAACGGAAGCTTGCCGATGGCAACCTTGCTCTATTCTAGAGTGGCATATTGACGTGTATCTCACCGCCTTCATACTTTGTCCGTACATCGAGTCCGCAACGCTTAAACACATTTATCATTGCGGTGTTCCCGGCAAGCACCTCCGCCTCGAAACATGATATGCCGTTTTCCCGCGCGATTCGGATCAAATGCCCCAGCAGCCGGCTGGCAATCCCCTGGCCCTGGTAGTCTTCCTCAACCAGGAAGGCGACCTCAGCAGAGGTTTTCCCTTCCCGGTCGGTCTGCAGCACTGCATATCGCGCCGCGCCAATGATTATTTCCCGCTCCGGCCCGGGAACGGTTACCACCAGGCCGACGTCTTTGACAAAATCCAACTGGGTGATCATAGCCAGTTCAGCCTCGGAGAGGGAGGACTTGTGGTGGAAAAATCGCGTATAGATGGTCTCCGATTCGAGGTTACGGAAAGCTTCGACCAGCAGTTCCCGGTCGTCGGGACGCACCGCCCGGATAGCTACTGCAGTGCCGTTTTTGAGGGTCTCGCTGGTCTGGAAGTTCTTCGCATCAATCATGATATCCTCACATATCATTTTTATGGTGGTCCGCGCCGAGCCTTCTTCTTGCCGTGACTTTGCCGGCAGCAGGCCACCCGATAAAAGCCTGAATAATTAATGGAGTTAAAGTAGCCGTTCTTCAATGGTTGCACAAGTCTTTTTGCTTCAAGAGATTTCAAATAAATACGAGCGCGGTTTCAAATTCATGGGCGATAGAGGCGGACAGCCTGCCGATAGAGCTTCTCAGTGTGAAGATCGCATGAATTGTAACTTCGATTGACAATCTAAGCACAAATCGTTACCGTAGATTCCATGATTACCAGAAAACTCACAGACAGGTTATTGCAACTCGCCACATATTATCCAGTAGTGGCAGTGACCGGCCCCAGACAGGCAGGAAAAACCACGCTGTGTCGAGCCGCCTTTCCGGATAAACCCTATGTATCGCTGGAATCTCTTGATTTCCGCGATTTTGCCGAGAGCGATCCACGGGGATTTCTGATGGAATACCGACAGGGTGCTGTCCTCGACGAGATCCAGCAGGCACCTGGACTGGTAAGTTATCTGCAAGCCGAAGTCGATGAACATCCCGAGCCCGGCCGTTTTATTCTCACCGGCTCGCAGCATTTCGGCATATCGCAGATCATTTCCCAGTCCCTCGCTGGACGTTGTGGTCTGCTGACCCTGTTGCCCCCTGATTTTGATGAGTTGCAGGGCTTTTCCAAGGTTCCGGATGACCTTTTCACCCTACTCTGGCAAGGCGCTTACCCGAGGATCTATGACCACAACATTCCGGCCCACCAGTGGCTGGCCGACTATATCGCCACCTATGTGCAGCGTGATGTCCGTCAGGTCATGAATGTCGGAGACTTGCTGACCTTTTCCAGCTTTCTCAAGCTCTGCGCCGGGCGGACTGCACAGGAGATCAATCTTTCCTCTCTGGGGGGTGATGCCGGTGTTTCCCATAATACTGCAAAATCATGGTTATCTATTCTGGAGGCCAGTTATATCATTCACCGGATACCGGCCTGGCATGTCAACATCCGCAAGCAGATAGTGAAGGCACCCAAGCTTCATTTCCTGGATAGCGGGCTGGCCTGCTATCTTCTGCAGATCAGAGAGCCTGGACAACTCCGGTTGCATCCTCTACGAGGAGCCATTTTCGAAAGTTGGGTGGTGTCGGAGCTGTATAAAGGACTGGCCCACCAGGGCGAGCAGCCGATTCTGCACCATTATCGTGAAAGCCGTGGGTTGGAAATGGATGTGCTGGTACAACGTGGTGATTATCTGCATGCCGTCGAGGTCAAATCTGCGGCCACTGCAGCGCCTGATTTTTTTAGAGGATTTGAACAGATTGCCGGGAGAATACAGACAGCCGGCCTGTCCCTGCGTTTGGATAATGTGGTGG
>Ga0154407_1228_pt1 | contig 16941 bp, 13 predicted proteins | sample RifGroB2_FD_115911 | JGI IMG/M metagenome (GOLD analysis project Ga0154407, IMG submission 115911) | Desulfobacterales bacterium GWB2_56_26
TTCACTCGCATATTCTCGCTGTCCCCCTCTCTTATCGCCAGAAGGGTGAAGAAGGTCCTGGGGTCGGTTTTTTGGTCGATGAGAAGCTTGGGAATATTGGCAACCACTTTCACCGCTTCCGGTTTAACTTCCCTTGCTACACCGTTCAACTCGGCATGGACCTTCACATCATCCATAGTTTTGGTCACCGTTTCAAGACCGATGGTGATATCGGCGGTCACCGAAGTCTCCCCAATCAGTTCGACAATGGCCGGCTCCAACTCCAGCGGAACCTGAAGCTGCGACGATTGTTGGACCCCTTCAAGATTTATCGCTTTAGTATACAAGCGACTCACCTGGGAGAGCGTGGTCTGCGGACCGGTAATGGTTATGATATCCGGATCGGTCCTGATAAACCTGACATAATACCCATTGGCAACCTGCCCGACTGTTCTGGCCTCAACCGGAAATTGTTTCTGGATCAGCTTGTCGAGGGACAAAATGATCGACGACGGCTGCACCCGCTGAATGGTAATCCCGCGCAGCACCGGAATCTTCTCGTGGTTATTTTCGATAACCATGGTCCCCGGCGTCGCCGCCGACAGGTCGACCTGCCTGGTCAAGGCCCGGCTGGTCATTTCCTGGATGAGCGAACGGGGGCCGCTTACCGTTACCTCGATCTCCTTCTTGAACTGGTTGGAAATCACCAGGTCTCTCGGTAGATTGATGATCTCGATGGGAATCATGACCGTCTTGTCGACCCTATCCTCGCCACCGACAAAATACCAGAGAATCACGGCCAGGACCAGCGAGACGAATTTCAGCAGCCAATCTTTGGAAATGAGATTGGTCAATTTCTTTCGTTCAAAAAGGTTGAGAAGAAATTCCTTCATCGTCTGCTCATCAAGGTCTTCCAGGAATGTGTCGGTCCGCCGTTGTCGGCAATAAAAATCGCTCTGAGATTATTGGTAAGACTGATTTCATCCTCAACCGCGGTCAATGCCCCATGGCGCACGATTGATATCTCCTGGGTCTCTTCGGAAACCACCAGGACCACCGCATCGGTCTCTTCCGTCAGGCCTATGGCCGCCCTGTGCCTGGTCCCGTAGCGTTTGTTTATATACGGATTCTGGGTCAGGGGAAGGATACAGCCGCAGTGCTGGATCCGGCCCTTGCTGATAATAACCGCCCCGTCATGCAGAGGCGAAACCGGCATGAAGATGGAGATCAGCAATTCCTTGGTCAGCCGGGCGTCCAGCTTGAAACCGGATTCGATGAAATCGCCGAGGTTGGTTTCCCGCTCGATAACGATCAGGGCTCCAATTCGTCGTTTGGCAAGATAGAAGAGCGTGCGGATGATTTCTTCGAGTTCCTTCTCTACCACATCGGTCTGCTTCAGAAAAGGCGATTTTCCTACCTGGGTGAGCGCTCGTCGGATATCATGCTGGAAGACGATGATGATGATGAGCAGAATCGAGCTGAGAAAGGTCTGCATGACCCACTTCAAAACCGCCAGATCCAGGACGCTTGCCACAAAATAGACCACGGTCAGCACGCCAAGCCCCGCTACCATCTGCACTGAGCGCGTGCCCCTGATGATGGAAATCAGCTGGTGGATGACAAAGGCGACTATCAGGATATCGACCAGATCCTGCCAGCGAAAATAGCTGAAGAAATCTAACATGGGTATATCAATGCAATCCTTTCATGATTTCTCTTCATGCACTCATGTGCTCCCCGGCCGGCCCGGACGAACATCGACCGCATCGGTTTTACCTGTATCTCCAGGGTATCGATAGAAAATATCGCTATCTGCGCAAATTATCCCGGCACAGCGTGAGCAACGCCTCCGATACGTCTCAATTAAGCTGACCCGTAGAGGATTCCCTAAAGATATAAAAACTATAGCACAGGTGTTTTCATAATTAATAGAGGATTTTCAATAATTTTTCAGGGTTCCGTTCATATCGGCCGAAGGAGTCCGCCGTTTCCCCGCCGAGACACTTGAAAATATGGCTAACTTCCGCATATCTTCAATTTACAGATTCTCGTCGATGGGATAAGTATAGGCACCTGCTTTAGCTTCCAATTTCTTCGATGACCGATTCGGCATCGGATGAGATTCACGAATAGAGTCTTCGTATATAATACATTGGTTTGAACAGTTATGTCCGATCATTTTGGCAATATCCCCATAGAATCACCAAAGCCTTCCCAGCCCGCCAAGGAGAAAAAACCCGCCCCTCCGCCGGCTTCGGCAAAACCCGCGAAGGAAAAAAGTCGCCAGCGCATGAAAATGAACCGGCTCTGGCTCTGGGCGGCAGGTATCGCCCTTGTCGCAGGGTTGTATACCGCCTTCGGCTTCCTCGGGATCCCCTTTTACATCGGCAAAGCTCTTCCCGTGAATTTTCGAGAAGCTACCGGGATGACACTCGAACCGGGCCAGGTTTCCTTCAACCCGTTTACCTTCCGCTTTACCACCAGAGATGCACAAATCCTGAGCGAGGCAGGTCCTGCCGTCCTTTCCCTGAAGTCACTCACCGCCGACCTCGCTCCGTTATCCCTGCTCAGGCGCGATCTGGTGAGCAATGCGATCAACATCGAAGAACTTGACCTGACTATTACCCGGGAGTTGGACGGAAGCTATAACTTCGACCAGCTGATTCGCCGGAAAAAGACCAGCAATGCTTCGGAAATAATGGATTTTTCCGACCTGCCCTTTTTCTTTTCGCTCAACAACATCGCCATCAAAAACGGTAAAGTCCTCTTCAACGATCTGCCGGCCGGCAAAACCCATACGATAACCGACATTCAGCTCGATCTGCCAGCCTTTTCCAACATTCCCTTCCGGGCAGATCAGTATATTCATCCCCGGTTTTCAGCCGTCATCAACGGCACTCCTGTGGAATTGACCGGACAGGCACACCTCGGCAAACCGGGGGAGCCCAACCTGACAACCAATCTTTCCTGCGATCTGCACGGACTCGACCTGCCGGCCTACTCCGAATATCTGCCGGTCGATCTGCCGCTGGTCTTCAAGAAGGGCAAGGCCGACGGCAAGCTCGATTTCCACTTCAATCCCGAGGCAAGTGAGGATGATAAGCTCACTGTCGGTTTCGACCTGAAAATTGCCGATACCGAACTGCAGACCCCCGACGAGTCGATTCTTATCGTCTCATCTTCAGCTCAATTGAGTGGAACATTGCAACCCGTTGCCAAGACGCTGCATTTTACCACCATCGCCTTCGCCGAGCCGGGAGTGCACTCCTACGGGGAGTCTTTCTTTAAGAACATCAACAGCTTGATGAAAAGGGAAAGGAAGGCTTCAGCAACCGATGCTGCCCCGGCCTCACCGTTTGTCGTGGCAACCGATGCACTCGATTTCGAGAACGGCAGTTTTCGTCACTATCGGAAACAACAAGACCAAAAACCGGAATTCACCTGGAAGACCCTGGAGATGCATGTCAAGGACTATTCCTCAGTTGCCAAGGGAGATGAAGGCAAGGATTTCGGCTCCTTCCGCCTGAGCGGTGAAAAGGAAGATGGTGCTGCCTCATTTTCCTGGCAGGGCGTTTTCACCTCTCCTGAAAACCTGAAAGGCACCCTCAAACTTGCGAAGATGGATTTCCCGGAACTGCTGCAAGCCCTGGGAACAGAAAATAAGGAATTCGCCGTCCAGGGAACAGCTGACCTGAAAGGGGAACTGGCCTTCCCCTCCGCCGCCGACTCAGCGGCAAAGGTAGGGTATAAACTCAGCGACGGCGAGCTTGCAGTGCAGAACTTCAAACTCCTTGAAAACAAGCAGGCCGTGCTTTCTGCCCCCGTGTTGCAGGTCACCGGCCTGAGCACCGCAGGTAAGGTCATCGACTGGGGGAAAATTACCCTGCACAACGGGGTCGGCGTCTTTCCCGCAAGCCATGCGCCCGGCTTTTTCAAACACTTCAACAGCGATAAGAACCGGATTCAGGAACTCGATCTCGATGGCCAGGTTACTCTCGTACCCGAAAAAAAAGGCAAACCCAAAATTCATTTCAGCAACTTCTCGATAAAGGCGGGAAACCTTGAAACTCCGGAAAAAGCCAAAAACAATTTTACCCTTTCAGCCCAGACACCGACTGGCGGCACCATGTCAAGCCAAGGCGATTTGCGGCTCGCCCCATTTGCCCTGGCCGCGAAAACCGAATTCGGCGGCCTTGCCGCCGAAGACATCTTTCCCCTTTTCAGCGATGCCGAAATCCTCAATTCCCTCAGCGGCGCTCTGTCCGGCAATGGCACCCTGAGCTTTCCCCAGCAGAGTTTCGCCGGTGATCTTCGTATAGCCAAAGGCCAGGTACAAAAGGCGGCAAAGACCCTCTATTCATGGGAGGATTCGGTTTTTCAGGGTGTCAATTACACCTCGGCGCCACTCCATCTGGGGATCGCCCTGGCAGCATTCGATCAACTGGAATATACCTGGCAGATCAACCCGAAAGACGATGACCCGATGCAGCAGTTTGCCGCCTTTTTTCAGCAACATCTTCCGAGCGAGAAACAGTCCGGCGACAAAAACAAGGACAGCATTTCCGCGGTCGATATCCAGGAGATCCGCCTTGCGGGCGGCCGATTCCGGATCCAGGACAACAGGATGAAGCCCAAATGGCAAGGCCAGGTCACTGAGTTTTCCGGCAGCATCAAAGAGATACATCTGCCCACGACAGCAAATGCCGGCGACTTCTCCTTTACCGGCAAACTCGATGAAGTACCTTTGTTCGTCGAGGGTTCCCTGGATGTCTTCGCCAAAACCCAGCCTGGCAAGTTCCGGCTCAAACTCGAAGGCTATCCCCTGTCTGCTTTTCATAAGCAGCTCTCCGCCAAGACCGACATCGACACCAAAGAGGGCGAGTTTTCCCTGACCCTCGATGCGATGTGGCAGGATGGGCAATATAGCAACGCCGGCTCTTTGCTTTTTTCCGGAGTTAAACCGGTTTCGGAAAAGGCCGACTCAGCTCTGCCTCTCGCCCTCCTCACCGGGCCGGAGAACATCTTCCAACTTGACTTCGACCTGCAGAGAAGCACTCCGGTCGCCAAAACTACCCTGGCGGAGGAAATCATCTCCACCTGGGAAACAAAAACGGTCAAGGCGGCCGTTTCGCCGCTGCTCCTGGCCTCCGGAGATTTCAGCGATCTCATCGGCAACGAATTTACCGAATTTCTCCCGGGAGAGTTCATGCTCTCCGATAAAGGCAGAGAAACCCTCACCCGCTATTCAACCCTACTCTTGTCTCACCCCTACCTCGGTCTGTCCCTTTCCGGCGGGGTGGACAAGCAACAGGACGGCGAAGCCATCAAAAAGCAACTGGAGGCCATCGAACAGCAGCGAGTCGATACGCTCAACCACAAGCGCCTTGAAGAATGGCAGGCCCGCAAGGAAATCTATGAAAAGAAACTGCAGGAACCGCCAAAAGCAGGACCGGACGGGAAGATAATCGAAATCACCATCCCCCCCGATATCCTGGCAGGTTTTATACCTGTGCAGCCCGAACCCGTAGTGATCAAGGACTCCATGCTCCTCGAATTGGCGCAAAAGCGGCTGAACGTAGTGCATCAATACTTCACTACGCAACTTGCGCTTGAAGAGCATCGTATTACGCTGTCTCCGCCGAAAAAGTTGGCGGATGCGGAGAATTCGGTAAACGGAGTGAAAATCGGCTTGAAAGCGATCAAACGATAGGCTGTAAGCTTGGGCATGGAATATTTCACCCATTCACCATTACTACAAAATGTGCTGGGCTGGCTGGCCGGGATCTCCTTTTTCACCTTTCTGCTCAGCCTGCTGCTCATCCCTTTTATCGTCGGCCTTCTTGCTCCAGACTACTTCTTGAAATTCAGGGAGAAAAGGCGGCGCAAGCGGCCTCTTACCCCCCGGTCCCTCTTGTTGCTTATCGTGCGAAATTTCCTGGGTGTTCTCTTGATTCTCGCCGGGATCGCCATGCTTTTTCTCCCCGGTCAGGGACTCCTCACAATTCTGCTCGGCATCCTCCTCCTTTCCCTGCCCGGAAAATATCGGCTGGTCAACCGCCTGGCTGGATTTCACGGTGTCCGCCGCAGCCTTAACTGGCTGAGAAAAAAGGAAGGAAAGCCGCCTTTCGTCTGGCCTGAATCAGACAACGATTCGACGCAGCAAAGTTGATCGATTGCGCCCGGTTCGGCAGGCAAGGCGGAATAGCAGCTGCTGCAAGAATTTAAACCAAACTCCTCGAAGGATAAGAGACAACTTGTTGAAACGGCGTGTTTTACGCCCTTCGCCAAAGCGATGGCCTGCGAGCGCATCAGAGAATTTCTTCGAATAGCTGGAAAATTCTATCTATTTTACTCAGCGTTATATATAATGGCAAAAAATTACCTAATCAATTGAAGGATCGCCTCCGATGGAATCACAAACCCAATCCAGAAGTATCATGAAAGGTACGATACAGGATGCGGAAAGACTCATCTCCAATCAGAAGAGTCTCCTGGAGTCTATTCCCGAAATGGTTCTTCTGGTAAAAAATGGCGATTCCATCGAGTACATGAATCCCAGCGCCAAAAGATTTCTGGGCGACCTCACCCATATCAATGATGAATCAGAGAGACAGGTCCGTCTTTCCGAACTCCTGCGGATTGTCGCCCAGGCCATCCGGGAAGATAAGGTCGGGACGTTTGAGACCACCCTGGGACAATTCCATCTGGAATACACTCTTGCTCCTTTCTTTGGATACAACAATGAGGCCCTGTATTGGTTCTTTATCAGGGATCTCACTGAAAGCAAACGGCAGTTCGAGGAAATCTCCCTCTTCCATACCAGCATCGAAACCATTCTTTCACATAAGATCAGCGAATTGAAAGAAAGCGAGAGGATGCGACAGAAGCTTGCCACTGAATTGAACTCGCTCAAGGAGCATCTGAAGGAGCAACCGGCCGAAGGGAAAATGGTCGGCTCCAGCCGAGCCCTCAGCGAGCTGCGCGATATGGTGTTTCAGGTGGCGAAATCGGATGCCACCATTCTCATAACCGGCGAATCGGGCACCGGCAAGGAACTGGTCGCCAACCTGATCAGGGAAAGCAGCAATCGCAACAATAAACCCTTTCTGAAAATCAACTGCAATACGATCAGCGATTCCCTGCTAGAAAGCGATCTGTTCGGCCACGAGAAGGGCGCTTTCACCGGAGCGGACAGCAAAAGGAAAGGAAAATTCGAAGTCGTTGACGGCGGGACTATCTTCCTCGATGAGATTGGCGACGTCAGTCCGAGGATGCAGGCCGCCCTGCTGCGAGTCCTTCAGGACGGAGATATCATCCGGGTTGGCGGAAATACGCCGATCAAGGTCGATGTCCGGGTGATAGCCGCAACCAACCAGGAACTCTCGGCCATGGTCCAGCAGGGCAGTTTTCGCCTTGATCTTTTTTATCGCCTCAATATCATCAATATCTCCATTCCTCCGCTGCGCGAGCGCAAGGAGGATATCATCGATCTGACTACTCATTTCATCAGGAAATACCGCCTGGCCTTCAAAAAGGATATCAATTTCCTGCCCCAGTCGATCCTCGACCGCCTCGTGCGTCACGATTGGCCCGGCAACGTACGCGAACTGGAAAATGTTATTCAGCGGGCAGTACTCATGGCAAAAAACAATGTCATTACCGAAAATGAACTCTTTTTCGACACTCAACCTGGCGAGAAAAACCAGGCACCGCACAAAAGCTTTCTGCAGCGGATCGACGGCAGAACCCTGAAAACGATGGTATCCGACTTCGAAAAGGATATCATCCTGTATGCGTTGGAGAAAAACCACGGCAACGTACCCCTGACCGTCAAGCAGCTGGATATCGGCAAAACCGCCTTTTACGATAAAATGAAGCGGTACAGTATCTCTCCAAAAGAACTCAAATAGCTTTAAGACTCGGGCATCGGTTTTGCATGTCTGCATCGATTGCCGCGTTCCTGATCGTCCCCTTATCTGCTCAGGATAAAAAGCTATGGCGAGAGAAAGCTCCGACTATCGGGAAGGATGTCCATTCTGGTCGACCCGGGCGATGAAATGTCAGCTGTGCCTGGAAGGGCTTTTCATCCCCTTCAATGACCACATCGAAGTTTATTGCAAAACCCTTCATTATCGCCAGTGCCTGCAATTCTCTCAGCATTCGGCAAGCCACCCGCAACCGACAGCGAAGCGGAATCGCAGAAAATATGAACGTGTGGCAGCCTCTCACCGGGTAACTCTGGTATTGTTTCTCCAATCGGGAGAATTTGCCTCTCATCTTCCTGCCGCTTATGAATCGGCCGCCTGTTGTAGAACGCTCGACCTGGGCAAGGGCGGCATGCGCCTGACAACCGAACAGCCTCTAATGAAAGCCACGGTCATCAGGTTCTCCTTTGCAGACTCGTTTCCCAAGTCCGTTCAGACCGGTCAGGGACAGATCGCCTGGTGCAACAAACAACAAAACCAACCGGATTATCAGGCCGGCATCGCTTTTCAAGACGATCGTCTCATCGACACCATGGGCCTCTACCTGGGGCTGATTATCTCCATCCCCCCTTCCGCCGGCTGAATATTCCCGCCACATCACGAAGTACTATCGCCCTTCTTCAGGCGAATGCAGCCGTTGCACCCAGATGATCAGAAAAAGAACCGGAATGCCCATCAAGGCGGTGGCGAGAAAGAAATTCCCGTAGCCGAAGGCGGAGACCATGGTCCCGGAATATCCGCCGATCACCTTCGGCAGGAGGGTCATCAGTGAACTGAAAATGGCATACTGAACCGCGGTAAACGAGACGCTGGTGAGACTGGAAAGAAAGGCGATGAAGGCGGTGGTGGCAATGCCGGCGCTCAGGTTATCCGCCCCGATCACCACCGTCAGCATGGCGATATCTGCCCCCGTGCCGGCGAGCAGCATAAAGAGCAGATTCGTCGCGGCCGATAGAACGGCTCCCAGAAATAAGATCTTCGGCACCCCGAATCGGGCGGTTAAGACGCCGCCGAGAAAGCCGCCGGCGAGGATCATTGCCAGGCCGAACGACTTGGTGATGCCGGCGATCGCCGTTTTGCTGAATCCCATATCCAGATAAAATACATTGGAAACGACGCCCAGAACCACATCGGATAACCGGTATATGGCTACGAGCAAAAGTATGAGTATGGCGGCTTTCCCGCCATTTCGAAGAAAAAAATCCCTCACCGGCGCAAAGTAGGCCTGAGCCACCATTTTCTTGTCGGCCAGACCGGTTGCCGCCGTCATCCAGGCGACGCCGGCGGCGACGCCGATTGCTATGAAGAAACGCAGCACTTCGACAATAAAGGAAGCAAATGCCCCCTCTCCCGCCAGAAACGAAAGAGACAGTTTGTGAAATAACCCTGCACCGGCGTAAAAAAAAGTCAGGGCAAAAGCCGCCACGGTCACCGCAAAAACAGCCAGAAAGCGAAGATACTCGAACGTCGTATAGCTGTGGCGGTTGAAAGTGGAGGGTACCGGCTCACCGATACAGAGGGTCGTGACCACGCCGCAGCCCATAACCGCTGCCATGATCGTATAGGTGGTCCGCCAGACCGCATAGCTGTAACCGGTTGCCCCGCCGGCCAGATAGTCGGCGAGAAATAAGGACCCCGCGCCGGCCACCAGCATCCCCATGCGATAGCCGGCGATGTACATCGAGGCGAACAGGGCCTGCAAACTCTCTTCCCCTCTTTCAATCCGGTAGGCATCGATGACGATATCCTGGGTCGCCGAAGAAAAACCGAGAAGCACCGCCGCCAGGGCCATTAAAGTGAGATGGACACTGCCTTGCGCCGGATCGACCGAGGCCATTGTCAGAATGGCCGCAATGACCAATAGTTGGGCGACGAGCAGCCAGGCTCTTCGTCGCCCCAGCATTCTCGTCAGGAAAGGCAGCGGCAATAGATCGACGATCGGCGCCCAGAGAAACTTGAAGGAATAGCCAAGGGCCGCCCAACTGAAAAATGTCACCGCCGACCGTTCAACGCCAGCCTCGATCAGCCAAACCGACAAGGTCGAAAAGATGAGCAGGATAGGGATACCGGCGGCAAACCCGAGAAAAAGCATGGCAACGGCACCCGGATGCAACCACAACCTGAAGGTTTCACCCCAGGAACGTATTTCTCTTGCGCCATGGCTCATTGTTGTCTTTTCCTCTCAATAAGATTATGGTATTTGACCTGAGAAAATGAAGCCCCTGAGCCTGATCCCGGTTCGCCTGCGATGTACTTAATATAAGATATTCGAACTGTCCACATGCAGTTCCGCTCACGATGACTATGCGAATCCACAATACCTTATCCGGCAAGAAAGAAACCCTGCAAACCCTCGAACCCGGCCATGTAAAACTCTACGTCTGCGGCATCACCTCCTACGATTACTGCCACATCGGCCATGCCAGGTCGGCGCTTGCCTTCGATATGATCGTCAACTACCTGAAATATCGAGGCTACAAGGTCACCTATGTACGCAATTTCACCGACATCGACGACAAGATAATCGCCAGGGCGGCAGAGCAGCAAACTTCCGCGGAAGAGCTTGCCGCACGTTTTATCAGGGAATTCTATGTCGATATGGATAAACTCGGGATCAACCGGCCCGACATCGAACCGAAAGCAACCGAACATATCTCGGAGATGATCGCCCTCATCGAGGAGCTGATTTCCAAGGGCAAGGCCTACCCGTCCGGCAACGATGTCTACTACATCGTCGACAGTTTTCCGGACTACGGCAAATTGTCCAAGAGAAACGTGGAAGATATGCAGGCGGGGGCAAGAATATCAATCAACGAACAGAAACGCAACCCGCTGGATTTCGTCCTCTGGAAAGGCTCGAAACCCGGCGAACCGACCTGGGAGAGCCCCTGGGGGCCCGGGCGTCCGGGATGGCATATCGAATGTTCGGCCATGAGCAGGAAATACCTTGGCGAAACCTTCGATATCCACGGCGGCGGTCAGGACCTCATCTTCCCCCATCATGAGAATGAAATCGCCCAGAGCGAAGGCGTTCACGGGAAGGCCTTTGCCAACCTCTGGATCCATCACGGCTTTGTGACCATCCGCGATGAAAAGATGTCGAAATCACTCGGCAATTTTTTGACGATCAGGGATATCCTCACCCATTATCATCCGGAAGTCCTGCGCTTCTTCATCTTCTCCACCCATTACCGTAATCCCCTCGATTTTTCCGAGTCGGCCATGCAGGACGCGACCGCAGGTCTCGAACGGCTCTATGAATGCGTGGCCGCCGTTGACCGACTCGATCCGCAAAAAAGCGATGCCAACAGTGCAAGCATCTTCACCGACAATGATCGACAACTGCTCGAATCGATGGAGAGCCGTTTTCAGCAGGCGATGGATAACGATTTCAATACGGCGCAGGCTCAAGGGATTTTTTTTGATACCGTCAAAACAATCAATCGCATCTGCAGGGCGCTTCCCGCCGTGCCCTCGGCAAGCGACGTAGAATTTTTAAAAAAATGCGCAAATAACCTGAGAAAGCTGGCAGATATCATGGGCATTCTGCGGGAAGATGCCGAGAGTTTCCTCGCCGCCGGCAAAAACAAGATGATTTCGGAAGGCGGTCTTGACGTAAACGCCATAGAAGCGCTCATTGCCGAACGCAACCAGTGCCGGTCCGCCAAAAACTGGGCGAGAAGCGATGAAATCCGGGACCTGCTCCTGGCCCAGAACATCGAGCTCAAGGACGGGCCTAACGGCACGACCTGGTCAGTAAAAGGCAATTAGAACCTTAGAAATTCTTTCTTGTTAAAAAAAGAATTTCGTGAAGGTACTTATCCCCCTTGTGGGGGTTGGCAGTTTGCCAAAAGAGGTGGAGACAATGAGACAACCTGCTGTTGCTGATCGCTTCTACCCTGGATCGGCGGAGGCACTCGCGCTTGCCGTCAAGGAATTGCTGCCGGCCAAGTCCACGTCTGAAAAGTTGAAAGGACTGGCCGTGGTTTCTCCCCACGCCGGCTACGTCTACTCGGGTGCCCTGGCCGCGGAGACCTTTTCTTCCGTGGTCGTTCCGGAAACTGTGATCATCCTCGGACCGAATCATCGCGGCCAAGGAGCCCCTGTCGCCCTCGGCACGACATCCTGGAACATGCCGCTCGGCGATGTGCCGATCGACCGGGAAGTCGCCGACCTGATCCTCAGCCATTCGCCGCAGATAAAAGTCGACGAAATGGCGCATCGTTATGAACACTCCCTGGAGGTGCAGGTCCCCTTTCTGCAAAAACTGCAGGAGCGTCTCTGCATCGTACCTCTGGTAATTTCCCACATCTCCTACCCTCTCTGCGAAGAAGTGGCCAATGCCCTGGCCTGGGCTATTCGGCAGAGCGGCAAAGAGATCCTCATTGTCGCCTCAAGCGATATGAGCCATTACGAATCCCGGCGAAGCGCAGAAAAAAAGGATCGACTGGCCCTGCAGTGTATCGAACGTCTCGACCCTTACGATCTTTACCATACGGTCCGCGACCATAGGATTACCATGTGCGGAGTGATACCCGTGGTCATCGCCCTTTTAGCGGCAAAGGCCTGTGGCGCCTCAAAATATCATCTGATCGGCTACACGGACTCCGGGTTTGTGTCAGGAGATACCGACCAGGTCGTCGGCTATGCCGGCATTGTCATCGACTGAAATTTGCTTGACAGTTTTCCTGAGATCTTTTATAAATCGACGCACTTCCACAAGGAATGGGGGATGGTCTAATGGTAAGGCGGCGGACTCTGACTCCGCTTATCGAGGTTCGAGCCCTCGTCCCCCAGCCATTGCAAATTCAAGCACTTAGAGCGAAACAGCTTTAAGTGCTTTTTTTGTATATACTCTTTGCCAATCACAAGGGTAGGTTACATGCTCAGACATCTTCTTGTACTCTTTTCGCTTTTTCTGGTCTCCTGCGAAAATACCGATGTTCTGATGATGACGGATGCGGCAACCGATGCCGCTACCGCCATTACCCTCACCGATGAAGACGTGAAAAAGCTGGCACGGCATGCCGCGCAGGCTACAGACGGCGTGCACCAGGTGGCACCCGCCGGCAATCCCTACGATACACGCCTTCGCAGACTTGCGGCCCGGTATTCGGAAAGGGATGGATACACCTTCAATTTCAAGGTGTATCTCACCCGAGATGTCAATGCCTTTGCCATGGCCGATGGGACGATACGAGTATTCAGCGGCTTGATGGACATCATGACCGATCAGGAACTTCTTTTCGTGGTCGGGCATGAGATGGGCCACGTGGTGAAAAATCATTCCCGCAAAAAGGTGGTGATGGCGTATGCCACAAGCGCCGTAAAAAAGGGACTGGCCGCCCAGGAGAATGAAGTCGGGCAAATAGCCAGATCGATAGTTGGAGATCTTGCCGAGCAACTCACTAATGCCCAGTTTTCGCAACACGAAGAACGGCAGGCGGATCAATACGGCGCGGCGCTTCTTCAAGCCGGAGGACATGACATCTCTCCGGCGATTTCCGCTCTGGAAAAACTCGCCGATCTCGCCAAACGGCATACTTTTCTTTCCAGCCATCCGGATCCCGCGGCCCGAGCTTTGAGACTCGCAGAGGTGGGAGTCGATGAGGATGAAGACCGAAAATCTCTAACCGAATCCTTTTTCGAATACGGGCAAAGACTTATTCTCGGTCTTCTCGACCTGATTCGTTCCGTTGTTGCCTGGATAATCTCCTGGCTGTAACGGTTATCCGAAAGACAATCCCTCTCCTCCTCACCGCCTTGTGCTGTCGCCGGTGCAATGGGTCTCGCGGTCAATCTGACGGCGGCGCCATCGCCAGCGGCGCCAGCACGGTCAGAATAATCGCCTTTCAGATAGGCGGCGCTATGGTCACGACAATGCGCATATCCGTCGTCGCCCGGACGCCGTGGGGTTCCCTGATCCGGGAAATAAGGATGTTGCCGGTTTTGGCCGGAATCTCGGCATTGTTGTCGCCGACAAAGAACCCTTCCCCTTCGATTACCTGAATGGAAAGTTCACCGTCAAGGTCGTGGGAATGGACGGGAAAAGTAACGCCGGCTTTCAGGTTGAAATTAATGATCTTGAAGAATTCCGAATCTTCGACGAGAAAAAACCGTTTAAGCGCCCCTTCCGTAAATTCGCGGGTTGTATTGAGATCAATTACTTTCATATCTTCTCCTTTGCTGATATGTATTCATTTGTCACCAAACCCTCCAGCACTAATCAAGAGGTCCTCTGATGCCTGGAAGACTACCAACTCCCCGACATCCTCACCTTGACCTGGATCAAATCCCTTGCCGTAGTCACATAATATGACCGAAATCGAAGTATTGCCGGGAATTGCCATAACATTCCCTGGAAAAAAACTTCATTTGCCGTAATAATGAGAGCCGCAAGGATGGCTTGACCGGTTATTCTTGGATCAGCGCCTCCGTCGCCTTCGACGAATTGGCCTTCTTCTTGCGACGGAGGCGCCTTTACTCTATGCCGCAAGATTCAGGGTATCCCTTCACCCATTCTCTTTTAAAGTATTCGGGAATTTTTCCCGCTTCAACGACAGGTGCGCAACATGGCGACGCAGGATAAAACAATACGGACAACCAACACCGTGCCCGAGGAGGTCGTAACGGACGAAGCGATTCTCAAGATCGCCAAGGAAATCACGGTGAAATTCATCGAAGTGGGGAGAATTACACCCGCTACCTTTGCCACGGCGTTTGCCGGCATTTACTCAACCATCGATAAGACAGTACGGAAAAAATAAAGTTATGATCAATCTCGAAACGGGACTTAATTCCGCGCCCGAAACAATACGCCATATTCATCTCATGGGCATCTGCGGCACCGGCATGGCAGCCCTGGCCGGCATGCTGCAACAGAAAGGATATACCGTTACCGGCAGCGACAGCCACGTCTATCCGCCGATGTCGGTTTTCCTGGAAGGACTGCAGATACCGGTACGAAACGGCTACAGCCCGGAAAACCTGCAGCCGGTGCCGGACCTCGTTATCGTCGGCAATGTCATCACCCGGAAGAATCCGGAAGCGGCGGCTCTGGCCAGCTTGAGAATCCCGTATCTCTCCTTTCCCCAGGCCTTGTCACACTTCTTTATACAATCGCGGACTTCCCTGGTCGTGGCCGGCACCCACGGCAAGACCACGACCTGCTCTCTGCTGGCAACCTCGCTCTACCAGGCAGGCCTCGATCCGACCTTCATGATCGGCGGTATCGTGCGGGAATTCGGCACCAATTTTCGGCTCGGTAACGGTAAGTATTTCGTTGCCGAAGGCGATGAATACGATACGGCATTTTTCGATAAAGGATCTAAATTTCTCCACTACCGACCCCAGGTGGCGGTCATCACCTCCATCGAGTTCGATCATGCCGATATATTCGCCGATCTTGAGTCAATCAAGCGTTCCTTCCGGAAATTCGTCGCCCTGCTGCCGCCTGACGGCCTGCTGATCGCCAACCTCGATGACGAAAATGTTGCCGAGATCGCAAGCGTTTCCCCCTGCCCTGTCCAGGGCTACGGTCTCTCGGCCGGTCTTGCCTGGTCGATCGACGACCTCCGGCGGCAAGACGGCCTCACCCGGTTTACCGTGCAGAAAGACGGCAACCCCTGGGCACCGATGGCGGTTCGGCTTGCCGGGCGCTACAACTGTCTGAACAGCCTTGCGGTCTGTGCGGTGATGCACCATCTGGGGGTTGCACCTGCGGCGATCGACAAAGGTCTCAGCAGTTTCAACGGAGTGAAGAGAAGACAGGAGGTGCGGGGGATTGAAAACGGCATCACCGTCATCGACGATTTTGCCCACCATCCCACTGCGGTGAGAGAAACCTTGGCGGGACTAAAAGAGGCCTACGACGGCCAACGTCTCATTGCGGTATTCGAACCGCGGACCAATTCATCGAGACGGGCGATATTCCAGAAAGATTATGTCGCTGCCTTCGACGCGGCCGCGCTCGTTCTGCTGCGGGAACCGGTGCCGATTGAAGGACTTGCTGCGGAAGAGCTGTTTTCTTCGGCCCAACTTGCCGAAGATCTTAAAAAAGAGCGGGATTTGCCGGCCGAATCCTTCCCCACCACCGATGGTATCCTGGCCAGGCTGCAATCGGTTCTCCGCGAGGGTGACGTGGTGGCGATTCTGTCCAATGGCGGCTTTGACAACATCCATACTCGACTTATCGAGCAGATCAAGGGACAGCCACATGCGGATTAAGTCGAAGCCAGAACCCGAGATCAACGAAGCAGCGGTTTGATGCGCACGCGCAGATCCTCAACCAGGCTGCGGTAATCGATGGACGTGTCGCCTTGCTTGCCTCGTTCTTCGATGCGCATGGCGACCGTCGCACAATCTCCCAAACCGAGATTGAGAAACGCCCCCTTGATGGTATGACCGGCCTTGCCGAGCAGCAAGGGGTTGTTTTGTTCGAGGGCATTCTCCAGATTCTGCATGTGCGAACTCAATGCCGCAATAAAACTCGGCATCATCATTTCGATCTGGTCCGTCGGAAGACTGAACTGCTCGGCCAGATGCGTCCTGATCATCTCAATACTCAGTTGTTGTACCATGTTTTATTCTTGTTTTTCTTGAAGTTAACCTCATTTAGACTCTGTCGGCATTGTATCGACATGTAGCTTGTCAGTCGACAGGCTGTCTTCAACAATCAGGAACTTCAACTTCCTGGCCATATCCTCAATCCCGGAGATTCACACGTGCCGGATCTTCTGCTGCATGGTACTATCGTTACATATAACAACCCTCCATGAAGAATAAAATAGAAACCATGCCACAGCGTAAAAATTCCCTTCCGAAAAAGCGGAACCTAGTGTCCTGTCAAGCCTCAGATGTTGTAAGATTGCGCCGCAATTTTGGTTTCCTGCGAGGCGCGACTGAGGGCGCATAGCAGCGCTATGTAACCGAAGAAGCAACGAAGTCAGGAAGCCAAAAGGGCAAGCAAGATGCAACA
>Ga0154407_1032_pt1 | contig 16893 bp, 14 predicted proteins | sample RifGroB2_FD_115911 | JGI IMG/M metagenome (GOLD analysis project Ga0154407, IMG submission 115911) | Desulfobacterales bacterium GWB2_56_26
GCTCACCGCCGGGTACGACTGCAAAAATCTGCAGGGACCGTTCCAGGTCGGTCTGGCGGACGGCGTATCGAGCTTTGTCGGCATGGGGAAGAAGGAGTGTCGGCCGCCAGAAGGCGACATCCTCTTTTCCTCGAAACACACCCTCCTCGGCAGCATCGTCTGCGGTCCCGATCACGACCATCGACTCCAGGCCACAACCACGGACGTGCTGTTTGCCGTCTATGGGGTGCCGGGTATCACTGCCGAGCGGATCGAGCGCCACTTTGAAGATATTACAAACCTTGTCCGGCTCATTGATCCACGGGCGGAAGTGGATGGGCTTTCGGTCGTGTAACAGAATTCCGCGACAGGGTTGAAAGGCATTGGGCTCGAAAGACCAGGGAAGTCCCTTATTTTCCGGCGGCCGATACCTTCGGCAGAATGTAGTCGAGGGCCGCATGCCTGCTCTTTTGCAGCCGGTGGGCGGAGACCTGTTGTTCAAGGTCTTCGCGGCCCTTTTGCGAGGAGATTTTCACCAGGTCTTTGACACTGAGGATGAAATAGGTCGGGCCGGCGATGAAATGCAGGCGATCGCCGGCGCTCTGCCAGTACGCCCTCTCCCCTACGCCATCAACCGGGAGGATTTTCTCAGGCCTGCTCTTCCTGCTGGCCTCAAGCATCTTATCGAAGAACTTCTGCGGGTCGTCATAGACGCTGTCCTTCATGGTGCTTTTCTCGTGGATCACCAGTTGGATGCTTCCCGTACCCCCGCGTTGCGCAAGCGGCGCAGCGGTGAAATATGTACAGGAGAGGCCACCGGCAAAGCCGCTCACCGTTCCGGCCCGTCCCTCTTTGACCGCCTCACCGAGAATGGCCGCAGCTTCGCTCTGATCGATATATGCACAGGGATCAAGCGCCAGGGCAGAGGTTTTGTGCAGCGCCAGCACAAGCGCGATAATCGATAAGACCATCAGAAGGCGAAGAGATGCGTGAAGATCGAAACCGCTTCTTATCCCGCTACGCCCTCTATAAAACGCATCCGATCCTTTCATTGCCATCCTCCCTTTGTCGTTGTTCATTCTTCCACTACGCGATTTTTTCCTGTCTTCTGGTTCTACCCGAGAAAAGGCCTGACGGAAATACCCTCCCGATCGTATGCTCCTGGCATGCTCTTTTTCACAGAGCACACCTCGGAGGAGCAGTCGCCATAGCCAGGAAAGCAGTGGGGTCAGACTTGAGATTCCGATTCCGGCAATCTCTTCCCGCGCACTCTTCTCCATTTGACGGCTGCTGCGATCCATGGTTAAGCTGAAGGATCTTCCTTTCATCAACCCGAAGCAGAGATCGGAAATATGATCATCCGTCTTGCCGACAACAGTGAAATCGATACCGAGCGGGATCTCAGCTCGGCGGAAAAGCATATCCTGCAGAAACTGCTGTGCTATGTTTACTTCGTCGGATCTGTGGCGGAGTTCCGGCAGAAAAAGGAAACAGCCTTCCTGGTCGGCTGGAACAACTCCGGCCCCGTCCGCGAAACACCCACCATGGCCAGGGTGGCCGAACAGCTGGAAGCGGAATTGCGTATTCGGCTTCAGGCCCACACCGGCCGGTAATCCTATATCGACATCGGCGCGGGAGTGGTCCCGGCCGGGCGGCTCTCCGTAAACAGGATGGCAGCGGCTAGGGACCGAACACGATACGCACGACGAAGAGCATCGGCAGGCTGATAAGACAGAACCTTCCCGGCCATCGCCATTTCCGCAACAAGGTGATGTTGAACAGGCAGAAACACCCCAGGGAGACGAACAAAAACATGCCGGCCAGACGAAAGGGCAACCCGGCGGCATAGGTTGCAGTTTTCACCACCCCGGCAATCGACAGGAACGTGCCGATCACACCAAAAAACATGCGCGTGTAAATCTGCAACCGTTCCGATCGCAGCTTGCCTGCCAATAACCCGCCAAATATCTCGCCGATAATATCGCCCAACATGATTACGTCCTCCTATTCTGATGCCTAACAGTCATGACCGGGCCACGTCCCACGGGGTTCTGCCGACGGGCAAACAGCCCACCGTCAATTAAAAGTATCATGATCGTCACCGGTGAGGAAACTTATCAAGGCGAAAGCCGTATCGAACCGCTCAACGCTCAGCAGCCCGTTGCCGGGATTGAGTCAGGGGGCTCCGGTCCAGCACCTCCCGTACCTTGGCCGCCAGGTCCCGGGAAGACACCGGCTTCTGAATGAAGGCCACCCCCTCGTCGAGCACCCCGTGATGGGCGATGACATTCGCGGTATAGCCGGACATGAACAGGCATCTGAGTTTCGGGATCGCGGCCTGCAGCCGGCCGGCCAGTTCGCGGCCGTTCATTCCCGGCATGACCACGTCGGTGACGAGCAGGTCTATCGTCTCGGCCCGTGCCGCCGCAAGGGCAAGAGCCTCCGCCGGGCCGGCCGCGGCCAATACCCGGTACCCTTTACGTTCGAGCACCGTTTTGGTCATTTTCAGCAACTGCGGCTCGTCTTCGACCAGGAGAATGCATTCGCCACCGCCTGCCACCGGCACTGCCTTGTCGCCATCCGGCGGAAGGGACGCTTCCCGATTCTGCCGGGCCGGAAGGTAGATACGGAAAGTCGTGCCATGGTCCGGTTCGCTGTAGACATTGACAAAGCCGTTGTTCTGCTTGACGATGCCATATACCGTCGACAACCCCAGCCCGGTACCTTTGCCAAGCTCTTTGGTGGTGTAGAAGGGCTCGAACAGGTTGGTCAGGGTCTCGGCCGACATGCCGCAGCCGTCGTCGCTTACCGCCAGCAGCACATACTCGCCAGCCAAAAATCCCGGATGCTCGGCGCAGTAGGCCTCGTCGAAGGCGACCTGTCCGGTTTCGATAGTTATTTTTCCGGTGTCGATGATCGCATCGCGGGCATTGACGCAGAGGTTGGCCAGCATCTGCTCGATCTGGACCGGATCGATCTTCACCAGGCCGGGGCGCTTCGCCGGCCGCCATTCCAGGTCGATATCCTCGCCGATGAGCCGGCGCAGCATCTTCAGCATACCATCCACCGCCTCGCGCAAATCGAGAACCCGCGGCGCCACGGTCTGCTTGCGGGCAAAGGCCAGGAGCTGACGGGTGAGGTCGGCGGAACGGAGGGCGGCCCGCTTGATCTCCTGCAGGTCCTCATACAGCTGTGCTCCCTGGTCCACCCCTTCGAGGGCCAACTCCGCATGACCGATGATGACATTGAGCATGTTATTGAAATCGTGAGCCACTCCCCCCGCAAGGCGACCGATGGATTCCATTTTCTGAGCCTGAAGGAATTTGCGCTCCAGTTGTTCTTTGTGCTGCTCGGCCAGCTTCAGGGCAGTGACGTCCCGTGAGATGCCCACCAGGCCGATGGTCTTGCCCTGGCTGTCACGCAGTGGGCTTTTGCTGGTATGCCACCAGGTTTCGCCATATTCTACAGTGAGCCGTTCCTCGGCGATGACATTCAGCCCGCCGTGGAGTACCTGATCGTCGTTCCTCTTGATGACCTCCGCCGACTCCCTGGGAAACAGGGTGAAGTCGGTTCGACCGACCACCTCGCCCTCCGGCCGGCCGATGGCTCTGAGGGCGGCGCTGTTGGCAAGAATATACCGACCGTCGCCATCTTTGCAGAAAACGGCATCGGAGGTGTTTTCGAGGATCTCGTGGAGCAGGTGATCTTTCTCACGGAGTCGCTCCTCCGCCCGCCGGTTCTGGGTAATATCGAGGATGACCCCGTCGAGCCACAGCGGGTGGTTCTCCCGGTCGAATACCGCCTGACCCTTTTCGAACACCCAGCGTATCGCGCCGTCCCGGTGCCGGATGCGGTATTCGACCTCGAAGGGGGTGCCGGGCGCGACATGGGCTTTCACTGTCGCCTCGACCTTTGCCAGATCCTCGGGATGGATATAATGACCAAAGGCCACCCGACCGCTCAAAAAATCCGCCGCCGGATACCCCGAGACCTGCTCCACCCGCTCGCTGATGTACTCGACCCTCCACGGCGCCTGCGTTTCACAGCGGTAGACGATACCGGGGATATTGGCGACCAGGGTCCGAAAACGCTCCTCGCTTCGCGCCAAAGCCGTCTGAGCCTCGCGCACCGTGTCCATCTCCCCGACGAGTTTCTCGCGCATCTCATTGATCGCCGCCTCGACCAGGCCGAGTTCGTCCCGCTTAGCAGACCTGTCCGCCCTGCGGCGGAGCACGAGAGGCCTGCCGAGGTCCTGCAGGCTCAGCGAACGGGCAAAGTCGGCCATGGTCGTCAGATGCCGGCCGACGGTCGCATAGAAGAGGAAGAAAATGAAGATCGAAACGACAAAGGTCTTTACGGTCTGGGTGACGAGGATGACGATCACCCGGTCCATCAGCCGCCGGTACACCCCCTGGAGCGACACCTCGACCTGGAGGACACCGATTTCCAGATCCTGACCGCGATGCGTGTGCTGTAGCGGAAACTCGTGGGACAGGATATGTCTCCCTCGTCCCTTTTCGCCTGTTTCGACTACCTTGACGATACCGGCGTAGCTCACGTCCGGCAGATTCTTTATCCCCTGCAGTTGCATGGCCAGTACGGCCAGATCGTACCCCCAGAGGGTCGGGACGATGGCGGGGATATGGCTGCGCCTGATCTGCTCAACGGTTGCCGAGATCTGGTCGAGGTCGCGGCGGTATTCGAAAAAGAGCTGAACCGCGGTGCTGAGCAGCGCCGCCAGCGAGCTGAAAAGGCAGATATAGACGACCAGCCGGAAGGCGATCCTGTTGACCTTGGGGAGTAAGGGCATGGCACTCCTATTGCGGCAAATACGCTGTCAATGCGCTTTTTTTGATCCGGTCGTAGGTACCGTCTCCCTTCATCTCCCGCAGGGCCTTGCTTAAGAGCGGAATCAGCCTTTCCCGGGACTTGTGGAGATAAAGGAACATCTCCCGGGTCGCAAGGGGCGCCTGCAGGGCGTAAATCCCCTGCAGCTTCATTTCCTTAAGCTGGCCGTAACCGTCCAGGCGGTTGTAGACAACCAGATCCACCTTGTCGTCGGCCAGGGTTCGAAAGAGCAGGCCGGCATCCTTGACCTTGGTCAGAGACCGGCTGGCGACGATGTTCTTTTCGAGGATTTTCCACCCGGTGACGATCGCCACATGATAATTCGCCAGCGAATCCCAGCCGGCAATGGGCATGTCCTTGTTCCTGCCGAAGGCGACGAACTCGTAGTCGCCGATCTTTTCCGGTACCCGCCTGAGATCAGCATAGACGGCATCCAGCCCCTCGACGCGCACGTAGACCCCATCCTCGATGCCTTCATTGGCGTTGATCAGCGACCGTTCGGCCGGCAGATGTTCTATGTTCAAGCTCAGACCGATGCGGCGACAGGCCTCGCGCACCACCTGATCGTGAAATCCCGTACCTTCCGGATTGGAGAGAGGGATTCCGTCGGAGGTGGCAAGCGTAATCTGCTCCTCGGCGGCAAGCCGTAAGGGACAGGCAAGGATCATCAGGAGAACGTACAGTATCCAGTGCAAAGCAGTTTCCTCGGCAAACTCGACGATTCCTGGCAAAGAACCATTCTTAGCCTCTTCCCGGTGAGAACAGCAGAAAAACCGACCGCTGCCGACCGCATTCTGAATGAAAGCGATTTCCAGGAAAAGAGCAGTTATTCACTCTCCGTTCCACAAGTTGTGGTATATCACTTCATTGAGCAAAATACAAAATTACATCCACTGCATGCCGACCATCAGATAGGAAGGCGGACATGCTTCCCGCTGCCTCAGGTCGAGTGTCACCTGGTGTCGGTCGTCGTTGACACTTCGAACACAATGTTTTAGCTTCGCAAAAACATTCACCTCAGTCCATCGATTATCTGCCAGCATCCGGAAATACCGTACCGGCCGAAGCGGTATCCGATGAAGGCAACAGACACAATGCCGAGAATATCAGATGATGAAAGATGAAAAAAAGCAGGAGCGGCAGGAGAAAATTCTTGTCGAGGCTCTGAAGCTTTTCACCGAAAAGGGGTATTTCAATACCTCGGTCAGCGACATTCAAACCGCATCGAACCTGAGCGTCGGCACCTTATACAACTATTTCCACAACAAGGAGGCGATCGCCGTCACCCTGTTCAGCAATATCGAAAACTGCCTCTACGAGGCGCTTTGCGCGATAGAAAAAAAGCACGCCGGCGCATGCGACAGATGCAAGGCCATCATCCGGCACCTCTATGAGTCGACGGAAAGAAATGCGGCATCCATGCAATATCTCTTCTACACCAAGCACCGGGAGTTCATGGAAGTGGAGAAATCGGTGTTCACTTCCCTGCCTTTTGTGAAAATGAAGGAAATAGTCCTGCAGGGGCAAAAAGACGGCGAGTTCAGGAAGATCGAACCCGATGTAGCCATGATGGCTATTTTCGGCGGTCCCATACGTATGATTTACCAGAGAATCGACGGCCTTCTTGCAAAGCCCCTGCCCCAGTATCTCGAGGAGAGCTGGGAGTGCGCCTGGCGCAGCGTCAGGGCCTGACTTTGCCTCCGCCCGAGATGCATTGTGCCTGATCGCGACCTGAGCGCCTCCTCTCCCTGTTCTTCCGGGTGTTGTTCCGGTTTCCTTGCCGCCATCCTTCCCGACACCGGAGTCGGTAAACGCCGAACGGGGTGTCTTCAGGAAGTTGCTCCGAGGCAATCGTTCATTTCCTGTCCAGCAAGCTGCGCACTTTGGTTGCCAGGGTCTCCTTTGAAAACGGTTTTTGAATGAAGTTGATGCCATCAACCAACACACCCTGGCGAGCGATGACATCGCCGGTATAACCGGATATAAACAGGACTTTCAGCGTCGGTAACAACGAAGTGAGTATCTGTCCTAACTCCCGGCCGTTCATTTCGGGTAAGATTACGTCGGTTATAAGCAGCTGAATTTCGGCCCCGTGCTTCTTGGTCAAGAAGATGGCCTCACTCGGGGTCGAAGCGGCAAGCACCCGATAGCCTAACCTTCCCAGCATCATGCTCGTCATTTCCAGGATCATCGGCTCGTCTTCCGCCAGTAGGACGGTTTCGCTACCTCCTGCAACTCGAGCAACCGGCATTTCTTGCAACATCTCTTCGTCTGCCGCTATATGTCGGGGCAGGTAAATCTTGAAAGTCGCGCCTTGGCCCGGCTCGCTTACGACGTCGATGAAAGCGTTGTTCTGCTTGACGATACCGTAGACCGTGGAGAGCCCGAGGCCGGTGCCTTTACCTACCTCTTTGGTGGTGAAAAACGGCACGAAGAGTTTGTCCATCGTTTCTTTATCCATGCCGCAACCATTGTCGCTCACGGACAGCAGCACGTATTCGCCGGGGAGGTACTCGGGATGGTCCGTACAATAGACGTTATCGAGGTTTACCAAGCGCGTCTCGATGGTGATCCTGCCCACGCCCGAAATGGCATCGCGGGCATTGACGCACAGATTGGCAAGGATCTGATCGATCTGGGAAGGATCCATCTTTACCGTACATGCCCCCGCCTCCGGCAGCCAGATAAGTTCGATGTCCTCACCGATTAACCGCCCCAGCATTTTTATCATCCCTTCGACGGTCTCATTCAAGTCGAGCACCCTGGGGGCGATAGTCTGCTGGCGGGCAAAGGCCAGCAGTTGGCGGGTCAGGTCGGTGGACCGTTTGGCTGTATTGAGGATTGTCTGCAGGTTGTCAACGATCGGTTGAGCCGGATCGAGCGACTCTAGAACCATTTCTGCGTGACCCAGAATGACCCCCAGCATATTATTGAAATCATGAGCCACGCCGCCGGCGAGAGTGCCGACAGCTTCCATCTTTTGGGCCTGGCGGAACTGTTCTTCCAGCTTCTTATGTTCAGTAATGTCCTGAAAACTGACCAGGACCGCAGGGGAACACTCGATAATGATTCTTGTGGTGGAAAGAAGAAAGGTTATACTGTGTTCTTTGCCCTTGATGAGACTGGACAGGCTCACCTCAACCTGATGATGACTTCCCCCGGTTTCATGCGTATCGGTAACCGTTTGACGGATAATACACTGGTGGCAGGACGGGCCAAAGCCACAGCCCTGGGGGGAGTCCAGGGCATGAAGACAATGCAGCGCTTCACCGACTCGAAAGCCCGCCATGTCGGTAATCGATGAACCGGTAAACGAACAGGCAAGAGCGTTCATCCTCCGGATACGTCTCTCTCCATTAAGAATGAAAATGACGAACGGAGCGTTCTCGAAGATCGCTGTCAGTTCGCTTTCCTGCTGTTTGAGAATTTCTTCCGCCTGTTTGCGCTGCGCCAGGGCCTTTTCCAGCTCCAGTACCTTTTTTTCGAGCTTGGTGGCCACAACCTCACTGTACCGTTTCAGGTATTCGGCATCTTCCTTGATGAGTTCGGTTGGGGATTGATCGTTTCGGGTGGCCTTTTTTAGGACGCCTTTGATCTCTTCCCATAATTCCACTGGCTCCATCGGTTTAAAGAAATAGGCGATTGCACCGAGCGACATCGCCAGCCGGACATCCTGATTTTCCGTGTACGTAGAAGTATAGAATACAAACGGGATGGAACGAAGCTCCGGCTCCTGCTTGACCGCCCGGAGAAACTTGAAGCCGTCCATTACCGGCATAAGGGCATCCGAGATAATCAAATCCGGTGGGGATTTTTTCGCAATCCTGAGACCGTCCAGCCCGTTCTCGGCTTCAATCGCCTCGCTGCCTGTTTTTTCCACCATATAGCGAAGTACCTGTCTGTCGTCATGATTATCGTCAACTAAAAGTATTCTCATATGGTTTTCTCCAAACGCATACTCCATTCGTACGCCCTGCCCGGTCAGCCGTCGACTATCGTCATTACATGTTTCATTTTATCATTTTCAGGATTTTATGAATCTGATCCACGATCGTAATCGGATCGATAGGCTTTTCAAAATAGCCGTTGCAGCCCGCGGCAAGAATTCGCTCCCGGTCGCCGGTCATGGCATAGGAGGTAATGGCGATTATCGGAATGTTGCCGTCGATTTCGGACGATCGTATTCTTCTGGTTGTTTCCAAGCCGTCGAGGCCCGGCAGATTTATGTCCATCAGGATGAAGAAAGGTCTTTTTTCGAGTGCCAGTGTATAGCCTTCCTCGCCTGATTCGGCAGCGATCACCGTATAACCTGCCCGCTGAAGTGCATAGGTGACGATCTTCAAATTGTCTTTGTTATCTTCAATAATGAGCACAGTGCGCATTGGTTCCTCCGTAATATTTTTACAGAAACACGATGGTAAATTCGTCTCAATCAGGCAGTTGTATTAAATATATCATCTTCGGGATTTTCGATGAGTTCACGATTTTTTATCCGGTTACAGGCACGCGAATGGTGAATCGGCTGCCTGCACCGTAGGTACTTTGCACGAGAATATCGCCTTTCAAGATTTCGTGGGCCAGTTTATGAGCGAGATACAAGCCGAGCCCTGTTCCCGGAACAATGCTTTCCCGGGGTGCATGGAGACGGACGAACGGTGAGAATAATCTGCTGAGATCGTCCTCCTCGATACCGATTCCGGTGTCTTCAATTGCAATGGTCATCATAGATTCGTCGGCAGACAGTTCCGCAAAAACACCGATCGACCCCTTATTCGTGAACTTTGCGGCATTGCTGAGCAGATTCAAAAGACACTGCAGGAGTCTGCGCCTGTCGGTATGAATGCTCAGGCGGGGTGTCCGGACAATCAGCTCAAGCCCTTTCTTCTCGATATCCTTTCTTACCGTCTCGACCGCTTCCATGACGACATCGTGAATATCGAACTCCTCGGGAATCGAGTCGATCTTGCCGGCTTCGATCTTCGAGACGTCGATGACATCGTTGATCAGGGATAACAAATGCTTACCCGAACGGAGCACCGCCGCGATATTTTCCTTCTGTTCCGCGTTGAGCGGACCAGTCCACTCGTTCAATATAATGCTCGAAAACCCGATGATGGAATTGAGGGGCGTTCTGAGCTCATGGCTCATCGAAGCGATAAACATGGACTTGAGCCGATCTACCTCTTTCAACTTGATATTGGCCTGTTCGAGCTGAGACGTTTTCTCGTTCAGGTCTTCGACGATATTCATAAGCGCCACCTGGCTGTTCTTCAATTCCTCGCTCTTTTTCAGCAAATCCGCAGTGCGGTCGGCAACACGCCGTTCGAGCTCTCCGTTGAGTCGGGTAAGGGCTTCCTCCGCCTGTTTGAGTTCGGTAATATCCTGCATCGTACCGAACATGCGGAGGGGTCGGCCCGACTCGTCTTTCGTCACCTCGCCCTGACTGCGGATGACACGCACCTCGCCGCTGGGCCGGATCACGCGGTATTCCACGTCATAGACCGAAAGGCCCTGTATCGCATCGGCGGCGGCCTGGGCCGTCTGCAACCGGTCCTCCGGATGGATGAGATCCTTCCACTGTTCGTGCCACTCGGCTAAATCAAGAAAACGGTCCTGCGGCGACAGCCCGAAAATACGATAGGACTCGGCGGAAAGAGTGACGCGTTGGTGTATGAGGTCGCGTTCCCAGTGGCCGATATGGGCGATGCGCTGGGCCTCGTTCAGTTCCGCTTCCCGTTTGCGCAACACTTCCTCCACGCTTTTTCTTCGGGTGATATCCACGAATGTCACGATGATCTCGCCGATCTCACCCTGTTCGTTCAAGGCCGGCTCGGCGTTCCCCAGGACCCAGGTTACCGAGTCCCGATCCGGTCGATGCACTCCGGCTATCAGATCGCGGACAGGCTGCCGCCCGGCAAGGACCCGGTCGACCGGATATTCTTCAAGGGGCATCGGCGAACCGTCTTCCCGCAGGAAATGCCAGTCGGGATCGATCGAGGCTTTTCCCAGCAGCTGCTCTTCGGAAAGCCCCAGCAATTCCTGCGCCGTGGGGTTTGCCATCAGTATCCGCGTATCGGCTCCGTGGACGATCACGGCCGCTCGGATATTCCGGAGCAGCCGTTGGTATTTCGCCTCGTTTCTGGCGAGCGCACCACTCTGTTCCGCCAGGGTGTCCAGCAAGGCGATAAGTCGACCTCGAAGCGTGCCGAACATGAAGTTCGTGATATCGCCAAGTTTCATTTATTCTCCACTTCCCACATTTCCCTTTAAAACGGAAATTCCCTGGCTCTCTTTGCCTTCCAGCAGCGCGATTTTTTCTTTCAATTCCTTCATCCGCAGTTCCCTGCCGACAAAGAGCCGATTCATCCTGTCGAGTTCCGCGTTCTTTTGTTCCAGTTCGGTGGTCCTCTCCTTTACCCGCTGTTCCAGCTCTTCATTCAATCGGCTCTTCTCCTCTTCCAATCGCTTCAGTTCTGTAATGTCGTGGCCGACGGCCAGCACACTGGTTACTTTGCCGCCCGCGTCATATTCCGGTAGAATGATATATTTCAGAAAGAGTTCGGTCCCGAAGGCATTTACCCAGGTAAACTCCACTGTCCGGCGAGTTCCCGTTTCCAGGACCTTGCGAAGGCTATCGAGATATTCCGGAACTATCGGCTGGGGGACCCTTGGCGTTTCGGATGGAGGTTTATCGATGACGTCGGCAAGGGAGAGACCGCTGGCCTTTTCCCAGGCGGGATTCACAAAAATCCTGCACAGATTGACATCATATCGAACAATGAAATCGGGGATATTCTCCACCAGGGAACGGTACTCCTTTTCCCTGACGGTCAAAGCCCGTTCCATCTGCCCGCGTTCGGTTCGGGTACGCAGGACCATGATGCCGAACGCCAGATCGCCCGCCAGTTCTTCCAGAAGACGTATTTCGTCGGTTGTGAAGGCATCCGGCTCGGTGGAATAGATAGTGAGGACGCCGAATGTTTTGGAACGCTCATCCTTGAGGGGCAGGGCGATACCGGAGCGGCAGTCCCGCAGCAAAGTATTCCCGCACCATGGGGCGGCCTCGGGCTCGGTCGAGAAATCCTGGATGCAGACGCTCTCTCCGCTCCGCATGGCCGTACCGGTCGGTTCGCACCTGCCTTCTGCATCGTCCCAGGTAATATGGGCATCTGCGAGACAGCCATGTTCGTCCCCCGCCCAAGCCATCGGTCGCACGGTTTTGCCGGCATTGTCGGCATATCCTACCCAGGCCAGGCAATAGCCGACATCGTCGCAAATGATGCGGCAGATGTCGTCGAGCAGTGCCTGCTCGTCCGTTGCCCGCATCAAGGTCTGGTTGCAGTTGCTGATCGCCTGCAGTTCGCGATTCAAACGGCGCAGCGATTCTTCCGCACGTTTGCGCGCGGTGATGTCCTGGGCCAAGACCGCCACGCCGATGATCTCCTCTTGTTGAGTTTTGATAGGACTGTGCGATACGTGAAAATAGTGGCGCGACCGGAACTCTTCCCCCGAATAGGACTCCTCCACCAGTTGCTCCCCGGCCAATGCCCGGTCTATATTGCGCCTGGCAATCTCCCGATCCTCCGGCACAGTCATATATTCCAGGAGACTGTGGCCCTGCTCGATTTCCGCGCCGTAGAGTGCTTTCATAACGGCGGCATGCCCCTGATTAAAACTGGTGTAACGGTATTGCCGGTCCACAGCAAAGATGAGCGCGTTGGTGCTGTCGATGATACTGCGCAGAGTTGAATGCTGCTCCCTCAGCTTCTCCTCGGCAGCTTTTTTTTGGGCCAACTCTTTTTTCAAGGTCACCATCCATACAGCGGCGATGAGAACTACTATGAGCAGGAAAAGGATGGCTGCGGAAAAAATCAGGCGGGAGATCTGCTCTCGAGAATAAAAACGACCCTCTTTCGGTTTCCAGTTATCGAGAATTTTCCGATACGTACCGTCGGCTTTCATGCGTTGCAGACCACTATTGATTTCGGCAAGCAGGGTCGCATTTCCTTTCCTGACCGCAATCGAAGAGGAGGAAGATACAACAGGAGCTCCGACTACCTTGATATTGCCAATTTTATTTTCGGCCAGCACATACGAGCCGACCAGGTAATCGACGACGACGGCGTCGAGGGCAGCTTCGTTCAACGACTTGAATCCTTCGAGAAAGTTGGGGATGACAGTCAACCGGATGAGGGGGTCTTTTGCTAAAACCAGCCGGGGAAGGCCTCCCGCTTCGACTCCGACCCGTAAGCCCCGAAGACTTGTGGGTCCCGATATGCCGTCTCGATTTGCCGCAGTAAAGATACAAAACTGAGATTCAAGCAATGTCTCCGAGAAATCGTAAACTTTCCGACGCTCTTCGGTTGGATTTATCTGGATCAGGGCATCGGCTTCCCCCTTGGCGACGAGCATCTGTGCTTCCGACCAATCCATGGCCTTGATTTCGACAGGTTGCGAGAGATGTTTTACCAGCTCATGGACAATATCGACGGCAACTCCTGAAGGGATGCCATCGTCCAGGTACACGATCGGAGCTATATTCCTGTTTCCTAAAAAAAGGAGTTTTGTCCGATGAGCCTCGGCAAAAGAATTGGAGAGAAAAGCCAAGTTCATCAAGATGCTTAAAAGGAGAGGAAGAATGATTTGGAAGGATTGCCTGGTGATGCTGTTAAAATGGCAAGTTGTTTGCAAAAACATCAATGGACTCTCTATTTGGAGAAATTTTTGATGTGATTGTGCCTCGTTGTGTTGCTCACTGAGGCAGCCTTCGAATTCTGCTCCGGGAACGTGGCGGTCCGGGGAAATATGCTCTTTAGAGGAGCCGCCATGAACTGGAGCGGGCACAGGGAAATCATTTTTTCATCAAACTTCAGCCTATCAGAGTTTCAGTTCCTTATCCAATTTCCCGGCGAAAATTTTGCCAACCGAGATACTGCCGGAGACCGGTTCTCGCGGAACAATGCCCATGACCTGCCGATATTCGGATGGAGAGTCTTTTTTGACTCCCTCAACCCTTGAGACTATGTTCTCCGTGCCCGGAGGTTAATGGCTGCCGTAGGGCCGGGTGAGGATTTCGAGGAGGGAGTAAAAGGTACTCATCTCTGCGGAACAAAGGAAAGGCCGAATGGGACTAAAAATCGGACGCGACCGGAAAATTGGGGTCGTAGCCGATTGCGGAAGCGAAATCGCGTACCCGCTCGATGGCGGCAAGCTGATTATTTGAGAGTGTTTCCTGAGAGGGTGGGGAGGTGCGGCACATGAAGGAAAGCAATTGTAAAAGTGAGAAAGATTCTTACTCTATTGTAGTGTTAAGAGAGATCCGTGGAAGTCAGGCGCATCGGAGGAATCAGAATGCAAGATATTCGCGTTCTCATCGTTGAAGATGAAGGTATAGTGGCGACCGATATTCAGGAACGACTCTCTGCCTTGGGTTACCGACCAGTGGGATGGGCCGATGATGCCGCACGAGCCATAGCGATGGCCGAAGCGCAGCGTCCCGACATCGTCCTGATGGATATTCGTCTGCCTGGCCCCCGTGACGGGATTCATGCGGCCGAGGAAATCGCCCGGCGGTTTCAGATACCGGTGGTTTTTCTGACCGCCTATTCCGAAGAAGCGACCCTGGAGCGGGCCAAACTGGCTCAGCCGTTCGGTTATATTCTGAAACCGTTCAACGATCGCGAGCTTAAATCCACGCTCGAAATTGCCTTTTACAAGCACAGGACCGAGAGGGAGATCCGGCGCCTGAACCGCCTGCTTGACGTATTGGGCCAGGTGAACCAGGCGACTCTGAGGTTGCAGTCGAGGGAGGAACTGCTGCCCGCGATCTGCAGTTTGGTCGTGGAACGCGGTGCCGTGGAGCTGGCCTGGATCTCCTGGCTCGACCAGGAAACGTCGCAGATAACGACCGCGGCCTATCTGGAAAATCCGTCCGCGCATGTGGATGCAGCGCATCTCTGCGCCGGAGGAGGATCAAATTACACCGACATCTCTGCCCGCGCCATTCGCGAAGGCAAGCCGGTTGTATGTAAAGCGACCGGCAGTCGTGTCGGGCAAGTAGGCGAAATAATGGAAGACAGTCCGTTCCAACATTCATGCGCCGCTTTTCCGCTCAAGTTTCAGGGGCAGGTGCGTGGCGCCCTGGGTCTTTGTGTGATTGAATCCGATTTCTTTCGAAAACGGGAACTCAGTCTGCTCAAAGAGATGGCAAGCGACATCTCCTACGCCTTGGACAGAATAGACGCCGACATGGCGCGAGAACGCCTCACCGAGCAGCTCAAGCAACAATCCCTGTTTCTGCGGGCCTTGATAGACGCCATGCCTTATCCGGTATTTTACAAGGACGGCCAATGCCAATACCTGGGATGCAACAAGGCTTTGGAGCGGTTCCTGGGAATCCGGCGAGAAGATTTCATCGGCAAGACCGTTCATGAGATATGGCCCCCGGATCTGGCAGAAAAATATCAGCAATCCGATCGTGAATTATTGGCAAGCCCGAACCCTTCCTCACAGATACTGCCCGGAGTGGTGGAAACTTCCGGGGGCGTGCGCCACGATGTCCTGTTCCATAAGGCTGTTTTTCGCAACGCGAAAGGCAGCATCGGAGGCATCATCAGCATTGTCGAGGACCTTACCGAACGTAATCGGGCCGAACAGGAACGTGCGCTTGTTGAAGCACAACTTCGACAAGCGCAAAAAATGGAAGCACTTGGCAATCTTGCCGGAGGTATTGCCCACGATTTCAACAACATCCTCAGTATAATCACCGGGAATACAGAAATTGCGCTCTGGAAAACGGAGCAAGGCAGTGAGGAAGCCTGCAGCATGCAGCTGGTGCTGAACGCCGCCAAGAGAGCTGCGGACCTGGTGCAGCAGATCCTGACTTTCAGCCATCAGCATGAACCGGAGAAAAAACCGGTCAAGGTTGCTCATGTCGTGCAGGAAGCCTTGACGATGATCCGTGCCTCTCTGCCGTCGACCATTGAAATCAAACAGAACGTAGCCTCCAAGGCGGTGGTGATGGCCGACGGAACTCAGCTGCATCAGGTGATACTCAATCTGTGCAGCAATGCTGCCCAGGCCATGCAGGATCAAGGCGGCATACTGGATGTGGGACTCGTCGATGTCCTTGATGGGCAAGCCAGCCGGATCAATGCGGACCCGGCAGTCGGGGATTATGTGCAACTGACCGTCGGCGACAAGGCGGGCGGCATAGATCCGCAGATCATAGATCGCATCTTCGACCCCTTTTTCACCACCAAAACGCAAGGCAATGGAACAGGCCTGGGACTGGCGGTCGCTCACGGAATCGTCAAAAGCCATGGCGGCACGATCGAGGTCGACAACCGCCCGGGCGTTGGCGCCACTTTTCGGGTACTCCTGCCGGTCATGGACAGTTTTTCCCAACTGGAGGCAGAGATAAAAGCGCCTCTGCCCCGTGGCCGCGAGCGGATTCTGATAGTGGATGACGAGCCGGAACTGGCGATAGTTGCCGAAAAGATGCTGGAAAACCTCGGGTACGAGGCACATTCGCAAAAAAGCGGCATAGACGCCCTGGAAATCTTCCGCCTTCATCTGCCGAAAAAGCCTTTCGACCTGGTGCTGACGGACCTGACGATGCCGCATCTCACCGGCCTGGACCTGACTAGGAAACTGCTCAGCCTGCAACCGGATCTGCCCATTATCCTTTTTACCGGCTTTAATGAAAAAATTACCGAGGAGGAGGCCAAACGCCTTGGTATACAAAGGCTTCTCCTGAAGCCATTCACAATCCAGGCATTGGCCGTGACCATACGACAGGTGCTGGATGAAAACATGCCGCAAACAAGATTTGGGAACCACCCGGAAATCCGATCGTGACGGCCAATTATACTCACAAAACTACCGATGATTCGCAGCGAAGATCGAAACGTTGGTTATGCGACTTTTGGCGAAACCAACGATTATGACATCCTGGAAAAAATAGCCGAAAGCAAAAAGGCGGTGGTTTACAAGGCTACGCACAAAGACCATCCGGATCGGCTGGTGGTGCTGAAGATATTCAAAGGGGCCTACCTGTCCGACCGC
>Ga0154407_1242_pt1 | contig 16504 bp, 10 predicted proteins | sample RifGroB2_FD_115911 | JGI IMG/M metagenome (GOLD analysis project Ga0154407, IMG submission 115911) | Desulfobacterales bacterium GWB2_56_26
GAACTGCGCAGCCGAGCCCAGGCTTTTCTCAGGAAAACGCCGGACAATTCGGAAAGGCTTGATTTCAGCTCCAGGGACGTCCAACGGCTGATTCATGAGCTCGACACCCATCAGATCGAGCTGGAACTGCAGAACGAAGACCTGCGCCGCGCCCAGGAAGAGCTGGTCGAATCCCAGCGCCGGTATGCCGACCTCTACGATTTTGCCCCGGTCGCCTATTTGACCCTCGACGAAAAAGCCAGGATCCTGGAGGTCAATCTGACCGCGGCCGAGATGCTGGGCATGCCGCGGGCCCAACTGCTCGGCCGCTTTTTCACCGATTTCATCGCCCCCGAAGACCAGGAAGTATTTTATCAGCAACGCAAAAAACTGCTGGTCTCCCGGCTGAGACTCACCTACGACCTGCGGCTCAGGAAAAACGACGTGGAACTTTTCCACGCCTTTGTAGTCGCTGTGGTCTCGCCGGAGGAGTCGGATCCGGTGGGGCAGTTCCGCCTGATGATCAGCGACATCTCCCGGCGCAAAGAGGAGGAGTTCGAGAAACTGAGCCGTTTGAAGGACCGCTACCGGGCCATCGTCATGGACCAGAACGAGCTGATCTGCCGGTTCGATCCGGAGGGTAGGATCACCTTCGTCAACGACGCCTATTGCCGGTTCTTCGGCGTCAATCCCAAGGATATCCTCGGCACCAATTTTCTGCCGAATGTGCATGAGGACGACATGCCGCTGGTGCAGGACCATTTCCGGTCACTGACCCGGGAGGAGCCGGCAAAAACCATCGAACACCGGGTATACAGAGCGGACGGCGAGATCGCCTGGCAGCAGTGGTCCGGTCGGGCCATGTTCGACCGGGAGGGCAACCTCGTCGAATGCCAGGCGGTGGGCAGGGATATCACCACTGTTAAACAGGCGGAAGCAAAATTGCAGAGCGAGCTGAAGCTGCGGCAGCTGTTTCTGGATGCGTTGCCCTGCCTGGCCATTATGGTGCGCTATCCGAGCCGCGAGATCGTGGCCGTCAACAAGGAGGCCGGGGCGACGGGGGCGAGGCCGGGGAGGCTCTGCTATGAAACCTTTGGCAAGAACAGCGAACGCTGTCCCTGGTGTCTGGCCGACAAGGTGTGGGAAACCCGCGAACCGCAGAACTGCCGGTTCTGGGCCTTCGGCTTATACTGGGATAGCTACTGGATTCCGGTCGACGAGGACCTCTACCTTCAGTATGCCTTCGATATCACCGAACATGAAAAGACCAAGGAGGCCCTGAAAAAGGCCAAAGATGAGTGCGAAGAGCTGGTCACGCAACGGACCCTGGAGCTGCAGAAGTCCCACGAACAGCTGCTGCATTCGGAGAAGCTGGCTGCCGTCGGCAATCTTTCCGCCTCCATCGCCCATGAGTTCAACAACCCGCTGCAGTCCATCATGACCATCATCAAGGGGATCGGCCAATACGCCAATCTCGACCCAAAAGAAGGAGAACTGCTCAACCTGGCTCATCAGGAATGCAAGAGGATGGCAGGCCTGATCGCCAATCTCCAGGATTTTTACAAACCCACAACCGGCAAGGTCGAGCCGGTCGACCTCCATGCCGTGCTTGACGCCCTGCTCCTGATGGCGAAAAAAGAATATCTCACCCGGAAAATAACCGTGGTGCGGGAGTATGCAGGCGACCTGCCCGCGGTCGCCGGGGTCGTCGATCAGCTGAAGCAGGTTCTGCTCAATCTGCTCAATAACGCCGCCGACGCCTGCGAAGGCGGCGGGACGATCACCGTTGCCACCGAGGTGACCAGCCGCGGGAAAATCGCCGTTCGGGTCAGGGATACCGGGGTGGGAATCGAGCCGGAGAATCTTCGCCACATCTTTCAGCCGTTTTTCACCACCAAATCGGCCAAGAAAGGCACCGGTCTCGGCTTGCCGGTCAGTTACGGCATCATCAAAAAGCACGGCGGCGACATCGAAGTGCAAAGCGAACGCGGCAAGGGCTCGACTTTCTCGATATTTCTCCCCATCAATAAAGTAAAATGAATAGAAAAACCATATTGCTGGTCGATGATGAAGAACCGATTCTGGCCTCGATCGGATGGCTTTTGCGAGCCAACGACTTCGAGGTCGAAACAGCATCAAGCGGCGAGGAGGCCATCGCCATCCTGCGGGAGAGGCGGTTCGATCTGGTGGTGACCGATCTGGTCATGCCCAAGGCGGACGGGATTACCGTCCTGGAGGAGGCCAAGAGCCTCTATCCCGAAATCGGCGTCATCATCCTCACCGGCTACGGCGATATCGGCTCCGCCGTCCGGACCCTGCAGCTGGGGGCGGACGACTACCTGCAAAAGCCCTGTGAAATAGAAGACCTCGTCAACAAGGCCAACCGCAGTTTCGAGAGACAGGATCTGATCGCCCGGCTGAAGGTGCAAAACGAGCAGCTGCGGGAGGAGATAACCGCCCGCAGGATTGCCGAGCAAAAGCTTGAGGAGGCCCGGGCGAGCCTGGAACAGCAGGTGGCGGAGCGGACGGCGGCCTTGAGCCATACGGTGGACGAGCTGAAGATCGCGCTCGAGACGCTCCTCAGCCGGGAGAAGGAGCTGCAGGGAAAAAACCTGGAGCTGCAGGACCTCAACACTACCTTGAGCATCATGCTGCGGAGAAGGGAGCAGGAGCACAACGATATCCGCAAGGATATCGCCGCGGAAACGGTGGAGACGGTACTTCCGCTCCTGAAGAAGGCCAAAACCCAGTTAACCGGCTCGGCCAGGGATTATATGGAAACCGCCCAGGCCAACCTGCTGGACGTCTTCGCCAAACATCCCAAAGATGTCGTGCTGGTCAATGCCAGGCTGGCCCCCAGGGAGCTGCAGATTGTCCACTACATCAGGCAGGACAAAACGACCAAGGAAATCGCCGTCATTCTGGGACTTTCGGTCAGGACTGTTGAGGCCTATCGAGAAAATATCCGGGTAAAACTCCGGATAAAAAACAAGAAGAAAAACCTAAAGAAATTCCTTACTTCGATGCTCTAGTACGGTATTTTGCTACCGCATTATATGCCTAACTGCCGTATTGCCTTCCTGCTGTTTTTCACCAATATAAGGTCAAGATTAGCGTCAGGACGACGGACTGATCATCGACCTGCACATTCAAGTGTGTGGACTGAGGTGAAAGGACTGAGGGCTGAGTAGGGGCGAAAAATCTTTCGCCCTTGCGGAATTTCCTCAGTCCTCATCGCTCAGTCCTCAGTCCTAACGGATGACCCGTGTTTTCAAAAAAACTTCGCGGGCAGTAAGACCGCGTCGGAGCAGGGACTGTTTGTCCTGATAATTTAACAATGTTGCGATCGTATCGACAGCATATAACCTTTGCACGGCAGAGTGAGGCAAAGCGCATGAGAGATAAGACAGTCCTGCTGATTGACGACGAGAAACCGGTTCTGGATTCCCTCGGCAACTATCTGGAAAAAAACAAATACGAGGTATCAACTGCATTGAGCGGTGAAGCGGGTCTTGCAGCATACCGGGCCAACCCCACCGATATGGTGATAACCGACCTGATTATGGACGGCATCAACGGTATCGAGGTGCTGAACGAGATTAAAAAATTCAATAACGACACCTGCGTAGTCATCCTCACCGGGCAGGGCGATATGGCTCTGGCGATCGAAGCCCTCCGCGCGGGGGCCGACGACTTCCTGCTCAAACCGTGCGATCTGGACGAGCTGATACTGAAGATGGAACGATTCTTCGAGAGGCAGGACGCGTTCCGGAAGATCAAGATCTATGAGAAGTTTTTGCCGATCTGCATGTACTGCAAAAAAATCCGCGACGACAGCCACACTGAGCCGGGGGCAGGAGAATGGCTGCGCCTGGAAGAATTCCTGCGCCGGAAAAGCGGAGCCGACCTCACCCACGGCTGTTGCCCGGATTGCTTCGACGAGCGGATAGGAGACTGGCTGAAATGATTTGCACATTTCACCTGAAATGATGCAGGAGGCACGTAGGGGCGAAAAATCTTTCGCCCCTACACGTGCACCATCTGATTTCTAACCGAGTATTGGGGGGGGAAGGGCCGCTGCCTACGCGGCCCGGTAAATCTGCGTTCCGGGGGGGACGCGGATACATTCGGCCGGCAGGTGCTACCGGGTAGCGCCTGCCGGACTGGATGACGGGGTGGACAAGGATTCCGGCGGGAATATATTATTTATTCACCGGAGGTATTCCAGCATGAACACCTGTCACAACACCTATCAATTCGGACCACAGGACCTGGGCGGCGGGCGGACGGTTTTTCGGCTTTGGGCGCCGACGGCCGCAACGGTCACACTTTTTATCGAAACAGGCGGCAAGAAGCATCAACTTGCCATGGCACGGGACCAGGATGGCTGGTTTGCCACTATCCTGGAAGTTTCCGGTCCCTGTCTCTACCACTTCCTGATCGACAATTCCCAAAAGGTTCCCGATCCGGCCTCCCGTTACCAGCCGCAGGACGTCCATGGCCAAAGTTTTTACGTGCCGCCGGCGGGCGATACGACAACACCTGGCAGGCCTGACAGCGCATGGCGGGGCAGGCCGTGGACGGAGACCGTCATCTATGAGCTCCATGTCGGCACCTTCACCCCGGAGGGGACGCTCGCGGCCGCAACGACCCGGCTCGACTACCTTGCAGATCTTGGGATCACCGCGGTCGAACTGATGCCGCTTGCCGATTTCCCGGGGCAGCGCAACTGGGGGTACGACGGGGCACTGCTCTTCGCCGTCGACAGCAGCTACGGGTCGGTGGACGACCTGCGCCGGTTTATCGAGGCGGCCCATGCCAGGCAGCTCATGGTCTTCCTGGACGTGGTGTACAACCATTTCGGGCCGGAAGGCAATTATCTGGGCAGCTATGCCGCACCCTTTTTCACCGACCGCTACAAGACGCCCTGGGGCAGCGCAATCGCCTTTCAAGGCTCGCAAGCTGAAAACGTCCGCTGCTTTTTTATCGAAAACGCCTTATACTGGTTTGAAGAATATGGTTTTGACGGCCTGCGGTTCGATGCGGTCCATGCCATTTTCGACGACTCGACGACACATATCCTGGAGAAACTCGCCCGGCAGGTCCGGGAGGGACCGGGCCGTCATCGCCACATCCACCTGATGCTCGAAAACGACAACAACAACGCGAGCTATCTGCGCTGGAAAGAGCCGACGGGCAGGGACTGCTATACGGCCCAGTGGAACGACGATATCCACCACTGTCTGCACGTGCTCTTGACCGGTGAAGTAGAAGGCTATTACAGCGATTACCAGGATGCGGCCATCGACCTGCTGGGGCGGTGTCTCACCGAAGGCTATGCCTGGCAGGGTGAGAAGTCTGCTTACCGGGGCGGTCAGCCGCGGGGGGAAGTGAGCCGGGATCTTATGCCGACCCGTTTCATCTCTTTTCTGCAGAACCACGATCAGATCGGCAACCGGGCGCTGGGCGAGCGGATATCATGCCTCACCCGGCCCGAGGCGTTGCGGGCGGCGACTGCCGTTTTGCTGCTTGGCCCCTCTATCCCGCTGCTCTTTATGGGGCAGGAATGGGCGACGACCCGGCCGTTTTTCTTTTTCTGCGACTTCGGCCCGGAGCTGGCCGCATTGGTGACCAAAGGCCGGCGCGAGGAATTCGCCGGTTTTTCGCAATTTCAGGACGTGAAGCAACGCGAGCGGATTCCCGATCCGAACCGTGAGGAAACCTTCCAACGGTCAAAACTCGCCTGGCAGGAGAGGGAGGCCGACATCCACCGGCGATGGCTGCAGTTTCATCGCCAGCTCCTCTCGGTACGGCGGGAGAGAATCGTGCCGCTGCTGGATCGCATCGTCCCCGGAAGAGCAACGTATCAACGACTGGGCAGCCACGCCCTGCGGGCGCAATGGCCGTTGAGCGGACCGCAGGGCGGCAGCCTTCTTCTTTTGCTGAATCTGGGTGAGCAGCCGGTTGCCGGGATCGCAGCGCCAGCCGGCGAGAAGATCTGGGCGATCGATGCCGAAGGGCCGGCGGATGTCCTCCCGCCTTTTTTCTGCGGCTGGTACCGGCTGGCTGATCTTTCAATATGATGACACCGAAATCGTAGGGTGCGCCGTGCGCACCGTGACATGTGCTTATGGGCGGTGGATGTCCCCGGATTTTCGGTGCGCATGGCGCACCCTACGGGAAAACGACGCACCGGGTAAAAATATAAAAGGCTACACCGGAGGCATATGGAGCAACCGAACGGACTCGATCTGCTGGCCCTGGAAGCGGGTATCGAACTGGGGTATAACGATCATCGGGGCGTCTTCCGGCAGGTTTCGGACGCCACCAAAATGGCCCTGCTGCAGGACATGGGGTTGCTTGCGCAAGGTGAAAATCCGGAAACGGCGCTCGCCCGGTTGCGGCGGCAGGATCGGCGAAATCTCCTGCCGCCGGTCCTGGTCCGGCCGGCGGACGACCCTGTCCAGGCGATTCCGCTGGTGCTTGACCCTGAGGAGATCGGCAAAAAGCTTCACTATTACCTGGCTGTCGACCAGGGCGGCAGTTTTTCCGGCGAGGTGGAGGGCGACCTGCTGAGGCAAGGCGCGGAGCCGCAAAATTTTCTTATGCAGCTGCGTCACAAACTGGCCCCCGGCTACCACCGCTTGAGCCTGCACACGGTGCAGCGGGAGGCGAGCCTGCTGCTCATCCTCGCGCCCAGTACCTGTTATCTGCCGGAGCGGCTGGCGCAGCACAAAGAACGGTTGTGGGGGGTGACGCTTGGCCTTGCTACGCTCCGTTCAGCAACCGACTGGGGCGTCGGCGACTTCGGCAATCTCGAACGCTGCATCGATCTTGCGGCCGGTATCGGAGGCGATGCCGTGGGGCTTGCCCCCCTGCATGTTATGGGGCCGGATTTCGGTGTATGCACTCCTTCGACCCGTTTTTTTGTCGATCCCCTCTATCTCGATCTCACCAGGATCGCCGACTGCAGCACGGAGCATTTTCGGGACCCGGAGTTTTCCTCGCTCATTGCCGCCTGCCGCGCGACGGCTGAAATCGATTACGGCAAGACGGCCGAATTGAAGCGGCAGGGCCTTGCCATCCTGTTCCGCGATTTCCGCAAATACCACCTGGCAACCGGCTCCGACCGGTCCCGGGCCTTTCGGATGTTCAAGGCCGAAGGCGGGCAGCGTCTCCTCGATCATGCCACGTTTTTTGCCCTGCGGGACCGCTTTGCCGGTGCCGCCGGACAAGGCTGGCGCAGTTGGCCGGAGGGGTATCACCGGCCGGATACTGACGAGGTTTGCAGCTTCGTCCGGCGGGAGCAGGAGTTAATCGAGTTGCACTGCTACATTCTCTGGCAGTGCGAATTGCAGGCGGCGGCCTGCGGTGAAAGGTCGTTCGATCGGCATCTCGGGATCGGGCTCTGTCCGGAGATCGCCGCCGGGGTCCACCCGGACGGGGCCGAGGTCTGGGCCCTCCAGCCGCTCCACAGCCGGACCGCGACTCTCGGTGCCCCGCCGGACGAGGACCATCCGCAGGGCCGGGACTTTCGCCTGGCCCCGCCGAACCCTCGACGGCTCACGGCAGCCGGCTACGAACCTTTTGCGGCCATGCTGCGCAGCACCATGCGCCACGCCGGTGCGGTGCTGCTCGATCGACCCATGCAGATGATGCATCAGTTCTGGATTCCGGCCGGCGGCAGTCCCGGGGACGGCGCCTATGTCCGCTACCCCCTTGAAGATCTGCTCGGGGTGATCGCCCTGGAAAGCCGGCGCAACAATTGCATGGTTATGGCCCGAGAGCATCCCCTGCCGGAACACTTCGCCCAGCAGCTGCAGGAGAAAAAGATCTTTCATTATGCTTTCCTTTTTCCGGAGCTGGCGGAAAGAGGCGAGGGTCCTCCGGCAGACGTTCCGGGGCGGGCGGTGGCGACGATCTTTGCCCCGGACCGGCCGACCCTTGCCGGTTTTTGGCAGGGGCTCGACCTGGAACAAGAGGGTCTTGCCGCGGAACGATTCGAGGAGGCCCTGGCCCGCCGACAGACCGAGAAAAAGGCGATCCTTGCGGCCATCGAGGAGGAGGAGCTGCTGCCGCCGGGCACGGTGACCCTGGAAAACGAGGTGCCGGAACTGACCGATGCCCTCAACCGGGCGATCCACCGTTATCTTGCGCGCCGGCCGGCGCTGGTGGTCATGGCGTGCCTGGAGGATATCTTCCGGCTGCGGGAAAAGGGTTCACGCCTGTCGCCGACCTTAGACGACATGCAGACTTCGTCCGTCCTCGCCGATTTTGCCGCGGCGGTCGGCCGCGAACGCACCGAGGGAGGCTTCTTCCGGGAGCGCCGCGGCCGCAAGCCGCTTGCCGCGATAATTCCGCGGGCGACCTACCGGCTGCAGATGAATCGGGGGTTCACCTTCGCTCAAGCGGCAGAGATCATCCCCTACCTGGCGGACCTCGGTATAAGCCACTGCTACACCTCCCCCTGTTTCGCCGCGCGGGCCGGTTCCACCCATGGCTACGACGTTGTCGATCCGAACGACTTCAATCCGGAAATCGGCGGCATGGACGGGTACGACGCCTTTCATCGGAGGCTTGCGGAATACGGTCTCGGCCAGGTCATGGATATCGTTCCCAACCATATGGGAGTCATGGGCAGCGATAATGTCTGGTGGCTGGATGTCCTGGAAAACGGCCGGTCTTCGGCCTATGCCCAGTACTTCGACATCGACTGGCGGCCGGTAAAGACCGAACTGCACGGCAAACTGCTGGTGCCGGTGCTGGGCGAACCGTACGGCGTGGCGCTTACCCAGGGCAATCTGAAGCTGTGCGCCGACATCGAAGGCGGCGCGTTTTTCGTCAGCTACTACCACCACCGCTTTCCTCTCGATCCGAGGACTTACCCGCTTATCCTCAACCGGCGACTCGATATCCTGGAGATCCGGATGGGGCAGGACGAGCCGTTTTTCATCGAACTGCTGAGCCTCATCACCGCCTTCGGCCAGCTGTCGCCGCCGGCCGAGGCGGACCCGAAAAAGATCCTTATCCGCCGCCGGGATAAGGAGGTGCTGAAGGGGCGCCTGGCGGCTCTTGCCGGGAAGTGTCCGGACATCGGGCGCCACCTCGTCGAAACGGCGGAGGAGTACAACAGCCGCGCGGCGGAGAGCGCCAACCTCAGGGACTTCCATGTCCTGCTCGAAGAACAGTGCTTTCGGCCGGCCTACTGGCGGGTCGCGGCCGACGAAATCAACTATCGCCGGTTTTTCGACATCAACGATCTGGCTTCCCTCTGCGTCGAAAAACAGGAGGTGTTCGACGCCACTCACCGGCTGATTTTCAGGCTGGTCCGGCAGGGCAGGGTGGAGGGTTTGCGGGTCGATCATCCGGACGGACTGTTCGAGCCGGCGGAGTATTACCGTCGACTGTTTGCTGCATTGCAGGCGGAAGGCGAAAAGAGCGAAACGGACGAAGCGCCGGTCTATCTGGTGGTGGAAAAGATCCTCGCCCAGCACGAACACCTGTCGCCGGAATGGCCGGTCCACGGCACCACCGGCTACGACTTCGTCTTCCAGGTCAACAATCTTTTTATCGACAGCCGGGCAGAGGCGCGGATGACCCGGATCTACCGCCGTTTCACCCGCCTGGCCGACGACTTCGACACCGTTCTCTATCGCAGCAAGAAAAAAATCATGCGCCTGGTGCTGGCCTCCGAGCTGAGCATGCTCGCCAACCGTCTCGACCGGCTCTCGGAGCGGAACTGGCGGACCCGCGACTTCACCCACAACAACCTGCGCGAGGCCCTGGCCGAGGTGGCCGCCTGCTTCCCGGTGTACCGGACCTATGTCACGGAAAAGGACCTCACCGCCCAGGACCGAAACTTCATCGACTGGGCCGTCGCCCAGGCCAAGCGTAACAGTGTGGCGTCCGACCTGACCATCTTCGATTTCATCCGTAGCGTGCTGCTCTCGGTGCCCGATCCCGATACGGACCGCGAGTTTCGGCAGGAGGCGGTGGATTTCGCCATGCGCTTCCAGCAGTTTACCGCCCCGGTCATGGCCAAAGGCATGGAGGATACCGCCTTTTACATCTACAACCGGCTGGTGTCGCAGAATGAGGTGGGCGGCGACCCGCGCAGATTTGGCATAAGCGTGGCCGCCTTCCACCGGTTGTGTCGCGACCGGGCCGACCACTGGCCGTCCGCCATGCTCGCCACCTCGACCCACGACAGCAAACGCAGCGAGGATGCCCGGTGCCGGTTGAACGTCCTGTCGGAGGTGGCGGACGAATGGCAGAAACGGTTGACCGTCTGGGGCCGCATGAATGATCGGCATGCACGGATGATCGACGAGGTCCGGGCGCCGAGCGCCAACGACGAATACCTGCTGTACCAGATCCTGCTGGCGGTCTGGCCTCTGGACGAAGAGGGTGAGGGTGGCGAACGGGTGGCGCCGTCCCTGCGCATGCGAGTTACGGCATATATGGAGAAAGCCTGCCGCGAGGCGAAGGTGCACAGTTCCTGGTCGGAACCGAATCCGGCCTACGAAAAGGCGGTGGCCTCTTTCATCGAGGCGTTGCTGACGGATGGCGACAACCCCTTCCTGGAAGACTTTCTGCCTTTTCAGCGGCTGGTCTCCCGCCTCGGCATGTACAACGGCCTCAGCCAGTGTCTGCTCAAGCTGACCGTGCCGGGTGTGCCCGATATCTATCAGGGCTGCGAGCTCTGGAATCTGTATCTGGTCGACCCGGACAACCGGCAGCCCGTCGATTATGTTCGGGCTCGGGCAATGCTGTCGGACCTCAAAAAGCAGGTAGCGGAAGCGGGGGACGACGGCCTGCGGGAACTCGCCGCAAACGTTTTGGCGACGATGGCGGACGGACGGATCAAGCTCTATCTCGTTTGGCGATTGCTGGTCTTCCGGCGGGAACATGACGAACTCTTCCGGCAGGGCAGCTACATCCCGCTTGCGGCGGGCGGACCTTTTGCGGAACATGTCTGCGGTTTTGCCCGTCGTCTCGGTAAAAAATTGGTTGTCGTCATCTGCGCCAGATTTTTTGCCGCGCTCACCGGCCAGGGGCAGGGGAACCCCTGCGGCCCCGTCTGGGCCGGGACCTTCCTGGAGGCGCCGGTCGATGGCGAGGGAACATGGTCCGACATCCTGACGGGACAGGATATTCAGGCGGAGAGGGTCGAGGAACGGGATGTGTTGCTGCTGGATCGGGTTTTTGCCATCCTACCGGTGGCCTTCCTGGAATTCAGACAGGCGGGGTGAGGGGAGGGCGAAAGATTTTTCGCCCCTACAACACCATGCAATGCCAATGGGTTACCACCATGTCGAATGGTGCCCGGTTGCCGATTGCTCACGTTACTTCCGGATGATAACCCCGAACAGCAAGCCGTAGCGGGTATTGCACTGGCAGGGAGTTCCCGGCGGACCCGATTGCGAAACCTCGCACCAAAGATACTCCGTCTGGCAGATATTGGACGATTCCTGCAGCCGGCCGTGGGTGTCTGGCCGCTTCGGGCGAGTCAGTTCCGGCTCGGTATTCTTGCCGGTTTCTTTGATCTCCCCGCAGATTTTGTCGATTTCGTAGAGGCTCGTGCCGGAATCGAGCAACGCCTGCTTGTCCCGGAGGGTGCATTCGGCTCGTGCTGAGGTGGCCGTCAGGCAGAACAGGCAGATCAGTCCTAGTAGCGACCACAGACGCAATTTCATATTATGAACAGGACATGATGCCGTGAATGAGTTGTGCCATGATCGTCTCGTTGCAGATGGTGATTTTCATCAATCATCTTCTTTTTATTATAGGAGACTTTTAGTACCTTAGAAATTTATTTCTTGCTGTTTAAGAAAGGAATTTCGTGAAGGTGCTTATCCCCCCTTGTGGAGGGTTGGCCGGACTGTAAGGGCGAAAGATTTTTCGCCCCTACGCATCGAAAGATTTTTTCGGCCTACGCGTCAAAACGCTTTTTCCATTCGTATTCCCTGCCGGTGACCTCGTCTTCCATCCGGCGGATCCGGCGGTCGAGCTCGCGGAATTTCCTTTTCAGGCGCTCCGCGGCGCTTTTCGGCGAATTGACGTAACTGTGGTAAAAATCCCGCTCCTCTTCGCTCTCGATGGGTTTGACCGGTTCCGGCTTCATGATGAAGGCGGCGATCAGATAGACGCCGATGACCGGCCAGAAGCCGCTGAAGATGAACATGACGACCAGCGCCATGCGCACCCAGAATACCGGGAAGTCGAAATAATCCGCGAGACCTCTGCACACCCCGAAGACCACGCCGTCGCGGGCGCGGTAGATGCCCCTTTGTCTTGTACAATGTTCCGTCATTTTTTGTATCCTTCCTTTTCCCGATCTGCCATCAGGATTGTTTCAAGGGATTCGATCCGTTCTTCCATGCGCTCCAGTCCCTGGTAGATCTCCTGTATGACTCTTGCCTCTTCGTTGTCGGCGCCCCGCGGTGTCCGGCTGCGGGTTTTAAGGAGTACCAGCACGGTGCCGCAGATAAGAGTGGCGAGCGCAATGAGCGAGCCGAAGACGATGGAGACGACAATGATGCTGATCATGGTGAATTGCTCCTATCCGAAGTTCGAAAAGACATCTAAAACCGATGTCAACCTTCTTTACTGTATTGAGAGGCCTTGATCTTCGCAAGTTCATTTTCGATTTCATCGTCGGTGGCAAGGTCGTCGAATTCTTCCTCCAGGCTCGGCTTCTTGGCGGTGTTGACCAGCTCGGCCTCGGCCTCCATCTGTTCGATTCTGCTCTCCAGCTTGTCGAAGCGGGCCATGGTATCGCTGCTGGTGCTACGCCGGATTTCCTCCTGCGCCCGTTTTTTGCCGCTGGCTCTCTTGTGCCGCTGGACCAGTAGCCGCTTTTTTTCCTTGGCGCTGTTCAGCTTGTTCTCCAGTTCGGCGATATCTTCATGGTACTGCTGGATGAGGTTGCCGTACTCCGTAAGCTCATTCTCGAGTGCCTCCGCCGCCTGGGTGAAACGCCGTTTCTCGATCAGCGCCTCTCGGGCCAGATTGTCTTTACCCTTGGTGACGGCCAGTGCCGCCCGTTTGTCCCAGAGGTCGATCTTATCGCCTATCTCGTCCAGTTTTCTCTCCAGCTTCTTGCGGCCGGCGATGACTGCGGCACAGGATGATTTGAGCTCGATGAGGGTGTCTTCCATTTCGTGGATCATCAGCTTGATCAGTTTTTCAGGATCTTCGGCCTGATCCAGCATGGAATTGATATTGGCGCTGACGATGTCTCTGAAGCGGGTGAAAATGCCCATAATGTCCTCCATATGAGTGGTTGTGGTTTTGTCTGTAGTAAAGCAGGAAATGTGCCGTTTGTGAAAAATCGGATAATGTCAGGAATTTCAAAGAATTGGCCGCTTGACAGTTATTTCTGTATTGGTTATTATGACTGAAAATTGGTTAAATTAACCTCTATTCGGTTTAAAATCATGAGCAACGATACCGTTTTTTCTTCCCGCGGCGAGGCCCTCGGCCAGTCGGAACCTTTTCTCGAATTCCAGGAGCGGCTGTCCAGGGTGGCGCCGGTCGACCGCCCGGTCCTGCTCCTGGGGGAGCGGGGCACCGGCAAGGAGTTGGCCGCCAGCCGCCTGCACTATCTGTCCAAACGGTGGCAGGGGCCGTTTGTTACGCTCAACTGCGCAACGCTTGCCCCAACGCTCATCGAGGCCGAGCTGTTCGGCTATGAAAAGGGCGCCTTCACCGGGGCAGAACGGCGCAGGACCGGGCGGTTCGAGGCGGCCGACGGCGGGACGCTCTTTCTCGACGAGATCGGTTCGATCCCCATGGAGGCGCAGGAGAAGATTCTCCGGGTGGTCGAATACGGTTCGTTCGAACGAGTGGGGAGTTCTGCGCCGGTCGAGGTCGATGTCCGCATCGTCGGGGCGACCAACGCCGATCTGGTGGCGATGGCCGGGCAAGGGAGATTCAAGCGCGATCTGCTCGACCGGCTGTCGTTCGAGGTTCTCTTTCTGCCGCCGCTCCGCGCTCGGGGGGAGGATATCCTGCTGCTCGCCGATCATTTCGCCGCCCGCATGTCCTATGAACTCGGTCGGGCCGGCGACGTGCATTTTTCCAGGGCGGCCCGTGCCGCTTTAACTGCCTACAGCTGGCCGGGCAATATCCGCGAACTGAAAAATGTGGTGGAGCGGGCGATCTACCGGGCCGATGCGGGCGAGATCGACGAAGTGGTCTTCGATCCCTTCGTCTCTCCTTACACCAGCCATGGCAACTACGGTGACTTTGAGGCCCCGCCGGCCATCGAATGCGAAACGGCCGAGCCGCCTGCCGCCGAGATGCCTCAAAAGCAGGAGAAAAATTCAGTTTCCATCGAAGAGGCCGTTGCCCGCCTGGAGATTTCTCTGCTGCGGCAGGCCCTGGCCGAGAGCCGTTACAATCAGCGCAAGGCGGCCACCCGGCTTGGCCTCACCTACGATCAGCTGCGGGGCAAGATCCGCAAATACGGCGAAGGGTTGTTCGATGAAACAGCCGGCCTTTGAAGCATTTGTCTTCTCCCGATTTTCATGCTAATACATGAGAATGAGAGTGAGTCGTACAAAAGGGTTATTCGGGACCGAATGGAAGAAGCGCAGGAATCACACGGGGAGACTGATGGGAAAGATACTTTTATCGATCTTGCTGGTATTTGCGCTGGCGAACGGAGCGTTAGGCGAAGCCCCCAAAAAGGTAACGCTTGCGACGTTGACCGACTTTGCCCCCTATTGTTTTGCCAAGGACAAGGCAGTGTTTATCCCGGTCGAACACATCCCGCCGGGTTCCGACTCCCTGCAGTTGCAGGGATATAGCTGGGATGTGGTTCGGGAGAGCTTTCACGCCATGGGTTACATCGTCCGGCTGCTGGTCGTCCCCTGGGAGCGAGGCACCCATTACCTGGCCAACGGCAAAGTGGACTTTGTCTTCCCGGCCAACAAGACTGTCGAGCGCGAGAAGAAAGACTATGTTTTTTCCGAAGAGTACGTTGACCAGATTGAAACGGTCATTTATATGCAGCGGGATGAGAACTTTGCCTGGAGAGGACTCGATTCTCTGGATGGCCTGTCCATCGGTTTTGTCCGGGGCTGGGCCTATGGCAAACACTGGGAAGGCGCCGATCGGATTGTCAAGGAATCCACCGATTCGATTCTCCAGGGGTTCGAGATGCTGGGCAAGGGTCGGCTGTTCGGTTTCGCCGGGTACAAAAGGCCGTACGATCATGTGTTGAAGACGACGGGGCAAACTCACCTGTATAAAATCGTTGGACAGTTCGATACCATCGACGAATTTCTGATGGGCCGCCGGGCCGATGGCGATAATCGCCAGCTGTTGCAGGCTTTCGACGAAGGTAAAAGAAAGATCAGGGAGAACGGTATCTTGCAGCAAATCGAGGAAAAATGGCAACAATAGCCCGGATTTCTCACCAGCCGAGGTTGCCGTGTATGCGAGGCGCAAAGCTTGGTGCCATAGTTGGCCTATGCATCAAGCTTTGCAACGCTGTAGACGCGGTGAGATCGGCTGGCCTTTGGTGAACATTGTGTATGATTTCAAACAGGAGTAAGCCTAGTTGAACATGATGGACTCGAAACAAGTATCTGGAAATCGATACAATGTTCATGAGAAATCCGGGATAGCCCCAGCCCTGAAGAAAAGCCTTAGCCGCAGGTTCAGTCTTGCCCTGATCGGCGTGGTTACCGTGATTCTGCTCTTTTTTTCCGGGATGGTCATCTGGTACAACCTGGAACGGAAGGAAGCCGAGCTGCAGCGGCAGCAGGAACTGGCTCTGAAGCTTGCCGAGACTTCGCTGCCGGAGGCGGTATGGCAGCTCGATCACCGGTCGATCAACGACATCCTGCGGGCCATTCTCACCAACGATGCGATCATGTACGCAAGGGTCCTGGTCGAGGACAACGTGGTCGCCAGCCAGATGAAACCGGGGGAGGAAGGAAAAACCCTGGAGGAGTATCAGAAATCTTCGTCTTTTCTCGTCAATAGCGCGGAAATCAACCGGGATGGCTATCAGGTCGGCAGTCTTCAGCTGGTCATGTCGAGGGACACGATTTATCGGGAAATTGTCTCTGCCACCCTGAGCGTCATCGGCCTTCTGATCATGCTTATCGTCGCCATTCTGATTACCTCCATCCTCATTCTTCGCCATTACATTTTCAAGCCGCTGGCCATGCTGGAAAAATCGGCAGAATTGGTCGCCGCCGGCAATCTGGAGACGCCGATCCACATCGGCGAAAACGACGAGATCGGAGCGCTCGCCGCCGCCTTCAAGGCGATGACGACCCACCTTAAAGAAAGCTTTCAGAATCTGGAGGAAAAGGTCAGGGAACGGACCGCCGATCTTTCCCGGGCAAAACTTGCCGCGGAAGAAACCAGCATCAATCTGTCGGTGGTGGGGGCGGAGCTGCAGGCCCTGCTCGACAACTCGCCGGTTGGGATAATGTTTGTCGACAACAAGCTGCTGATCAAACGGGTCAACTCCGAGATGGAGAAAATTACCGGTTATAAGGCCGAA